>SDBS01000111.1_pt1 | contig 63165 bp, 61 predicted proteins | sample 2277091 | NCBI WGS metagenome assembly SDBS01 (sample SAMN10404972, study PRJNA504765) | marine sediment metagenome | isolation source: marine sediment core GS10_PC15, 163 cmbsf | place: Arctic Ocean: Southern Knipovich Ridge | collected 2010
ATCTTCTGCCTCCAGGAAACAAGGATCACTAATGGCTACGGGCGCATCTCGCTCTTCAATCATGAGATCCGGGTGGCCAACGTACCGCTGCGGGAGAAAGTCGATGTGCATTTGGTCCCCGACTTAGACAAGGACATCATGCACGTTCGAGTGTGGCACCACGACGCCCTGGCTCACACTGTGGACCTTCCGCTTAAAGACTTCAGAGTCCACTTTTGAACTGAAAATGAGTCTACTTTTCAGTTGCTCCTAACAGTTTGGAATAAAAAAAGTGTCATTTGACAAACAGGATAATGAGACAACTTGCCACAAGATGGGTTTTCACATATCAAATCCCATTTTTGATATACTCTATGTAATATGGACAAAAATTATCCATAATTCCCATGGAGGCGTGATGAATAATTTCTTGCTTGTATACACTGGTGGTGGTATGCCCGAGACTGAAGAAGAGCAAGCTGCGGTAATGAAAGCCTGGGGTGCATGGTTTGAATCACTCGGCGATCGATTGGTAGACGGTGGAAACCCAACCGGACCAGTTGCCAAGACCATCACGAGCGATGGGGCTGTTGTGGACGGACCTGACGGCAAGATGGCGACCGGATATTCGATCCTCAAAGCCGAAAACCTTGATAGTGCGATCGCATCGGCCAAGGAGAGTCCAATGTTGGATGGTGGGGGAAATATCACTTTGTATGAAATCTTTCCTGCGATGTAACAATCTTTTTAACCCACACTTGCCTCCTGACCGGAGGCTTTTTTTTAATTCAAGTGAATGGGCAGCAACTATTGCGCTAGACTGAAAAAGAAGCGGGATCGATTAAAGTGTTCTTAATGCTGGCATTCCCTGAAGATTAGCTCAGCATTCGATCCGCTCGCGGCCCGATACTCGGCACTCGCCAAACAAATATTACTGATCCGACCGTGCATTAAATCTTTCTCCCGGTTAAGCAGTCTGATTGGGTTGGTTGTATAATTCGCATGATTTCTGCAATTCATACCGATATGGAGGCAAGCGAATGTACGAGAAGAGCATTGAGTTTTTGAACAAAGCCGTTGGCGAAGAGTTGGCGGCGGTGCATCAATACATGTATTTCCACTTCCACTGTGAGGATCAGAGCTACGATCTCCTCGCAGGATTATTCATTCGAACTGCGATCGAGGAAATGGGGCATATCGAACGATGTGCCGAGAGGATCCTCTTCCTGAACGGCGAAGTGGAGATGGTGGCTTCCATGGAAGTTTCGAAGATCCACGACGTGAGAGAAATGCTTGATATGGGCCGGAAAATGGAAGAGGACAGCGTAAAGCAATACAACATCTGGGCGAATGAGTGCTCCGCAAACGCTGATGCAGAATCCCGAAGGGTGTTCGAAGATCTGGTAGCAGATGAGGAAAGACACTTTGATCAATATGACACCGAAATGGAAAATATCGATAAATTCGGTGAGCGATATCTCGTCTTGCAATCGATCGAACGGAGTAAGGCTATGTCTGCCGGAGTAGAAGAGTAATTCCTATCCAATCTCTGGAGATAAACCCGTGTTTGCCACATTTCGTGAAAACGAGGTAATTCGATGGTTTCAAGTGATCTAGCCGGTACCTGTGTTAATTGTGAGCGGAATGATGGAGAAATCCCCATTCTGCGTTTGAGCTATCAGGGAGAAGATCTTTGGATTTGCTCGTCCTGTTTCCCAATTCTTATTCATAAGCCTGAGCAATTGGCAGGTCGACTCGAGAGCGCTGAAAATATTGAACCAAGCTCACACTCTCACGATTGATCTGCGCAGGCAAATCATAAAAAAAAGAGTTGAATAGATTTTCAACCGGCAAGGCCCCAGAGTGTGAACATCACCCATAGTCGATGGAACAAAAAACTAGGGTGTATGCCACCATCACCCCAACCCCTCTCCCATAAATGGAGAGGGGCTTCGATTCGTCGACCTGAGAAGCTGCTTATTTGCGAGGCTTGCTCATCTGCCCGCTGGGAGCAGTTAGAGCGGGGAGGAAAGAAGGGTGTGGTTCCTAGAATTCGTGTTGAAAACACGAGGGCCTGAGGTCTTAGAATGATCACGCTGACCAATCGGCAGGCACGCCGCTTCCTGCTTTATCACCAGGGCTTGTGGCCGCCGTATAGTCTCCAGGGAAAAAGTGGCATTCTCGCATACATCAAACGTGTGGGTTGTATCCAATTTGATCCTTTGAATATCGTAGGGCGTAATCCGGAGTTGGTTCTACAGTCACGCATCGACAACTTCACTCCCTCCTTGCTGGAGGGACTTCTCTATGAAGACCGGCAGCTCATCGAAGGTTGGGACAAGATGATGTCCATCTACGGGATCGCAGATTGGCCTTACTTTAACAGACGACGGACGGCTGCCCGGGAGCGTTTTACAGAGCATCCCATCAAGGCGATACTTCCCCAGGTGCGAACGACACTTATGCGTCAAGGCCCAATCTCCTCCCTCGATCTTGATATCCACGAGGTTGTGGACTGGTCCTGGGCACCGACTCGGATTGCGCGGGCTGCTCTGGAAAGTATGTATTGGTGGGGGGAGCTGGTCATCCATCACCGCATCAACACCCGGAAAGTGTATGACTTCTCACGCAATCACCTCCAGCACGGACTGCTCAAAACAGAAGATCCGAACTTGACGGAAGAGGAGTATCAAGATTGGTACATACTTCGGCGCATCGGGAGCATGGGCCTGTTATGGGGGAAATCCGGAGATGCATGGCTGGGGATGCCCGGTATCAAGAGTGTGGAAAGAAATCGTGCAATTTCACGCTTGGTCAAGGAGGGGCGTTTGCACCAAGTTCAGGTGGCGGGCATATCCCAAGCGTTTTACATGAGATCTGATGACAGACATGCGCTTGAGACATTGTTAGAATTGAGTGGCCCACCTCCGCGTGCAGCCTTCCTCGCACCTCTGGACAACCTCATTTGGGATCGACGTCTTGTGGAGTCCCTGTTTGGGTTTTCCTACCGCTGGGAAGTTTACAAACCAAGAGAAGAACGGGAGTATGGATATTATGTACTCCCCGTACTTTACGGCGATCGCTTTGTTGCCAGGTTCGAGCCAGGACGAGATAAACAAAGCGGAGATTTAATCGTACAAAATTGGTGGTGGGAACCAGGTGTACGTGTGTCCGGCAGAATGCGCTCGGCGATAATAAGCTGCTTTAAGCGCTTCAGCCGATATCTTGGCGCAGACCTTATACGGGTTGATGGTGACAGAGTCGAGTTTTCCAATATAAAATTTCTGGACCCCTAAAGATGAGCTTCATGCACATCCAAAGGGATGGAAAATGCGGATGGAGACCATGGTCATCCTGATTATGGGAGGTTCGGGATCGGGTAAAACAACAATCGGCTCGCTCCTTGCTGCTGAAATAGGTTGGGAGTTCATCGATGCCGATGATTTTCATAGCAAGCAGAATATTGAGAATATGGCTGCTGGGATCCCACTCACTGAGACGGACAGGGTGCCCCGGTTGGAGGAGTTGAATCCGCAGCTCACGGGGGGCCTCTTCAGGTATTAACGTTATTCTCGCACTTTCTTCGCTCACGCAGTCCTCGTGAAACGCATTGCTGTGAGAGACATCAAAAACAGTTATATCGTGCATATTGAAGGGGGAATACGAATTAATCGAAGCAAGGTTTAAAAACAGAGCTGGTCACTTTTTTGATGAAAAATTGCTCATGAGTCAATTTGAAGCTTATGAAAAGCCAAAAGACGGGCTAGTAGTCTCAATCGAACAATTCCCTGAAGAAATTGTAGGTGGGATCTTGGTTGAAATTGATCTGAGTTAGTACATGTTATCCACAAGGAAGGATGAGACCACAAGCTGGAAATCGCAGAATTCCATCACTGAGAACCCAGAATTGGGCTCCGATCATTCGGCCCGAGTGGAGGGACTATTCAAGTTGATGTCATTAATTGTGTGCCTTATAAGGAGTGATCCCTATGTATGAGGTTGAGAATGATACCCATGAAATAATTCTGCAAAACCTTGCTTTAGCATCTAGGTTGGAGGGTGAGGGGCAGTATAACAATGCGAAACTGATACGTGCAGGTGTGGAATCGATTTTGCGTAAGGGGGCATATCAGCGAGATATTCCGCCCGAACATATCCGACTCGTGAGAGAACTTGAGCAGGCTGCTTCGTTTTTCTCCGGTTACGGGCTAGGCGATGATCTCGTCAATGCGCTCAAACAGGGTGCCAACGCTCTGGCAGATGGACTTCTGCCTCAAATCGATGAAATGCCGAATCCATTTGTTTGTCGGACATGTGGGTACCTTGCGATAGATGAACCCCCATCAAGATGTCCCGACTGTGGTTCATGGTCAACTACGTACAAGGCTTTCCCACCTGTTTATTGGCTATCCGAGTTAGAACCAATGGTAGCCCTGGAACGCATGCGGAAGACCGTAGTAGAAATCGAAGAGATGCTGGCGGGTTTGACTGAAGAACAGTGTGGTTTCAAGGTTACAGAGCATGAGTGGTCCATTCATCAACTAATTACACATATCCGAGATGCCCAGGGAGTCCTTGACTCACGTTTGACGTTGTTGTTGGAACAAGACGATCCGTCACTGGAATCTAAGGCGGTGTTCGAATGGGCTTCCAAAACGGAAGATGAATCACCGATGTCGGGGATGATTTTTAAAAGCTTTAAAAAATCCCGTTACGAGACGATTTCCACGCTTGAAAGAATCCCTCTAGCAGATTGGTGGCGGACGGGGCGGCATGAGGAATTCGGTCAGGTTACCATATTGCAGCAGGTCAGCTACTTCACGGTGCACGAGCTCACGCATCTCCCTGCTATTTCTTTTCTACGCAGCCAGATCTTATCAGGATGAGACCCCAAATGGGGAGAGCGATTATGCGGGTTCATCGAGGAGGAGGATTATGAGGTCCACGTTGATTATCGGTGCGTTCATTGCGCTGGCGACCGGTATTGCTATTGGAGTTCAATCGACCATAAGCAGTCGAGTTGGGAGTTTGATCGGGGGTATCCGGACGGGATTGTTGACCAACCTCGTGGGGGGCGTCGTCGCCGGTGCGATTGTTCTCATTCTTGTGGTCATCCAGGGGCGCAATTCATGGCAGTTATCTTCACCGGCTGTCATCATGTTGGTCATTTCTGGGTCATTGGGGATTTTAATTATCACTGGTGTTTCGTTTTCGCTTCAACGAACGGGTGTTGCGGCTGGATTAGCGACGATCATCCTTGGGCAGCTGCTGATATCGGGGATCGTGGATGCGCGCGGCATAGGAGGGGTTGAACCCATCCCGTTCACGTTCCAAAGAGTGCTTGGGTTCGCCGTCATGATCCTCGCAGTCTACCTGCTCATGCCGAAGGAGTAAGCCGCCTGGAAATTGTTTTACCGAGGTTGGGTTCTAGCAAATGTAGGAATGGGAACCCGGGTCGGAGAATCTAACTAGAATCAGATGAATGGCATGGATCAGGGAGCGTGAAATGGAGCGATTTCGCATATGGGCGGAGCGAGAATACAGTCCCAGGAAGCGTATCGTCACGATCATCGTCGCAGGGATATTCTTCTTATTCGTGCTCCCGGGCATGATCATCCTGTTCGCGAAGAAGATCGATTCGACTCTTATGCTGCCGCAATTTGACTTTGCGTGGTTCAACGCCCTCGTCGGCATACTACTTATTCTTACTGGCGGGGCGGTCGCCATCTGGACCATTACAGTGCAGTATAAGTATGCTCGTGGAACACCTCTCCCGATGATGGCCACTCAGAATCTATTGGTAGATGGTCCCTTCTATTACTGTCGAAATCCTATGAGCCTGGGAACCATCGTGATGTACAGTGGAATCGCAGTATGGATCTGATCTTTTACAGCGTTGCTTGTTGTAATGTTTCTCAGTCTCATACTTCTGTCGTATCTCTGGAAAGTGGAAGAGGTGGAACTCGTAATGCGATTTGGTGAAGAGTATTCCAACTATCGAGCTAGGACACCCTTCATCCTGCCTCGAATCCATAATTAATAAAGTCATGCTGAACATATGGGCCGGCTTCGGAACAGAACGAAAATATTTGGTTTGCCGACTCGTTTGGCATCGTCTAGCCCATTGCGCGAGAATGAATTCTCAGGCTTAGTGCGATTGTCATCGATTGAGGACACGCTTCATGCTTGATTTCAGGAGGTTCAGATGAACACCGGGAATGTAGTTGTTGTAACCGATAGCTCAGCATACATCCCTCCGGACGTGAGCAAGGGTTTGAATATCGAAGTCATTCCTTTATGGCTTATTTGGGGTGAGGAATGTTTTCGTGATGGGGTGGACATCTTCCCATCAAACTTCTATAAGCGCCTGGAAAAATCTAACACTTTACCAACGTCATCACAGCCATCCGCTAAGGAATTTGAACTCCTATTTCAGGAGCTCGCCATGCGGACGGACGCGATCGTGAATGTCCTTGTTTCATCGAAAATCAGTGGGACCATTGCGAGTGCACAGGCGGCAATCCCAATGATCCCGGACGCGCAGATCGGGATCGTCGACTCCTTATCCAGTTCGATGGGACTGGGTTTCGTTGTTCTAGCAGCGGCACGTGCTGCGGCTGCGGGCAAGTCCTTCGTGGATGTCGTCAAGGCTGCGGAAGTTATGCGTGAAAAGGTGCACCTCCTATTCGTCGTGGATACGCTTGAGTACCTGCATCGGGGTGGGCGTATAAGCGGCGGCAAGCGCCTACTAGGAACAATCCTGAATATAAAGCCGATCCTTCATTTCGAAGAAGGTGAAATCAGACCTTTTTCACAAGCGAGAACGAAGAAAAAAGCCATCAATATGATGCTTGAAATCGCCGAGGACCGGCTTGAAGGTAGACCCATGGCTGAAGCCGTGATCGTAGAAATCAATACGCCAGAGGAGGCAGAGGCCGTAGAGCTTCAGATTAGGTCACGCTTTGGGACCTCGCTAGTACATCGCACCGAAGTGAGCCCTGTGGTTGGCACCCACGTTGGCCCAGGGGCGGTGGGTATTGCATTTTACTCTGAGTGAAATTTCCGATGATGGAGAGAGTAGTAGTTATCAGAACCAGTTGCTCGGGGAAGACGACGTTTGCACGTCGGTTGGCTGAGATTGTAGAAGTTCCCTGGTACGAGTTGGATCGCTTGCATTGGCTGCCTGATTGGGAGCCAGGTCGGCTCGATGAGTTTCGTCGTTTGGTGGGAGAGAAGGTCTCTCAGGATTGCTGGGTGATCGATGGCAATTATGGCGGCAGAGTGCGGGACATCGTCTGGGCCAGGGCGACCCATATTGTTTAGCTCAATTATCCCTTTTCGATCATGCTTTCTCGTGCGCTGCGACGTACGATGAGAAGGTTATGGACAAAGGAGATATTGTTTTCTGGAAATCGGGAGTCCTGGCAGACGCAGTTTTACAAACGAGATTCCATCCTTTTCTGGGTCATCACTACATATGGCAGGCGTCGGAGAGAGGTTCCGGAAATATTGAAAAAACTGGCGTACGCACATCTGACCGTGTTCGACTTCCGTCAACCCGCAGAGGCGGAAGAGTTCCTGAACTTTATGAAATCCAACATCAGAGTACGCCCCAACTAATCCGTTACATCCTTGAACAGATTGCGACCCGCGGCTGTGCGGTCATATCTGGGGATTTGCGTTGCGAGAATGTCGGAGATGAATGACCGAAGCGAAAACGTATTCATGGAAGATTCCGTCCTTTGAAATCAACCTAATAGCGCAAATCTCGAGTGGACTGATAGAAACGGCATCACCGCCGAACACTAATAAAGGACCCCCGACGATGCTAATGAAAAGCAAAGGACCCTTATGCGTGAGCATGGAATTGCTCGTCGCCGAAGAATCTCCAAGCTTATTGATCGTGCCTGATCAAACGCTTGACTTTATTAAAAACGAGCGAATTGGTCTCATGATTCCTGCGGCTATGGGTCCAGTCATGAGAAGTGTGGTGAGAATGATGATGAGGGGGAGTTGGAGTGAGGGTTTACTAAGGTTCTCGCGCCAGGTGTCCCATGCGGCTCCGGCGATGTAGATGACAAACACATCCAAGGCAGCGACACCTATTATGACGAAAACTCTTGAAGTATCAGATCCTTTGATATAGAGATAGATGAGGACAGCCATAAGGATACCCAGGGGAAGAGCGAATATCGCAATGTCATAGCGGTTAAAAGGAGCTGCTGCAACAGCCTGCCACAATGACAATGCAAATGTGCTTGCGAGTGCGATACTGAACAATCCTGCTCTTTGCCACCCCCGCCAGGACGAGAAGAGAAGGAAGACGAAACCAAGCAATATGAACAACAATGCAATCGCAATTCCAACTTCATCCGAAATGAACAATTTTCCATCATCGCTCAGTTCTCCAAGGATGGTGTGTATGAAGAGCACGGTTCCCATGAAGGCAGTTCCTACCCAGGTATATGCCCAATCAGGGATTCGGCGGTAGAGAGCATAAATAGCGCCGCAACCAACCATAAACCCAGAGGCGAGCAACACGGCGACACTTAATATCAGTCGCCATTGTGGCAGGGTGTACCATGGTTTATGTGTGATCAATGAAGCGGTTGCGATGCCCAGACCAAGGATAATGGGTGGTAACGATGCAATGATGATCTCGTGTCGATCCAGATCGAAGGTTTTACCCTTATTGCGGGTGTGACTCATTCTATGTTGCTCCTTCTGAAGATAGACCGAAGGGTAAGGAGGCGATATTGTACTCTCTCTAGAATCGCAGGTCTGTTCTCCTGAAAAATCAGAGTGGGGAATTCCCGAAGCTTCCAATAATAAGAATACGCGTGTATGTGTGCTCCATATGGGCATGATTGGAACCCATCATGAATACCTGTATCATATCGTATTCAATGGTCTCTCGAAATTTTTCAGCGCAAGGTTCAGGAGAGCCCAATAAAGGAGATGTGTGAATGATGAGTTCCAAGGATGATATCTCCAGCATCTGGGAGGATCAACCACATTGGAAGGAAATAGACCCAAACAAGGAGCCATGCAATATCCTGGACGCTGGAACCTCAAGTCGAAGGCAAAGAGAAATTATTTTCAACCGGCGGTCGACAGATTTCTCGAGGGATGAATAGTATTTCTCCAATGAGCTGATGGGGATGAATTGAGTTCTTATCAGTAGAAATAATGCACGCTCATGGGGATAGGAGTGCGAAGATGCGCAGGATCGAGGGAATTCTACCGGACGAATTGAAGTCCCACGTTAATGATAATCCGGTCGATATTGCCGTTCCATATCCTGTTTCCACATATCGAAAGCTCGTCGAACAAATTGCGAAACTTTCCTTCCTCAACAAGGATCAACTTTTATTTTATCGTGGTCAAGGACGCGATCATCAAAACAAAGCGGGCGCGTCCACGCAATATCCTTCAATATATCGAGGGGAATATTTGTCGAGCTGGGAGATTATGTACCGATTCGATATCCTGAAGGCGGCTTCCGGTTGGCTAAAAAAACTGTTCGCGAGGGAACAGGTGGAGGGTTTTCGGGAATTATCTCGCAAACGGTACATACAGTGGAGCATCCTCCAGCATTATGAAGTTTGTCATACGCCTCTTCTGGATCTTACCCATTCGCTGCGTGTGGCCTGTTCGTTTGCCCAACTATTTACGGAGACCGCCGAAGCCTATGTCTACGTCCTAGGCATGCCATACCTGACCAACCGCATCTCCATCAATTCAGAACATGATCTTGTCAATATCAGGTTGCTCAGCATCTGTCCTCCCGATGCCCTGCGTCCATATTTTCAAGAGGGCTATCTCGCAGGGACTACGGACATAAACTATGTGTATGAAAACAAAACAGAACTGGATTTTCGCAATCGATTGATCGCCAAGTTCGCCATCCCAAGATCTCAGAGATTTTGGGGAGAAGGATTCGATAGTATTCCCTGGCGTGTGCTCTTTCCGAGAGGAGATCAGGTCGGGAAACTATGCCATGAAATTCAGGTGTTGGTGCGGAACTTCCAGGGGAATGACTCAATCACCGAATTCGTCAGGGAATGGGCGAGCCTGGAGGAAATTCTCATCAATCGTGCTGAAAGAGGATCCAATCTGTCCCTCCAGACGATCGAAGCTATTGACACCTTGGCACAGGAGGGGGAGATCGATGAGAAGCGACAGAATGAATTGCACAAACTGCGACGATTTCGTAACAGAATGATACGAGAATTCAATACCTTTGATTATGATTTGGCTGGATATCAGGAGCGAATTCGTGAAGCCAAACTAAGTCTGATGATTGAACCATAGGGATGGCGGCCCAACGGATTCATCTCTTGGAGTTAGGTACAGGGGGTGCTCGGCTTCGGCAGGGATTACATGTGCGGCACCCGACGATTGTCATCGCTGATTAGCCTTGAACCCACGGCTGATTTTCAATCCTGATGGCTAGATCGCGGATTGGAGGCAAGCACGTTGTCCATATCGAATCGGGAGAGATCGAGGAAGGGGATGTTTATGAAGAGACAAAGCCAAATATAAAATATATAGAATGTCTTATATAACCATAGTTTTACTATGAGGAATCCTTCTAAAAGAAGCAGAATTTTTATTGATTACATCTGCTTTACGGACGAATGGGAAGTGGGCTAAATGAACTCTTCGTATCACGCAAAGCGCAATTGGAAGATGGCAATCTTCTGGTTGGCTCTAGTGCTTGGGGAATCGCCGGGTACTTCCCGCCTGGATGGGGGGTTTGGTATGGATCATCGTGCGGTCTATGGAACCTTAGTTTTCGATGATTAATTTTGATCGAACGCAATGTAAATATGCAAGAAGGAAATTCATCATAGAACTACACATTAGAAGGATCAGACACAGTTTTACAATGGCTTGAATTAGTGAACCAAGGTTCGAATTGGTTGTAAACTCATTAACAGCATGAGAATCCTCGTAGCTTCTCTCGATTAAGAAGGGAGAAATCTGTGGCTCAAAGGTTTGATTTTGAACGCACCTGGCTAATAAAATTTTCAACCTGTCTCGAAGCTGCGGCGGGACATGAGGTGCGCGACACGATTATGCAGGGAAGTGAACTTCTGGATGATCGCATAGATCGGGATGATGTTTTTGTATGGTCACGAAAAGCGATGAATGACGTAGACACACTGCTCGATGAGGATATCCGCATTCAGGTCCTCACAGGGTGCGCTTGCCGTTATCCCACAGAAGATCTTTTATCCATCCGGGAAAGATTTTTAGAAACCCGGGATATGGATGAGGTCATTGCGATGCTGCAAGAACGCTTCGTCATGTTCTTGCGTGAGGAGATTCGACTGCCAGACGCCATGGTGGAGATCGTCGTTGCGAATCGGTGGGGTCTAGCTGGAGAGCGAGAGGGCAACACAATTATCGCTACGAAGATTCCAAAGAGCGGCAACCTGCAAGCCTATCTCGAAGAATCGGATTCTGAAAAAAAGAGGGCGCTTTATTGTCATTGCCCCCGAATCCGGGACATCGTCAATCACCCTGAGCCGATCTCAGCCACATATTGCTATTGTGGTGGGGGTTTTTACAAATCGCTCTGGGAGGACATTTTGCAGGAATCGGTTGAGGTAGAGCTGCTCAGATCCGTCCTCCAAGGCGACGATGTGTGCAGTTTTGCTATCCACCTCCCTTTAGAATACAGGACGATTAGCGGGAATCGAGAAGGTGATGCCGCAAGCTGGTGAGGGTGTTCGAGAAAAAAGAGCAAGAAGCCTGCGGATGGTCCCTCGAGGAGCGTTAACCATCCTGATTTTTTTCGCAATCCTGTTTGTTCCTGCGGGGAGGCTTGATTGGTGGGAAGGATGGATTTTCTTTCTGGCATTTCTTATCGGAACTTCGGCGCTTGTGATCTGGATGCGGCGTAAGGATCCTGAGCTTTTATCCGAACACGCACAACCTGGAGAGAATGTCGAGCGATGGGATCGAGTTATCATGAGCATCTACACCATCCTTTTAATAATCATGTTGATTGTTGCTGGGATTGATTCTGGAAGATTGGAATTGTCATCTCCACCCCTTTTCCTTCGAATTGTAGGGTGGAGTGGGTTGGCCATCTCAATGCTCATCGTCGCCTGGACTATGTCATCAAATACTTTCTTATCTGAGATGGTACGAATCCAGGATGATCGTGGTCATGTCGTCATCACGCAAGGTCCCTACCGTTACATCCGGCACCCGATGTATGTGGGCGTAATCCTGGCCATCATCTCAACGCCCTTGGTCCTCGGATCATTTTGGGCTTTGATCCCTGCAGGGATGATTGTGACTTTATTTATAGTGCGGACTCATCTGGAAGACATTACACTGCAAGAAAAACTCTCGGGATACTCAGATTATGCGGCTCAGGTTCGTTATCGACTTATTCCAGGCATATGGTGAGCACACTTGCCTAGTCTTCAAGATCACCTTTAAGATCCTGGAGGATGAGCGTAAAGATACCTATCAGCTTTCGAGAAGTTCGGAGTACCGAAAATTATGTATAAGATATTCCTCGTTCACTTGAAGGAAGAAGCAGCCAGAGACCAAGTGGCGCGCCTGGAGGATCTGGGGTTCGTAGTTGATTATGAAATCTTCAGTCGAAGTGTCATGAAAAAACTGGGCGAAACTCCGCCAGACGCCATTCTGGTCGACCTGGACCACATCCCTTCCGCAGCTCGAGATATCTGTCTGAGTTTACGGAAAAATAAGGGGACGAGGGTGATACCGTTGGTCTTCGTTGGAGGAGAACCTGCTAAGGCTGATGGGGTGCGGGAACTGTTGCCCGACGCGAAATACGCACAGTGGGACTCGATAACCCATAGCCTCGAACAGGCAATCACTCATCCTCCGGGGGATCCCGTTGTCCCTGATTCAGTCATGGCAGGTTATGCGGGAGTTCCGTTGCTAAAGAAGTTGGGGGTCGGTGAGGGGACACGAATCTGTCTCAAGCACGCCCCAGAGGATTTCGACAAGACGCTCGGTCAACTGCCTCAGGGAGCCTCGGTGTCGCTTGATTTGGATCCTGACTGCGGCATCACCATCTGGTTCAACCGCTCGCGCGAGCAGCTCGAAGGAGACATTCAATCGATGGTTCCTTATGCAGAACGGGGAGGGCTGTGGATTGCGTGGCCGAAGAAAGCCTCCGGCGTCAGATCCGACCTATCCCAAACAATCGTCAGGAAGGTGGGATTGGACGCTGGATTGGTCGATTTCAAAGTTTGTTCGATCGATAAGACCTGGTCGGGTCTGCGTTTCACGAGACGACGAGAGACCAAGGATTGACATACGTACCCAAAAGAATCAGAATAACCATGCTGTTGCCAATTATGGAGCTCGTGCAAATATCGTAAATCTGCAATCAGGGCGCAAGAAGCGGGGGAGATGCAGGTGATTTGGGGGGAAAGATCCGAAACCTGTCAGGTATGCAAGGCAGATCCCGATTTGTGCCCTGACACAAGTCTAGAATGTGCGGGACCGATTTCGTGAGCCGGTGGCTTATTTGATACATGCTCCTTGGGCATGCGAATGCGTTAGTTCTTATAATAATATCGATGAAGGACAGGGAGGTGCGTGGTTTGACGAACACAAAAGAAGGAGATGGCGATAAGTTGGGCGTCTTCCATCGTGCTTTTGATTTACTTTATCCTTTCATTCGATTTACGTATGAGAGGGTATTAAAGCAAGTTTGGTTTTCGGAGATCTCAGCCAACCTGTGGGTTGGAGGGGCGCCCAGCTATCCACGTGATTACGAGTTTATTCTTGAGCATGGAATCACGGCGGTGGTCAATATTCGCGCTGAGCGGGATGATGATGTTGATTTCTACAGCAGCCATGGAATCAATTATGTGAGGTATAAGGTTCCAGATATCTACATCCCTGAGCCTGAGATCATTACGGAGGCAGTAGATTGGGTAGCAGGGCAGGTGGCGGAAGGACGCACGGTGCTCATTCATTGCGCAAAGGGGCGAGGGCGATCAGCCGCACTCACGGCTGGGTATCTCATGCGTGAGCAGGGGATGAACTATGATGAAGCAGAACAACTTCTAGACACCAAGAGGCCACTGATAAAACTCGAGGATCGTCACCGCAGGACCCTAGAAGCCTGGATCAAAACGCAGGAAAGATAAACAGCGTAAATTGAGCTTTGAACAGAAATTTCATTAGGGAAAAAAGATCCCAGGGGAGTATCGTTTCTGATTAGAAAGCTCGAGACCCTATCTCTATGATAGATGGATGGAACAGGATGCAGGTTATTAATCCTCATGTGTTTAAGTGAAAAAGTCGGAATTCCCTGTAGCTTGCTGCAGAGATGAATTGCAAGCGGGGCATGGGGGTGGCTCCCACATAGGCTTTTTCCCTTAAACTCTCTTTTCGCCATGCGTATTTGACGGCTATAATCTCAGAGATACAACCGGGATGGAACGTCATCTCCATTCCACAGACTAAAGTCGAATGGGACTACAATTTCCTGATAACAATGCTTTTCTTTGGATAGGAGATCAGGATACAAAATGAGCAAACAACTCCTTGTTTATGGACGCCCAGGATGTCCGAGAGTTCCTCCGGTGCGTACGTTCTTGATGAATGCAGAAATAGAATACACCTATATCGACATTCATCAGGACGCTGAGGGGAGAGAACGGGTACGTTCAATCAATGCAGGAAATGAGAGTGTCCCAACCATTGTGTTTTCTGATGGATCGACGCTCACCGAGCCATCCAGTGCTGCCCTCCGAAAGAAACTCATCGGTCAGGGATACGTTGTCGGATCATTGTCTCTATTTGAGCGATTGCAGGTCTTGCTTCAACATCCAGTCGTGCTGCCAGCCGGGATCGGTCTGCTCGTGGCAGGCTATTTCCTGAAGACCGATGGCCTCATCATCTCAGGGATGGTCATCCTTGCAATCATTTTTTTGAATCGCATTATCGAGGGAGGGGGGTGATTTTCAACCCAATGTAGGTTACGTTCCATATCGTCATTCACCCTATGTCAGACAATGCGCTGGGTCGTCTGCATCCATGGATCTTCTGGTACGACACACGAATAAGATTGTCACCATCAAGCGAAAAATAACCAAGATTTGAGGAGGCGCACCAGATGTACTTCAGCCGTACCGGACAACCGCTGGATCTAGTTTTCTTGCTGCTGCATGTTCTCCTGTGGGGCATTGGCGGTTTCCTCCTGGTACGGAATGTCTTTCGAATTCATAAACGGGAACAAACCATCGTTGGGTTTGCCGTCGGTTTTCTCCTGTTCACCTAGGATGGGAATCTGCTCGCTCAAATCCTACCCTTGAGTTGGGCTCGATCCGATTGAGCCCGCGTCTATTATCAATCTTTTTGTCATTCACCTAAATGGTCGATACCACCTGCTCCCATATTGGTAATTCGCGCGCTTGATTCCGACACGGGATGTATAATCAAGCGGAAGTACATGAGCCCATTATCGAATTCTTTTCGGCGAACAATCCTTAATCGCCCATACCGGCTTTTAATCATCATCTTGATAATTTTTATGATCATAGGGATTTTTATTAACGGTGACTATGGAGAATCTCGGGACGAATTCTACAATTTGAAAGCAGGGTCAAGAGCGTTCGCGGATTACACGGATGAGCAATTTCTGCGGGATCAGGATGATAATTATTTCCATGGCACATTCTATTTCCTGTTGTTTTCCGCGGTATCAAAGATCACGACGTCGATAAATTCGAATTGGCTTGGGGTAGATTCCAGGCACTTTCTTGGTTACGTTGTTTTCATTATGGCAGCAGCGTCTTTCTACTCCATCGCTGCACGTCTCACCTCGGTAAAATTCGCAGTACTTCCCACCTTGCTATTCCTGACCCAACCGATTTATTTTGGGAGCGCGTTTATTAACCATAAAGATATGCCTTTTATGGCCTTCTTTACTACGAGTGTTGCAGTTGGATTGATCGCGGCCGATTCGTTCGACAACGGTATTCAAAAAAGGTCAGACCAGGAATCTTCCAGCCCAGGTGATAACCCTAGCGAGATAAGACAATCGTTGCTAAATGAGTGGAGAGCGACATCGGATCTCAAGCGTACTAGTTTTATCCTTCTTATTATTATTTCGATCATAGTGATGATCGCTTTGATTTTAGATTACATTTTTCTCCCCTTTCTACTTCGCCAGGTTACCTTGGCGTACCAAGGCGAGGCAGCTCCAACAATCTCGGACTTATTCGAGTTTTTTGCACAAGATGCCTACAAGACCTCACTTGAACAATATCTGAGAAAAGTGGAGGCGTATTTTTTCTGGTTACGAATTGTCCTGATGGGATTGATCTTCATCCCTGCGTTACTGCTGGGCAGGAGCATTTTCATACGAACCCATCACCAGTACATTCGCCCGTTGATGTACAAATATGGACCACTCATCCTGACAGGAATCCTGGTCGGAATGACATCAGCAATTCGTGTCGCGGGACCTTTCGCATTTATGCTGATTGGAGGCTACTTCTTCCTACGGCATCGTTGGCGTTCATTGCCCGCACTAAGTCTCATCTGTATTGTCGCGTTCTTGACAAGCTATCTCACTTGGTCAGCCTTGTGGGGAGACCCGATCTCTCGATATCTTGAGCGCATGTTTTCTTCGCTCGATTTTGACGTCCATGAAGTCTTCTTTCGGGCTGAATTTATTCGGTCGGATTCGTTGCCAAGTCGTTATTTGCCCGAGCTGCTCACCATCCAATTCACCGAGCCCGTTGTGCTCTTGTTTCCCTTCGGGTTGATTCTAAGTGCATGGGCAGCCGTTCAAAGAAAGATCGATCGCAATCTGGTAATAATCATCCTGATCTGGTTGTTAGTGCCGTTCTTCTCTCAAATTGTATTCAGTCTAAATCTCTATGGTAATTTCCGCCATCTGATATTCATGACCCCGCCTATTCTAATGTTGGCTGGATACGCATGGATGCGGGCGCAGGTGTTAATACGAAAAGAGGCGTTGCAGATCATTCTTGCGTTGCTCATCCTTATTCCGGGAATTGTTCACATTTTTCGATACCATCCCTATGAAGTCATTTACTACAATGCACTTGTTGGAGGTGTTCCAGGAGCGACTGGATCATATGCGATGGACTTTACATGCACTTCCTACCGCGAGATTATGGAGTATTTAAATGAGGAGGCCCCGGAGGGTGCACTCATCTATGCCTGGGGACCTTACCACGCAGCTGAGACATTTGCCCGAGATGACCTCGTTATCCGTCCGGAAGGAGGCTCTGAAGCACCTGATTTCGCCATCGTATGTGGTCGTGGACTCATGAACCCAAATTTCTATGCCGGCTGGGATGTCTTGTATGAGGTGGTGAGACATGGGACCATCATGTCTCAGGTCAAGGTCCAACCCGAACCTTGATGCACCTTCGAGGCAACCCTTTCCTTAAGACCGTTCGGTCTTATCGTTCGCTTGATTTGAAAACACCGACAGAGTATCTTTATGAATATCATTGAGATTTGGCTCAAATTTAAACCGTCTCATATGTGTTGAACGAATACATCATTTGACAACCCATGTGTTGAGCGCCTCGCAGCGGTTGAGGATCCTATATCGGGGATCCGTTGGCTCTTTGATATTGAAGCATGCCGTTAGGTCGAGCGAAAAAGACGGTGCATTTAAAACTCCCTGATTTGAACAACAGAGATTTCAAAAAGCTACAATAGCGCCAGGAATTTCTCCAGAAAGGTGAACGTTTGAACTTCTCCAAGATGTCCGCAAAATCCTTTATGGGGCGATTGCTGCGTTTCCCGCTACGCCTTATCCCCGATCGTGCAGTAATGCCGATCCTGCAAGGGAGAATGCGTGGAAAACGCTGGATCGCTGGTTCGAGTGACCACGGATGCTGGCTCGGCAGTTACGAATATGCCCCCCGCCGTGTGTTTGAGGAGACGATCACACAGGGATCGATCGTATATGATATCGGAGCTCACGTCGGTTATTACACGCTGCTGGCGTCCGAGCTTGTGGGCCCGCATGGGCACGTTTATGCATTTGAGCCCCATCCGAAAAATCTAACCTACTTACAGCAACATCTGGCGATGAATTCTATTCAAAATGTGACTGTTTTCGAAGGCGCGGTAGCCGATCGAAGTGGGGATGCCTATTTTAAATTCGGTCCAAGCCGCTCTATGGGCAAGATCTCCGATCAGGGTGAAACCAGGGTGAAGCTGTTCAATCTGGATGAGCTTATTGCTCAGGAAAAAATTAAACCTCCGCAGTTCATAAAAATCGATGTTGAAGGGGCCGAGCTCGCAGTTCTCCACGGCGCCTCGAATTGCCTTACAACCTACCATCCCACGTTATTCCTGGAGACTCACAGCGACAGACTTCATCAGGATTCCTTGAGAGAGCTTGGTGATCTGGGATACGAAGTCAAGCCGCTCACAAATAAAACTTTACAGGGAGCAGGCACAATCCTGGCTTTCTCGAACGTTTAAATCCTGAGCAAGAGCAGAACTCATTAATCTGATAGGGCGGAATAAAATCTGACGACATAGGAACGTTATGAACGACGATGCTCAATCGGATTTCACCTTCTCATGTCTGGCTCGATACCCAACCTATGTAGATCAGATCAGCGCGTGGTTCTTCGAAGAGTGGGGAGATGAAGTTGAGGGGAGGACGGTCGGGCAATTCTCTGAGGGACTCAATGAGCGGATGAACATCGATAAACTTCCCCTGGCATTCGTGGCGTTGGCGTCGGGTGACCTCATTGGAACTGCGAGCTTGATTTATAACGAAATCAGTTCGCTCCCGCGGTACAAACACTGGCTCGCCTCGGTGTTCGTCGCCCCGAAACTACGAAGGCGAGGTTGGGGTGCGAAGATAGTCAGAGCAGTTGTTCAAATCGCGCCGGATTACGGAATTGTCGAGTTGTTCCTCTACACACGCCGCCATACGGACTTCTACCAACAGCTTGGATGGGAATATGTGCAAACAGTGCAATACAGGAATCGTGATGCCATGATACTGGGATATCCATTGTAGACGCGGTTGACTTGAATGTTCGGATGTTATGATAGCGTGGGGTTCTCATTGAAGCGCAGGAGAATTTGTCCGCATTCTGAAATTCAGCAAAATTGAAATCATATTCGAAAGTGGAGAGCAGTGATGAAGATAGATATGGCCCTCGAGACCATGAAAAATGACGACTACTTCAAAGCAATTGAATACCTTAGCCGCCAGTCGGATCCTTTGGAAATTCTAGACGCCTTCAAAGAGATCGCCAAACAACTGTACTGGGATTCGAAAGATATGGCTGGGGTGATAATTATTTCAGGAGCTGCGATTCAGTTTGCACAGATGTCGGTTCAAAATACGTCTGTCAAAGAGGACGTGGCTCGACAAATGAAGGAGAAAGCTGCAGCGATTGCCTATAACCTCGCGTCATATACATGGCCAGGGTGGAATAAGGAGGGACTTGAAATCAGTATCGTGGAGCAAAAGATAGGGATGGAAGCCGCAAAAACCAACCTGCGCTTGATTGAAGAAATGGGTAGGGATAACATACAGCTTGCTCGTGCCTATTGGATGACAGGTGCACATAGGCTTACGCTTAACAATCCAGACGAAGCAATTTATTGCTTCGAAAGGTCGCTTAAGTATGCGGATTGGGCGGATAATCGTGAGGAGACACTGCTGGCGCAGGGGTATATGATCCTCGCTCAAATGCTGCAATCCGAAAAGGTCGGTGCGCAGGATTTGGAGCTGCTCGAGAATTTAAAAAAGAAGATGGTTGAACTTCCAGACGGCGATGGTTTCGTGGGGCAGATCGAGACGACCTATAATGTTGTCTTTGGTTCAACCGAGTGAATTATCTGTCAGTATCTCCCAAACTCTCACAACATAAACCTGCGCTCTAAATCAGGACAATGGCGCAAGAATAAATAGGACCTGCTTCTATGGAGCCACCAAAAAATAAGGAAAAACTTCTCGACCAAATTACCTTCGAGAGAGAATCGCTTGATGATGTACTCGGCGCTATCTCAACATCCCAATTTTCTATACAGGGCGTGGAATCGGAGTGGTCGATTAAGGATATCCTTGTTCATATTGTCTTCTGGGAAGGGCTCATGGTAAGTTGGTTGGAAGAGGTTCATAAGGGCATGGAACCCCAGATGCTCCCCCCTGGAAAAACATGGGACGATCTGGACGAGATCAATCAAGATGCCTTCTTAGAGAACCAGGATCGCGACCTCGATGAGGTTCTGGAAGCCTATCATTCCCATTATCCCCTCGCGTTGGCGTCGGTTAAAAACGTCCCACAAAATGCCCTCATGGATCCCGGGATGTACCCATGGAGGCGGGGAACTCCGTTATGGGAGATGGTGGCGGCAAATACCTCCTGGCATTATAAGGAGCATCGTGAAACTATTACGAAGTGGATTAAGGGACGCTAGCGCCAGGTTCGGCATCGACCCCGGGCCAAGGAACGAGAGTTGCTGAGTTGTCCATCCCAGGATTATGAATGGGAAGAGAGCTTCACAGATACTTTCCTGTGAACCCTCTCGAAAACACTTACCTGGAGATCGTCACCCGGACCGAAAAGCACTGCGTTTCAGAGGCACGTCTCGCGCCGATATTTACTGCGCTGCACGGTTGCTACAGGTCCCAATTTATATACATTTAACCGTGGTTTAAACTATCTGATGGAGTAAATAATGAGCCAAAAAACCGGGTCGGAATCACTGCCGCACTGGAACCTGGATACTATCTATCCCGGTCTGGAATCGCAAGAATTCAAAACGGGTATCAAGGATCTTCAGACCAAGTTAGATGAGATGAACAATTACCTCGATGAGAAGAAAGTGCACCTGGAAGGCGCCAGAGCCTCCACATCATCGGAAATCCCCGATGTCATCGTGGGTTATATCGAACGTATGAATGCGATCAGTGCCTTATACAGTACGCTGACCTCATTCGTGTATGGTTACGTGTCAACTGATTCTTACAATAGCATGGCTAAGAAAACGCTTTCAGAACTTGAGATGCAGAGTGTCACTATCGATCAGCAAACGGTGCGGTTCGATGGCTGGCTCGGTGCAGCCGTAAACGACGAGGACGAGCTTAAGGGCATCGTGGAGAAGGAAACGATTGCAAAAGAGCATGAGTTCTACATTAAAGAGGTCTATGGCCAAAGCCGGTTTCTGATGAGCGATAAAGAGGAGGCGCTCGCTGCCGAACTTTCATTGAGCGGTGGGAACGCCTGGCAGAAACTTCATGGCACAGTCACATCTCAGCTCAAAGCTTCATTTGGGCAAGATGGTGAGGAGGAAGAAATTCCGGTCACAACTTTGCAAAATATTCGAAGGACGGATTCAGATGAGAATGTCCGCCGAAGGGCTTTCGATGTCGAGATCGCCTCCTGGGAATCTGTTCGGGAGCCTCTGGCTGCTTGTTTGAATGGCGTAAAGGGTTCAAGCATCACACTGAACAAGAAACGTGGTCGAGAAGACTCACTCCATCGAGCACTGGACCAGGCTCGAATTGATCGAGCGACTCTGGAGACGATGATGGAGGTGATGAAGGGCTCATTCCCCTTGTTTCGTAGATATTTCAAAGGCAAGGCGAAGAAGTTAAATAAGGAGTCTCTAGCCTGGTGGGATATCTTTGCCCCTCTTGGAGAGAGCGATCGCCGTTTCACGTATGACGAGACGGAAGATTTCATCGTTGTCCAATTTAAATCCTATTCTGATCGCTTGGCGATCTTTGCCGAGCGTGTTTTTAACGAGAGATGGATCGACGCTGAACCACGTGACGGCAAACGGGGTGGGGGTTTTTGTATGGACGTTCCGGGAGTCGAGGAGTCTCGCATCCTGGTCAACTATGATGGCTCGCTCGATCAGCTCTTTACCATCGCGCACGAACTTGGTCATGCATTTCATAATGAGTGCCATGTGGGTAAAACGATGCTGCAGCGTCTCACACCGATGACTCTTGCTGAAACTGCGTCAAATTTTTGTGAGACGATCGTGAGCGATGCTGCGCTCGCAAGCGCCTCCAATGAAGCTGAGGAGCTGACGATCCTCGAGAACTTCCTCATCGGAGCATCACAGGTCATCGTAGATATTTACTCCAGGTACCTCTTTGAGAAAGAAGTATTCGAACGACGTGAAAAGGCAGAACTTTCAGCGGATGATTTTTGTGAGATTATGACACGCTGCCAGATCGAAACCTATGGGGATGGTCTTGATGCAGGAGCGCTCCATCCCTATATGTGGGCGTGGAAGCCTCACTACTACAGTCCCGAATTGGCATACTACAATTTTCCGTATGCATTTGGATTGATGTTTGGACTAGGACTATTTGCAGTATACAAGGAGCGTGGCGCTGCTTTTATCGATGATTATGAAGCACTTCTGCGGTCTACAGGAGAGGGAACAGCCGAGCAACTTGCACTTAGATTTGAAATTGACCTGAGAAAACCGGACTTCTGGGAGAACAGCCTGAGCCTGGTCGAGGCTCGAATTGACCGATATCTCGAGCTCGATGTCATACACTCTTGATCATGGTTGATGGGAATGTCGCAAGTACGCGGAACCGTCAAGATGGGAAGCCATGATGCGAAGTTGTGGAGAAGTTGCGCCATTAAGCTGACTTCCCCTGAGGGAGAATTGGCATAATGAAAGGACGGGAAACCGGAACCGTCAGGCAGCACAAGGCCACAACAGAATACGGATCTATCACCACAGAGTACGGTGAACGCGCATTTGTCCATTACAATGCTTTTCAAGGGACTGGGTACCGGATCTTAGATGAAGGTCAGAGCGTCTCGTTATCGATCGTTCAGGGTGATCGGGGAGAACGAACGGCGAATGTCGAGACCGTCGTTTGAGATTTCCACCGAGCAGATTTCAAGTTTCATGAATCAACTAGTGTCCAGAAGGAGAGTCGTTGATGGCGATTCCTGCGCGAGAGGATGGACGTTCGAGGTCGAGCATCCGTCCCGTCTCGTTTGAACTCAATTATACGGAGTATGCTGAAGGCTCTGTTCTCATCTCACTGGGTAAAACGCGGGTACTGTGCAATGCCTCCATCCTGAACTCTGTTCCACAATGGATGCGGGCACAGGGCAAGACGGGTGGGTGGATAACTGCAGAATACGCGATGCTGCCCCGAGCCACACATCAACGCACACCCCGCGAAACGCTAAGACCCAAAGCGCGCAGCCAGGAGATTCGACGCCTAATCGGTCGGAGTTTACGCGCTGCAGTCGATCTGGAACGGTTGGGGGAGTTCACTTGCATCGTTGATTGTGATGTCATTCAGGCGGATGGAGGAACCAGGACAGCGGCGATAACAGGAGGTTTTGCAGCCTTGTCCCTCGCGCTTATGCGCCAGGTTGAGGAAAGTGGATTAGATCCTGAAGTCCTCAAGACAAATATCGCCGCCATAAGTGTGGGCATGCTCGCTGGCAATCCAGTTGTCGACTTGAATTATGCCGAGGATTCAATCGCGGACGTGGATTTAAACGTTGTCATGAACAGCGAGGGGAAGCTTGTCGAATTGCAAGGAAGCGCAGAAGGAAAGGCCTATTCTCGTGATGAGCTCACGAAAATGTTGGACCTTGCCGAAAGTGCTATCTTGGAATTGATCGCGATCCAGAACGAAAACCTCAGTAAATATCTCCATTCCTGATCATAGCATCCTTCATGGAATCCCTGCTTGGACCGCCAGTCGAGGAATGCATAAGACGTCAACAATCGCATCACCAGGCGTTCGAGATGAAGGCAAGGCCGAAGTAAATCATCAACCCCCCAGTGCACAAAATGAGGACTCTATATCCACGTTCAGAGATCCACCTTTTCCCTTTGCTGGATGCCAGACCAAGGGACGTGTCCCAGAAGAAATCGGCGCTGATATGGCCCAGATAGAATGCGGCAACGGCGGCAACGCTCATAGCCTGTGCCTGGATGAGGTAGCCAGCCGCTACGGTCACCCACCACGTGTACCAGTAAGGATTGGCTAATGTGGTCACCACACCCAGGGTTATCAGCGATCGTCCGGATCGGTTTTTTGAATGAAACTCGCTGGTGGGAAGCCTCATCAAGCCCTTCGAGGCGGCATAGATATATCTGGCGCCTAACCCCAGCAGTACGATGCCCCCGGCGATGGAAAGGACGAGGGCAACCGTCGGATTCCCCATGATGGAGGCCAGCCCGAATCCAATGAGGATGACCATGATGAGTTCGAGGAATGTATGACCACTGGCGACAAGAGGACCTACGCGCCAACCACTTCTCGGCGCCTCGGTGATGATCGCGGCAGAAACAGGACCTGGAGATATCACCGCGCCGAAAGAGATGATAAATGAGAATATAAAAATTGAGGTCAGGCCGTCTGTCGGCAGCATGGATAACCCAGATTGAAGGAAGGTCAATTTTATCGGTGAAGTGTTTTTGGGGGAATAGGGACTTAGGGTTTCACAAAGCGGCTGAGATCGGGGAAGATGAGGCCTTCGTTTGTCCCTTTTTGCAAGGTCACGCGATTCGCAGCTTCGAAATTCCTATGAACCTCTCGTAAAGCTCGGACCTGCCAGGCTGGTGGATCCTGTGAAAATATCGCCAGGCTTACGGTGAATACACCGGGTATGAGGAGCAGGGTCTCGCCATCATCTGTTTTTGTCGCATACATGCGACCATCTGGTGTGTTTCCCTCAGTCGCACCAAATGTACCCAGAAGAGCCATTGCATCCTCGGCAGTTTCAGGCATCTCTCCGTGAAGGTATATCCTCCCCCGCGATTTAATATCGTACAAGCCAATTGCATGGCAGGCAGCTTCGTTGAGCTGCATGAGGAAGCGAGTTTTTCCTTCTTCCAGGACGACTTGCCATCGATCGCTGTCAGGAAACTTCTCTCGCAGCCTGAGCGCGACATCCCGTTGTTCCATATAGTGGCGATATATAGCTCGATACTGGGAGGCGTTAATCCTTCCCTGTTGAAAATCACCTTCCAGACGGACAATCTTCTGATTAAGGAGTTCGAGACGCTCTCGAAGTTCAGGGTCCTGGATACTGTCAAGATCGAGTTCTTCGTATTCGGGTTCTGCCAGTCGGGTCTCGACGACAGCTGCGTCAGCGGAGGGTGGAGGCGGCGCACTGTGAGGCTTAAGATCTTCGAGGAAGGGCGATGCTTGAAGCCCACCCAATTCATCGATCCTTCGCTCTTTCTCACGCAGGAGCTCTCGTACCGCGCGAAGCTGACCTGCGCTGACCTGTCCATCGCAGAACGCTACGGCTGCTGATAGGAGGCGTTCTTGAGCTCGTTCAAGCGCCTCTAGTGCAGATAAGTATTCAGAATCCGTATCCACCGCCGGATCCGGATTACTCTGCTGAGAAGGCGTATCAGCCTCCCTCTGCCGCGTGCGAGTCTCGGCGGCGGCATTCAACTCGGTTCCCATTTTAGTTGCCTCATAATAACACGCAGACTTATGGAGTGTTTAGAGGACGGATGTACCACCTAAATAAGTGTTGCATTTCTTATGCCAGTGACCGAGCCCTTCAAACCAGCGGGATTGGGGTATACTGATTCACGTTATTTTCATCGTGAATTTGATTACAATTGTGCCTGGTTGGACGACTATCGGGAGAAATTATGCCGCAGCGAGTTTGGAAGGTCATGTTATCGCCTGTGATAGCTATCATTTTACTGGGCTGTAGTATGGGTGGGAGCGCGTCAGAACCCACTCGGTCGAGTGAAGACGTACTCGAGACTGCCAAGGCGGTCGCTGAGATCACACGACATGCCACCTTTCAGACCCCTCCACCGACACCAGTAACGCCTTCTCCGACTATTCCCCCCTTTACCGAAACACCGGCGCCAACCGACACACCTTTATCAGCGACCCCAATGGTGACTTCAAATTACAACGCGTACGTTCGCGTAAGCCCCAGCGAGGATCAGGCGCACTTGGGCTTCTTCCTCCAGGATCAGGTTGCTGTCGTCGTAGGGAAGTTTGAGAATTCTATTTCCGGGACCTGGTGGCTTATCCGGCGAGTAGATGTAGGCAAAGATGGCTGGGTTTGGGGCGGGGCGGTGACATTCGTTGGAGATGAATCGGTTGTCCCGCTTATCGAAAGCATGCCGTGAACGAACCTAGTGCGCTTCATCCTTGTCTTGTGATATTATTTTCGAGCGAAGAATCCTGCGGCAAGCTACAGGGTATACTGCCTTTTACCATAAACATCATTGATCTTCAAAGGCGTTGAGCAAGAATGTCAGATCTCGTTCAAATTGAATTCCTAATCCTTGGATTGCTCCTGATTGTCTCATTCGTCGGCATCCTGGTCCGCCGTTTTCGTATCCCCTATACTGCTGCACTCGTTATTGTTGGCATCATCCTTTCTTTTCAATCGAGTCAAGAAATAGAGTTAACCTCAGATTTAATTCTCTTTCTATTCCTCCCTCCGCTTCTATTCGAAGCTGCGATCCACATCGATCTGCGTCAGCTTAGAGAAGACTTCTCCACGATCAGCATTCTCGCGATCTTCGGTGTGCTCCTTTCCATGCTCGTCGTGGGTGGAATTGTCGCCGTAACGACGAATATTCCCATCGAAATAGCCCTCGTATTTGGCGCCCTCATTGCCGCCACGGATCCAGTCTCCGTGGTGGCGATTTTTCGTAAACTTGGCGCCCCAAAACGACTTGAGATCCTTCTCGAGAGTGAGAGTCTTTTCAACGATGGCACGGCGGTCGTGCTCTACGGTCTTGCCTTAGAAGCGTTGGTTCTCGGCAAATACAATATCGTCGATGGAATCCTCGAATTCATCATCGTCAGCGGGGGGGGACTCGTCATTGGATTGGGTTTGGGGTGGGTGGTGAGTCGTCTGATTGCCATCGTGGATGATTATTTAATAGAAACGACTCTAACTACGGTGTTAGCGTTTGGCGCTTATATCATCGCGGAACAGCTTCATGTGAGTGGCGTATTAGCAGTTGTTGCGGCAGGTTTGATCACCGGCAGCATCGGGGAAAGGGAGATGTCGCCGACGAGCAAGATCGTCCTGCGGAATTTCTGGGAATATGTAGCCTTTCTTGTTAACTCAGTCGTATTCCTATTGCTGGGCTTGCAAATCGAAATCAGTTCACTCCTCGATAGCATCATGCTTGGGTTGATTGCAGTGTTCGCTGTGCTCGTGGCGAGGGCGATTGTGATTTATGGACTGGCTCGATTCGGACGTGCCATGCCCACCAATTGGCGTCACGTCATGTTCTGGGGTGGATTACGTGGCGCCATTGCACTGGCATTGGCGCTGAGTCTCCCAGCAGCTATGGGAGAATATCGGAATACGCTGACACTCATGACATTCAGCGTAGTCCTCTTCACGCTTCTGATACAAGGTGTCTCGATGGAACCGTTGCTGCGCAGGTTGGGACTCTTATACAGAAGTGAGGCGCAGATCGAGTTTGAAGAGCGGCAGGCCAGGGCGATATCCGCTCGTGCGGGTTATGTCCATGTCGAACAAATGTACGCGGACGGATTGGTCTCGAATCATACATGGGAGAGGCTGCAACCCATCATCAAACAGCGCGTCGAGGCGCTTACAACAGCTGTGCAGACTGCCCTGCAAGATTCGCCGGAGTTGGTCGCTGACGAACTGATCACTGCGAGAAGAGAATCCCTTCGGGCGCAGAGAAACTCCTTAGGTGATCTCCGCTCAGACGGGGTCATCTCGATGGAGACTTACGATAACCTTGTCGCAGAAATTGATATCGCCCTCGACTCGACACCCACATTATTGAATCAACAACTCGGCGGCGGCACCATCGTGGATAATATCTACCAATTCTTATTGGTGATCGTTCAGGATCGGGATCTCGAGTCCGTCCTGAACGCCTTAACGATCAGGAATATCATGACCACGAAGATTCAGAGCCGCGGAGGCTTTCTGCAGCGGAAAAATCATGTGTTGATCGTAGGCGTGCCCGATGGAATGCTCAATCAAGCAGAGGAAGCGATTCGATCGTCGAGTTCGAGCAGGGTGGAGAAGGTGAGGCCATCGATGGTCGAGGCGCTTACCAAACTGGGTGAACCCACTTCTGTCCAAGTTGAAAGCGCTACAATGTTTGTCTTTGAAGTTGAGCGTTGCGAGGTAATCTGAATTATGAAAATGATGATTGTTATTCTGAATGACCAGGATGGAGAACAGGTCATTAAAGCCCTGGTAGATGACGAGTTCCGCGTAACTAGAATTGCATCTACGGGGGGGTTTTTACGACGGGGAAATACAACGCTATTAATTGGGACAGATGAAGAGCGGGTCGATCAGGCTATGGAAACGATCCGTTTAAATACAAATAAACTGGATCAACCTGGCGTAGGTCGGGCGACAATTTTTGTGCTCAATGTCGACCGCTACCATCAGTTATAAATTCATTCGAAATGAAAGGTTTTTGCATGTGGCCACAGTGGGCGGCCCGTGCTTGATGAAAAACCCTCGTGTGTATGTGTCTGGGCGGACCTATGTGGCCGCCCTTTTTATTGTGCGCCCGACATGGACGGTGGTTCGAAGGTGAAGGGCTTCACGGAAGTTGATCGCACCAACTGTTAACTGAAGGCAAGGGGAGTGTCGCGTGGCGGGGTCTAAAAGATACGGGCCCGATCATAGGCTGTTTGGTCTACCTCAATCCCAATTTTACCTAATGGATTTCCACACCTTGTTCTCGGGTTGCTCGTGTCTTGTATTGAGCTTAATCCCCAAACGTGATGCCCTGCGCCAGAGGCAGTTCACTCGACCAATTGATGGTATTGGTCTGCCTGCGCATGTAGGTCTTCCAGGCGTCGGAGCCTGATTCGCGTCCGCCGCCGGTTTCCTTTTCGCCCCCGAAGGCGCCGCCGATTTCGGCTCCCGAAGTCCCAATATTGACATTTGCGATTCCGCAATCCGAGCCTCGACACGAGAGGAAAGTCTCAATCGTTTGCATATTCGTTGAAAAAATCGAACTGGAGAGACCTTGCGGAACATCATTGTGGAGATGAAGCGCTTCATCAAGGTCATCGTATTCAAGCATATACAAAATTGGCGCAAATGTCTCTTCCTTCACGATCTCGGTCTGCGCAGGCATCTTGACAATGGTGGGTTCCACAAAATTCGGTCCCAGCTCTGGGAGCATTTTTCCACCCGTAAGAATCTCTCCTCCATCCGCTTTGGCTCTCTCCAGCGCCTCAAACATTTCTTCCACCGCATCTGCTGTGACCAGAGGGCCCATGAGTGTGTCTTCGTGTAAAGGGTCACCGATCCTGACTTGTGCATATGCGCTCACCAATTTCTGGGAAAGTGTCTCCCCAATGTCCTTGTGCATGATGATGCGGCGTGTTGATGTGCATCTTTGTCCGGCTGTCCCCACCGCCCCAAACAGGATCGCCCGTACTGCCAGCTCGATGTCTGCGTCATCTGTGACAACAATGGCGTTGTTGCCGCCTAATTCGAGTATGGTGCTTCCAAATCGCCGTGCGACGGTCTCTGAGACATGGCGACCAATTTTTGTCGAGCCTGTGAAGGAGATCAACGGGATTCTGGGGTCATTTAACATCAGTTCGCCCACATCCCGTCCTGAACCGATGATGAGATTGAAGATCCCACGCAATCCATGATCTGCCATAACCTGGTTGGTAATGTGCTGCACGGCGACGGCCGTAAGTGGAGTAGATGAGGAAGGCTTCCAGAGCACGGGGTCACCGCACACAGCCGCGATGGCGGCGTTCCAGGACCAAACGGCTACAGGGAAATTGAAGGCGCTGATGACCCCCACAATTCCCAACGGATGCCATTGCTCATACATCCGATGTGAAGGTCGTTCGGAGTGCATGGTAAGACCGTATAGCTGGCGGGAGAGCCCTGTTGCGAAATCACATATGTCGATCATCTCCTGGACTTCACCGTGTCCCTCAGCTCTTATTTTGCCCATCTCCAGGCTCACCAGATCACCCAACGGTTCTCTTACCTCTCGCAGAGCATTACCTAAGTCTCGCACGACCTCTCCCCGTTTAGGTGCGGGAACCTCGCGCCAGTTGAGAAATGCTTCAGAGGCGATATCGACCACCTCTTTATAAGATTGTGGAGTCGCCTGGACAACTTTCGCAATGACCTCCCCGGTTGTGGGATTGTAGGAACTAAGTTCTTTACCTTTCGAATCCATGATCCAACCATCGCTGCCTGTGCAAGCACCTGCGTTGACCGGTTTTAGCTGAAGTTTATCGAGAAGCGCGCTCATTTGATGACCTCCCAGAATCGATTTCCAAGGTGGAAGTGTAGCACACGCAGGAGAAATTCTTAATATAACCTCCCGCCGCCGGGATTCTCAGAAGCGAATGAATGTCTGCCAGAGAATACTTGCCCTTCAATCAACTTGTGACTGAAGCAGCCGAAGTAGTGAGCGGGTAGCGAGCAAGTCGGTGCTGATGACACCTAACACTTCGCCATCTTCGACCACGGGCATGGCAGAGATCTCATGATGCTCAAGCTTCCGGATTGCTTCGAGTAAGCTTTCGTCCGGCGCGGCTGAGATTACGTCCGGGGTCATGATGTCGGCAACGGACATTTCTCCGAGCTCGCCCGTACCTACTGCGCGTGTGATGTCCCAGCGTGTGACGACGCCGGTGAGGTCTTGGTCCTCGGACAACACTGCGAGGATCGAGCAGCCAGCTTCGATGAGTCGTTCAGCGCACGTTCTCACGTCACTGGAGAGATGGACTGTCGGAATTTGTGCCATCACGTCTGATACGGAACGGTCGCTCTCGCTTGCAGCGATGCGTCGTATGCTGATTTTTTCAGCAGCTTCGCAGGGGAGCATGTCGCTATCTGCCGTCAGAAAATCGACCAGTTCTTCCATGTTTCTGCGGATGACCGTATCCCGATATTTCTCGGCAGCAAGCCGGCGTTTCTGTGCGAGTTTATCTAAATCAGAGGCGTGGCTCTTCAGCCAATTCTCGACTTCCTCCCGCTTTCCAAGAAGTTCGTCGGGGATGCGTAAATGATGTGGGGTCTTAATTAGATGTTCCTGCGCAGCGAAGATGACGCCGCCTGAATTTACAAGGTAGTCGGTCGCGATAAGTGTGCCGCCGGCACGATATACCTCTCGCTCCATTCGCGCTCGGGAAGCCTTCCGGGCCGGATCGGGGGAATAAGTGTTCGCTCCTTCGATGATCAGCATCCAGGTTCCCATCTTGTCCACAGTGGTGCAAGGATTCGTAGATGTGTCCACATCCAGATAATTCGCAACGGGTGCGGCGGGTATGAGACAATGTGCATCTTCCCTGAGAAGGTCATTCGGCGATGTGGTGAATTTCATCGCCTGAAAAGCATCCTGATGCGTCGTGTAATATCGATGGCATACCTCACCGGTGTCTTGCCACAAATTGAATAACAGATCGATGGGCAGTCCTTCCTGACTATAGAGACTGCCGCTGGCATCGCTAATCCCGATCACACGGCTGTCAGGAATTTGATCCTTCAGGATACGGGCGGCATGCGCCCCAACAGCGCCAAATCCCTGGATGAGAACCGATATTTCGGAACCTGTAGGTATTGCGACGTCTTTGAATCGCGTAAGTATATTCATGCGGGGAAGCTCATCAAGGAGTGCCTCCAGGGCGATGATCACGCCCCCGGCAGCGGCTCCGAGCTGATCGATTCGATTGCCGCCCATGTCCACCGGTTTGGAGAGCGCATTATCCAACCCATTCTCGATAGCGATCGTCTTCATGTCATCGTCGTTCGTGCCGACATCGGGGCCTGGAAGATAAATATCCGTATAGCGGCGAAGGAGGCGGGCAAAACCCTTCACAACTCGACGATGCTCATCATCGGACAGGGGGGATGAGGCGACAATTCCAGATTTTCCACCCCCATATGGAAGAACAGCAGCAGCGTTCTTAAGGGTCATGCCTCTCGCCAGGTTGTGGATCGCGGCAGGTGTGACATCCGGCAGCATACGGATGCCGCCCATCGAGGGGCGCCCCATGGCAAGGTTGTCGACAACCAGGTACCCCCCGATCTCCTCTTCCGATTCATCGTCCCACATGCACACGACCAGATGAGGGCCAAGACTGTCGATTTCAATGCCGAGCCGCAACAGCCGATCGATATCAAGCGGCCCGAATTCCATATAGACTTTCCCGTTTTCCCTGATAAGACGATTCTTCCAGGTTCGCTCTGGAAGTCTATCTCTGAGGAGTTGCTCCATGGTTTTCGGGATCATCGCTCCCTCCTTCTAGGGAAGATGCGCATGGTTCACCTCAAGTTTTAATCGAGGGATGATCGGAATTGGAGTTTCTTGAGAGCGTCGGGGTGCAACTTGGGATAAAGTGACAACATGCCAGGTGATGCCAGAGATCGAAGGAGCTGTATCGTTTTTTTTACAGCTCCTTCTTTCATCCAGTTATTAGTGTAAATTTTTCGCAGCGATAACGCTCAATCCGTTTTCGGTGAGCGCATCTGCGGTTCGATTCAGGGAATCTAACTTGTCCAAGAAATTTAGCGTCAGATAATCCCAGTCTCCTGATTCGATGATTTCTGACTTATCTCTGAAGTAATCGAGGATGTCGGAGGGATGCTCTCTGGTTTCGTCGATCTCTGGATCAGCGCCTTCGTGCTTTGCAGAAATATTGGCGACGTGCCCCGCAATCTCCACCAATTCGTCACGTCGATTGTAGGGCTGACGTACGATGGACTTGTAGGTTTCAATAATGTGATGTTCAAACCTGACGACTTCTTCAAACCCGAGAGATTTCCGAAACTCCGCGGTGATCTCCATCGTTGAATTATTGATCGAGTTGCTCCAATTGAAACCAATAAGGGGAGATGAGCCATCGTCACGGCTGAACAATTTTGCCCCGATCAGCGTCCATAACGCTGCGTATGGATTGTCGTTGCCCATAAATACAGAGATCTTAAATTCGATGTCCACGCCGAGCTTATGGAGCATATATCCGAGCAAAACCGTGCCGGAGTTGACGTTCAAGACCTGCCGAACACCGTAATTGGTATAGTAGTACAGATATTCATCCAGCCACTTCAACGCGTATTCGTTGGGCTGCCCCACACCCCCGAAGTAGCCCGTTATCGTCTCCGGGCCGCCGAGGTGGATATTGGAGCCATCTGTCCCCTTCGTATCCAATGTTTCAACGTAGCTTGCGCCGATGATCTGCATCGCAATCGCCATCGCAAGCAGGTCACCATCTTCTTCCTGTTCTTTCATCTTCCGCACCCGGATGAAACGTCCTGGCACGAGGGCTTCATTTTCGATCGCCCGTTTTATGCAAGCGACAAAATATGGGAAATACTGACAGGCACTGATCTCCAACGTGACAGCATACTCATCCGAAAAGGTCGTCTTCTCGTACTTGGCGCCCAGAACTTTCTTACGATATTGCACCATTTTTATGAAGGCGTTTTCATCGCGCATCTGTTCAACCCAATCCAGGTCGCTGATATAGTCGGGTGCCAGATCGGAAAGTCTTTCACGGAGCGAACCGATATCGCTCGCCGTCTTCGCCTTCTGGTTTATCTCTTCAGGGCTGCCGTATTTGGCGACAACCTTAAGAAATTCCTCGACGACGGTCATATCAGGATCAAGTAGCACGTCGTTAATGTTATCCAGGCGGGAAGCTGGGATTCGCAGGAGATCGCGGATTTCTTCGCTCATAAGAGATTTTCCTCCTTCTCTTTTATCTTCAATGTTTCTCTTGTTTCAATTCAATCTAAAAGTTTAATCAAGTCTTCATACTCATCATCGGGCATGCTGAACCAGTTTTCAGGCTGCGGGAATTCTTCGTCTTTTACCTCTTGAACATACGCCCGTATTCCATTTAATATGACTTCGCCGGCATCTGCATACACCTTTGCCATGCGAGGTTTGAACTTTGGATATAGGCCAAACATATCGTGGTAGATGAGCAGTTGTCCGTGTGCATGGAGTCCGGAGCCGAGGCTGATGTTGAAGCAGCTTTCCATCCGATCCGTGATGATTTTACTGAGACGTTCGGGGATCATCTCAAACAGAATGGCAAATGTGCCTGCCTCCTCGAGCGCCTTGGCATCATCGACGATTTTTTTGGCTTGCTTTGCGCCTCTTCCCTGAACCCGGAACCCGCCGAGTGCGCTCACGCTCTGAGGCGTTAGCCCAAGATGGCCCATGACAGGTATGCCTGCTGCGGCGATTCCTCGCACGCGATCGGCCATCTCCACGCCGCCTTCGAGTTTTACCGCATCGCAGCTTGCTTCTGCCATAAATCGACCTGCATTTCGAATGGCTGATTCGACGCTTGCCTGGTAGGACATATATGGCATGTCCCCGATCAACCAGGCATTCGGTGAACCCCGACGAACGGCCTGACTGTGTCGGATCATATCGTCCATCGTCACAGGTAAGGTGCTGTCAAAGCCGAGCATAGTCATGCCCAAACTATCACCGACAAGGATGATATCGACTTCCGCAAGCTCCTGAAAATGGCCCGTAGGGTAGTCGTAGCAGGTGAGCATCGTGATGGGGATGCCCTCCTCGACTTTGCTAAAGAGCGTCCTCAGGGTGACCTTCTTTCGTTCACTCATGGTTCCTCCCAAACTAGGTAGATGAAATAAAGCCACCAAGTAGAGCGCGTGAGATAAAGGACATCTTCGCTGGTGGCCAAACAAAGTGCATGTTCCCTCCCGGGAACTGTTCCCTCTCGGGACCTTCAATTCTAAACATCAGTCTAGGCGAAAGGGATGGACATCACAAGTTACGTACATCCATCTGGAGCGTGAGATTCCCCACATGATGACGCCGTGAGGTAAATTATGGGAAAAAGCGAGAATACTCTGCGGCTTGCTGCAGGGATGAAGGGCAAGGTGGGGGTATGGGGGTGGCACCCCCAATGGGTTTTTCCTAGGAAGATGCCCCGCAGTTGCGGGGTTCTTCACGCCTTGACCAGATTGAAAGGGAGCGGATCCTAGGGTTGGATTCTTGTCCCCGGTTTCTCTCCGAGAAGGGTCAGGCGTAAGCTGTCCGGTTTTTCAGCACTGAAAATGCGCACATCTGCGAGGGGTGTTTGTTCGGCGATCTTCATCGCTTCAGTGACCTTGGATGCCATCCCGCCGGTGACATCAGCGCCCTCGGTGTGAGCGAGATCGAGTGTCTCGAGATCCAAGGGTGTAAGTGTGGAGATCAATCCAGACTTCTGCGCTGGCTGCGCATAGACACCAGCCTCCCGGCCGGCGATCAATACTCGGTCGGGAGGCAGGATCGTGGCAAGAAATCGAAAAACCTGTTCTGTCGAGACGATCGAACCTCCGCGCACACGATCAAAGGCCACATCGCCATGAACGAGGGGAATAAGGCCATGCTCGAGCGAGTGTTCGATCGGCGTGACGGCCATCTCCATGAGAGCGCCATCCTCACAAATCACAGAAGCCGAGGGCGAGAAGGACATCACGGGAAGACCGGCATCCTTGAAGATTTGCATACAAATCTCGTGAAGCTCACGAGCTGCCTGCCACACTTCCAGGAACCCCGCCCAATCATCTGGCGATCTGACTCCTTCGGTGGTTTGATACTGCTGTGCAACATGATGCCCGAACGAACCTGATCCATGACCAATGATAAGCCTCATATCGGGATTGGATCGCCGAGCATCGGCAATCTCCATGGCAAGACGTTGAATGGTGTCCAACCTGGCTGTCTTAAGCATGGTTTTTTCTGTGATCAGAGAGCCACCCAACTTCAAGTAATTCATCACTCAATTGTACTCACGAACGCAGCCGTCGCGCCGGCATCGATGATGGACAGACGTACCGCTTCCACATTTTCTTTATCCGTGAGCGCGAGCATGAAACCGCCTATGCCGCCTCCCGAAAGCTTAGCGCCGGATGCATTCGCATGACGAGCGGCTTCGTTAAGCTTTTCGAGACGTTCCGAACTCACACCAAGCTCTTCAAGTTTGGACTGATTCTCGTTCATCAACTTTCCTAAGATCTCGTGATTTCCTTCGATCATTGCAATCCGAGCTTGCCTCGAAATAGCTCCGATACTCTGGAATAGGTCTTCAAAGCGGCTTGGATTTTCCTGCCATGCTCTCCGCACCTGACTGACTGCAGTCGCAGTGGACGTTCGCTCACCGGTATCCCCGAGCACAAGCCAGAGGGGCGAGCGGAGGTTCAGGAATTCGGGTTCTTGATCCCGGATGAAGAAGACCACCCGATCATGGGCTACGACGGTGTTGTCGATGCCTGAGGGCGTGCCATGATGGATTTGTTCAGCTTTATAAATGATCCTGGATATTTCAGACGGGGAGATTGGTTTTTCAAAGAATCGCCCAAGCGCCTTAATCACGGCAGCGGAGGCGGCGGCACCAGACCCCAGGCCGGCGGATGGAGGTATCGACGATTTGAGGACGATATGGAGGGGGTCAAACTGCTCGATTCCCACACTTGTGAGAAATTCCTGGACGATCAGGGTGAGGGGATCGTTGAGGGTGGCTTCGTGTAGCCATCGTGAATACCCAATAGCAGGGGCTTCAATCAGCATATCGTTCTGAGCGCCTTCTTGGAGCGGCGAGATCCCAGCGCTGGCGCGTAAGTCTTCAAGTGGGGCAGCGATCGCGGGCATGCTGAAGACTACTGCGTGCTCGCCGAAGAGAATCACTTTACCGGGAGCACTTGCTTGGATCATATCGGGAAATAGAGGATGACGATGACGCTGAGCCCCCAGAGAATGCCCGTCGCCATGAGCGCTTTATCGGTGAGCACCAGTTCTTCTGGGGCGCCGCCTTTATTCTCCACATGAATAAGGTAGAGATAGCGAAATATGCCATAGATGACGAAAGGGATGGTGAGCATCATCAAGTGATTATCGGGCAAATTTTCTGCGCTGAAGGTGTACAAAGCGTAAGCGATAATTGTCGTGCTCGAGACAATGGCGATGAGTTGATCGACGAAGGGAATGGTATAGCCATCCAGAACACGCCTGGATGAGTTTGCGTTCTGTGCCATCAGGACCATCTCAGCTCGACGTTTCCCCAATCCCATGAACAGCGCTAAGAGGGTTACGCACATGTACATCCATGGTGAGAAGCGTGCGACTGTGATGAGCGTCACGCCCGCTGTCACCCGTAGGACATAGCCGGTCGCCAGGACGAGGACATCAATGATGGGAATATGTTTCAGCTTGAATGTATAGAGGAGTGTGAGCACAAGGTAAGTGAGGAGGACAGCAATAAATCCTGGGCTTAAAGAAAAACCGATTGAAATTGAGATGATGAGAAGAACCACGATTGTGACCTTGGCGATCTGGGCTTCGAGTCTGCCGGATGCCAGGGGGCGGTTCTTCTTAATGGGGTGGAGCTTGTCCTGTTCTAGATCGACAAGATCATTTATCAGGTAAATCGCGCTCGCACCAAGACAGAATGAGATGAAACCAGTCGTCGTTCGAAGGAACGGCTCCAGCTGAAATAACTGCTGATCGAATACTAGGGCAGCGTAAATCAGAAGATTCTTAATCCACTGTTTTGGCCGCATGGCTTTTATGAGCAACTTGATCATGCGCGCATAATAGCAGGAAGATTTCATCCAAGCAAGGGAAACGTGTTTCCCACATCATCTGAGCGCAATGTGCTATGAACCTCTTTCGTGTAAAATTTCGGTGTGACCTCGAAAAAAAGGATCGATATACTGCTCCTCGAGAAGGGGCTGGTGGAGAGCAGAAATCAAGCCCAGCGACTTGTAATGGCTGGGAAAATTCGCGTGGATGGTCAGCTAATCCACAAGGCCTCTCAGATGATCCAATCTGATGCGGAAATCGACGTTATCGCAGGTCCCCGCTATGTATCCCGGGGGGGCGAGAAGCTCGCCGGTGCGCTGGCTGATCTGGCTGTTGATGTAGCGGGGAAGGTGTGTGCAGATGTGGGCGCCTCGACAGGGGGATTTACGGACTGCTTGCTTCAGCAAGGCGCCTCGAAGGTTTACGCTATTGATGTGGGTAAAGGCATCCTGCATTGGCGGCTGCGCAACGATCCCAGAGTAATTCTTTTTGAACGGACCAATGCAAGATACCTTGAAGAATTGCCAGAACTCATCGATTTGGTTACAGCGGACGCTTCGTTCATCTCTCTCAAATTGCTCCTCGGACCGATCTCGAATTGGCTTGCGCCAGGAGGAGAGATTATCTGTTTAATCAAGCCTCAGTTCGAAGCTGGTCGCGATCTCGTCGAGCGAGGCGGAGTTGTGAAGGATACTGAGGTCCATCGGCAGGTAATCCGTTCGATTGCGGAATACGTAAAAAGCATGGGTCTTCATCATATAGGACTGACTCGATCCGTTCTGAAAGGACCGAAGGGGAATGTTGAATTTTTCTTGTACTGTGTCAAGGAGGGTGAATCCATCCCTTTGGAGGATCTGATAACTCCGATTTTTCCTGAAGACGCATGATTTTTCCTGATGAGGGGGCCAAGCAAATTCGCATAGCCATTATTAGGTATGGCATTTTCGCATGATAATGAGGCTTCATCCGTGGTACATCATCTCGTCGTGGTTTCAATTTCAATTGTGCCCCCACTTTTTTAGGGGCCAGACGCATGTTTGATTTTGCCTGTCGGGGTATAATCGCCGGCTGACCGATATGAATCGACGAAACCGGACCATTATCGCATTATTCATAGGGATCCTGCTCAGCGGGATTGCGCTCTACTCCGTCTTCAGATGGTCTGGATGGGATGAGTTGCAGGCGGCGTTAAGCGATATCGAACCGCAGTTTATTCTGCTTGCTTCTGTTGTCTTCATCATCTCCATGTTCACTCGAGCAGCATGTTGGCATACGTTGTTGGAAAGATCCGTAAGTTATAGACGTGTTGTAGCTGTGCTTAACGAGGGGTATCTGCTCAATAATGTCCTTCCCTGGAGGTTGGGCGAGATAGGTAAGGCCGTGATCATGGGAAGCCAGGAAGGGATGTCGATCCTCCGGGCGTTGTCGACGATCTTCGTAGAGAGGAGCTATGATCTCTTCATTGCGCTAGCGCTGCTCATCGGTTTGCTGCCTCTCGCTGCTGGAATCGATACGGGCGTGACCAGCTTCTTAATGATCGGTGGATTCCTGGCGCTGATCCTCGTTTTCCTGTGGATCGCAGTCAAGCGTCCTGCCTGGATTGACTCCGTTCTTGGGAGACTTCCTGGAGGGATGAGCCGTTGGGGGCCATATTGGGAGCGTTTTAGGGAGGGCTTAAGTGCTTTGGAAAACACTCGCTCCTTCCTGATTAGTTTTGGATGGCTCGCGTTGAGCTGGTTCCTGGCTGGTTGGGTTTATTGGCTGGCGCTTCGGGCGGTAACTCCCGAGCCTGAGCTATCCTGGGCATTTTTCATGCTCCCTGTCACGTTGCTGGGTTCGGCGATCCCCAGCGTCCCGGGCTACATCGGTGTCTTCGAAGCTGCAGGTGTTCTTGCGCTGACCGTTTTCGGTGTCTCCGGGGGCGAAGCCCTTGCCGCGACCCTGCTGCTGCATGGCATGATTTATGTAATGACCACAGTGTTTGGTGCGATCGCGCTTTCCACTGAAGGGCAGACACTTACTGGGATCTACCGCGACATTCAGCAGTGGATGGCAAACCCTTCCAACAGGCATCTTGAATAGATGAAAATTCTCAATAGTCTTTATTATTACCGACCGCATTACTCAGGCCTGACCGTCTATACGGAGCGACTGGCACGCGCGTTAGTGGCTCGAGGGCATCAAGTGAGTATACTCACGTCACAATTTGACCAATCCCTCCCAACACGAGAGCAAGTCGATGGCGTAGATGTTTTCAGGATGAAGGTCGCATGGACGGTGAGCAAAGGACCCATTATGCCCTCCTTCGCGTACTGGGCGGTCAAATTAGCGAAGTCTCATGACCTGGTTCACCTACATATCCCTCAACTCGATGCTGCGCTTTTCAGTATTGGCGCCAAAATCTTGGGGAAACCCATTGTCTTAACCTACCATTGTGATCTGAGGCTCCCGACGACGATCACCAATCGAATCGCGAATTCCCTCTCTGATTTGGCTAACCGAGTTTCTGTCCGCTCCGCCGACGTCATCGTGGCGAACTCTCGCGATTACGCAGAACATTCAGCAATCCTGAGTAAGAATTTGGAAAAATTGAGAATCATTCCACCGCCAATCGAGGTGCTTGACGTGACCGAGGAAGCGATTGGGAAGCTGAGGTCTCGCTTCAAGATCAAGGATGATCGACCACTCATCGGGATGGCCGCCCGCCTGGCGTCAGAAAAAGGGACAGAGATCTTAGCGCATGCAATGCCGATGATTCTCGAACGTTATCCGAATGCCAGGGTCTTATACATGGGACAGTATGTGGATGTGATAGGTGAGGGCGCATACCGGGAACGGCTTGCACCTGTGATCACATCATTAGGTCCACATTGGACTTTCCTCGGTGGCCTTCCCGCAGATGAACTGGCGGCATTCTATTCCATCTGTGATGTGACCGTACTCCCGAGCTTGAACAGCACGGAAAGTTTCGGCATGGTACAGGTTGAATCCATGTACTGCGGGACACCTGTGGTTGCCAGCGACATTCCAGGTGTGCGTCGACCGACTCAAGTCACAGGGATGGGTTTATGTTCTCCTCCAGGAGATGCAGGGAGATTGGCCCAGAATATTCTGGAGATCCTCGACGATCCTGATCGATTTCGACGTCCATTGGAGCAAATCGTCGCTCGCTACTCAACGGAGATGGTGGCGTCACAGTACGAGCATCTATATGAAGAATTATTGACAGAGAACTAAGGGAAGTTGACTTCGTGAAGAAGGATTATTTTTGGCTGCATTTACGAGATTTACCCTACTTCAGGGCTCTGCTCAGATCGGTTGAATCGACTTTCTACCAGGAGATCCAATTCGCTCGTCCCATTTTGGACGTGGGATGCGGAGATGGACACTTCGCTCTGGTAACCTTCGATGACTTGATCGATATCGGCGTCGATCTAGATCTTAAAATCATGCGAAAAGCTCAGCGTCGGGAGCGGTATCGGACGCTGGTCCAGTCCGATGGTGCAATCCTGCCCTTTGGCGACAACACGCTGGCATCGGCGATCAGTAATTCAGTCCTGGAACACATCCCTCACTTGAATGCAGTCTTGGAGGAAGTCGGGAGGGTGTTAAGACCTGGCGCGCACTTTGTGTTCACCGTCCCGAATCCAGGATATCGCTCGGAGTTGAGTTTGCCGCGTGCGTTGAACAGACTGGGTCTGTCGAGCTTGAGCAAGACCTATGCGGATTGGTTCATGGACATGTCCAGAACGGTGACGATCGAGTATGAACAAGCATGGGGTGACCGACTTTCTGCCGCAGGGTTTGAGATCCTGCGAACATTCAGATATTTCTCGCCGGCTGCATTGCATACGCTCGAATGGGGGCATTATTTTGGTGCGCCATGCTTGATCCCACACGCACTATCAGGAAACTGGATTATCTCACCCACACATTGGAATCTCTGGTTGACGGACCGGCTTATTCGCAAGTACCATGATGCAGCCCCGATTGAGGATGGTACCTACAGCTACTATAGGGTGATAAAAAGATGATGGACCCCAGAGACCCTGTGAGCGACGAGAAAAACGGACATCGCGGTGATGAGGGAACGCTTACCGTGTGGGACTGGTTTATGTCCTTGATCCGCGGTCGACCCATCCGGATACCTGAAGAAGATGAGATGCCGGCTGTTTTCGAGGTCGAGCGTGTTCTGGATATCGAAGAAACTGCTCCTCAGAAGCTCGCATTCGTTTTCACACCTGCCAAATTTCGACTGCCCGTTGCCATCGTTCTTGCATTATTCGCTCAATTCGGACTCGAGGGGGGCACTGTGGGTATAAGTGTGGCGCTCTACATCGCAGCGGCGCTGCTTATGGGTTGGGCGGTCATTGCTGGCGATTTCAATCTAGAGCCCTTAAAAACCTTGGCGACAAAAGCAGAGTCTTTGAGCATCCGCTTGCCCTATCTGTTGGCATCGGCCGTATTTGCAGGACTCACTTTTCTCACGGCGGGCAACAATCGATTCGATACCCCCACGGTGCTGCTCTGGCTGGCCTCGATATTTTCATTGATGATTGCTCTCTGGGATGGTGACGGGGGGATCCCTCAGCTCTGGAAGAAATTAAAATCCTGGATGCGCAATCCAACGCTTCGATTCAGCGTGGAGTTGTGGGGGCTTCTCGTTCTTTTCGGCTTCCTGGTTGCGCTATATTTCCGGTTTGCACAGATCGAATCATTGCCCAATGAAATGGTGAGCGATCATGCTGAAAAGCTGCTCGACGTGGTTGATGTTCTGAACGGTCAAAATTCAATTTATTTCCCCCGAAATACGGGTCGCGAGGCGCTTCAATTCTATATGGCGGCAGCCACGGCGAAATTTCTCGGTACAGGGATAACCTACCTGACCTTGAAGATTGGGACTGTGCTTGCGGGTGTCCTCATCCTCCCTTTTATCTATCTGCTTGGGAAAGAAGTTGGCGGAAGGGAAGTCGGCTTGGCTGCCATGGTGCTTACGGGATTTGCATACTGGCCCAATGTAATCAGCCGGGTGGGTTTACGATTTCCACTTTATCCGCTTTTCGTTGCACCCGCTTTTTATTATCTGGTGAGGGGAGTCCGATTGCGACGCAGAAATGATTTTATCCTGTGCGGGCTCGCAGTAGGCATCGGCCTCCACGGCTACAGCCCAGTCAGGGTTTTACCCGTTGCGATCGCGATGGGTGTGGGGCTTTACCTTCTCCATAAAGATGCGCGTGGTCAACGGGCCGCATTTATCGGATATCTGGTCGCTACGGGGCTTGTTGCTCTTGTCGTGTTCATGCCGCTTCTACGTATTGCTGTCCAGCGACCCGATGATGTGATTTTGAGGATGATGACTAGAATTGGAAGTGCAGAGCAAGAAATTACGGGTTCACCACTCTTGATATTTGCAAAAAATATATATAAAGCCCTGATCATGTTCGCCTGGGATAACGGAGAGGTGTGGGTCAACGGAATCCCGGGAAGACCTGCATTAGATTGGATCACCGGCGCATTCTTCCATCTGGGTGTACTCATCCTGGCGGTGCGCTACGCCATGAAACGCTACTGGGTCGATTTATTTATACTCATTTCCATCCCCATCCTGCAGCTACCTTCGACTTTGTCCATTGCGTACCCCGGTGAAAACCCGGCCACGAATAGAACTGCAGGGGCGATCATTCCGGTTTTTATTGCCGCCGGGATGGGCGTGGGTGCCATTCCTGCATGGGTAAGATCTCAATGGAGATCTCGGAAGAGCAGATTGATTGCCGCGTTGTCGGTCTTTCTTCTCATACTCCTTGCCGCCAGAATCAATTACCTTCTCGTGTTTGTGGAATACAAAGATCTCTTCCGGCGGTCAGCGTGGAATACGAGCGAGCTCGGTGATGTTATCCATGGATTCGCAAATTCGGTTGGGGATTACGATACCGCTCATGTCGTGGCATATCCCCATTGGGTAGATACCCGGTTGGTGGGCATGAACGCTGGTAGACCAACGATAGATTACGCAATCTCGAGAGAGCGGCTTGTGGAGCTTGTTCTCGAAGATCGGGCACAACTGCTCATCTTGAATACCGAAGACGTTGAATCACTAGATTATCTACGGGCGTTGTATCCTTCAGGGGTGATTTCTGAATGGCATTCAGATCTTGAAGGGAAGAGTTTCATTATTTTCTTTGTTCCTGCTGGTGCGGAGAGCGATCCGAGTGTTCTCGCTGAGCCGGAGTCTTGATGGAATATCCCCACGAAACCTCACCCGAGATACCTACAAAGAAGGACCTCCCTAAACGATCGCAGACGACGGACATACTCGTGGGGCTGCTTCTCGTCGCCATCCTGGGTCTGGCAGCCTATCTAAGATTTACCGGGATCAACTGGGATGAATTCACGCATCTCCATCCAGACGAACGATTTCTCACGATGGTCGAGACCAGTATCAAGCCGCCCTCTTCCGTTGGAGAGTATTTCAACACGGACCTATCCCCACTAAACCCTCACAACGTAGGTCACGGATTCTTTGTTTATGGAACGCTGCCCATTTTTCTTGTCCGTTTTGTCGCGGAGTGGGTGGGGAAGACGGGTTATGACGAAGTTCAATTGGTGGGCCGTGCGCTTTCGGGGGTCTTTGATCTCATCTCGATTCTATTGGTTTATCTTATTGGAGAACGACTTTATTCTCGCAGGGTAGGGGTGCTGGCGGCATTGTTCCTCTCCCTTTCTGTGCTCTTAATCCAACACGCCCATTATTTTGTCGTCGATCCCATTGCGAATACGTTCATCTTGGCCGGACTCTATTTTGCCGTCCGGGTTTTGGATACGGGCAAATTGCTGGACTACGCACTATTCGGAGTGATCCTGGGCATGGCGGTCGCATCGAAAATAAGCGCCGCGCCCATCGCTGGCGTGCTCGTACTTGCGGCAGGCGCGCGATTTATTCAGACACCTGCGGAGGAGAGACAACGGGCAGCTTTTCAAACATTTGCATTTCTGGGCGCTGCGGCCGTGCTGTCTCTCGTGGTGTTCAGGATCTTCCAGCCGTATGCGTTCTCGGGTCCATCCATTTTCGGTATCAGCCTAAATCCGAAATGGTTGGGAAATATGGCTGAGATTCGGAATCAGCAGGGCGGGAACACCGATGCGCCGTATGCTCTCCAATGGGCGAATCGGACACCAGTCCTTTTCTCCCTTCGGAACATGGTGATCTGGGGATTGGGAGTGCCGCTCGGGGTGCTCGGTTGGTTAGGTTGGGCGTGGGCATTGGTCCAGATGGTGAGGGGAAGATGGCAGCGTCACCTCATCCCCGTAGTCTGGACCGGCGCGTTCTTCATATGGCAATCGACCGGCTTTACGCAAGCCATGCGCTATCAGCTTCCCATTTACCCAACACTGGCATTGATGGCGTCGTGGGGGCTCTGGGAAGCCTGGGACCTCGCTAAGCGGGTTGCCCGGAGATGGCGAAGGATCGTTCAGGTTGCGGTGGCCGTTGTGGGGATTGGCGCGGTACTTCTCACCTTGGCCTGGGCGTTGGCGTTTCAATCCATCTACACCGAGCCATTCACTCGAGCTGCAGCTTCCCGCTGGATTTACACAAACATACCCGGGATTGTAAATCTTGTCGTAGATGATGGTGGTGAAACAAAACTAGAAGTGCTCCCCATGCCCCAGGATTTTCTTTTAGAGGCAGGTGGATCACACATAGTGCAGGTCAACACGAATCTCGAGGGTGAAATTCGAGAGTTGACCGTGCCATACCTCTCGTTACAAGAGGGAGAATCTTCCGACGCGGAAATCACTTTCCGTCTATATCACGATCCGGCCGATTTAGTGCCTCTTGCCACAGCATCATTCTTGGGCCCGTTGTCTGCGGTGGAAGAAATTCCCCTCGATTTGAGTTTTGATCGAAGCGTTCCTGTCGATTCAGAGACGACTCTCTTCCTGAAGATTGATAATACCGGGAATGCTTCGATAAAATTGCGTGGATCGGTGATCGTCCATGAAACGACATGGGATGACGGACTTCCATGGGGAATCGATGGAAAAGGCTTAGGCGGTCGGTACGGTACACGGAATCTCGAGCTCTATTGGCCTGATGAACAGGACGAGGATCAAAATGGGATTTCGGACAAGCTCGAACGTATCGCCGACTTTTTCGATGAAGGCGATTATCTCACCATATCCTCCAACCGTCAGTATGGCACTATCCCACGGGTCCCCAGTCGATATCCATTAACGACGGCGTATTACCGGGCTCTTCTGGGTTGTCCTGAACCGCTTGATATTCTCAAGTGTGCCGAGGATGCTCAGCCCGGGGAGATTCAAGGCGAGCTGGGATATTCGTTGTTCAAGGTTTACGAGAGCAATCCGAGCCTCGGTCCGTTTGAGATAAGCGATCAACGTGCTGAAGAGGCATTTACGGTTTACGACCACCCTAAAGTCTTAATCTTCAAGAAGGATGACTCATTCTCACGTGAACGTGTGATGGAGCTCTTGTCCACGGTGGATGCGTTTGAGGCTACACATGTTCTGCCAAAAGATGTGGGTGAGCCGCCAAAAGACCTTCTCCTCTCTGAAAATCGCTGGGAAGCTCAACAGCAGGAAGGTACCTGGTCAGAATTATTCAGCCGGGATGGGCTCATCCACAGTTCGGGTATCCTCACTGCCGTTCTCTGGTGGGTCACGATTGGTGTGATCGGAATCCTTCTCTACCCGATCACACGAGTCGCATTTAAAGGACTATCTGATGGGGGTTTTCCTCTCGCTCGACTAACGGCCTTACTTCTTCTTGCCTGGGGAGTGTGGTTTTTAGGGAGTATGGGCGTGAAAGTGACTGTCCTGCAGATACTCCTCGTTCTACTGCTGCTCATGGCGATTTCATTTCTCTTCGGTTACCGAGATCTTGAGGAGATCAAACGATTCTTTCGGGAAAATAAAAGGGAAATCCTCATCATCGAAGGCATTGCCATCGGCTTCTTCCTGCTTGATCTAATCATACGAATCGGCAATCCAGATCTATGGCATCCTGCAAAGGGCGGGGAAAAACCCATGGATTTAGCTTATCTCAACGCGGTGCTGAAAAGCTCTACCTTCCCTCCCTATGATCCCTGGTTCGCCGGTGGGTATATCAACTATTACTACTACGGTTTTGTGATTGTGGGCATCCCGGTCAAGCTGTTAGGGATTCCTCCTACCACGGCCTACAACCTCATCATTCCGACACTGTTCTCACTTCTGGCGTTGGGCGCCTACAGCGTAGCCTACAACCTTGTAGCCGCATCAAAGAGATCGCTCAAGAACTGGCGGATTTCCAGCCCTCGATTGGCGGGTATTTCCGCTGCGATCATTCTCGTGGTCCTTGGGAATCTTGGAACCGCGCGCATGTTCTATGAAGGTTTCAAGCAAATGGGAACCACCCCCGGGACAGAAACGAGAACCTTTGTGGTTGGGGCGACACAGGCAGCGCGAGGGGTGGGGGAGTATCTCACCCGGTCTGATCAAATGCCGTACCCACTCGATCAATGGTATTGGAACCCGAGCCGCGTCATCACGCCTGGGGAGGGTGAAGCCGGTCCGATTACCGAGTTCCCTTTCTTCACATTCCTCTACGGCGACTTGCACGCGCATATGATTAATCGACCCATCACGATCCTGGCGCTGGCCTGGGGGATCGCCTGGCTTTTCTCGGCTGAAAAACGCAAGTCACGTCGTTGGATCGACGTCGCCGCAGCTCTCGTCGTCGGCGGCGTGGTGTATGGCGCTCTGCGGCCAACGAATACTTGGGACTTCCCGGTTTACTGGGTTTTAGGTGTGGCTGCTTTGCTCTACGCCGTTTGGCTGAGGTATCGAAAGTTGGGGTGGAAGCAAATTCTCGAAGCGGTCTTATCCGTTGCCGCACTCATAGGCCTGGCTCAACTGCTCTACCAGCCCTATCACATATCTTACGGACAAGGTTACGTGTCTGCAGACCTCTGGGAAGGGTCGCTTACGCCTATCATGGACTACCTTACCGTGCATGGGCTATTTCTATTTGTGCTCATCTCATGGATGACGCTTGAAACCAGGGCCTGGATGGAAGAGACGCCTCTAACAGCGCTTATGCGCTTCAAGCCCTATATGGGCTTAATCGGGGCCGGGGTTCTCTTATTCTTCGCCGGCGTGGGTTTGATGCTTGGTCTTGGGTATGCCGTCGTCCTTTTCGTGATTCCAATGGGCATATGGTCTGTGATCTTATTATTCCGACCGGGCATGCGTGTAGGGAAACAAGCTGCCCTGGTTATGGTCGGTGTAGGTCTGGCGCTTACATTTGGGGTCGAGATTATCGTCATTCGCGGTGACATCAGCCGCATGAATACAGTATTCAAGTTCTACCTGGAGGTGTGGGAATTATTCAGCCTTGCAACCGGCGCTGCGATTGCATGGTTGATTGCCGACTTGCCTTTATGGAAACCCAATACTCGAAGAGTTTGGGGTTTGCTTTTGGGAATCCTAGTCTTCGCGGCTGCGCTATACCCATTGCTCGCGAGCATCGCAAAGATCAAGGATCGTATGGCGCCAAGTGCCCCCGCCACCTTAGATGGCATGGAATTTATGCCCTACGTGACGAACTACGGAGAAGTGGGGGAACAGATTGATTTTGGTGAAGATTACGACGCAATCTTATGGATGCAGGAAAACATCGAGGGCAGTCCTGTGATTGTGGAAGCAAACGTGCCTGAATACCGCTGGGGCTCTCGAATCACGAACTACACCGGACTCCCAGCTGTTCTGGGTTGGCGCTGGCATCAAACCCAGCAGCGAATCTCGGCAGTAAATCATGGTGTTGATACGCGCCTTTTCGATATCACCAATTTCTATCTCACCCAATCTGTGGACGAAGCGCTTGAATTCCTCGCCGCCTATAATGTGAAATACATCATTGTTGGGGGTCTGGAGCGAGCTTATTACGATCAGGTGTCTCCGTGCCGGCCGGATGAAACAGGGACCGGCGTAACCTGTGATTTGCGCGGTTGGCCGATGGGAATGCCGACAGCGTTCGATGTGCATCCAGCAGAATGCGTACCTCTTGAACCTGACAATGAGAGTTCTGCCTTACGCTGCTCTCCCCAGGGCTTAATAAAGTTCTCCCTTATGGAAGACATGGGACTGCTGAAAACCGTCTATAAGGGTGGTAATACAACCATCTATGAGGTCGTGAAGTGATCATCACCATCCTCAAGTGGTGGTTCGTGTCTTCGCTCATTGGCGCACTCGCATTTCCAATCGCCTGGCGTCTATTCAGCCGCCTCCCTGATCGGGGTTATGGCCTCAGTCGTGTTCTTGGTCTCCTATTTACGGGGTACGTGTTCTGGTTGGGGGGCACATTTTCGTTGCTGGGAAATAACACTGGGGGCGCTTTCACTGCGGTTTTAGTGCTCCTGGGATTGAGTCTCTGGAGCGTACGGGGATCGTGGATCGATTTACACTTATGGCTGCGAGATCATTGGCGGGCAATTTTAGTCATAGAACTGCTTTTTCTTATAGCTTTCATTGCGTGGGCTTTTGTACGGGTAAACAATCCCGACATCGCAGGTACCGAAAAGCCGATGGAATTGGCATTCGTAAATGCTATTCTAGGCTCAGATAGTTTCCCCCCGAAAGACCCCTGGTTGTCCGGGTATGCCATCTCTTACTATTATTTTGGTTATATTCTTCTCGCGTTGCTCACTTTGCTGACCGGAGTCAACGCTGGCGAGGCTTTTAATCTCGGGAACGCTCTCTGGTTCGCATTCGTTGTGGTGGGTACATACTCAATCATCTACAACTTGGTGGCCTACGCTCGAGGCGGCAAAGCGAAGCTGGGGGCGCCTTTATTGGGGCCTCTTTTTGTCTTAATCACCGGAAATCTGGGGGGATTTCTCGAACTATTGCACGCGCGATACGTTTTCTGGCGGATGACACCCGGCGGGCAATTGACCTCACCTTTCTGGACATGGCTTGGACTGGATAATCTTGAGACCCCTCCAACTGCGGATATCTCATGGATTCCGACGAGACATTGGTGGTGGTGGCGTGCTTCGCGCGTCATCCGAGATCGTGACTTATTGGGCGTTCCCATTGGGAATCAACCGATAGACGAATTCCCGTTCTTCTCCTTTTTACTGGCAGATAATCACCCCCATTTGCTCGCCATGCCATTCGTGCTTTTGGCGATTGCGTTAGCCCTCCAGGTTTTTCTCTTGGGTCGCCGGGACGGATTTCGGTTGGGTCCAATGAGGAGATTCCCATCATGGAGCCGGAGAGTCGCTCTGGGAGCGTTTATCCTCATACTCTTCGTCGCTGCTCTCAGTCAGGGTAACATCGCCGGTCAAGATGGCCTTAGCTTCGGTGGGGCGCTGCTCTCGCTGCTGAAGAACATGACCTTCGTGGGAATCGCGTTTGCCCTGATTGCGTTATTAATTGCGATGTTGACTGGCGTGCTGCCTTCATCACTATCACGGATCGAACTTCTCTTTGCAGCGTGGTTGTTCGGAGGCCTGGCTTTCTTGAACACGTGGGACTTCCCCATCTATCTTAGCCTGCTCTTGATCGTGATAGCATGGGGGAGCAGATGGCTGCCTCTTAGCCGTGCGGTGACAAACATCTTGCTGACCACGCTCGTGGTGGCTGTGGGTGGATTTTTACTCTATCTGCCGTGGTACCCCTCTTTTTCCTCACAGGCGGGGGGAATTCTCCCGCATTTGATGCTGCCGACCCGCTTCGTCCATTTTCTTGTGATGTTCCTCGTCCTCCTATTGCCGATCCTTGTCTGGCTCATCGATCGGGCGCGCACGAAGTGGCAGAGGGGGGATCTTAAACGACTGCTTGTCATTGGGGTGGGTGTGCCCTTTGGACTATTAATATTTTCCTGGCTTTTGGCGGTTGTGGTGGGCTGGTCTCAATATCGCGTTGATCCCGTAGCCTTCGAGGGGTTGCTTGGGGCTCTCGGCGCGATGGATATCAGCACCGGGATTAGTGCGACGATCCTGAGTCGGATTACGCAGTCCTGGACGGCGATATTGCTCGGCTTTATAATCGGCGCAGCCGCTGTGCTGCTCTTACGAATGCTGCCGCCATCTCAAAGTGAAGATCCTGAGCGACCTGGCGCCTGGGTGCTCATTACCTTTTTTATCCTCATTGGCGCACTTTTAATCATCGCTCCAGAGTTTGTCTATCTTAAAGATCAGTTTCTCCTGCGAATGAATACTATTTTCAAATTCTACTATGCTGCGTGGATCCTATGGGGACTCGCTGCGGCTTACGGGACATACGAGGTTTGGCGGAAGCGCGGTGTTTGGTGGACGGCTGCGAAAATCATCATCACCGTCCCGCTCCTGCTTGGTCTCCTCTATCCAATTTTATCCGTTTGGACAAAGACTAGTGGATTCAACCCCCCTTTTGATCGAACTCTCGATGGCACGGAGTATATTGCGAATATATATCCCGACGATTATGATGCCATCCAGTGGATCTCCGAGAATCTCGGTGATGGTGTGATTGCGGAAGCCATTGGTGGGAGCTATACGTATTATGGCCGCGTCTCCGTTCACACAGCTCTGTCTACGGTGCTTGGGTGGCCGGGTCATGAAAGTCAGTGGCGAGGCGGCGGGGCGGAACAAGGTTCACGCGAGAATGACATTCGGACGCTTTACATGTCGATGGATTGGTCTCAGACAGAAAATATCATCAATAACTACGGCATCGACTACGTGTTTGTTGGCGGGCTTGAACGCAATCTGTACGAACCAGTGTTTGAACAGAAATTTGATAAGTTTACCGAACTCATCTATGAGAATGATCAGGTACGTATTTATCGAGTCAGGAGTGACATGTGACTGAGCGGAAGACAATTCTCTCGGTTGGCACGGTGACGCTCAGTCTGCTCATTGCCATATTTGTGCTCTCGAGGTTTGTGGATCTGGGCAGATTTCCCCTCTCGAATCAAGAATCACGCCATGCTCTAACTGCCTTGAGCGAGACAGATAACGCTTCGCCTTTTTGGCCGCCATCAGAAGAAACCTCACCCATTAGTGCAGCCTACAATACGTTTACGGTCTTTCTGTTTGAGCTGGTGGGGGATTCAAATTCTACCGCCAGGCTGATCGCGGCTTTATCAGGCATTGGAATTGTCCTCAGTCTGGTTCTCTTGAGGCATAGGCTAGGGGGCGCGCAACTATTAATGCTCTGTGCGATTTTTGCACTTTCGCCCGTCCTCCTTACCACCAGTCGAACCGCTGGTGGGACTGCAATCTCTGTATTTGGACTCACGCTTACGATGAGCATACTCATCAGTGAAACATATCCCGGGGATTCCACTGCCAGGTACAAATGGGCGGCGGCTGCTCTGGGTCTGACCATTGTTTCTGGCGTAACGGTCTTCGTGGGATTGATGGGCCTGGTGATCGCGTATTTGCTCTCACGATTATCGAAATCCTGGTCCTGGCGATCGGTTTTTTCTGAACACGCTCTTCTAAGCTTTCGGTCAAATCTCTGGATCACGCTCTTAAGCATGGTCGTGATCGCCGCTGGATTTGGTCTGATGATTGGAGGAGTCCAGGGTTTCTCTGAATCGCTGTCCCTATGGCTGATGGGCTGGACAGGTGAGAGCACGCTATCTGTTGGAACCTACCTGGTCTCTCTGCTGCTGTATGAACCATTGGTGCTGGTCTTCGGGATTATCGGTGGGGTCCGAGCGATCCTGAAGGCAGATGTATTAGGGAAAGCGGCAGTCTGGTGGGCCTCAAGTGCGTTTATTGCTGGTCTTATCTATCCTGGAAGAAACGCTGCCGTCCTGGTTTGGGTTATCGTACCTCTGGGCTTCCTAAGCGCTCAAGTCCTTGTGGAGTTGCTAGAACGGATATTAAGACGCAAAACCTGGCTTGAATTTCTTGGTCTTGTGTCGGTAATCTCCGTCATTGTTGGCATAGCAGCCTTATTTTTCCGGGGATTCGCAGCGGGATTCGGTCCTACATTCGCGACGCTCGATCCTACAATGAGTCTGATGATTGCACTCGCATTATTCGCTCTCGTAGTTCTCGTCTTGATCTTATTTGGTCTTGGTTGGTCTTGGTCCCTTGTGATCGATGCCGGTGGAGCTGTGCTAGTCGTAGCATTGTTCACTGTCACGCTTGCGGCTGCCTGGAGATTGAACTTTTCGCCCTGGACAGCGACGTCTCAACTGCTCTGGAATTCTGAAGCGACGACGAAGGGTGTCGATCTCGTTGTTGAGACCCTGGAACATATTTCCATCAAGGAGGTAGGTAGAAGAGATAGTTTGCCGATCGAGTTTGGATCTCCTGTAATTCCGGCGCTTGCTTGGGCTTTACGAGATTTTAATACCCCTTCCGATGATGTGTTCGCGAATCTCGATCCTCCACCTGCGGTTCTGGTGTTGGAAGATGAGGAATTGTCCGTCGCCGGGGCGAATTACATCGGGCAAGGATTTACAGTTGTGGAACGACCCGCCTGGGCGGGTGTGCTTCCTCCAGATGTCGTAGGGTGGTGGTTTTTAAGAAATGCTCCGTCACAACCTGAAACGTGGCTGGTTCTCATCCGCGCCGACCTGGCATATCTAGGCGCGTTGGAAACATCAGCTCCATAATCATTGAGGCATGAATGGCAACAGCTAAGATCATCGCTATTGATGGCCCGGCTGCCGCTGGAAAATCAACGTTGGCCCAGGCATTAGCTGCCTCCCTCGGGTATCTTTATTTTGATACCGGGGTGATGTATCGTGCAGTTACGCTTGCTGTCTTACGCCAGAGGATAAGCATCGATGATGAAAGCGAGGTCTCCATCACTGCTCAAAACATAAACCTGGATGTCCTCGCGCCCAGTATCGAAGACGGGCGACCGTATGATGTCATCATGGACAGTGAGGATATAACCTGGGCGATTCGCACGCCCGAAGTTGACGCTAAAGTCTCGAAGGTTTCTACGTACTCGGATGTTCGTGCAGCGATGACGATTCGCCAGCGTGAAATCGGTTTGCGGGGCGAAGTCGTGATGGTGGGACGTGATATTGGAACGGTCGTATTGCCCGAAGCTGATTTAAAAATCTACCTTGATGCGTCTGTAGAGGAGAGAGCTCTGCGGCGGTTCAAGGAATGTGCTGCGCGTGGTGAGCAAGTAAGCTTTGATGATATCCTAACCTCCATGCACGCAAGGGACCGCCTCGATTCAACCAGGGAACTGGCGCCATTGAAGGTAGCCGACGATGCTATCATCGTCGATAGTTCGGAATTGGACGAACACGAGGTCTTGTTGAAGGTGCTCGAACTTGCTGGGGCTGATTTTAACGTTGGCGATACCGAGAAAGTGATCCCCTGATAGATCAGGCGCTGAGAGTCTATGAAGAAATTCAATGTAACAACTTTGTTGACCTGCACTGTGCCCGATGAGCGGAGCAGCTGATGGGAACTGCATCCGTCAATGCAGAGCAGAAGTCTCCATACGACCACGAGTCCTTGCAGTTCCAGCGAAACATCCTCCGCTGGATGATGCGCCACATTGGTTTCCGATTCCTGGCGAAGGTCGAAGGAATTGAGGGTGTGGAAAATATCCCATCAGAGGGCCCCGTCATCATCATCTATAACCATATCGCCTTTGTAGATCCAGTCGTTATCATGGGTTTGATGCCCCGAAACGTAGTCCCAATCGCGAAGGCAGAATCCTACAATGAGCCAATTTGGGGGATATTCCCTAAGCTCTGGGATTCCATTCCTGTGAAGCGCGATGAAGTTGACCGAGGAGCTCTTCGTGCAATGCTTAATGTCCTTCGAGCAGGTGAAACCATCCTGATCGCACCGGAGGGGACCCGGAATGAGAATTTACAGGAGGGGAAAGAAGGCGTGGCATACCTCGCCATCAAGAGCAGCGCCCCAGTAGTACCTGTTGCAATCTACGGGACGAAGGGCTTCCCGTCCATAAACCCGAAACGATGGCGTGAAGAAGGTGCCACCGTGCGGGTAGGCAAACCTTTCCGGTTTCGTGAGACGCCAGATCGAGTGGGGCTTGAACATCTACGCAAGATGACGGATGAAGCGATGTACAAACTCGCAGAACTGCTGCCGGAGGACTTGCGTGGCGTTTACAGCGACTTAGGGAAGGCGACCGAAGACACGATTGTCTATTGACGGAGTTTAGTTTTAGAACTCGTGGGGGTGGAGTAGGAGAAACGCAGAATCCAGGTGAGTGAATATCGGTATAATAGGCACATCACTAGAATGGAGGGCGCGGGAAAAAAATAATATCGGGATAAGGAAGCGCAAGGCCCCAGCTTATTGTGGGGTGACGAGGATGAGGGTCTTCCGTCGCAAGGCGGAGCTAACTGGATCATCTGCGCGGCTCCCAACCGCCAGGCCAGGAAAATCGAGAGATCAGCGGATGCCCTCTGGGTCTGCCACGTCCCATTACCTTTCCCAAGAAGTTGAAATTCCACGCATAATGCTGGTGTGGCAACACACTGGACAAAAAACGTGGTGAGTGGCGATCAACCATAATTTAAATACATATGGAGGCGATCTATGTGTGGTATCGTCGGCTACATTGGTCCGCGCGACGCAACCTCGATCATCTACAACGGCCTAAAACGTCTTGAGTACCGCGGGTACGACTCCGCTGGACTTGCAGTCATCGAGAATGGAAACATCGAGATCCGACGCGACGCAGGCAAGCTCGCTCGTTTAGGCGAACTGCTTGATGAGCAGCCAGTACATGGAAATGTTGGTATCGGTCACACCCGATGGGCAACGCACGGCGAACCCAGTGCGAGGAATGCCCACCCGCATATCGGAGAATCCGGGAATGTCGTCGTAGTGCACAATGGCATCGTCGAGAATTATCTTGAACTCCGCGATGAATTGAAGGCAGAAGGTGTTAAGTTTAACTCTGAAACTGACACCGAAATTATTGTCCTCCTCGTTGAACGATATCTAGCCATGGATCACGATTTAGAGGGGGCGGCGAGGCGAGCTCTGACTCATTTGAGGGGTGCACACGGGATCGTTCTTCTCTCCGTGGATGAACCCGATAAAATCGTCGCAGCTCGCATCGGAAATGCGGGTGGTGTTGTCGTGGGTGTTGGAGAGGATGAGATGTATATTGCTTCGGACATCCCCGCGATCCTTGAATACACACGCAGCATGGCATTTCTTGAATCCGGTCAGATGGTCGTCGTGCGTGCGGATGGATTCAGTGCGATGACGCTTGACGGTGACCCCGTTGATGTAGAAGTGCAAAATGTCTCCTGGGATCCCGTCTCAGCAGAGAAGGGCGAGTACAAGCACTTCATGCTTAAAGAGATCTTCGAACAAGTACGTTCTATAACCGATACGATCGCAGGTCGGGTAGATTTTGAAAAGGGGGTCATCGTACTCCCGCAGTTGAACATCAACCGTGAGATGGTGAAGCGAATGTCGCGAATCGTGATTACGGCCTGTGGAACCGCGGCCCATGCAGGCATGGTGGGGAGGCATTATCTTGAGCGGATAGCGAGGATTCCTGTTCAGGTGGACATCGCATCAGAATTTCGCTATCAAGATCCATTGGTCGATGAGAACACGATCGTGCTGGCGATCAGTCAATCTGGTGAGACGGCAGATACGCTCGCCGCAATGAATGAAGCACGGACTCGTGGGGCGACATTGTGGAGTATCGTGAATGTGATTGGCTCCCAGGCAATGCGCATAGCCGACGGATATATCAGCATGCAGGCAGGGCCCGAGATCGGCGTGGCATCTACGAAAGCTTTCACCGCGCCCCTGATCGATCTCTACATGCTCTCCATCCTGCTGGGTGATATTCGTGGCACGCTGCCTGATAATGACAGGATGAAAATGATCAATGACCTGCGATTGATCCCGGATTTGGTGGGGCAATGCCTCGACCGCGCTCATGATATCGAGAAGATAGCCTGGGAGCTCAAGGATGTGAGCAATTGCTTGTATCTGGGACGGGGTATCAATATGCCGATCGCTTATGAAGGCGCGCTTAAGCTGAAGGAGATATCTTACATCCATGCTGAAGCCTATCCGGCAGGGGAAATGAAACACGGACCGATCGCGTTGATCGATGAGGAGATGCCTGTAATTGCGCTTTCTCCTCAGGACCCATGGTACGAGAAGATGATCAGCCAGATTGAGCAGACCAAGGCACGGGGCGGAGTGGTTGTGGCCATAGCTACAGATGGCGATGAATTACTGCCCACAATCGCAGATTATGTGATTTGGGTACCCGAGACACCCTGGCTTATGTATCCCATTACGATTTCCGTCCCGCTGCAGCTGCTCGCATACTACATCGCCGTCCAACGCGGGGCGGACGTCGACCAACCCCGGAATCTGGCGAAGAGTGTAACCGTAGAGTAAGTTTGGGTGAATCGGAGCCGTCTTAAAGGGGGTAAGTGGAAAAATAATATGCGTCTTGCGCGATGACATCGACGCGAGAATACATACATTTACCCTCACCCCATCGATTTGATTATTCGACTTCTGAAGCCGCTGATCTATTCGAGCTAATGAAATATTAACCATGAAAGTTTGGAAGTTTCAAAATCCATTTGACAATATCTATGCATGCGCCAACCTGCAGGGGACATGGGAGTCAAGCACTCAAGAAACAGTATGTCCTGAATGTCAAGCATCAAGGCAGCGACGAATTACGCCCCTAATAATTGAATGGGAAGTAGGATCTGATCAAATAGGTGACTTCACTTGGCCAGGTCTCGGAGCAATTGCGGTAATAGAGAGTTCCATAAATACTCTCTTAAACCGATTCGGGGGTTTTAAACTAGGTCCAGTTAAGATGGTTCAAGATCCAGAAGTAAAAATACCGAAGAAACCATATAAGCGCAATATGGTTCGCGTTTGGTTACCTTATGGTGGGCCGGCATTGTACGAAATATGCGTAATTCGAAAAGCGAATCTAGATATGGCTAGATCAGCAGTCCACCTTGAAAAAGCGTGCTCCCTATGTGGAAACAAGATATTGAACGTTAGCGGCATTGAAAGAATATCAATGAAGTGGATCAAGAACGTGGAGAATTAATCAAGAGACGTATTCCAAGAATTCAGGGTGAGGGGCTATACATTTTAGAAAATTCACTGAGTGGCGATGAAATATTTCTTATTCCCGAATTAAAGTATTGGGCATTATGCACTGATCGAGTGAAAAAATATATTGAAGATAAAAAATATAGTAACATTCATTTCTTTGAAATGGGGGGAACTGATTTAAACAATTATACAGATTAACCGGTGTCATTTATTCTTTCCCATTTTGACTCCAAATCAGATAACAGGCTTTATGTGCCAACTGATCATCGTTAACGTGGCTTTAGCTTGTGTCAAAAGAGAAGATTAAAGGGTCGTAGATAGCTTCTCATGGAAAGTCATGTATAGGAGTGCATTGTGTATGCGTCGCATCGGGTCATTGATGAAATCTCATGGAGCAGAAATAGGATCCTGCTCTCGATACACCCATAATCTATAGATAAGAAGAGTGGCTGCCCTTTTCGGACAGCCACTTTTAATTCGTAGGCATGAAGATACAAACGGGGAAGGATTATTTGAGAAAAAGTGCCTCCGTTTTAACGGCTGTAGGCGTCGATCTTGAGGCGGATATCTATTATTTTAGGTGACCTCCGAACTATTCTCCGATAATGATTCGTCGATGAACCGATCCAATTCTTCGGCAGATGACGTAGGCATTCGGCAGGTGAAGGACTGACACAGGTAGGCCTTCGTGCGTCCAGGGGTGACCTCTCGACCTGCCAGGAGTTCAGGTAGATCTGTGGGATGGTCGCTGCCTGCGAGAACAAGATTGGGGAGAAAACGACGGTTCACGGCTTCGATTATTGAGGGATAGTTTTCATCTTTTGGGCTTCCCATGAGTGCAAGTTGAAGCTGGGGTCCAAGCGCAAAGTTGATCGCAGTCAACCAACCAGCAAAGGCCGTCGGATGCTGTGATGCTTGTATTTGCATACCTTCAAGCGCTTGCCAGGCAGGGTCAAGATAGCGGGATTCTCCAGAAAAGGCACCAAGTTTGAGCAGCAGAGAAACGGCAAGGCTGTTGCCGCTGGGGTTGGGTGTATCCTGGAGTGATTTTGGTCGTGAAATAAGGTTTTCATGATCGTCACGGGTATCAAAAAAACCGCCCTTGGGATCGGTGAAGTGGTTGAGGATGACCTCCGCCAGTTCTACTGCAGCCTCATACCAGCGGAGGTCCATGTCAGCTTGGTAGAGTGCAATCAGACCTTCGCCTAGAGCGGCGTAGTCAGCCAGGTAAGCATCGTATTTAGCCTCACCCCGACGCCATGAACGCTTCAGGCGGCCATCCTGGATCATGTTCGACAACAAGAATTCGGCTAATTCTTGGGCGATTTGCAGAATGTCGGCTCGGTCCATAAACCGTGCAGTCTCTGCAAGTCCTATCAAAGTTAGGGCGTTCCACTCGGTAAGGACTTTATCGTCCGTTGCAGGTCGTACGCGTGTCTCGCGGATTTTTAGGAGCTTACCTTTCGCGTCTGCAACCAGTGCCTCGAACGACTCGCGATCCAGGTCTCGACCCGTGATGAAATCCTCGGGGAGACTCGTCAGGTGAAGTATGTTTTTCCCCTCAAAGTTACCCTTGTCCGTGACGTCATAAAGCGATTGGACCAGTTCTGAGGTCCCTGGATCGTTGAGAGCTTCATGGATCTCATTCGAATCCCATACGTAGAATTTACCTTCAACACCTTCAGAATCCGCATCAAGCGAGGCGAAGAATCCTCCCTCTTCATCTCTCATCTCGCGCGTTAGAAACTGAATAATCTCTTCGACGATTTTTCCGTATCGTGATTCTCCCGTGATTTGCCATCCATGGAGATAGACTCTCATCAGGAGTGCATTATCATAGAGCATCTTTTCGAAATGAGGTACGAGCCATTCTGCATCTACAGAGTATCGGTGGAAGCCTCCTCCCAGGTGATCGTAAATCCCTCCCATACACATACGATCCAAAGAGTGTCGGGCAATATCCAATGCCAGTTTATCTCCCACGCGGTGATGCTGATGGAGCATGAATTCAATCGTAGATGCTTGCGGGAACTTTGGTGCAGATCCCCAGCCTCCATTCTTCCAATCGTATCCCTGGAATATCGCTTCAGCAGCTTGCTCGAGCAGCGCCGGGTCAAGTGATTTACTTTCGGAGAGGTCGACGAGTGTGCTTGATAGCCGATCTGTGAGCTGATCCGCTGAAGACAGCAACCGATCTCGGTTGCTCTCCCATTCGCCTTGGATGAAACTCAAAAGCTCCGGGAAGGATGGGATATTATAGCGGCGCACGGGAGGAAAGTAGGTCCCGCCATAAAATGGTTTTCCGTCAGGAGTAAGAAAAACCGACATCGGCCAGCCACCCTGTCCTGTCATCGACACGACGGCATCCATATAGATTGAATCCAAATCCGGTCGTTCTTCTCGATCAACTTTGATACTGATGAAGTGTTCGTTCATCAGTTTGGCAATTTCCGGATTTTCAAATGATTCGTGTTCCATGACATGACACCAGTGGCATGCTGCGTACCCCACGCTCAAGAAAATCGGCTTGTTCTCTTTCTTTGCCTCATTAAAGGCTTCCTCACCCCATGGATACCAATCGACGGGATTTTGTGCATGCTGGAGTAGATACGGTGAGATTTCTTTTGCCAGTCGATTTGCCATTCTGTCTCCTCGGGATTTTATAATTTATCTGTGGGGGACATGGACCATTCATCTCTACCAAACTCTAAAATCCACGCAATATTTACATAGCATCATATCAGATCGAAACTTATCTTGATCTTGGGGGAGGAAAGGTAGAGCTACGGGACTCACGCGCTGGTCAGAGTGGTAGAATGGCGAGCATGTCGATCAAGAATATGCCCGGGATGGTCCGTTGGATTCCGGCTGTGGTGATCATGGGCCTCATATTCTTCGCCTCTTCGAGGACGGCGAGCCAAATTCCGTTCTTTGGCCAATATGATGTGCTCTTTAAAAAAGGGGGACATGCGATCGGATACGCGCTGCTGGGCATCGCATACTTTTTCGCGCTTCCGCCCAGGCTCTCGTCCGGATATCGGTTTTCGATCGCCCTTCTCATGGTTATTCTATTTGGTTTGAGCGATGAATTTCATCAGTCCTTCGTTGATGGCAGGACGTCTAGCATGCGAGATGTGCTGATCGATACCGCCGGCGCTGCCTTTGCTCTTCTAATCGCAGTAATTTATTCCTCGAATTCCAGCTCAAACTCAGCGGCTTGATCCTCATCCCAATTAGCGCTCGGAGTGAGCACGATGTCATTAAAGAGACCATCTTGTTCTGCGATGATCTGATCCTGTTTGATGAGTTCGAGTACTGCCAGAAACGAGACAATCACTTCAAGCTTCGAATGCGCTCCCATCACTACACGTTTAAAAGATAAGGATCCTGATTTTCTTAGCGCCCTGACGATTGAAATAATTTTGTCACGTACACGCACCCTGGGTATTGACACATCTCTTTCGAATGATCTTTCTTGCGGGGCATGCTCGAGGGCTTCGATCATCGCCTTCTGCAGGTACTGAATTGTGATGCCTTCTAAATCTATCTTTGGCTCTGCCTCTGGCGGCGTTGAAATCCTTAAAAAGCTTTTCAATCCGGCTTTCTCTCTTTCGGAGAGCAGCACGGCTACCTGTTTATACCTCTTATACGCGATTAATTGACGCGCGAGGGCATCTCCAAGGTCCTCCTCACCTGGTTCACGCATAGGAGGTCGAGGCAGGAGCGCTTCAGACTTTATCTGTACGAGCCGGGCAGCGATCACCAGAAAAGAAGCCAAATCCTCGAGTTGATGCTCCTGGATTTGCTTCAGGTAGGCCAGGTATTGATTCGTGACCTTGGCCAGAGATATCTTGGTGATATCGAATTCTGCGCGTTCTATCAATTCGAGCAGCAAGCCAAGAGGTCCTTCAAATATCGGTAGTTGTACAGTGTACGACTGATCAGTGTGCATGGTTAGATCATGAACGCGATCCCCAAGACGAGAAGGATGATAAACAAGGCCGCCGAGCCAATGGCGGCAATCATGAGCAGCTTTTTATCCTTTTCTCGCTGGATCATTTCCTCTAACCGGGTGCGGGCCTTTCTTCGGCGGTCGATCTCGAGGAACCCCTCCATACGCTCTTCAGAAGCCTGTTTTCCAGATCGTTGAATGCCCTCAGCTTGCCGGCGCATCTGGCGTTGGCGCAGCGGTGGGGATTTGGGCTTGTGGCGGTTGATCACCTGGCTGAACGATGTCAGGGGCTCTCCGCAATTCTGACACTCTTCTTTCTGTGCAGGATTCGATACACCGCAAGTTGGACAATTCTTCCCTTCCAATTTCAGCGTAACTCCACATTGATCACATATATATCCAGCGTCGGTCTGAGAGACTAACAAACCTGAGTTACAGACCGGGCAAGTAGCGTTTTCCAATTTCCTCCCTCCGGGGAGCAAGGATTTGAGGATTATACCATTCGCGATTTCTCTATAAACTTGAGGTTAATCGTGTGTAACATTTCTGTCTCACAGTGCATCTTAACAAAGAGGCGGTGTTATGAGTGAAGTACGACTTACCTTGGCAGAGAAGAATCAATTTGTGGGCATAGATAGCACGAAACACGCGGTTGTCATCTCTGCACAAGATGAAGATAATGCCGAGGGAATGAAACCATCGGATTTATTGTTGCTCGCGTTAGGAAGCTGCGGTGATATAGATATCGTAAGGATATTGAAGAAGAAGAAGCAGAAACTGCATGGGCTCTCGATCCATATTGAAGGGGACAATGAAGAAGATCCACCATGGCGGTTCACGCATATCCATATGCTCTACAAATTTCAGGGTGAAAATTTGGATTCGAAAGCCATTGAAAAGGCGATCGAGCTTGCCGAGATGAAGTACTGTTCCGTAGCCGCGACACTACGGCCGCAGGTGAATATTACGAGCGATTATGAAATTATTCCGTAAGCTGGTACGCTTATAAAGTGGAAAATCAATATAGGAGAGAATATGTTAAACGAACCCATTAATGTGACTGATGCTGCTTTTGATGAAGCTGTGCTGCAATCAGAACTTCCGGTTGTGGTGGACTTTTGGGCGCCCTGGTGTGGTCCTTGCAAGATGGTCGGCCCAATTCTCGAGCAGATCGCAGATGATTATTCGGGAAAACTGATTGTCGCAAAGGTAAATACCGACGAAAACCCCGAGTGGGCGATGAAATTCGGTGTGCAAGGCATCCCCACGATGCTCTTTGTGTCTGAGGGTAATGTGCTCCATCAACAGGTTGGGGCGGTTCCCGAACCTTTTCTTCGAGAGATCGTGGATACGTTCTTGGAGACGGCTCAAGCTGAAGAAACTGCGGAGACGGCTCAAACTGAAGAAACTGTATAGCGAGCATCTCTAATTGACTTAATATGCCACGAGGGAGGCACGTTATGCCTCCCTCGTTCGTGTTTCTCCCTCATATCCGGCAGGCGTCAGCGATCCTTTGGATACGAACCTCATTCACCTCTTGGTTGTGCGGAAAATGATGCCTTCGATCTTGCGTCGTACTCTGCGCAGGCTTGACCGTATCCG
>SDBS01000112.1_pt1 | contig 62728 bp, 59 predicted proteins | sample 2277091 | NCBI WGS metagenome assembly SDBS01 (sample SAMN10404972, study PRJNA504765) | marine sediment metagenome | isolation source: marine sediment core GS10_PC15, 163 cmbsf | place: Arctic Ocean: Southern Knipovich Ridge | collected 2010
AGTTCTTCAATAGATATTAATATATCTTCTGAACCTTCTGGAGCTCAAATAATGTTAGATGACAAGGATATTGGCGAAACAACACCAGCTGTATTATCTGATTTGCAATATGGTTCACATAAATTATACTTAACCCATGATGAAGCACAAGATTGGACTGGAAAAATAGGATCAGAAAATCTTTTGGCAGAAATAATTACTATTCAAGCAAATATGAATGAAAAGTAAAACAAAATGGACAATATTAAATATATAAAATGGTTTGCTTTGAAAAAACAAAATGAGTCAAAAGGGCCTGCCCTGCCTGCTCCGAGCAAAGTCGAGGAGAGCAAGTCGAAGTGGCCTGCCCTGAGCGAGTCGAAGGGTTTTTCTCTGGTTGAACTATTGGTAGTTATAGCTATTCTTGGAATATTGACAAGTATTGTTCTTATTGCTTTAAATAATGCCAGAGATAGGGCAAAAATAGCCAAAGCAAAAACATTTGCTCATAATATTCAAAGTGGTCTTGGTGATGAATTGGTGGGAATGTGGAGGCTTGATGATGTTTATGATAGTGGAGGAGGAATTTACAAAACTAAAGATGATTCAGGTTCTGGAAATGATGGAACATTATTCAATATGGACCCAGCCACTGATTTGGTAGATGGGATAATAAGGAAAGGTTTAGAGTTTGATGGCGTAAATGATTATGTAGACATTGCTTATACCAATGACATATTAGATACAAGAGAAGCACATACAGTGAGCGCTTGGGTTAATCCAAATGAATATAAAACAACGGCCTGGGAAATTAGAATAGTTGCAGACAGAAATACTTCTAATGCATTTACATTATATCAATTGGATAATAATTTAACTTTTGGAGTTTGGAACGATTCTGAAAACTTGTATGCAATAACTGCTTCAAATTCTTTAGAAATTGGAAAATGGACTCATGTAGCCGGTACTTACACCCCTGATACATCTCCTGGAAATGGCACCATCAAGATATATATAAACGGAACATTGATCAATTCAAGAAGCAATGTTGTAGGAACTCTTCGCAACAATGCTTTAAAAACCTTTATAGGTGGTGGCGAACATAGTGCAATAAGGGCTTTCAATGGCACAATCGATGAAGTGAATATTTTTAGCCAGGCTTTAACATCTACTCAAATCCAAAAACATTATGCTGAAGGTAAAGACAGACATAATAATGTTGCTACTAATAAATAAAAAACAGGATAAATGTATATTAATCAAAACATTAAATCTAAACAATATTCTAGGCCTGCTCTAAGCAATTCAAAGGGTTTTTCTCTAGTTGAACTGTTGGTAGTTATAGCTATTATTGGAATATTAACATCTATTGTCCTCATATCTTTAAATAATGCCAGAGAAAGGGCAAAAATAGCCAGAGCAAAAACATTTTCTCACAATATTCAAAGTGGTCTTGGTGATGAATTGGTGGGAATGTGGAGGCTTGATGAGACAAGTGGAGCTATAGCTTCTGATACTTCAGGTAATGACAAACATGGAACTTTGGTTAATATGGATCCAAATACCGATTGGGTAGATGGTATAATAAGGAATGGTTTACAGTTTGATGGAGACGGTGATTATGTTACTGTAGGTGGTTCTTCTATTTTAGGGCAACCAGGAGAAAAAACTGTTGAATTATGGTTTAATGGGCATATTAATCCAGCATCACCAAATACATATACATATTTACTCTCAAGAGGAGCCTGGGATACAAATAGATATGCAATATATATAAACTCCGTGGGTGGGTTAACTTGGGTAGTCGTAAATGATCATAGCGATGCTGATCCTGACAATGATGATAGTACTAATATAGCTACTTCCTGCACACTTGATGTTTGGAATCATGTGGCAGGCACAACAAAGGATAATGGAGATGGTACATGGACAATATCAATATATTTAAATGGTGAATTAAAGAATTCAAAAACAATAACTTTTGGACATGGTGATACAATTAGTAATAATCTTACTTTAAATGCTATGAATTCCTTTGATGGTATTATAGATGAAGTCAGAGTCTATAACCAATCTCTTTCATCTACTCAAATCCAAAAACATTATACTGAAGGGGTTGAAAAACATAAAAATATTAGTTTTAAAAAATAAAAGTTGATAAAATGTATATTAATCAAAATATCAAATCTAAACAATATTATTCAAGGCCTGCCCTGAGCAAGTCGAAGGGTTTCACTCTAGTTGAACTATTGGTAGTTATAGCTATTCTTGGAATATTGACAAGTATTGTTCTTATTGCTTTAAACAATGCCAGAGATAGAGCAAAAATAGCCAGGGCAAAAACATTTGCTCACAATATTCAAAGTGGTCTTGGTGATGAATTGGTGGGAATGTGGAGGCTTGATGATGTTTATACCCCAGACCTTGGAATAACTTTCTTAACTAGAGACACCTCAGGCTCTGGAAATGAAGGAACACTGGTTAATATGAATAATAGCAATTTAGTGGATGGGGCAATAAGAAAGGGATTGCTGTTCAATGGCACTAATGAAGAGATTTCTGTAGTTGATTCTTCTATTTTATCACAGCCAGGAGAAAAAACAGTTGAATTATGGTTTAATGGACATATTAATGAAGTACAATATGCATATGCATATTTATTGAATAAAGGACCCTATAATATAAACAGGTATGGAATACAGATATATCCTACATACTTAAATTGGCTTGTTGTAAATGATCATGGTGATCCTGATAATGATCCTGCAACTTATGATGCTAATGGCACAGCTACCGCATATACTCCTGATGTTTGGAACCATGTAGCAGGCACAACAAAAGACAATGGAGATGGAACATGGGCAATATCAGTATACATAAATGGTGAATTAAAGAATTCAAAAACAATAAATTTTGGACATGGCGATACGTCTGGATATGTTCTTAATTTAAATGCTATGAAATCCTTTGCTGGCATTATAGATGAAGTCAGAGTCTATAACCAATCTCTTTCATCTACTCAAATCCAAAAACATTATGCTGAAGGGAAAGATAGACATAATAATGTTGCTTTGGATAAATAGGCTTTAATATAAATGATAAAACACCTTAGCAATAATGGGTGTTTTTTGTATGTTTATTAAGTTAAATTTATAATAATTGTATAATAATACTAAAAATTATATAATTAAATAAATCACTTCAGAAAATATAATAAGAAATATTTAATTACACTGTAACGAAGTGGAAGTACTAATTATCTTAAAATAAGAAGTAGAATAAAAATGTAAGTGATAAATAAATGAAAAAGTTTGTTTTGAAAAATTCAAAAGGCTCTGCCCTGCCTGCTCCGAGCAAAGTCGAGGAAAGCGAGTCGAAGGGTTTTACTCTAGTTGAACTATTGGTAGTTATAGCTATCCTTGGGATATTGACTAGTTTTGTTCTTATTGCTTTAAATAATACCAGGGACAGGGCAAAAATAGCCAGGGCAAAAACATTTGCTCACAATATTCAAAGTGGTCTTGGTGATGAATTAGTGGGAATGTGGAGACTTGATGAAACAAGTGGAGCTGTAGCTTCTGATGATTCAGGTTATGAAAATCATGGAACATTAGTTAATATGGAAGATCCAGCAGATTGGGTAGATGGAGTGATAAGAAATGGTTTAGAATTTGATGGTGATAATGAATATGTTAATATTGGTGATACTTCAAGTTTAAAATTCAATGGTTCGTTCACAGTTGAAGCTTGGTTTAACCCTAATATTTGGAACGATGGAATAAATGAAAACAAAACAATAGCAAATAAATATGCATATAATGGGGGAAATACAATAGGATGGTCTCTTGGCAGGGCTTGGAATCCCAATAATGGAATTACTTTTCTGATTTTTAATGAAACAGGAAGTTCTCAAGGGTTTTGGAATATAGACAATATAGAAACACTGAAAGGCACTTGGATACATGTAGCGGGGGAATTTAAGGCAGGAGAATATTTGAAAATATATATAAACGGTAAAGAGGTTGGCTCAACAGCTACTACCTGGGCATCTTTTGTTGAAGCTGATGGATATAATTTCCAGATTGGCAGAAGAAGTGATACTACTAATTTTTATAACGGAATCATTGATGAAGTCCGTGTTTATACCCAGGCTCTTACAGCAGAAGAAATCCAAAAACATTATGCTGAAGGTAAAGATAGACATAATAATGTTGTTTTGGATAAATAAAAAATATACAAAGCATATATTTAGAATTAAAGGCTTCAAATTATTTTAAAATTTGTTATAATTAAATAAATTATTTAATTACACTGGAGCAAAGCGGAAGTACTAATTTATTAGGGAGGATTTATTCCTCTTTTTTATGCTGCGGGGTAGAGAAGTAGAATCTCGGGTGTCTCATAAGCACCAGACCCGGGTGCAAATCCCGGCCCCGCTACCACGTCAAAGCAAAGCCTCGACTTACACTCCAATAGCTATCAAAGCCCTTAACTTCAGTAATTTTCATCCTCTTTAAAAAAACTTTAGTATTTTATCAAGATCATTAGATATATAGTTTCACTCGCGAAAATTTTCAATTTTTGCGAAAGAGGAAAAACCTATGGAACAGTACAGCCTGCGGAATAGGATGTATGGAATAATTTTGATGAGGCTGTGTAGCTCAGTTGGTTAGAGCGCGGGACTCATAAGCCCGAGGTCGGTGGTTCAAATCCACTCGCAGCCACGTCTAAATAAACTTATAACATTTTATAAATAGAAAAATAGTTTTATTAAAAAAACAAAAATAAATTTCAAACACAAAAAAAACAACCTATGGAGGTTGTTTTTTAGAAAATCGAGGGGGTCAAAATATCCAAAAAAGTCCTTTGAAAATTTCATAATTTTAAAGATGCAATAAAACACTTCTAAAAAGGAGCGGGTAGAAAATGGAAAAGGTTGTTTTTGTTTTTCCAGGACAGGGGTCCCAATACATCGGAATGGGTAAAGATTTAAAAAAAGAATATCCAATAGTGAAACATATCTTTTCTGAAGCTGATAATATTTTGGATTATAAACTTTCTAAAATTATTCTTGAAAGTTCGCCCGAAGACTTAAACAAAACCATTCATGCACAACCTGCAATGTTTGTTGCTAATCATATTTGTCTGGAAATATTAAAAGAAGAATTAAAAATTATACCAGATTTTATTGCAGGGCATAGTCTGGGCGAATATTCAGCACTAGTTACTTCAAGATGTTTAACTTTCAAACAAGGGCTAGAATTGGTACAGAAAAGAGCCCGTTTTATGGACGAAATTGCTAGAAAAAACTCTGGATTGATGGTAGCTGTAATTGGATTAGATATCAAAATTATAAAAGAAGTTATACATAATTTTAAAAATACTGCAATTGCCAATAAAAACTGTCCGGGCCAAATTGGGATTTCCGGGCCAAAAGAAAAAGTTGAAAAAGCTTGTAAAATTTTAAAGGAAAAAGGAGCTAAAAAAATAATCAAACTGTCAACTTCTGGAGCTTTTCACTCTCCTTTAATGAAATCTGCCAATTGTAAATTTCAGCAAGAATTGTCAAAAAATCATTTTTCTGAAGGTGAAATTCCTATAGCATTCAATTCAACAGGAAGCATTATAGTAAGTCTAGAGGGAAAACCGAAAGTAAAACCTCAGGTTGTAAAAAATTGCCTATTTAAACAAATGACCAATACTGTTTTATGGGAAGATTCTATTCGATTATTTATAGCACTAGAAGCAAAAACCTTTGTGGAAGTGGGGCCCAAAAAAGTTCTTTGTGGATTAATAAAAAGAATCGACCCAGACGTGAAAATGTTAAACACAACAGATTTAAAAGAAATAAAGAAAACTATTGAATATCTTGGAAAAATCAGGAGGTGACAGTGATGAACTTTTGGGGTCGTTTTAGCCCTATCCCTAATGCAAAACAAAAGAAAGTCTCAGATATTAATCTAGATTATTTGAAAAATATCCTAGGAATTTTGTTGATTATCATCGATTGCGACAATACATTATGCGAACATGAAAAATTCGATATTTCAAAAGATATAGTAAATTGGATAAATAAAGCTAAAAATAAAGGCCTCAAGATTATAATAGCCTCTAATAACAAAAAAGAAAGAGTAGAACCAATTGCAAAAGCCCTAGAGATAGAATATGTCGCCAAGGCCTATAAATTTTCTGTTTTTCTCCTGTGGTGGAAAACGATAAGAAAAAATGAAATTAATCCAAAACAAACTCTTGTTATTGGAGATCAGATATTAATGGACATTATTCCTGGAAATATTATAGGGGCGTATACAGTCTTAGTTGAGCCTTTGAGTTCAGAAGACGCTTTTATAACCAAAACATTCTCCAGGAGATTGGAAAAATTTCTCCTAAATATCTAAATTTAAGGGGTGAAAGCAATGAAAATAGGTGTAGTTTCTGATCATGCAGGATTTGTCGAAAAATCAAAAATTATGCTCATTCTTAACAAATTATCAAATGAAAAAAATAAATTGGGCCAAATTCAATATGAAGACTACGGTCCTCACAGTCTCAATCCTGAAGACGATTACCCAGATTTTGCCAAATTATTAGCTGATAAAATTCTTAGAGAAGAATGCAATGAAGGAATTGCTGTTTGCGGAACAGGCATTGGCATGAGCATGGATTTAAATAAAATACCTGGAATCCGAGCAGCTTTGTGTTATTCAGAAGAAGCAGCTTTAAAAGCAGCCTCTCATAACAATGCAAATGCAATTTGTCTGCGTGGTAATATGGATGAACAAGAAATGGAAAAAATAATTCATACTTGGCTCATAACTCCTTTTGACACTTCAGGCGACAATATAAGACACCTAAGAAGAATCGAAAAAATGGAGAAAGTTGCTAGTCAATATCTGTGGCAAAGGACAAAAATAAGAATTAAATCTATTTTGTTTTAAGGGGGGGATAAAAAAATGATTTTATTAAGTTTATTATCCCCTGCTTCTCTCAACCTTTTTGTTTATAAAGGCGGCACAAACGATAAAATATTCTTGATTATATTAGCATTAATTGTAATATTTCTATTAACTAATACCATCATAGCAATGATCAAGAAAACATGAGGTGAAGAAGATATTAATTCGGCAAATCTATATACTATTTTTTGGAAAGATTCAAACAGAAAATATAAGAACTGAAAGGCATACAGAAGAATTGAGCAAAGACATGAAAGAATTGGCTAAATATGTTGGAGAAAGAGTCAGATAGGAAGGGGCTGATTAAAATGAACTATACTGTTCCACTTAGAAAAACAAAAGTAGAGGATAAAATGCATAAAGATTGTCCCCCGGCCTGTATTATCTGTGGCAATAAAGAAAATCTATCACATTATGTTCACACAGACAAAAAAAATCGTATTGTTGGCAAGATATTTTGTTGTGATAATTGTGAAGATATCTTAGAAAGAGATGCGGAAATAATTTTCTGCTTTACGCCGCTTGTTTTTTAAACCAATTTCATCACATAAACAATCTTGATTTTTAAAATTTATGGTAAAGGCCACTTGAATGATTAAAAATTTATTCAAATGGCCTATTTTTTTATCCAAAAATTGATACAATAGAAGAAGAATAATTATTAGTTATTAAGTTGTAAGTTACTAAGGTTATATATGCTGCAAACCAAGACAAAAAATACAATCAAAAAATACAAGCTTTTTTCTCCAAGCAATAAAACTGTGGTTGGAGTGTCTGGAGGGCCAGATTCAGTGTGCCTTTTATATATGTTACACAATTTAGGCTATCAACTGATAATAGTTCATTTAAACTATGGGTTAAGAGGTAAAGACTCAGATAAAGACGAGAAATTTGTAAAGGATTTAGCCAAAAAATTAAATCTTCTTTTTATCAGCAAAAAAATAAATATTTCGAAAAATAAGGGAAATTTGGAAGAAAAGGCAAGAGATGCTCGTTATGAATTTTTTAAAAAAGTAGCTTATAAACACAGGATCGACAAAATTGCTATTGCCCATACAGCTGATGATCAAATTGAAACAGTTTTAATGAATATGCTTAGAGGTACAGGATTAAGGGGCCTTTGTGGAATGAAATATATTACTAAACAAAGTAGAAAGTATAAAGTAGAAAGTAGATATGAAGTTATTCGGCCTTTTTTGGATATTTGGAGATTAGAAATTGAAGAATATTTAAATAAAAATAAAATTCTTTATAGAACTGATAATTCCAATTTTGATCTTAGATTCACCAGAAATCACATCCGCCATAGATTAATTCCAGCCTTAGAAGCAGAAAATCTTCAATTCAAAAAAATGTTTTTAAAAAAAATAAAGAAATTTCAAAATAAATACAAAGAAATCTTTAAAAAAGCCAGCAGTCAGTTGTCAGTTGTCAGTTACTCATTATCAGACAAGGCCTATTTCCCCGATGTTCATCGGGGAACGGCCCGTCCCGATCACAAAATGATCGGAAATAGGGAAATTGTCTTAGATTCAAATAAATTTAATAAATCAGAACCATCTTTACAATCGGAGATTTTAAGATTGGCTATTGAAAAAATAACAGGTAATTTGAAAAATATTACAGAGATTAATACTAAGCAATCTTTAAAATTAATAAAATCAGGTAAAACAGGCTCACAAATCCATCTTCAGAAGAAATTGAGAATTTTTAAAGACTATGATAAAATAAAGATTAGTCTACAATCTACAAATTACAATCCACAGCTAATAAAAAAGAAGGTTTTACAAATTCCTGGAATTACTGAAATTTCTGAAATTAATATGAAAATTAAAACAGAATTACAAAAAAAAGCAAAAGACCATAAACAATGGACAGTAGACAAAAAAAATGCTTTTTTAGATCTTGATAAATGTAAAAAAAATATTTACATACAAGGATGGAAAAAAGGAGATTGGTTTTATCCTCTAGGCATGCAGGGAAAAAAGAAATTACAGGATTTTTTTACAGACAACAAAATTTCTAAAAGAACAAGAAAACAAATTCCCATTATTGTGACAGAAAAAAATCGAATAATCTGGATAGCTGGATTTCAATTAGACAATCGTTTTAAAATTACTGATAAAACAAAAAAAATCTTAAAATTAGAAATAATTTAATATATTGTTAATAGTTATAAATTTTAACGCCTTTTTTGCGCAAAGCTCGCCTAGCCCACTCGTCATCACCATGCTTGGGCACTAGCGAGCTCGCCTCGATTCGATGCGAAGCGGGCAAGTAATAATATGCTTGTACAAACAGGCAGGTTAGTGAGGATTTGAGTATGAAAAAAAAATGGAGAAAAAATATTATATATTTTACAGTGGCTATGCTTATTCTTTTAGGTGTTTATACCTTATCAGGGCCTTTTGAAGATGAATCACAAAAAATACCCTTATCCCAAGTAGTAGAACAAGTTAAAGATGATAAAGTAGAAAAGATTGTCCAAAAAGACCAGGAATTAGATATAACTTTAAAAGATGGGGAAAAAGAAACTGCCCAAGTTAATAAAGATGAATCCATTATATCTATTTTAAAAGATTATGATGTAGATCTTCCTAAAGTAAAAATAGAAGTAGAGGAAACATCAGGCAATGATATTTGGATTAATCTCCTGATTGGAGCCCTACCTATTATTATAATTATTGCTTTCTTTTGGTTTATGATGAAACAAGCACAAGGGGGAGCCAACCAAGCCCTCTCTTTTGGTCGTTCTCGCCCCAGGCTTGCAAATTTAGAAAAACAAAAAATAACTTTTGATGATGTAGCTGGAGTACAAGAAGCAAAACAAGAACTTAAAGAAATAGTGGAATTTCTGCGCTATCCTCAAAAATTTACCTCTATTGGAGCTCAAATTCCTAAAGGGGTTTTACTTGTAGGCCCTCCTGGATCCGGAAAAACTTTACTTGCTCGGGCTGTATCTGGAGAAGCAAAAGTTCCTTTCTTTTCTATATCTGGATCAGAATTCGTAGAAATGTTTGTAGGTGTTGGAGCCTCTAGAGTGCGGGATTTATTTAATAAAGCTAAAAAGAACTCCCCTTGTATTTTATTTATTGATGAAATTGATGCAGTGGGCCGACAAAGAGGAGCAGGACTTGGAGGAAGCCATGATGAAAGAGAACAAACCCTAAATCAAATTCTGGTAGAGATGGATGGATTTGAAACAAATGTTAATGTAATAGTAATGGCAGCAACAAACAGGCCAGATGTTTTGGACCCAGCATTATTGCGCCCAGGAAGATTTGACAGAAGAGTTATTTTAGATATGCCTGATATAAAAGACAGAACCGCTATATTAAAGGTACATGTAAAAAATAAACCGCTTTCTTCTAATATGAATTTTGAAAAAATTGCCCAACAAACATCAGGATTCTCCGGTGCCGATATTAAGAATCTAGCTAATGAAGCAGCAATTTTAGCTGCAAGAAGAAACAAGAAGAAAATAGGAATGCAAGAATTCAGAGAAGCTGTTGAAAAAGTTCTCCTAGGCCCCGAAAGAAAAAGTCGTCTCCTGTCTAAACAAGAGAAAAAAATTACCGCTTTTCACGAAGCCGGTCATGCTTTAGTATGTAAATTTCTTCCATATTGTGATCCAGTTCATAAAGTTTCTATTGTTGCCAGAGGAATGGCTGCCGGCTATACTTGGAATTTGCCTGTTGAAGATGTCCATATTTATTCTCGTTCCAAATTTGAGGATGATTTAGCCTCAATGTTGGCAGGAAGAACAGCAGAAAAAATAATATTTAACGAAATAACCACAGGGGCAGAAAATGACTTGCGCAAAGCAACAAAACTAGCCCGAAAAATGGTTACTGAATTTGGAATGTCAGAAAAACTAGGGCCAATGACTTTTGGACATAAAGAAGAACTAGTGTTTTTGGGACGCGAACTTGGTGAAAGAAGAAATTATTCTGAAGAAGTAGCTGCGAAAATCGATGAAGAAGTACGCAATATTATTGAAAAAGCTTTAAAAACTGCTTCAGATCTTCTAATAAAACATAAGAAAAAACTGAAACAAGTTGCTGAAAAATTAATTGATGAAGAGACCATTGAAGAAGAAGAATTCAATAAATTATTCAAAGAAATGAAATTACCTAAAAAAAACAACAGTGTAAAATAGGCTATAGTCTATAGTTTTAAAAGCTACAATTTTAAAAGCTGCAGCTTTTAAAACTAGTGGTTGGATGATGTTTCAATATATACCTCCCAAACAGTAATTCTAGATACCATATAATAATTAAAATTAAAACTGGCTAAAGAGAGATTCAAGGCAATTTGCCTACTTATATTTAAAAATATAAGGTTCTCTCTTTTTTCGTTTGTTTAAATTTCAAATTTTAACAATTATTTAGTTAACACTTTTTAACCACTCAGCTGAAAAGTGTTAATATTGATTACTTTATATTTCTGCCTAATGTTCAAATTTATTATATTTGTGATAAAATGATATAAGTATAGATTAATTATAATACAAGAAGTTTTATGGAAAAAACTGCAATTAGAAAAAAAATAGCTTGCGCTACTCTGTTTTTAGCTTTTGCTTCAGTGGGGAGCAATATCTTAGGCGTGATTAGAGATCGTATTTTTGTCTGGCGTTTTGGAGCAGGTGATGCCCTGGATGCCTATTATGCCGCTTTCAGAATACCTGATTTGATTTTTACACTATTGGTTTTAGGGGCTTTGTTTTCTGCTTTTATCCCTGTATTTACAGAATATATAAGCAGAAAAGAAATAAAAACTGCTTGGAAAATTGCCAATACCATTATAAATATAAGTACTATTTTTCTCTTTTTAACTGGCATCTTCATTTATATTTTTACTCCTTGGTTGATACGTATCATTGCTCCTGGCTTTAAGGCAAATCCAGACAAAATAAAAATTACAATTGATCTTACTCGGCTAATGCTTATTTCCCCCCTTCTTTTTGGTGTTTCTAATATTATTGGGGGAATTTTAAATTCTTTTAAAAGATTTTATGCATATGCTTTAGCTCCAGTGATGTATAATTTGGGCATTATAGCTGGGGCTTTATACCTAGTTCCCAAATATGGTGTTTATGGTTTAGCTTATGGTGTTATTTTGGGTGCCTTTCTGCATATGATAATTCAAATTCCTGCAGTTTTAAATGTTGGCTTTCGTTATCGCCCTCATTTAGACATTAAACATAAAGCTGTAAAACAAATTGGCAAATTAATGATACCTCAATCTATTGCTTTGGGGGTAGGCCAGATAAAACTTATTATAGATACTATAATTGCTTCTATGTTAAGGACAGGGAGTGTAACAATTATCAATCTAGCAAATAATATTCAGACAGTGCCTACTGTTATTTTTGGCATTTCCTATTCAACAACTATCTTTCCTAGTTTGGCAGAAAAAGCTTCTTTGAACAAAATTAAAGAATTTATTGATGATTTCTCTTGGGCTTTTCGCCAAATAGCTTTTTTAATTATTCCTTCTTCTTGCGGACTAATTTTACTTAGAGCCCAAATTGTTCGATTAATTTTAGGAGCAGAAAAATTTACCTGGGAAGATACACAGCTAGCTGCGGCTGCTTTAGGTTTTTTTGCTATAAGCCTTCTGGCTCAAGCCACAGTTCCTCTTTTGGCTCGCTGTTTCTATGCTATGCAAGACACTAAAACCCCTTTAATTTTCAGCCTTATTTCAGTGGCTGTTAACATAATAGCTGCTTTATCCTTGGCTTCTTATTTTGGGGCCCAACATGGCGTAGCTGGACTTGCTTTAGCATTTACTATAGCTTCTTTTGTAAACATGTTTTTGTTATTTTGGGCTTTATATAACCGACTTGGAGAAATGGACGATCTTCGCCTTATAAATTCTTTAATTAAAATATTAATAGCTTCTTTAATTATGAGTTTTACCGTACAAGGGGCAAAATATGTTATTGCACCCCAGGTTAACATGCAAACAGGCATAGGAGTGGGATTACAAGCCCTAGGAAGCATGATTATTGGCATTGCTGTCTATTTTGCTATCGCTTTAATTTTAAAATGTGAAGAAATCTCTGGAGTTAAAAAAATATTCAGAAGATTTAGATTCAATAATAATAATAAATCAAAAAATAAAATAGAATAATTTCATTAATAATGTTAATTTTAGAGAACTAGAAGACGGGTTTCATATAGTCATAAAAATAAGGCCAAGGAGAAATAGATTTGATCATTACATAAAGTAATGTCTTATCTATTCCCTTGGCCTTTTGCGTCTCGGACTGGATTCGAACCAGCGAATATCTGTATCCAAAATACAGAGCTTTGCCTATTAAGCTACCGAGACTTTTTTGTTATTCTTCTGCTGCTTTGATTGCCCTTTCTTTTGCTTCTTGACGAAGCTGATAAGTTGTTTTTTCAGCTTTTTTTGAACCAGGATTGGGCATTCCTTTATCCAACTGAAATATAAAAAAAATAACAAGGACTGTAAGTGCAATAAGCACTACAAATCCTATCCAGCTCTTCACTTTTCCTCTAGTCACTTTTTTTAACCTCCATTACAGATCTACAGACTTACCGCATAACTTGCCGCATAACTTGCCGCATAACTTGCTGCTAAAATTACAGAAAACGCTGCCGCGAAAAGCAATACAACCCCTACTACTAATGTTTTATTCACCAAATCCTCCTTAGCTCCAACATCCACCATTACTTAAATCCCAAAAACCACTTTCTTGCATCTTTTTGCACTTAGAAAGAGGCTTCCAGATGCTTTTCGTACTAAACAAAATCAGAAATATCATTAGAGCTGCCAGCATCACATACACTACAGAGAGCAATGTAAACCGAAGGGCCCAATTTACAGCTCCTCGATCACCTGCAATAAACAGACTAAATGCTGCAATTTCGATTTTGCCAAACATAAATACTAAAACAAAAAATACTTCAGTTACTATTTCTTTGGTTCTCTTAAACATTTTTCTACCGCCTTATTTTACTAAATAACTCCCGAATATTTCAAAATTACTGCTAATACTGTAATAAGAAAAACTGCAAATACTATTAAAAAAGCTTGAGCTAAAAACTTTTTGAAAATTTTTACTCTGTAAATTCTTTCTTCCAATCTCTTTATTATCATTATCTTCCTCTCCATATCTGCCGGAACAATTTTTTTGAAAAAGTGCTGGTCTTGCCGAAAAAGCAAATTATTTTCTCCGAATAAAATAAAAGGAGAGAATTAGATTGATCACAATTGAAATAAACGCTAAAAGCGTCATTTCCAATTGAATCAATTTAATAAACTGGTTAATTCTTGTTGCACCAAAAAATGCTATTAGAACAACAATACTGGCAATTAGAACCAACCAAATTATTCTGTTGCTTGCTGCTTCTAGTACTTTTCCTGCTTTATCTTTAGCAGTATCTAACATAGTATCAACTCCTATTATTTATGTTGCCCCTCCTAAGCAGCAAGACCAGCATCTATTTAAATTTTTTTAAAGATCTATTAAAATAAAAAATCACCAATAAATGATGACAAGATAGAATATTAACACAGATTTTAAAAAATGTCAATGGTTTTTTATAATTTCAGAAAATCCCCTCAAAGCTTTGTAAAAAAGCCCCAGGCAATCTGAACGAATGGCTTCTACTTCTTCTTTAGAAATTTCTCCATCTTTATATACAAACTTAATGCTTACCATTCTTTTTAAAACATAACGAATAATAGAAACTCTAAAAAGCTGTTTAAATTCCCGTTTGTTGTCTTTTTTCTCCATAAATTTTAAAACCAAATCTCTTGACCATTTTTTGTCATTTCTTGTTCTAACAAACAAAAAGGCTAAATCCATGGTGGGAATATCAATGCGGGCATGTTCCCAATCAAACAAAATTACAGAATTTTTGCGCAGAAAAATATGATTTAAATCCCAGTCTCCATGGGCTAAAAATTTGGAATACTTATCTAATATTTTTTGATTTTTTGCTATAAAATTTACTGCCTCCAAAATCTTTTTATGATCTATTTCTTCCCGAAGCCGCCTTAAAGAATTAGTTATTCTATTCATATACCAAAGATAGTCTGTCTGCCAAAAACCAGCTGTTTCTCCTTTTGGCCTTTCCATGGGAAGTTTAGATAGAGGAATTTTTTGGATATTTAAAAGGGTATTTACAATCAAATTTCTGTCTTTTGCAGAAAGATTTTGTTTATCCAGATATTTGCCTGAAGCCAGCCTAAACAAACACCATTCTGGTTCAGAAACAATATTATGTTTTAAAATTTTAGGTACTTGTATTCTTTTCCTTTTCAGAAAAATATGATTTAAAAATTTAGTATAATTAATCTCATTAATAAAAGCTCTTTTAGTCTTGGGATTATCTTCCATACGAATTTTAAAGAAGAATTTTCTTCCCTTGTTATCTTTGCAAACAGTAGAATACTTTTGTGCAATTCTAGGAATAGGGTTTTGTGCAACAAGCTCCTGTTTTTTTAGAATATTTTTTATTTTGTTATGAATATTAGGTATTAATTTTATTCTTTTCATTGTTCAAATCCTTATAATTTTATATCAAGTCTAATATATAATAAACATTCAAAAATGCAAGATTTTTATATTAATCTAATAGAGCCGCGCGGAGCGCGGCTCTTATTTCGTGATTTTTGTATCAAGCTTCGTTCTTACATCATTGGAGGCATTCCTTGCATTCCTGCTCCAGGCGGTGGCATGCCTGCTTTTTCTTCTTCCTTTATATCCGTCACTGCAGCTTCTGTTGTCAAAAGCATAGCTGCTGCTGAAGCAGCATTTTGTAAAGCGCTTCTGGTTACTTTAACTGGATCAACAATTCCTGCTTTCATCATATCTGTTTTTTTATTTTCGGCAAAATCCCAACCAATGTTTGGTTCTTTAATATTATTAATATCTTTAACAATCAACGCAATATCTTTAATGCCAGCATTTGCAGCTATTTGTCTTAAAGGAGCAACTAAAGCCTCTTTTACAATATATACTCCTATTCTTTCTTCATCTGTAACATCTAAATTGTCTAGTTGGGAAGCTACTTTAACCAGCGCTACTCCACCTCCTGAAACAACGCCCTCCTCAACTGCTGCTCGGGTGGCTGCTAAAGCGTTTTTTATTTTATTTTGTCTCTCTTTCTGTTCTATTTCTGTTGCTGCTCCTACTTTAATTACTGCAACTCCTCCTAAAAATTTACCCAATCTTTCCTGGAGTTTTTCCTTATCAAATTCGGAAGTAGAGCTTTTAACTTGAGTTTTCAACTGTTCAATTCTTGCTTTTACATCCGCTTCTTTGCCTTTTCCTTCAATAATAGTTGTATTGTCTTTGTCAGAAACAATTTTTCTAGCCTGCCCCAAAGACTCCAGCTCAATGCCTTCCAATTCTAATCCCAATTCTTCAGAAATAACCTGGCCACCGGTTAACACAGCAATATCCTGCAACATTTCTTTTCTTCTATCACCAAATGCAGGCGCTTTAACTGCTAAAGTATTAAATGTTCCTCTTATTTTATTAACAACCAAAGTAGCCAAAGCCTCACCTTCTATATCCTCTGCAATAATAACCAAATCTTTCTTGCCTGTTTTGGACATTTTTTCCAAAATAGGCAAAATATCATTTATTGCTGATATTTTTTTATCAGTTATTAAAATATATGGATGATCAAATATTGCTTCCATTCGTTCAGCATCAGTAACCATATAGGGGGAAATATAGCCCTGATCAAACTGCATGCCTACAACAACTTCTTTATCCAGCCCTAGGGTCTGTGATTCTTCTACAGTAATTACACCGTCTTTTCCAACATCATCCATAACTTTGGATATTAATTTGCCTACTTCTTCGTCTTCTGCTGAAATAGAAGCCACATGGGCAATTTCTTCAGAAGTTTTAATAGGCTTAGAAATGTCTTCTTTTAAAGTTCGAACAATGATTTTGATGGCTTTTTCTATCCCTCTACGAATAGCCATAGGACCTGCGCCAGCAGTTACATTTTTTAAGCCCTCATCAATAATGGCTTGAGCCAATACAGTAGCTGTAGTTGTTCCATCGCCAGCCGCTTCACTAGTTTTGTTCGCCACCTCTTTAACTATTTGGGCGCCCATATTTTCAAAAGGATCTTCTAAATCAATATCGCTAGCAATAGTTACTCCATCATTGGTAATGGCTGGAGAGCCAAATTTTTTGTCTAAAACTACATTTCGGCCTTTTGGGCCCAAAGTAGTTTTGACTGTATCAGCTAAAATATCCACGCCCCTTTTTAATGATTGTCTTGATTTCTCATTAAATAAAATTTGTTTTGCCATATTTTTTCTCCTTTTAGTCGCAGGCGTCAAATGTAACAAAAGTAACAGAGGTAATAAAAATTAGAAAGTCTTTTGTTTTTTATAACACATTTGACACTTTCGACACATTATTTTTAACATTTATTTTATTATTGCTAATATATCTTCTTCTTTTACAATTAAATATTCTTCGCCTGAAATTTTAATTTCATTTGGTCCATATTTGGTATATAATATTCTGTCTCCTTCCTTAACATCCATTTCTACTCTTTTTCCACTTTCCAGGTTTCCTGGACCAACAGCAACAACTTTACCTTCTTGAGGTTTTTCTTTCACTGTATCTGGAAGAACTATCCCAGACTTTGTAACTTCTTCTGATTGTAAGGGCCTTACAACCACACGATCACCTAAAGGTTTTATTTTCATAATAAAATCTCCCTATTTCTGATTGACTTCGTCAATCAGAACGGGCCGTTCTTCCGATAATCATCGGAAGAAATAGGCCTTTTTAAACTTTTATATTCTAACTTTTTTGCCATTAAAGTTTTCAATTAATTTTTTTTTAGTCTTTGCACCATATAGACTTTTTAAATACTTTTCCCTTCTCACTGCTAATAATCTAGTTTTACATTCTTCATAATATACCAATTCTAAAGGTAGTCTATTTTTGGTTGCTTTTACCTTACCTAGTTTGTGACTTAATAGTCTTTTCTCTAAACAGCTAGTATATCCAACATAAAGCTTCTTGTCTTTAAGGCTTCTAAGAATGTAAACATAAAACACCAATAACACCAATTTTCATTAGCACTCACTTAAATAGAGTGCCAGATTCAATTATATTCATCTAAAATATTTCTGTCAAGACTTATTTTAAAAAATATTGACAGAAGACAATTAAAATGCTAAATTGAGATATCCATTAAAAGATGGCGCTGTTTAACAACATAGGGGGCACAAAAAATGAAGAAATTAAAGATTCTCTGTAGTTGCCTATTTATTCTAATCTTAGCTTTTTTGATGTTTGGTTGCAGCAAACCTAAACCAAAAATAAAGGAAGAAACTATTAAAAAAACTATTTACGAATATGACAAAAAAGAAAAAGAAGCAATTCAATCTATCATTAAAAAGGCTTGCAGTAAAGAATTAGGAAAAAAATATATAATTAACTATGATGAGATAACGTATGAAAACAAGATCCCAAAAGAAAGCAGTTTTTCTGCACAAAAAGAAAGAGAATTACTTGAACTTGAAGATTCAATTATAGTGCTTGCAGTAAACTGTTCATATAATGGAATTGAATTTAATGATTTTGAAAATGCGATAAAAAAATATAATATTAGCTGGAAAGAAGGGAAGAAGACAAAGACAATAAAAATTACAAAGGTTGTTATTGAAATGATACCAGAGGAAGAAAAGAACGCCGGCAAATCCCACAATCCACCTGAATTGGATTTAATAACAATCATACCGCTGGAAGCCGAAATTACTATAAAATCTTGAAAGGAAGTGAAAAAGATGGTAACATATTTTATAATTTCTTTTTTAGCAATAATTATAACGGAAGTAATTTATGGAATTTTAATCCCTAATCCAATTATAGCTAATGGAATCTATGCATTAACTATTTGCGTTTGTCTTTTGGGAATAGGAGTTACTCTGGAAGGAAAACAAGCAAAATAATAATAAAATAAAGAAAAGTCTATTAAAAACTAAATAAAAAAACACCCAAAAAGGGGTCAACTTAAAAACTGACCTCTTTTTTATTTTTATTTTTCTGATAAATAGATATATAACAAAAGAAAACCCCAGGGAATATTGTGATATAGATCACATATTGCTCCTGGGGTCATAAATTTTTATTTTAACTTTCATCTATCTTCTTCTACCATAGTCAAACAAAAATTAAATCTAAATAGCTTCAAGCAAGTATGAGTCAGGCTCCTCTTTGTTTATTTTCAATACAAAGATATTATTCATATTCTCTATTTTTTTAGCCAATTCTTCGCATGATTCTGCCGAGGCAACAACTTTCGGATCTTCTGGATCATCTTTAGAATGATGTATTATTGCAATCCATTCCCCTTTATGATTTTTTATCAGCTTGTTTATTTTTTCATTTTTTGTCATTTTCTCCCACCTCCAAATATCCAGATAGATTTTTATTCTTTTTTTAAAGACCAATTATATCTTCAATGTAATTACTAATTATATCTATTACCAAAAAAAATGCAAATTTTCTCTAACAAATCTTGTTTTAAGCCTGTTTTTATGGTACTTTAAAATAAATAAAAGGCCTATTCCCCCGATGGTCATCGGGGAACGGTCCGTTCGCAAAAAATATAAATCATTTTTTGCGAAATAGGGAATATACAATGAAAAAAAGAGTTTTGTCGGGCATGCGCCCCACAGGAAAATTACATATTGGGCATTGGCTAGGGACCTTGGAAAAATGGGTTTCTATGCAAAAAGATTATGAATGTTTTTTCATGGTTGCTGATTTGCACGCTCTTACTACGCCTACTGATACAGATAAAATCAAAGAAAATATTCACCAAATGGTTATTGACTGGCTGGCCTCAGGAATTGATGTTAAAAAATCCACTGTTTTTGTTCAATCACAAGTGCCCGAACATGCAGAATTGGCACTACTTTTAGGAATGAATACCCCTGTTGGCTGGCTTATGCGCTGTCCAACCTATAAAGAACAAATAAGAAATTATCCTAATTATCAAAACTTTGGACTTTTGGGATATCCAGTCTTGCAAGCTGCTGATATCGCGATGTACAAAGCCACTCATGTTCCTGTTGGTGAAGATCAGGTAGCCCATTTGGAGTTAACTAGACAAATTGTCAAAAAATTTAATTCCAGATTTGGCAATACTTTTCCTGTCCCTCAAGCAGTTTTAAGCCCTGCTCCAAAAATTATGGGCCTGGACCGACCAAATAACAAAATGTCCAAGAGTTTTGGTTCTCAAAATTATATTGCTTTATCTGACAGCCCCGAAGAAATTAAAAAGAAATTAGCAGTTGCTGTCACTGATCCAGCAAGAAAAAGAAAAACAGATCCTGGAGATCCCAAAAAATGTAATCTTTATAGCTTACATCAACTTTTTTCTTTAAACAAAGAATTAAAGAAAATAGAAGCAGGCTGTGAATCCGCTTCCATTGGTTGTTTGGATTGCAAGATAATTCTAACTAAAAATATTGCTGATTATTTTGCTGATTTTAGAAAAAAACGCAAAGAATTAGAAAAAAAACCCAAATATATTAAAAAAATCCTTGATGAAGGATACAATAAAGCCAGTCAAATCGCCCAAAAAACTACTTCAGAAGTTAAAAAGAAAATGGGGCTAGAGTAGGAATTAGGAAATTAGTTGATTAGTTTATTAGGGATTAGAGAAAGGCCACATAAAGTGTGGCTTTTATTTATTAAGAAAATTGACTAAAATCTAATTCTGTTACATTATTGAAAAGGATATTAAAACTGATAAAAAATATGATTGCAAAAATACAAAAAATCTCCAACAAAATATTAGAAGACAATAAGCTGTTTTGGACAATTTTAATAGCAATATTTGCTTTGTGTCGACTGGCTACTTGGTTTTATCCTATAAATAGCGACCATTGGCTGTTTTATTATATGGGGAAAAACTTTTCAGAAGGAGGTATTTTATATATAGGGGCCTGGGATCACAAACCTCCTTTAATTTTTATATTTAATGCTATAATGCATCTTCTTTTTAGTGGAAATTTAATATTACATAGAATATTTCTGACAATACTGACAATTTTTGACATTTATTTATTTTATAAATTACTTCAAATTATTGTTAAAAAAATCAATCAAATATATACCGATAAAATTGTTAAAATTGGGCTAGTCTTATATGTTGTCTTTCGCAATCTTTCCCAATTTACCTCAAGCGGCAACAATACAGAAAATTTTGGCATTATTTTTCTTCTTTTGATGTTCATTAGCTATTTTAAGTTTAAAGAAGGCAAAAGACCCTTCTATTTACTCCTATCGGGTATTAATTTGTCTATTCTATTCTTCCTTAAAGGAAATTTTATACTTTTAAGCTTGCCAATTGCAGTAGATATATTAGTTGCTCACCATAAAGACATCAAAAAATTAATATTAAATTCTTTTATATTTTCTCTCCCTTTAATCTTGCAAACTGTTTTTTGGCTCTTGTATTTTAATTTTCATAATGCCTTATATGATTTTTATGTTGGCGCATACCTGTTCAGCTCAAAGTATCTAAAAAGCACATGGGCTGGCAATGTTTCCCCCCATCTTAAATTCATAATTATTTTGCTGCCATTTTTGATTCCTCTTTTAATATTCATTGCAAAATTTCTCAAAGATTATAAACTTATCTCCAAAAATGAAAATTATAGATTTTTATTCTTTCTCCTGCTTGCTAATATGATTTTTGGATTTATGCTGGGAGCATTTTATCCCTATTATTTCTTGATTTTACTGCCTGGTTTTATTTTAATAATCTTATATTCTGGGAAAATATTCTTGGAACTAAAGGAAAGAAAAAATCTATTAATCACAGCTATATTGTTTTTTGGAATATTATTTTCTTTTATCTTCTCAACAAAACAATTTTATAATTATTTCTCTGGGCCAGCCAAAAAAGAAACTGTAGAATTTCAAGAAATTGGAGATTATATCAAAAACAATACAAATCAAGAAGATAAAATTATAGCTTATACCTATGGCGCCACATTATATAGACTTTCAGAAAGAGATTCTGCCTCTCGCTTTATCTCTGCTAGTGTCTTGCTTTTAGATGAGAGAGAAGGATATGGCTTTAATTTCAGCCAAATTTATATAGATGAAATAAAAGAAAACAAACCTAAATATTGCATTTTCCCCAAAAGCGAAGATGACCTTTATATGCAAAACAAGAAAATTGTTGATTATATTCAAGGAAATTTTATAGAAGAGAAAGCATTTGATGAATTTGTTGTATTAAAGAATAAAAATTTTTAATAAAATAAAAACAATCAACCAAAAAGGCCGCGCTATGCGCGGCCTTTTTAATTTTAATCTCTATATTAATCCAAAGAATCAACATTAATACATAATTCATCTTCCCAAATCATCTCAGGATATTGCTTAAGTAATTCCCTTACATACTTCTTCCGCTCATCATATTTTTTCTGATCTTTAGCTTCGAACTTTATGGTAATATATGGACCATTTTGTGAATATCTAAAAATCATCATCCCATCTTCAAAATCAGCCCTTATCCCGTCATCACCAGGTATAATACTATCGTCTGTAATTTCTGCCTCGGGAAAATCTTTTTTGAATTGAACTGACAAATCTTTAATAACTCCAACTTTTTTATCATCAGGACATCCAATTTTAATTTCAGCTGAAGAAATATATTTAGGAAAACTTTCATAAAGTTGGCTTAAAGTTTGATTTTTCTCTGACAAATATTCAAATATTCTAAGAGCAGCATAAGATCCATCATCATGGCCATAGGCATTATCAGCAAAAAAGAAATGTCCAGACAATTCTCCACCAAAAGCTGCTTTTTCTTCAGCAATTTTTGCTTTTATGAAAGCATGGCCAGTTTTCCACATTATTGGAACACCTCCATTAATTTTAATAACCTCTCTGACAATTTGGGAACAAAGGGTGTTATATATAATTTTTGAACCAGGAAACCTTTCTAATATTTCTTTAGCAAAAATAGCTACCAAAACATCATTCCATAAAATATCTCCTTTCTCATCAACTAATCCTATTCTATCTCCGTCGCCATCAAACGTTACCCCTAAATCTGCTTTTTCATCTAATACTGCTTTTGCCACTCTATCTACAACTTTTGTTGCTGTTGGATCAGGTGTTCCGGCTGGAAAACTGCCATCTACTTTTAAATTTCTGCCAATAATTTCACATCCTGCCCTTTTAAATAATTCTGGAACATACTTTCCTGTTGTTCCAAAACCAGAATCAACAACAACTTTAAGCTTTTTTCTCAAAACAACTCTTTTCAACACATCATTATAATAATCTTCTGTTACATCTTTTTTTTCAACTTCTCCTGTCTTATCAGAATTAAAATATCTGTCTTCATCAACTATTTTCTTTATTTCCATCTGTTCTTCTGAACCGGTTGTTTGAGAATACCCTATTGCCAATTTCATTCCATTATAATTGGCTGGGTTATGAGAAGCAGTAATCATTGCTCCACCATTTGTTTGATAACGATATTGAGCATAATACACCATCTGAGTCATAACCATACCTAAATCAATAATATTTATTCCTGCTGATGTCATCCCTTTTATCATAGCTGTTTTAAAATCCTCGCCACTTAATCGACAATCATGACCCACTACAGCATGATGGATTTTTCTTCTTTGTAGAAAAGTGCCGTAAGCCTTGCCAATAGCCTCAACTTTTAAAACATCTAAGTCTTTATCAACTATTCCACGGATATCATAATTTCTAAAAATAAAGGGGTTAATTTTAACCATAATTTTATCCTTTCTCTCTTTAAAATTTTGCCTTTATATTATAACATAAAAAAGTTTATAAGTTGGGAGTTATAAGTTGCTAAGGAAAATACAATATTATAATAATTTTTAATTTTAAATTGTCATTTTTCATTTTGATTTTTGAATTTTAAATTTTTAATGTGGGTAATTATCAGGGGAGTCATATGCACTATAAAAACGTTTTCTGGAAATTTCTTCGCTGTTTTCATAAACAAAATACCAAAATTCAGCTTTTGCTGAACCATCTGATTTTTGGTCCCAAACATGAGGTGAAACACTTTCTACCTTATCAACCTTCTCACCATCTTCAGTGCCTGAAAACTTGCTGCTTTTCACTCCTTTTGTTCCATAAAAATCAAAAGTTAAAATATTACCAGAGACAGATGTTTGAACCAAAATATAATATCCTGTATCATTTTCAAACCTCACATCTGGATGAGGAGGATAAATAGAAGCATCAGTGCCAGTTGGAGCATAATAAGAAACAATATAGGCATGGGGAGATCTTTCATATATGGGCAGGGCAGAATTTATGGCTGTTCTAAAACAAGTTGTGGCAACCTGGCATAACCCTCCACCATATTCTGGAATGGTTTTATTGTCTTTAATAACTAGCTCCGGCAAATATCCGGTTTCAGCTTCTATTTCGCCTAAAGTTTCTGCTAAAGAAAAAACTCCACCTGGCTCAACCATTATTCCGTTGCAAGAGTTTGATCCCACTTTAATATTATGGATTCTATTAGAAGGAGAACCAGCAAAATTAGATGTGCCTCTTCCTATAAGCTCAACCAGGCCTAATTTCTTTAAATTATCTGTTCTAACTTCAGCCAATTCTTCAGAAATTGATGCTTTTATTTCCCGTTCTTGACTGTCTTTAAAGCAATCATTAATTTTAAATATAGTATCATCAATTTGGAGACTTCTTCCGTTTTTTTCAGAAGCTAAAACTATTACTTTCCCTTCACTTACACCCAAAGAAGCGTTCTTTGGAGATATATTTATACTATCTTCAGCTAAATTATTTGTATATTCTTTTAATTTATCTTGATCTATTCCAACCTCTAAAGTAGTTCTGGGAATATATATCCTTAATAATTCATATTTTTTTGCATTTCTTGCCCTATTAATACTGACATCTATATCATAGGTTTGAGTGATTGTTTCTTGCTTTTGTATTATTTTTTCTTTTTGTACAAAATTTATCCAAGAAGCTATATCAGCAGATGAAATCTCCCATTCTTCTTGTTTATATTTCAAAACAATAGGCTTAGAAATTAATTGTAAAGCTTCTTGCCGAGCTTCTAAAACATCTTTGCTTTGAATTTTTGGATACATTTTAATCACAGTAATTTTTATATCTTGTGATGATAAGGAAGCATAAGACTTTTTTATATTTTCTTTTAAGCTATATATATCTACTTCTCGGCCAAATCTACTTATAGTAAATTTTACTTGATCTTCCTCAATTAAAAGATTAGCATCTTCTATTGGTTGTTCAAATTCAAAACCTATATTTTCTAAAAATTTATCTAATTTTTCCTCGTTTAAATAATATTGTACAGATAAATTATTATCAAAAATTATAAAATTTAACTGATTTTTCAAATTAATAAATAGATTATCATCTCGACTTGAATTGAAAGCATTGTCCACAGTTTTATCAATATCAAATTGCAAATCAATATCAGCTTTTTTTAATCCTATTTCTTGATCTGAATAAACTAAAATCAATTCGGAAGAAAATTTACTAATTTTTTCTTCTATTAAATTATGTACCTCTTTTTTTGTTTTACCACCCAAATCAATACCTGCTATTTTCACCCCTATAAAAATTTTGTTTGTATAGGCCAGATTATAAAACAGAAATAAACTCAATATCACAATTACAGAAAATAAAAGGGCGAAAATTACTTTCACCCAATTTCTATGCCAAAAAGATATGTTTTTAGAGATTTTTTTCTGCTTTTTCATAATAATTGATCTAATTTAAAATTTTAAAATTTTTTTTATTATTCCTCTCTTTTCAAAATTTCTTCCAATAGTTTTTTAACTACCTTTTCTCTCTCATCCCTTTCAGTATCACTTGTAAAAAGTTTAATTCTAATAACTTCTCCTTCTTTAATATCTTGTGGCAAGTTTCGCCTGGACCAAATAATTTCCTGTCCATCATTTAATTTGATAATTGCCTTATCTTCTTCAATTTTATCTAAAATTCCAACTAATGAGCATTTATTAAGTATTTCTTGTTGAGGATTCATAAAATAACCTTAAAATGTAAAAATGAAAATGATTTCAATATTTGATTTTTTCTGTCTGCCTGCCCAATGACAAGGCAAACCGACAAAATAGAAATTTTTGATATTTAAATTAACAGTGGTGCCAACACCAATGACACTATTGCCATTAGCTTAATTAAAATATTCATTGATGGCCCTGAAGTATCTTTGAATGGATCACCAACAGTATCTCCAACAACAGCTGCCTTATGGGCATCAGAACCCTTTCCACCCAAATTGCCAGCTTCTATATATTTTTTAGCATTGTCCCAGGCTCCTCCGCCATTTGCCATCATTAAAGCTAATAATACACCAACTAATGTAGCTCCTGCCAAAAAACCACCTAATGCTTCTGGTCCCAAAACAAATCCTATAATCACTGGGGTTACAACAGCTATAACTCCAGGCAAAACCATTTGTTTTAAAGCGCTGTCTGTAGCAATTGCCACACATTTTTTTGAATCTGGCTTAGCCTTACCTTCCATTAATCCAGCAATTTCTTTAAACTGTCTTTTAACTTCAGAAACCATGGAAAAAGCTGCTTTTCCAACAGCAGTCATTGTTAAAGAAGCTAAAAAGAAGGGAATTATCCCTCCAATAAAAAGACCTGCAGTTACTTTTGCATCTGCAACATTAATTCCAGAAAGACCAGTTGTTTGAATATAGGCTGAATATAAAGCCAAGGCAGTCAACGCTGCAGAACCAATAGCAAATCCTTTTCCAATAGCAGCAGTTGTATTTCCTAAAGAGTCTAATTCATCAGTAATTTTCCGAGTTTCTTCTCCCAGCCCTGCCATTTCAGAAATTCCTCCAGCATTGTCAGCAACGGGGCCATATGCATCTACAGACATTGTCACACCAATAGTTGCCAACATTCCTACTGCTGAAATTCCAATTCCATAAAGCCCAACATAACGAAAGGCAATTAAAACTACTCCAGCCAAAACCAAAACAGGCAAAGCAACACTTTCCATCCCCACAGCCAAACCAGTTATAATATTGGTAGCAGCTCCTGTTTGAGAAGACTTGGCAATTTTAATAATAGGCTTTCCAGAAGTATAATATTCAGTTAAGACACCAATTAAAATGCCTGCAATTGCTCCTGACAATAAAGCCCAAAATATCCCTACTGATAAGACTAATAAATATTTAATTATAAAATAAGAACCTAATAAAAGCAAAAAGGCGCTAACATAAGTAGAATATCGTAAGGCTGCTTGAGGATTTAACTTAGAAAAAAACCTAATAGACAAAATCCCTATAATAGAAGATATAAGGCCCAAACCAACTATTATAATAGGTAAAGACATATGTTCTAATATCCCAGTTGTCATTGTTGCCCCAATAGCAATAGTAGCCACAATAGATCCTACATAAGACTCAAATAGATCAGCGCCCATTCCAGCAACGTCTCCAACATTATCTCCAACATTATCAGCAATAACAGCTGGGTTACGAGGATCATCTTCAGGGATTCCTGCTTCTATCTTTCCAACAAGATCAGCGCCAATATCAGCTGATTTGGTAAAAATTCCTCCTCCTACTCGAGCAAACAAAGCGATAGAAGAAGCCCCCATAGAAAATCCTGCTAAAATACCAACATCTATATCTTTGAAATAATAAAATAATATGGAAAGACCTATAATTCCCAAAGAAGCCACTGACATTCCCATCACTGCTCCTCCGGAGAAAGCTATTTGCAAGGCCTGTTTTTGGCCTTTTTCTTTAGCTGCTTGAGTTGTCCGAACATTGGCTTGAGTGGCTGCACTCATTCCAAAATATCCAGCCAACATTGAACATGCTGCTCCAAATAAAAAAGCTATTCCTGTCCAAAAGCCAATCTTCCACCAAAGCAAACTAAAAACAACAATAATAAACAAAGATAAAATAGAATATTCTTTTTTTAAAAAAACTATTGCCCCCTGGTGAATTGTTTCAGCAATTTCCTGCATTGTTTCATTCCCTGCAGGCTGTTTTTTAATCCAAAGATAAAGAATGCCGGCAAAAAATAAACCAAAAACACCTAAGCCTACTGTTATTACTGTCATTAAAGAATAATCAATCAATTTTTCCTCCCTATTTCTGATTAACTCTGTCAACCAGAGTGAGCCATTCCTCTAATGGACATTGCAAGAAATAAGCTTTTTTATTATAATAAGATAATATTTTACTTTTAAAAAATATTTTTAAATTATTTTTACAAAATTTACTTTATTCTTTCTCTCCACCAATCAAGCAGATCATTCAAGGTTTGATCAATAGATATTTTTGGCTCCCAGCCTGTTTGAGTTTTAAATTTTGAATAATCACCTTGGAGAACCATTACATCAGAAGGCCTTAATCGTTCAGGATCTTTTTCAATTTTTATTTCATCTTTTTTTATACTTAGAGAAACTAATTTATTAAGAATTTCTTTTATAGAAATAGTTTTGCCTGAACAGATATTATATGCTTCTCCTGGTTGGCACTTTTCTACTGCCAAAGCATAAGCAGAAACCATATCTCTTACATCTGTAAAATCACGTTTTGCATCTAAATTCCCTACTTTAATTACTGGGGGCTTTTTCTCTTTTTCTATTTCTGCAATCTGTTTAGCAAAAGTACTGCATACAAAAACCTCTCCTCGTCTAGGCCCAGTATGATTAAATGCCCGAGTGCGAATTACTTTAATCCCATAACTTTTAAAATACTGATAGCCTAAAAAATCTTGCCCTATTTTACTTACAGCATAAGGGCTTAAAGGGCGGAGGGGGTTATTTTCGGAAATAGGAACTTCTTTTTCATAAACTAAACCATATTCTTCTGAAGAACAAGCAATTTGAATTACTGGGTCTAATTTTAATTTTCGAACAGCTTCAAAAAGATTAAGTTCGCCAACAATATTGGTTGTTATAGTTTCTGAAGGCATATTCCAAGAAGTAGGCACAAAACTTTGAGCAGCAAGATGAAAAATATAATCTGGTTCGGATTTCTCTAAAGCGTTAGTAATAGCAGTAAAATCACGGATATCACATTCAATCAAATTTATTTTATCTAAAAAATGCTCAATATTTTGTAAATCATCTTGCCATCTTTTTATTACTGTTCCATAAATTTGAGCTTTTTTTTCCTTAAATAAATATTCTGCTAAATGGCTTCCAGTAAACCCAGTGATGCCCGTTATAAGCACTTTCATAAAAAAATCCTCTTTTAAAATTACTTTTTAATAAAAAAATATTATTAATATACTTTAGTTTACCACAAATTTTCATTTTTTGTAAAGTAACTATATGCACTGCTTTGAAAAAAATATTGCCCTTCAACGCCTTGGTTATTTTGTTGTTCAGTTACTTGGTCATTTAGTTTTTTTTATATACTTCTTCGTAAACTTGTAAAGTTTCCTGGGCTGTTTTTTCCCAAACAAATTGAGAAGCTTGTCTAAAACCTTTTTTAACAAGCTCTTCTTGCCTTTTTTTAGAAAATAAAACATCTCTTATTTTTAAAGCCATATCTTCAGGATCCTTTGGGTTAAAAAATTCAGCTGACTTGCCTAAAATTTCAGGGAGCGAAGAGACATTAGATGCAACAACTGGCACCCCACAAGCCAAGGCCTCCAATGGAGGCAAGCCAAATCCTTCATATAAAGAAGGAAATACAAAAAGACTTGCAGCATTATATAAAGCCGGCAAATCCTCTTCATATACAAAGCCTGTAAAAACTATATCTTTTTTAATATCAAGTTTATTTATTTCTTTTTTTAGCTCTTCTGCAAGAAAATCTTCTTTACCCATTAAAACTAATTTATGAGGAAATTTATATTTTCTTTTTAAAATATCAAAAGCTTTAATTAGATTATTAATATTTTTATGTTTTTTCCACGCTCCTATATACATAATATAAGGGGTTTGAATATCATACTTTATTTTAATTTTTTCTATAAATTTCCTATCTTCAATAGGGTGATATTTATCTTCTATCCCTTCATAAATTACTTTTATTTTATCATCTGGGATGTTAAAAAATCTTATTATATCTTTTTTAGTATGGCGGGATACAGCAATAATCTTTCTGGCTTTTTTGCAAGCAGACAAAAGAGCTAAACGATAGCCCAATTTATGCAATGATGATTTTTTTTTACCCCCCGGAAAAAACATCAAAGTTAAGTCGTGAATAGTAACTACAAACTTGCCAAACCAAAACAGGGGATTGTTAAAATTAGTAAAATGCATAATATCTAATTTTTGACTGCGCAGATCAAATGGAAAAACAATCTGTTCACTTAAAGAATAATAAGGAGAAGAAACAATTTTCTTGGTTAAATTAGGAGAAGAAAGCCTGCATTCTTTAAAGTTTTCTTTAGTAAAAAACAGAACATATTCATTTTTAGAATCAATCTTTAAAAGATGGGAAACTAATTCCTGTACATAGTATCCAATACCTCCAGCGCTCCCTCCATAAAATCGACAATCAATACCTATGCGCATAAAAATCCTTTCTATAAATAATTAGTAATTGGTTATTTAGTTTTTGGGATATTCGATTCTTCAGCGGTTTTTATCTTACTTATAGCTACCATCATTCCTACAATTATCCAAAAAAGACAAGCAAGATCATTTTTCCAATATGGAGTATCCACTAATCCATGAACCAAAATACAAATCATAGCCGATATTAGTGAATAACGAACAATCAATAACGAATGACTAGCCTTTAATCTAAAAAATTCTATTACAATCCAAATAAACGAAATCAAACCCAAAATTCCCATATTTAACCAAAAAGCTAAATAAATATTATGAGGTTGGGGAGCTGCCCATTCTTGTGGGGGCCAAACTACTCTTGGGATATACTGTTTGTAAACTTCGCCAAATGTGCCAAGCCCTGTACCTAAAATAGAATGTTCTTTTATCATTAATGCTGATGCCTTCCATATTTCTATCCTGGAAGACATTGAAGTTTTGCTAGCAATATTAAAAAGCTCAGCAAATTTAGGAGTAAATACTTGCAGTAAAATCATCACAGCAATAACTAAAAAAACAGCATAAAAAAACCATTTCTTTTTCCTTTCTTTTTTGCCCGCAATCATCAAGAATAAAAAAGCAGCCAATATCCCCAAAAAAGCTCCATATGATTTGGTTAAAAAAACAGCTGTCAAAGAAATCATTGAAATTATACCAAACAATATTCTTTGATTTTTTTCTTCACTAAGCAAAAGTAAGCCCAGAGCAAAACATAAAATCGGCCCCAAAAACATAGACAAATAATTGGCTGATTCAAAAAGAGCTCCAGTTCTTCCATCAGAAAGAAGATTCTTTGTAAAAAATTGATAAATTCCAATAGTTGATAAAAAAACTGCGGAAATACCTAAGGCGCTGAAAATTAAGAAAATTTCTTTTTTCTTTTTAATGCCATTAACTATTAAAAAATATAAAATTATTGGGTCTAGAATCCAACCCTTTAAAACGCCTAAGCTAGTTACTTTGTCAGGAGAGATAAAAACGCTGATTACAGCGGCTATTAGAAATAAAGCGATAGGCAAAATTAAATTAGATTTAAATTGAATCTTTTCTTTTTTTATTAAAAGCTTTAAAAAGAAAACTATGGCTGTTGTATAAATTAAAAGCTCTAAAAAAGTTGTAGGTATACCAAAAATAGTCGTTCTTAAAAGATAGCTGGGCACAAATAATGCAATTAAACTTATGCCCCAACTCATCTGCCTCCAGCAAATTAAAGCAAAAATTATTAAACTTATAATCCATAAAAAAATCATACAAACCTTTTTTCTTTTTAAAAATATTTTATTTATTTGTTTTACTTTTTTTCTTATGTTCGCCTGAATACAATTTCAACATTGCCATTAAAATACCAGCTAAAATCCAAATCAGCCCCATAATATATGGGTACAACAAACTATTTGCAAATTGAGAATGAAAAAATATAGCCAAAACTCCCGAAAATAACCCCAAAGAAAATCCTCGAAAATTAGAAGAAAACTTTTTGTTCCGCCAAACGCCCCATGTGCTCCAAAGAATTTGTCCATATATCCAAATATATGCCATAAATCCAAAAATGCCACATGTAGCCCATATCGTTAAAATACTGCTGTCTGAACCAGCTATTGAATGTTGGCCTTTAATTTCGCTCACATTCCCATATTCCACTTGAGCATACTGATATGCATTATATCCTACTCCTAAAAAAGGGTGATCAGCAATTATCTCTGTGGCATTATACCATGATTGAAATCTTGCTTGAGCCGTAGAATCCACTTCAAAAGCTCCAATAATTCTTTTTTGAATTCTAGGGACGCTTAAAAAAAGAATAGTTGAAATTAATATGCCTAAAAACAACAGCCTTCGATATTTTAAAATACCAATTACAAAAAACACAACTGATAATGCTAGATAAGTGCTTCTGGAAAAAGTAAGAATAATAGCTAAAAAAATAGGCAAAGAAATAAACAATAAGGAATGCTTAATTTTGCTGGACTTTGTAAAAATAAAAATTCCAATTATCAAAGATAATATTAAAACTAAAAATCCTCCAGTAAAATTAGGATCAAAAAAAACAGATAAAACACGGCCTACATGAGGGTCCCAACCAAATTGAGCCATAACTTCAAAGTTAGGCAAAAAAATCAACTGCAAAAGCCCTAATACAGCAACCGAAAATCCTATAAAAAGAAGCAATTTAACATAATTTGCTGCCTGTTTTCTGTTTTGAATAATATCTGTTGTGATAAAAAACAAAAAAACATACTCAATCCATCTAAAAAAATAAAATGACCCAACTAATATCTCATTTCTTGACCAAAGGGCAATACTGTTTAACAAAGACAAGAAAGCAATAAATATGAAAATCAAAATAGGAATATTCAAGGGATTTTTTTTAATCTTAAATCCTGCCTTTAATTTGCTTAAAAACCATCCAAAGACAACCATAGGAATAATTATATCAGACGCCACAAGAGCTCCTCTTTCTCCTATAGGCAGAGGGACACGAATTAACTGCCCCGCTAAAATAGAAAAAATTACTAAAATCATTCCAAAATGAAAATTAATCAAAACAAAAATAAATGTAGCCACTCCTAATAATACTGCTGGAGCTAAAAGCGGATAGATAGCAACAAAAATACCTAAAAATACTGCCAATATTAAAAAAGCAGTGTACTGAAGATATTTTATCCAGTTTTCTTTTTTAGTTTCTTGAAAAAAGTTTATCATAAAACAATCCAATTAAAATATCAATTTAACCTTATTTTAGCAAAAAATTGCCATATTCTCCAGGAAGAAAATATTTTTTATTTTCTAGCAATTATAACCTATTCTATAGTCTAGATCATAAACACTATATGTTTTATAAAAAAACTATAAAAATAAAAAAACTTTCATACTTGGCGGCATGAAAGCAATTTTGGCTTTAGTTATTTTTCTTTATAATATGGCCTATTTTACAAGTCCTGCCGTTAAATAGAAATTTCCATCTTTAAATTTCCTTCAAGAAGATTTGCCCACTTCTTCCAAAACCAATAAAGTCTCTCGGGCAGTTTTTGACCAAGAAAATTCAGCAGCCTGAATAGGCCCAACCTGTCTAAGCTCCTGATTTAACGAAGCAGAAAATAAAACTTTTTGTATGGCATTGCTGATTTCTTTTTTGTTGTTAGGATCAACTAATATTGCTGCATTACCAACAATTTCAGGCAAAGAAGAAATATTAGAAACAATAGTTGGAATACCACAAGACAACGCTTCCAGAATCGGCAAACCAAATCCTTCATATAAAGAAGGGAATATAAAGAGGCTTGCAGCATTATAAATTATAGGCAAATCATTGTCTGGAATATAACCTGTAAATATAATATCTTTTTCTAATTTGGTTTTTTTCACTGCATCAAAAATTTCTTTATAATACCAGCCTTTTTTGCCAACAATAACTAATTTAAATTCTCTTCGAATTACTGTTTCTAACATCATGTAAGACTCAATCAATTTGGGTATATTTTTCCTGGGTTCTAAAGTGCCCACAAAAAGAATAAATTTCAAAGGTAAATTATATTTTTTGGCAACCTCATAAACTATCTCTTTGTTTTCTATTGGCATAAAACTTTCACTTGCTGCTAAATAAATAACTGCAATTTTTTCACTCGGAGTTCCAAAATGAGCGAATATATCCTCTTTAGTATTTTTAGATATAGCTATTATTTTTGAAGACTTTTTTATTGCTCTTTTTAGGGTTATTTTTTCTAAAATTCTTGATTTTAATATGTGTTTTTCTGAAAAACGTGAAAAAACAACTAAATCGCATATAACGGTTACACATTTTACAAAAGATAAAGCAGGAATAATATAGCTGGTTGTAGCTAAAAATACATCAACTTTATTAGTAAATTTAAGACTTAAAGATGCAAAAAAATGCCAAAGAAAAGAAGGTGCAGAAATTATAACTTTATTAAAATTAGAAGGCAAATTACCTATATCAAAATCAGAATCAGAATATAAAAAATATTGATTTTCTTTGTCTACATCTTTAAGATGTAAAATCAATTGTTTTACATAATGGCCTTTTCCGGCCTTCTGGCCACTTATTTCTCTTACATCAATTCCAATTTTCATACATAAAACCTTATAAAAATTTAAATATTAAAAATAAAAATTATATATTAAAATGTAAAAAGAAAAATATTTGAAATTTTAATTTTACATTATTATTTTTCATTTTGCACTTTGATTTTTGATATTTTATTTCTTATATACTTCTTCATAAACCTGCAAGGTTTCTTGGGCGCACTTTTCCCAGGAGAATTTTTTAGCCTGCAGTAAGCCCTTCTCCCTCATCTCTTTTTGCATATTTTCATTAGTTAAAACTTTATATATATTATCAGCCCAAACCTCAACATCTTTAGGATTAAGTAATATTCCAGATCTTTCTACAATTTCCGGCATAGAAGAAGTATTAGAAGAAATAACAGGCAAACCACAAGCTTGTGCTTCCACAATCGGCAAACCAAAGCCTTCATATAGAGAAGGGAAGACAAAAAGATCAGCAGCATTATACAAAGCCGGCAAATCATAATCCGGAACATAACCAGCAAAAACAACTCTATCTTCCAAATTTTCTTTATTTATAAAATCATACAGCTCTTTATAATACCAACCTTTTTTGCCTGTTAAAACTAGGTTGTGTTTTATTTTATGTTCTTTAACTATTATATTAAAAATTTTAAGTAAATTTAAGTGGTTTTTTCTGGGCTCTAGCGTGCTAACATATAAAATAAAAGGCCTGCCTTTAGAATATTTTTCTTTATTTTTTTTAATTAAATCTAAATTTTCAATCGGTCTAAAATTAGAGTTTTTAGCTAAATAAGTCACTTTTATTCTATCTTCAGGAACACCAAGCAATCTTATAATGTCCCTTTTTGAACTTTCAGAAATAGTTATAATCTTATTTGCTTTTTTAACAGAAAAGGGAAGAAGATGGGCCCAATAAAATCTAGATGATAGAGAAAAATTTTCAGGGAATAATTTTCCTATTAAATCATGGCAGTTTGCCACCATTTTGCCCGAATAAAAAATTGGGGCAGAGAAAGCAGGCATATGAAAAACGTCTACTTTTTTAGAAAAAACCTTGTAAGGCAAAGCAACTTGATCCCACCATATTCTTGCTGGAGTATTTAAATTTCTTTTCTTTTTAGAAGAAATTAAAACATATTCATTTTCTGTATCAATTTTTTTTAAAGCATCAACTAAATTTTGAACATATCCTCCAAAACCAGTCTTTTGCCCTGATGACGACTGAATATCAATAGCTATTTTCATAGAAATAAATCCTTAGTTTAGAAATTCCAAATTTCTCAGCCCGAGGCTGATCCGCCTTGGGAGAAAAATAACAAATGACAAATAAATTATAATATTTTAAATATCAATTTTTGAAACAGTTTGTGATTTTGGTTATTGAGATTTGTTATTTATTTGATGTTTGAAATTTGGTGCTTGTTTTTTGGTTATTTAGTGTCTTCATATAACTCTATATATTTTTTTGCTATATCTTCCCAAGAAAAATATTTTGCTAATTTACCTAAATTTTGACGAATTTTCTCCTGCAAATCTTTATCTTTAAGTAACTTAAACAAGGTTTTTTCTAATTCTGAAGAATTTTCTGGAGAAACTAACAATATGTTTTGTCCATCTTTTAATTCCGGAGGGCTTTTAGAACTATAAGTGGAAACACTGGGGATTTTATGAACAATGGCCGCCAGAAGAGTACTTCGGTTTAAAAAAACTCCTTCTATAAAAGGGAAAGCGCAAACATCACAAGCATAAAAATATTGTGATACTTTGTCAGGAGAGCAAAACCCAGCCCAAATAATGCTTTCAGAAAGATTCATTTTTTTAATCTTATTTTTTACTTTCTGATGATAATCATTCTCTCCCTCTAGGCCACCCCCTAGTACCAAAAGCTTAATGTTGGGGTCTTTGCTTTTTAGCCCAACCAAAGCTTGCAAAAGCGTATCAAATCCTTTATTGGGATTCAAATAACCAAAAAAAAGAATCAACTTGTTTTTTGCGTCCAGCCCTAATATTTTGCGGAAATCTTCCATATTTTTCCCTTGTTTTTCAACAGGGGGTATAGCAGAACCAATAGGTATAAAAATCACCTTTTTTTTATTGAATAATAAAAAATTTTTCACTAAATGTAAATCTAATCTGTTAACTGTAATTATTTTATCAGAAAACCATAAAACTAAAATCAGTTTAAAACGAGTAATTTTAGAAATTCTGCTGAATTCATGAATAGTAAATAAAATTTTAGTTTCCTGGCCTGAAATTTTGATCAAAAGAGGCAAAAGCTTGAATAAAAAACTTCTTGAACTTTTAATATTGGCAGGAAACTGAATATTAATAATATCTGGATTGATTTCTTTTAATTTTGGCTTTATTGTCTTCCATCCTTTAATCCCCCAATCTGAAACACAAGGGACAACATTAATACCATCTATAAAGTTTGACTTAATTTCTTTATCTTTGGAAGTAATAATATCAATTTTTATGCCCTGTTTTTTTAAAAATTCACAAAGCCTGGCAGTATAATCCCCCACACCACATTTCATATTAGGATAAGTCCCAGAAATTACACAAAATTTCATTTTTCACTCCCCCTATAGGTTTTATATCCTTCTGTAAGACCAGATAACATCACCTTAAACATTTTTAAGTCTCTTCTTTTTAATCCTGCCCCCAATATCCAAATAAAATGTCTTAATAAAAAAATCGGGAAGAATAATTTATTAAAATGCCTTAAACACAAAAGGGTATAATTATGTAAATACCAAAAACGAAATTGATAATCATCCTTAGCACGACACCCCCCAGAAGATGCTTGTAAATGAAAAACTTCTGCAGAAGGCTCAAAAACTATCTTATATCCTAGTTTTTTTATCCTCAAGCATAAATCTGGCTCCTCTAAATAGGCAGTACCACCAAAAAGAGGACAAAACCCTCCAGTTTTTTCAAAAGCCTCTTTTAAAAAGGATTCATTACAGCCAAAAGCATGATCTATTTCTGCCTTAAAATCAGCATTGAAATTATTAATTATTTTAAGACCAAAAAACTTAATTTTTCCCACCTGCTTAATTTGTTCTACTGGCACATCATTTTTCATTAAAACTCTACCTCCTACACCACCCACTTTTTCATCTTGATATCTTTTTGTATGTTCCGCAATTAAATTTTTATTTTCTATTTTTAAATCATCATCACAAAAAAGAATAATGTTTCCTTTGGCTTTTTCAACGCCTTTATTTTTAGCTCCTGGGGTTCCTTTCTCTTCCAGATGAAAAAATTTAATTTTCTCCTTATTTTGATGAATAAAATCTAAAACTTGTTTATTAATCTCGTCGCTTTGATCAACCACAATGATTTCAAAATTAGGATAATCTTGATTTAACAAATCTCTTAAAGTATTAAGTAATATTTTTTCTCTTCCCAAAGTAGGGATTACCACCGAAACAAAAGGATTTTTCATTTAATCTCCTTATTGATTGCCTCTTGAAAAACTTCTATGGTTTTATAAACCATCTTTTCTATAGAAAATTGCTGTTCTACTTCTTTTCTGCCAGCCAATCTCAAAATTTGGGCTTTATCTTCATTATTCAGCAAATAAATAACAGATTTGGCAATAAGCTTAGGATCTTTTGGAGGCACTAAAATGCCTGTTTTTCTATCAATTATTGCCTCCGGCACTCCTCCAACATTAGAAGCTACAATAGGAATACCCATTGACATTGCTTCAATAAGGCCTAAAGGCAACCCTTCTATTTTTGAAGGCAAAACATATACATCAAAAATGCTTAAAATATCAGGGATATTTTTTCTGAAACCTAAAAATTTAACATGATTTTCTATATTTAAATCTTTCGCTTTTTTCTTTAAAAAGTCCATCTGGGGGCCTGAACCAACAAAAAAAATCTTAACATAAGGAAGTTCTTTAATAATATCATAAGCAGCTTCTAAAAAATATATAACGCCTTTTTCATCATTTAATCTTCCCACGTAACCCACTACTTTTTCATTTTCTTTCAAACCAAGCTGTTTTCTTCTTTTTTCTTTTTGATCTTCCCTCAAAAATGGGAATTTATCAATATTAATTCCATTATAAATTAAAATTATTTTCTGTGAATCAATCCCATTATTTATCAAATCTTCTCGAGTCATATTAGAAACAGCTATAATTTTATCTACTTTCAAACTTTCTTTTTTATAATACCAAGCAAACTGCCCTATCCAGTTAAATAAAGGACCGTGTTCTATCCAAACAACAGAAATGCCTAATTTTTTTGCAATAGGAGTAATAATCAATTTTTCATTCAAGGATTGAAGAAAAACTAAATTAATGTCTTTTTCTTTTTTAAATTTCTTTAACAAAAAGAAAAAACGCAGAACATAAAAAGGCCAAGTTAAAATAAAAAAAAGCTTAGCATATCTATTGCTTGCTTCTTCTCCCCAATTCATCTTTTTTGTCTGAATGCCTAAATCTTCAAACCCTTTTTTAAGTTCATTTAAAGGAGTAACCACATAAATATTTACTCCTTTTTTTAAAAGCTCTTTAGCCAAATTTAAATTATAAATTTCTGCTCCGCCTAAGACTGGAGCATTTTTAATTAAAAGTAAATTAATTTTTTTCATTTCGCCCTTTTAAAACTTAATAATACAATAAAAGCATAAGCCTTGTTACAACAAACTAATAAATGGTTTTATATAATTCAAGATATTTTTTTATTTATAGCCCTTGGTCTCTGAAGTTTCTTTAGGTTGGTATTTTTTGGAAGTTTTATATCCTTGTGGATGATTTTTATGCCATTTCCAGGCACTTTCTACGATAATATCTAAATTATCATATTGAGGCTTCCATCCTAGCTCTTTCTTGATTTTTTCTGAAGAAGCCACCAACTGGGTTGGGTCACCTTCCCGTCTTTCTGCCTCACATATCTTAAAATCCACTCCAGTTATTTTCTTTACCGTATCAATAACTTGGCGATTAGAATATCCTTTTTCAGAGCCTAAATTATAAATATTTGATTCAGAGCCAGAAAACAAAGAATCAATAGCTAGAATATGGGCCTTGGCTAAGTCTGAAACATGAATATGGTCTCTAATACACGCTCCATCAGGAGTATCATAATCAGTGCCAAATAAATAAAATGCATCATTTTGGCCTAAGACTGTTAATATGGCTTGAGCAATTATATGGGTTTTATTTTTATGATCATCTCCAATTTTGCCGGAAAGATCCGCCCCACCAGCATTAAAATATCTTAAAGAAATAGATTTTATTCCATAAGCAATTTCATATCTTTCTAAAATCTGTTCAAATATCAGTTTGGACAGTCCATAAGTATTAACAGGGTTTTTTGGATCTTCTTCAGAAATAGGAATTTTTTCAGGATCACCATAAACCCCAGCTGAAGAGGAAAAAACAATCTTCTTTACACCCCTCGTAACCATTGCTTCCAATAAATTAATTCCATTAGAAACATTATTTTCAATAAAATCGCCGGGGTTTTGTACTGAAGCCCCAGCTTCAATAAAACCAGCAAAATGAACAACAACATCAATATCATTTTTCTTGAATACTAGATCAAGCATTAATTTGTCTGCTAAATCACCTTCAATAAAGTGCCCGCCCAAAACAGCTTCTTTATGTCCTGAAGATAAATTATCGTAAGTTAAAACATTATATCCTTCATCTATTAATTCTTTTACTGTATGGGAGCCAATATATCCTGCTCCTCCAGTAACCAAAATTGTAGCCATATTTCGCTCCCTTTGGTCGCAAGGCACCAAATGTGCCAAATGTATCAAAAGTATCAAATATTATTATATTCTTCAACATTATCAATGCCTGTGATACTTATAACACTTTATCTTATAATTTCCATAACATCTTGTTTGGAAAAACCTTTTAATAAATATAACACTACTATATATATTAACGCCCCTAAAACAATAAGTAAAAATAAATTAATTTTTATAAGCAAAAACAATATTCCCCCCATTGCCAGGCTGGCAAATAAAGCCTTTGGTAAAATTTTAAAAGAGGGGAGAAGCTTGGTATATTTATATACTATCCATCCAGTTAAAACCAATACTATGCTTTCTGTTAAAACGGTTGTTGAAGCTGCTCCTATATAAGAAAAAGCGGGGATAGCTATTAAATTTGTAATTATATTTACTGAAACTGCAATTAATGAAATCCAAATCATCTTTTTTTGAAGACCATAAGCCACAACAGTATACCCTACCATATTGCCGAAAAAACTACAAGCAACAGCAAAAATCAGAATTCTTAAAGGCAAGGCGGAAAGAATAAATTCCTCACCTGCTATTTTTGTCATGATTTGAGGAGCCAATATTAATATCCCTACTACCATAGGAAATACAGCTATAGCTAAAAAATTAAAAGATCGACAAAAAACATCACGAACCCTTCTGTCGCCTGTGGATATATATTCAGTCAAAACCGGAAAAACTGCTCCCATAAACATCGACGGGAAAGTAACTAAAATCTCTAAAACTTTATAAGACGCCCCATAAATACCTACAGACGCCATATTGTTTTTAACCACCTCTCCACTTGCTCCGCCTATAGCTGCTTTGCCTAAAGGTAAAATAGAAAGTAAAATCGTATCAAATTTAAAATAAGTCATTGTCAAAACACCAGCGATTGCCAAAGGCCAAGCCTCAGAGATTAATTCTTTCCAAATTTTAAAATTAAATTGAGGTTTTATTTTAACAAATCTATTGGCTAAAATAAAGGTAATTAAAAATTGAGTTAAATTTCCAACAAGCACTGCAAACAAAACTGCTAATAAGCCAAAATTATTACGAATAAGAAATATAACTAATATCAAAACTAAAGATCTGCCAACTACATCAGAAATAACAGCCTGATCCATTCTTAGACGAGATTGAAAAATGCTGATGGTTATAGAATGTAATGAAAGAAAGAAAAAAGCCCCTGCCCCAATAAACATTGCTTGTTTAACAACTTGTGGATAAGGCAAGGCCAAAGCTATAAATGGTGCTGGAAGAAGCAATAATAAAGATGTAAATCCCCTAAAAGACAAGGCATTACCTAAAATTTCTCCATATTTGCTTTCTTTTTTGGAAAGTTCCCGAACCACTATCATATAAAGACCTAAATCAGCAAATACATTAAAAAAAGTGAGGTAGGCAATTACTGTAGTATATTCTCCAAATCCTTTTGTGCCCAGATATCTTGTAAGATAACCAATCATAACCAAAGAAATTGCAGTAGTTAATATCCTTCCTGCAACCTGGACGATTGTATTTAAGGCAATTTTGCGAGTTTTAACACCCATGGAGTTAGTTAATTAGTTGATTAGTTATTAGGAATACAATTTTTTTAAACCAATTACACTTCAAGATATCATAAAGGAAAATCTTGTTCAATAATTTTTTACGTTATTGTTATCATTATATCTTAATTAATGTTTCAATTACAGTCTGAATAAAAAAATAGTCTAAAATTGGATAAAAAAAGAGCTCAAAGCTATTTAAAAAACTTCGAGCTCCTGCCCTACTTTTATTCTTTAAGTAATACCAAACCCCTGAAAAATATTTACTCCTGCTTTTTCTATCCTTTGCCGGGTTCCAGTCGCCTCCTCAAATAAAGGATTATATTGTTTGGCTACCTCAAGAGCATATCGATCAATATCAGGAGCAAGGTTGGTAATAAAATTTTCTGCACCTCCATGAGCTGGGATTGCCCCGCATTCTTTGCATACTTCTCGGATAACATGAGGATTATCTAACATCATACAGGGTTTTAGAAAATTTTTGCTGTAAGGTTGTCTTTTTCTGATCTCCTGGAAAAGTTTGGAATTATAAGCCTCTTCTATGCTTTTTTTGTAAATTGTGTGGTTGTAAAAAGGAGCGAAGATACAAGGCATAAACCTTCCTTTATGGTCAATATGCAATATGGTTCGGGCAGCAATACACCCCTCAACATAAGGAGCATCTCCCCAGAAATCAACCAACAAAACAGGATGCTTCTGGCGCATTTCTTGAATTTTCAACCTGAGGAAATTCCTCTGATGGGGGCTGGGCATTAAGCTAAGATCAGCATCCCTATCCAAAGGAACATACAAAAAATACCAAGCCATAAAAACACCTTTGTCTGTAAGCATCTGGATAAAATCATCACTTATTACTGTATTAATATTTTTTGATGTCGCCGTAACAGATACGCCGAAAAATAAACCATTTTGGCGAATATCGTCCATAACCCCCATAAGTTTATTAAAAACTCCTTTCCCTCGGCGTAAGTCTGTTTCTTTTTCAAGCCCTTCCACGCTTAAAAAGAAAGCTACGTTGCCCAAATTAGCAAAATCACTAATAGTCTCTTTATCTAGTAAGGTTCCATTAGTAAATACGAAATTATAAGTGTCAGAATGTTTTTTGCAAATATATAACAAATCTTTTTTTCTCAAAAGCGGCTCTCCTCCCAACCACCAATAAATAAAACATCCTCCTTTTTTACCCTGACTGAATATATCATCAAGGGTTTCAATAGAAAGTTCTTCAGACTTGCTATAATTCTTGGCGTAACATCCTATACATTTTAAGTTACACCTCATTGTTGGGCTAATCAAAATGTTCGGCGGGAAATAAATTCCTTTATTTCTTCTGTTGCGAATTATAGAAGCTCCAATAGAAGTCGCATTAGTAAAAAAATTATTTTCAATAGTCTTACATGCCTTGGGGTTAAGGTCAGTAAATATTCTTTTCACAAATTGACCTATGGGATGATTCTCTACAACTGCCCATTCTTGTAAACCCTTAAACTTTTGTTTCCAATGATCAATAGGAACAACTTTCTCTAACAGTCCAAAAGCTGTGTTGCCCAATACAGGATACATCAAACCAAACTTGCCTAATTCTCCTAAAATTTTCACCCCTGTTCGAACAATAAACTCCTTTTGTTTGTTTTCGCCATACATTCTCAACCACTTCCTTTCAGAATTTAGGTTTTAAATTGTTAAGATACACAAATTATTATTGAGATATTTTAACATACTAGATAGTTTTGACCTTGTCAAGAGTTTTGTAGTTTTTCTGTAAAATTAGCGTATAGCTTTACTGTTAATCCTTTGTTAAAGATTTAAATAATCAAGATTTTTAATATCATGACTATCTAGTATTAATGGTGCTTTTCATTGCAGTTTTAGAGGATTTTTGTAATTTAATTCGTAGCTGCAGAGCTTGCTCTGCTTGTGTCTAGCAAGCTCAACCACTACATTTATCCTCTGTAATCATAGGATAATTTGGGAATTATGGCTATACTAAACTACAAATACTATGTTTTATCAACAGTTTTTTCATATGCTAACTCTCTAAAATAAAAAATGGCTTTTATAAGCCATTAAATAAAAATTACTATTTATTACCGCTCATTACTTTATTTATTTATTATTTTTTACTTTTCTTTTTTTGTTTGTCCTTCATAGTTTTGGCAGGGGAGGACGTCTTTGTAGTTGTCTTTTTTTCTTTTTTTTGCGTTTTTGTGGATAATTTTGCGTCCTTTGCGGTTGCAGGTTTAACAACAACTCTTCTTTCAGCGTCTTCTCCAATACTTTCTGTTGTAATATCTTCAAAATTAGCTAAAGTTAAATGAATAATTCTTCTTTTATAGGCCGGCATAGGACTAAATTCAATAGGCTCTCCTGTTTCTTTTACCTGTGTTGCCTGTTCTATGGTCAACTGCTCCAAGCTTTCTTTTTGTTTTTGTTTATAATTTTCCACATCTAAAACAAGTGGTGTAAAATCTTCCTGTTCCGTTTTTCTTGCAACGAGTAACCTTAAAATATGCTCCAAAGCTCCTAAAGTATTGCCATGCCAACCAATTAAAACCCCTGGTTCTGTTGTTTTGATATTTATAAAAATAACTCCTTCAGAAATTTTAATTTCACTTTCTGCTTCCACGCCTATTTTAGAAAACAACTCTTCTAAAATCTTTTCAATTATTTTTATCGTTTTATCTTCTTTCTTCATAAATTCTAATCCTTAATTTATGTTTTTTCCTCTGGCTGCCTCTTTTGCATTATATACTGTTGGGCTATTGCAAACAATGTTGTTGTAATCCAATATATAGACAGCCAAGCTTCAAAACGCAAACAAAAAAGAAAAGTCACTCCAACCATTATATAAGACATTTGAGCACTGCCTTTTTGAGCCTTAGAACCTGCTGCCATCATTTTAGACTGAACAAATTGTAACCCTGCCGCCAAAATAGGCAAAATTAAAAGAAATCCAACATTAGGGGTCTTGGTCAATTCAACAATCCCCAAAAAATTAGTATTTATAGGAAGACTGCCTGCAAAATTTTTTAAAGATGGGTATAAAAGATTAATCTGTTGCTCGCCCAAAAGATGAGTTTGAGGATCAATATTTTGCAATCCAGCCCGAAAAGCAAAAAATAACGCAATTAAAAAAGGAAACTGTATTAAAAGAGGCAAACAAGAAGAAAAAGGATTAATCTTATATTTTTTATAAATTTCCATTGTCGCCTGTGTTTGTTTTTGTTTATCATCTTTATATTGTTTTTTTATATTTTCTATCTCTGGTTGAATTTTTTGCATTTCCTTCTGCGACTTTAGTGATTTTCCAGAAGAATGGATTAAAGCGAATCGAATAACCAAAGTCAGAACAATAATAGCCAGCCCCATATCGTTCCCAGGAATGATTTTATAAAAAAATATCAGCCCATTAAAAATTGGTCTTATAAATATTTCCTGCCAAAGTACTCCCATTATTTTCTCCAAATAAAGCAAGGGTATAATATCACCAGCAGCGTTATTGCCCTTTCACTTATACAACTAATATATTATCATTTAAAAATTTTTGATAACAGTAAAGCTAATAAAAACATAAATATTATATAACCTAACAATGTCAAAAAACCATACAAAATAAATTTTTTAGTTTTTTCTTTATTTGTTGGGACATCATCAACTCCTCCTTTTGACCATGGGTTGCACCGATTTACCCGCCAAAAACCTAAAAAAACACCTTTAATTAAACCATATTTTTCAATCGCACAATAAGTATATTCTGAACAAGTGGGACGAAAACGACACCAACCTTCAGAATATATTCTGGACATATATCCATGGTCCAAAGAAAGAGTTCTTTGATAAAAACGAATTAATTTTAACACAACTTTCTTGGGAATATCAATCATAATTAGCACTTAATTTTTAGTATTTAATATTTGGCATAAAGCGCTTAACACTTATTTATATATATCCTTGCTTTTTGAAAAATATTAATTAATCTATTTTCAATTTCTTGGTAACTGTTGCCCAAAATTTGCTTATTGGCTATTATGATTATATCAAATCCTGGCTTAATTTTAGCCAAATTAGTCCTTGCTATCTCAGATAATTGTCTTTTAATTTTGTTTCTATCAACACTCTTGCTTGCTGTTTTTTTGCTTACTACAAATCCAAAACGTAAATGATCCAACTTATTTCCAGCAATTTTAACTATAAAAAAGGAATCTCTGAAAGTATTGCCTCTTTTGTATATTTTTTTAAAATCATAATCTTTAGTTATTCTAAATTGTTTTTTTAACATTCATTATTATATCTTTTATACTTAATACTTTTTATTATATATCTATTTTCATGCTGCTAATTTTTTTCTTTTCTTCTGTCTTCTTCTTTTTAACACATTTCTGCCTGATTTAGTTTTTGTTCTAGCCCTAAACCCATGTTTTCTTTTTCTTCTTCTTTTTTTAGGCTGATATGTTCTTTTCATTGAATACCTCATTTATCCTAAGCCCGTCGAAGGGCTACTTTACATAAAATTGTAATAAAATTAATTGGTTTATGGTTTTTGGTTTGGTTTATGGTAGATGGTTTTTGGCTTTTTATTCCCAAAACCTATAAATCAATGACTATACCATTTGCTAAAACCTCCAACTACCAACTATATATTACTTTCTCTATTGTATTGTTTTTCTTACTTGATGTCAAAACTAAATTTTCTTCTTGACAAAACACTTGAACATTGTGGATAATTTAGTTATGATAAAAATGCCTGTGGATTAATCATCTTTATATTCTTTAAAATATAAAATAAAGGCTATAAATAAGCAAAAAACTCTACACAATTTTCATCAATATAAATACTTTTTAACCTACAAAAGGTGAACAAAATGAATAAAAAACAGGTTTGGCAAGCAACTTTAGGTGAATTAGAAGTAATATTATCTAAAGCTAATTTTACTACTTGGTTTAAAGATACTTCTATTGTTTCTTATAAAGATGGTATTTTTACCATCAGAGTTCCTAATGCTTTTACTGAAGAATGGTTAAAAAATAAATATCATAAACAAATAATTCAAGCTCTTCAAAATGTATCAAAACAAGAAACAGAGGATATAAAATATATAATTGGACCTGCTCAAACTGCTCAAAATTCTAATCTTAAAACAATTTTAATTCCCGAAGAGAAAAAAGCAACAAAAGAAGAGAAAAAAGCAAATGGGCAATTAAACCCTAAATATACTTTTTCTAATTTTGTAGTAGGCAACAGCAATCGACTAGCCTATGCTGCTTCAACAGCTGTAGTTAAATCGCCAGGGAAAGCTTATAATCCTCTATTTTTATTCGGAGGAGTAGGTCTGGGTAAAACTCACTTGATGCAGGCCATTGGGAACGAAATTGTTAAAAAATTCCCTAAAAAGAAAATTTCTTATATCACTTGTGAAAAATTTGTTAATGAATTTATTTATTCTATTCAAACAGGTAAAGGTAGTGGATTTAAAAAAACTTATCGAAATGTTGATGTATTATTAGTTGATGATATTCAATTCTTGTCTGGGAAAGAAAGAACTCAAGAAGAATTCTTCCATACTTTTAATACTTTACACCAATTAAATAAACAAATTGTTATAAGCTCTGACCGTCCTCCTAAAGCCATTCAACTGGTAGAAGACAGATTAATTTCCCGTTTTGAATGGGGAATGATTGCAGATATTCAATCACCAGATTTAGAAACAAGGGAAGCAATTTTAAGAAAAAAATGTGAAATTAAAGGTTATGATTTACCTGATGAAATTTTGAATAATATAGCCCGAAGTATTCAACATAATATTCGAGAATTAGAGGGAGCATTAACAAGAATTATTGCTTATTGTGAATTAAATAATATTGCACCAAGTGAAGAAACAGTTTCCAATATATTGAAAAATGTTCTTGTCTCACATTCTAAAAATAATTTAAATGCCAATCAAATTTTAAAAACAGTTGCCAGTTTTTTTAATGTAAATATCGAGGATTTGAAAGGGAAGGTTCGAAAAAAAGAAATAGTTAACCCCCGACAGATTGCTATGTATTTAATAAGAGAAGAAGTTGATCAATCATATCCCAAAATTGCAGAAGTTATCGGAAAAAAAGATCACACTACTATAATTCATGCTTGTCAGAAAATTAAAAAAGAAATAGAAGAAAATGAGACTGTTAGACAACAAGTAGATTTAATAAGAGAAAAATTATATTCAGAATAATCTATAATTATTATTGATTAAACACTATTGTGGATAACATGTGGGTAACATGTGGATAATAAACATAAATTAAAAAATAAAGAAATAAACCTTAAAATCATCCACATTTTATACACAAAAAAAACAAAAATATCCCCAAATTTAAACTAATTATCCTAAGTAAGTTTTATTTTATCCACTTTAAATATTCCCTAATAACATTTAAAATAAACATAATACAAATAATATCCACAAATCCACAGGGTTTATTACTACTACTACTATATATTTATATTTAAAAAACAATAGTAATATATAAAGGAGAGAAAAAATGAAATTATCATGTCTGCAAGAAAAATTAAATAAAGGACTTTCAATAGTAGAGAAAGTTATATCACCTCGAGCTAATCTCCCTGTATTAAGTAATATTTTAATTAAAACTAAAAAAGGACAATTAGAATTATCTTCTACTAATTTAGAAATTGGTATAAATAAATTAATTGGAGCAAAAATTGAAAAGGAAGGAGCAATAACAATACCAGCTAAAGTTTTTAGTGAATATATAAGTTCTCTTCCAAATAAAAAAATAAACATTGAGAAAAAGGATGATAGTTTACATATATCATGTAATAAATATAAAGCTACAATTTTAGGTATTTCAGCTTCAGAATTTCCTTTAATTCCAGAAATTAAAGGAAAACCAATTATTTCTATTAAACCAAATATTTTAAAAGAAGCTATATCTAGTGTTGTTTTTGCTGCAGCGCTAGATGAATCTCGTCCTGTTTTATCTGGAGTATTTCTTCATTTTAAAGATAAAGAATTAAAATTAGTAGCTACAGATAGTTATAGGTTAGCAGAAAAAACAATAAAACTAGATAAAAAAGTATCTAGTGAGAAAAAAGTTATTATACCCACTAGAACATTGCAAGAACTTAATAGAATAATATCAGAATTTTCTGAGCCTGTAGATATTTCTATAACAGAAAATCAGATACTTTTTCATATGTCTGAAACTAATTTAGTATCTCGATTAATTGAAGGAAGTTTTCCGGATTATAAAAGAATTATTCCAGATAGTTTTCAAACAAAAGCCAAAGTGGCAACTTCTGGATTTTTAAATATGGTTAAAACAGCAAGCATTTTTACAACAAGCGGTGCTAATAATATTAAATTAGAATTTAAATCTAAAGGAGAGATAGTAATTGAATCATCTGCTGCTCAATTAGGGGAAAATATTTCTTCAATAAATGCAGATGTTGAAGGTGGAGATGGAGAAATTACTTTTAATGCTAAATATTTATTGGATGTTTTAAATAATATTAAGGCTGAAGAAGTTGCTCTACAAATAAAAGGAAAATTGAATCCTGGTGTTATTAAAGCAGAAGGTTCTTCGGATTATACTTATGTAATAATGCCTTTAAGATCATAGAAAAATACTGAATAATTTTTTGTAATTTAAAATAGGGCAATATAATATGCCCTATTTTAAGTAAGAATAAGAAATAATATTTTTTTATGATATATTTATAATAGATTTAAAAATTATTCCCATTAAATTTATAGGTAAAAAATATGAAAATTAAACATCTTAATTTAACTAATTTCCGTAATTATAAAAAATTAGATATAGATTTTAAAGAAAAAACCATAGTTTTTTTGGGGGATAATACACAAGGTAAAAGTAATTTAATTGAAGCAATATTTTTTTTAACTTCAGCTAAATCACCACGAAGTGGAAATAGTGCTGATGTAATAAATTGGGATGAAAATTTTACTAGGATAGTAGGAGAAATAGAAAAAAAAGAACAAAAAAACAAAATTGAAATAGTAATAATTAATGATAATAGACTACAAAGAAAAATAAAGATTAATAAATCACCAAAAAGACAAAATAATTTATCGGGTGAATTTAATGCTGTTTTATTTTCTCCAGAAGATCTTAATTTAGTTTCTTCTTTTCCGAACATAAGAAGAAGATATTTAAATTTATTAATTTCTCAAATTAGTTGGAAATATGCCTTTAATTTAACTGAATTTAAAAAAGTAGTTACCAGTCGTAATAAGTTACTTGTTGATATCAAAAAAAATGAATCTAAAATAAATCAATTGGAGTTTAGGAATGACAAATTAGTTAAATACGGAAGTATTATTATTATTGAAAGAAAAAAAGCTATAAATTTTTATAATAATTTATTATCTAAAACTTATCAAAAAATAAGCAATAAAAAAGACAGTTTATATATAACATATTCTCCTGGTATAACTTCTAAAAATTTTACTATAAAAGATGAAAATTTTAATTTAACTGATATTTGCAATATTTTTCAACAAAAATTAAATAAATACCAACAACAGGAAATTTCAGCTGGAATTACTCTTTTTGGTCCTCATAGAGATGATTTTAAGTTTATATTAAATGATAGAGATTTAGCTAGTTTTGGTTCACAAGGAGAACAAAAAAGTGTAGTTTTGGCGATGAAAAACATTGAATTAGATTTTTTATTAAAATTTACTGGTTTTTATCCAGTTTTGCTTTTGGATGATATTTTTTCTGAACTTGATAGTTTGCGAAGAGATTGTATTTTAGATTTGATTAAAAGACAGCAAACCATTATAACAACAACAGATATAGATCATATTAAACCAAAATTCAGAGGTGATATGGAGATTTTTAAAATAGAAGAAGGGAAAGCAAGCAAAGTAACTAAATGACCAATTACCAATTTTTCAATTAAGAAAAAATGTTCAATTAATCAATAAACAATAACAAAAATTTTGGGCATTGATTATTCTGATTTTATTCCTCATTCTGGTTTGGCTATTGAATAATTTATATATTATTAGTGTCATTTCGTGCAATGTTTTGTGCTATTTAGTGTTTAGTTAAATTTAGTTTAAGTTTAGTGAGATTTCGTTCCTATGTTTAAAAAAATAAAAGACATTATACCTTCATCATTGTCTCGCTATGGGTTAGATCGTCAAGCCCAGGCTTCTTTTGTGTGTTTTATTTTTAAAGAAGCAATAAAAGAAAAATGGGGGGAAGAAGTTTCCAAAAATATTCAGCCCCTCTCTTTCAAGAATGGGGTTTTAAGAATTAAAGTTTCTGATTCAATTATGGCTTCGGAAATCCAACTCAATCAATTTGAAATTACGAATAAGATTAACAAAAAAATAGGAAAGGATATTGTAAAAAGATTACAATTTAGAATAAAATAATATTGCGATGGCAGGTAGTGGTGAGACTGCATTTTTTAGAATAATTTATAAAATTATAAAAAAAGACCAATTTAGGTCTTTTTTATTCTGTGTATTTTTATATAATATTTAAAGTTTTTCTATTTTTTCTACATTCAAAATGAATACAGTGGCGCCGCCAACAGTTATTTTTGCTTGATCAGGCATTAATACTTCATCAGGGCTTGGGACTGTAGGGGGTGGAGTAGTTAATTCTTTTCGGCTATGGCAACATTCTTTGATGATTTTTATAATTTCATTCACTTTTTTCTTTTCTACACCGACCAAAACAGTGGCATTTTTCTTTTTTAAAAAACCACCAATACTATCAATTTTAGTAGCCTGATGATTTTTTTTAGTCAAAGATCCTACTAAATTATCTGCATCTTCTTTATTTACAATTGCCAATATAAGTTTCATTTAATATACCTCTATAAAATAGTGTATCTAATTTTTTTTAAAAATACAAGGAGAGAAAATAAAAATAAAATCAGTCTTTCTTTTTTTTGAAAAATAGATAAAAATTTAATCTTTAAATTCAGCATTATTTATTTTATTCTCACCATTTTCTTCAATAAACTCTATAATTACTTCTCTATTTTCTTCTTTTTGACCGCCTTCAAAAGATTCTTCTCTTTTAACTTTTATTAATACAGTTGTTTCATCTTTTTCCATTTTTAAAATAGTTATTTTTTCTGGAGTTACCTTTACTTCGTATTTCATCATTTCAAGATTTTCTTTTGCTCGAGCAACAATATCGTGTTCTTCCATTTCATTGTAAAATTCAGAAGTTATGTAAGGTTTAATATTTGGTAAATATTGATCAGTATTTTTATAACTAAAACTTCCCCATTTTTCAACAAACTCAGAAGATATTTCTTTAAATGTTGCCTCATCTTGTTTTCTGTTTGCTGACCTACTTAAAAAAATATAAACAATTAAACCAATTACAATGATTGCTATTATCGTTGATATAATAATAATTTTTTTATTAATCATTTTTTTCTCCTTTATATTATCTAAATCCAATATGAAGGTGATTTTTATGTCCAGCATTTGTAAAGAAGATAGAATCGGGGCAATTAAATTGCCAAGGCCCACCAACATTAGTTGGTTTTAAATCCCCTGTCATATTACACATATATTCCATCAGTTGGTAATTAGGACCACCTAGACTGGCACCAAGTGTTATTTCATCATTTACTTTCCAAATATCTACACCACGACCATCCCAATGAGCAGACATTCTGTTGGTTCCGGAGACACATTTTGTGTGTCGCCTTACTATACATGTTCCAGAAACAGTATATCCTTGGTCAGCAAAATGTATTAAAAGAGTAAGGATTCTACAATCTATTTCGACTCTTGAGTTTTGAGGTGCACCGGGTGCAGTTCCTGGACAATTGTCCGGACCTGTTCTTAGGGCTCCTAATCCGTTTGCTTGATCTTCAATATCTTGTTTAAAAGTGGGATTGCCTGCTGCATCATAAATTCTTGATTTATATGGTTCTTCTGTCATAATCCTATTTGCTAAAGTGGTGCTGTCAGCTAGACATTCTTCAGGAGCTGGACTACCACTACCTGGTGTTTCTGAGGCTGGAGATTCATTAAGTAAAAAACTTAAGCCCATAGCTCCGAATAAAAAAATTATTACTAATGTAACAACAATGGCACAACTAGCAATAATAGCTGTTATAGTCCAACCTATCGGATTAGTTTCAGCCGCTGCTACCGTTGCTGTTGCACCTGCTCCTGTAGCTGCAGCACCTGCTGTTCCTACGGCTGCACTACCAGCACCTGCTGTTCCTGCGGCTGCACCACCAGTACCTGCTGTTCCTGCGGCTGCACCACCAGCTCCTGCACTACCAGCTGCTTCTGCTGCTGACATTCCAGCAGCGCCTTCTAAGGCGGCTGCACCTTCTGAACCTGCCCCTAAAGCTTCTGCAGTACCTGGGTTGACTAACATTGATTGGGCGGCTTCGGGTGATATAGAACCCAAAGTTTCAGGCGACATATTAGCTGCTTGAGCTCCTGTTACATTTCCTGCTGCTTCCGGAGACATATTGGAAGCTGCTTCCGGAGACATACGAGAGAAAGCCTCCGGTTTCATATTGCCAATTTCTTCTGGGTTTAATTTGTTAATATTTTCCGGTTTTAATTTATCAATATCTTTATTTAGATTATGTCTATCGTAAATTCCTTTTCCAACATTATAAGCTTCTTTGCTAGCTCTGCCAGCTTTTCTAGGAATTTCTTTTGCTCCTTCACCAATTCTTTTTTCTGGAGATATATCCTCAGGTTGTAAACCTTCTGGCTCCTCTGGTTGATAGTCTGTCATTTTTTTACCCTGAGCCCCTCGACTTTGCTCGAAATAAACTTTTATTAAATGATTTATCCTAAGTTTGCTTACAGTGAGTATAATCAAACTGTCGAAGGGTCCCTTTTAATTTTATTTATATTTTATTGGATACAATCATCAGGTACATCTTTTGCAACGGTCCAAACAATTTTTAAAATATTTGGATTTACATTTTGTTCAGAAAACCAATTATAGACTTTTTGTTTGTTATCTTCACAAGGTGGCCAACTTATTGTTACTAAATATACATCTTTGTTTGACCAATAATCAATAGTGTATTCTTTGGTCTCTATAGGCCAATTTACAGAATTTTTAAGTTTTTCTTTTGCTCCTTCCCATTTTTTTAAATCATCTTCAGACAGTTCATCTGTATTTCTGGTTTTGAATTTAAGTGTATATATTTTTAAATCTTTATAATTAATAATTACAGTATAATCAGTATTTGGTTTTAAGTCTTTTGATGGTGTTAATATTAAAGTTTTATTTTTAGAATCTAGGTTTGCTGTAAGTTCTGTTTGAGGATCGATTTTATAAGATAAATCCTTTATTTCAATTTTTTGGTTGAAGGTGATAGAAATAGGATTAATGAAACTTGCTTTGTTTATATTGTTTTTTGGTTCGGTTTTTACAACACGGAATACAATAAAATATTGCCAAATAAAGATTCCAATAAGAACCCCTGTGAGAAATATTATTAAGATAATTATTTTTTTATTTTTCATTTAAATATCCTTTTTTATTTTTATGAACAAGGGCCTACCACTTCTTTATATCTCTCAAGAGCAAAATCACAATAATCAAATCCAGAATTCCCACATCCTCTACAAGCACAACATCCACAATATCTTCTAGCAATTTGTTTTACTTCTTCATCACTTAAAGAATCATTAAAACCTTTGTTTATTCTAGCTGCATTCATTTTAGATTTTACAGCAATAGCTCCTCCATATGTTCCATCTCTATATCGACATACATCAGTGGGTTTTGACAAACCAAGTTCATCAGCGCGGTCTTCAACAGCTCTTTGAAAACCTGGCATAAGCTGAAAAGGACCTTTGGCTCCAGCATAACTTTCGCCACAAGGTTCCTCTCGGCCATTTACATCAATATCTTCGCCAAAAGTTGTACTATGATGTTCAGTTAAATAAATGGCGGCTATCATAGCAGGTGGTACATCTAATTTTTGACCTGCTTCTGTTATTACAGAAGCCCAATTAGGAGGGACTTGGTCTGAAAGACACTCTCCAGGAGTTGTCCCAGTATTAGGATTCTCACTTTTTTGTCCTATAAACAAGACACTGGCAGGGGCAATTCCTATAAATACAAAAAAAGCTATACAGAAAAAAATACAACCAGTAATTGTTAATGCAATAGCTAATTTTTTTCCGCCTTTTTCTCCTAGCACTGATTTACGCGGATTTATGCAGATACTATATTGTTTTTTTGTGTTTGTTTTCATTATATACCAATCTATTTAAAATTTCCCAATAACCAAACCAGAATGATGAATAAAATCAGGATAATCAATACCCAAAACTTTGGTCATTGTTTATTGATTAATTGGACATTTTTTCTTAATTGGTTATTTAGCTATTTGTTTTCAAGGTTGTTTTTTGTCAGTCCCTAAAGCTCTTTTGGCTTCTTGGATTTCCAGAATTTCTTTTGGTGAAGTTGTTATAAGTTGATGTTCTGAATAAGAAGCCATAATTTTAATAGCCACATGATTTAATCCAGCGAAAAACAATCCATCTCCTATTTCACATTCCAAAAGCATATATTTTTCACCTTCAGTTAATTTGAATACATCAGCTATCAAGTCAATAGAGGCAGGAGATTGTTTCATTAAAAGCTGCAAAGAAGAGTTGGTGACAATAGCTTTCCCATATTTAGAACCTAGAAAGTCTTCAACATCTTGGGAAATTGTTGTGAATCCCAAATAATATTTTCTGGCTCTTTTAGCCAGACTGTAAAGAAAACGGGCAGAGTCTTCATATTGCATCAAATTCCAGGCTTCATCCACAATCATAATTCTTTTTTTCAGTTTGGTTCGAATTCTGTTCCATACATAATCTAGAATTATATACATTGCAATAGGACGCATTTGCTCTTCAAGATTTCTGATTCCAAAAACAATGAAATTATTGTCCAGACTTATATTGGTTGGCTGTGAGAAAAGACCAGCAAAAGTTCCTTGACCAACATATTTTTTAAGCCGGACCAAAATACTTTGAGAGCCTTCTATATTGCTTAAAACATTATATAGATTTTCTATTGTTGGAGGAGGATTGGTGTGGGTTTGGGGGTCTGGAGTAATATCAGAGGCAGCATAGGTTTCAATCAATGCTTTGTCTAAAATTGCATCTTCTTCAGGAGACAATCCTTCCAACATCAAATTAAAAAGCCCATGAAGCATAATAATATTGCTTTTCAAGGGGTCTTCTCCTGTTTCTTCTTTAATTACTTTGGGCAGATCAAAAGGATTAAGTCTGTAATTGGATCTTAATGATATATCTACATAACTTCCACCAGCTGCATCACATAATGTTTTATATTCATTTTCAGGGTCGATAATAATAATATCTGTTCCTAGCATCAAATATCTTAAAGCTTCTAATTTTACAGCATAGCTTTTCCCTGCTCCAGCTTTGGCAAAAATTACAGAATTAGCATTTTCTAATCTAAATCGGTCAAATAAAATTAAAGTATTATTATGACGGTTTAATCCATATAAAATTCCTTCATTTAAAGTAAGCTCTGAAGAGATAAAAGGAAAGGTTGTGGAAAGGGAAGTGGTATCCATGTTTCTGGTAACATATAATTGATCATTGCACAAAGGCAAAGTGGCATTGAATGCCTGTTCCATTTGAAAATGAGAAGGTTTGGTATAGATTAATTTGCCTCCCAGAAGTGATTCCATTTTTTTGGTTTTTTCTTCCAGTTTTTCCAAGCTGTCAGCATAAAAAGTTAAATATAAAGCATAGCGGAAGAATTTTTCTTCCCCTCTTTGTAATTTATCCCGCAATTCTTCTGCATCTGATAAAGCTGTTTCCAAGCCAGGGTCCCTGACTGCTCCTTTTTCTCGAGTAATCATTATAGAAGATTCCATTTGCCCAACTCTTTTTCTTAGGTTTTCCATTACTGTCCGGCTTTCTATGGGATATATATACATAGCAACATCCATTGTTTCTTCAAAGCCAACAATTGGAGAAAGCCATTCAGTGTGAAGATAACGGGGATAGGCATATACAAATAAAGTCTTTACAAATTTATTACCAATTCTTAAAAAGTCATAGTTAATCTGCACTGCTGAAGGAGCAATTAAATCTTTAACAGAAGCTATTCCTTTTTCAAAAACCTCCTGTGCTTTTGCAGTTTTTTCTCGTTCAATAGTTTCTTGTTGTTTTTGAGTTTTACTTTTAAAAATTCCCATTTTTATCCTTAGCAACTTATTAAACTTAGTAACTTGTTTATTTTTCTCTCTTCACAATAGTGGGGGTGAGATTGCGGATATCATATAATTTTTCTCGATGGGCAAGGCCGGGGTTATAAATATTATAGAATAATTCCACTAATTCTTGCGTGTTTAGTTGTGTGGAGCGAATTCCAACAGAACCTAGTCCGGAAGTAACCATGTCCACTCTTTGCAAAAGCTTGACTTTATTAATTTCAAAATTTGATTGTCCTTTTTTCAAAGACTGTTTCTTGGAAACAGAGCCAAACATTTTGCTTAAAAATCCTCCTTTTTCAATAATAGAAGGGGTTTGGGGGACTATAATATAAAATCCTTTTGTCATGATATTGCATACTTCAAGAAGTCCTTTGATGAATTCAATATATTGGGTGGTTTGTAAAGCCAACAATTCATTTGTCTGTTTGTTTTTTAATTCTTCTAAACGGTTTATATAATTGTCTAAATCTAGTTTTTTTGAACGAATAATAATTTGTATAGGAAAATTTAAAGAATTAACAAAACCTTGATAGGCATAAATAATTGCATTTTTTTCTTGCTCTGATTTTAAAGCAAAGTTTGTTGACCTTGCCATTAAAACAGATCTTAAATCTCCGTTTTTTAAAACTACAATCCCATCTTTAATTTCGGCAATATCCAAAAAAGCTTGGCTGGAAGCCTTTTGTTTCTGCTCTTCTTTTGTTGGCTGTTGTTTATTTTCTTTTTCCATAAAACCTAAGAATTATTATTGAATAAATTTTTTATACAATTTTTCCGCCCGAGGCAGACCAGCCTTAGGCTGAAAATTTTTGATTACCATTTTTCATTTTGCACTTTGATATTTACATTTTGTTGCTGTAATGTTCATACATATCTTCTGGTTCTTCAGGAAGTAAGTCTTCAAAAGGAACGGGGATATGTGTTTTTTCTTTTGGAGTTTCTTGAATTTCTGCCTCACCAGGAGTTTCAGTTATATTTTCAGGTGTTTTAATTTCTTGTGCTGCAACAGGGGACATTTTTGGTGTTTCTTGCATTAATTCTTGTCTTTCTTTATGTTCTTCTGTCCAGCCTCTGGTGTCTAAAACATAAGCTAGATTATCTAGGTGGCTTTTGGTGATTTCTTCTTTTTCCGCTTCTTTTGGCTCTTCTTTTTGAGTATGGATTATTTTAATGTCAGATATTTTTGTTTCTTTTTGCCATATTCTTATATTCGGTCTTTTGGTATATTTGATTAAAGCAAACAGAAATTTCTCAAAAGGCTGGTCATTCACTTTATAAACCGCCAAAGCAATAAACAAAAGGACAATTGGCAAAGCAATCATCATAAACAAAGTGAAAGAAATAGGGCCTAAAACAGCATAGAGAATATAGATTATTGAAATACCAATTAAAGATTGGATAAACTGCTTGACAGTTAAAGGTCCAATAATTTTGTCTTCTACATCTACATTTTGTGGAACTTTATATTGAAGCATAGATTTGTCTGAATATTATTTATGGGTTTAAGTGTTGATTATTCTCTTTTGTAATGTCGGCATCTGTATGGGGGATTGTTTTATTAGGTATAGTGATTTTGGCATCTTTGGCAGCTGCTCTTGCCTCGGCAGGTATTTGATTTGCTCGGTTCATATTAATTATTTGATTTTTGGCTTGGGTACTTAAATCATTATAGCGTTTTAATACAGCTTCTTGTTGTTTGTCAGAACCATGCGTCATAATGTTTTTAATGCCTTCTGCTGAGAATGATTTTCTTACAACGCTAGACTCTTCTGTGTTAATAGCCTCGGCAGTTATGGTTTTTACCTTATCAGGGCTGTGGGCAGATGATCTATATAAGCCTACTCTTGTTTCTGCCCCTGAAACCATATGAAAATTTCCCTCTTTAATCATAGCTGCTGTATCTTGTTCGGTGAAATTTTTCTTCAAAAGAACATCTCGTTCTGCATTGCTATACCTACCATAATCCTTTTTTTTGGGAAGCCAGTTTTTACCCAGGCCAGTTTCTCCCGATTCTGCTAAAGATAATCTTGCGGATGCCTTTCTATACCTTTGTTCTGCAGTTTTTGGCCTAGAAGACATCATATTATGCATTCCTTCAAGCCCATGTTTTGCTTTTAATTCTTGCCCTCGTTTACTTAATCCCTCTAAAGCTTCTGGTCGCATTTGCCCAAATTTTTCTCTCCAACCAAAAGCACCAGCCGCTATTTTCCTTTCAGCTTTGGCTTCTGCGCGTTTCCCATGTCCTCCCCACATTGCTGATATTTTTCTTCCCTGAGGAGTTACAGACCCTGCTTTTACTCCCCACTTTCCTACTTTTTTGGTTGCATTGTGGACAGAAGCCATGACTTTGTCTCCTAACACAAAAGGTATAATCCCAGCTGCAAAAAGTGCTGAAGCAATAAATAAAGTTCTTATAATTTGGTGAACTGCTATCTTTACCCCTTCATCTCCAACTGTACCCCCTGCTCCTAAATTTGTGCCACTAGATGATGCTTCCCCAGCGATAAACAACATTAAGGCCACCACAGGTCCCATAAAAACATATTTGGCAAACCATTTCCACCAAGTTGAATAAACCCCACGGGTAAAAGGCAAAACCATTAAAAGAAAAGCTACTGGAGCAAGTATTACTAAAAACCAAATCATTACTATTCTTGCAACAAGCAGAATTGTTAAAACAATAACTCCTAGAATTAAAGCAAAAATAATAATTAATGCAAAAAACCAAAAACCAATGTCGCTTATTCCTTTTAAAAAGCTTGGGTCCATTATATTTGAACTAAAAATTTTTCCAAAAACAGTATCAGGATCTCCTATAAGCCTTATAATTAATACGTTAGAAAAATCAATCATCAGCTTACAGATAAGCAAACTGAAATTTACTAAAACAATAGCGCCTATAAAGCGAGGGAGAATAGCTTTTATAGCATAGTAATCAATTTGTAATTGGAATACATTGGCAAAAGCAATAATTAAAAGGCCAATAATAAATAATGAATTACATATGACACGAACTGTGTCCCAAGTTTCACTTACAGTATGCCCTTGTTCCATTATATTTCCTATAATAAGAAGTCCTTTGGCAAGGTCCTTAAAAGAGTTAAATAAACCTGCAAGAATGTTATTTATCCATCCTGTTACAACTTCTAATGCTTTATATAAATCTGGCGATTCTCTTTCAACAGATATTTCTATTAATTCTGCACTTATATGGCCTCCAGCATTATCGCTTTGAATTTCAACTTGGACTGATCCAAAAGCATGTAAATGATAGGTAACCCATCTTTCTCCTGGATAAGTAAAATCATGATCAATATATACAGTTAAAGTTCTTGTCTGTGGAGCTACTAGAAAACTATAACCACCGTTAGGCCCTACATGAATTGGCATTTGCCCATATATATCTGCAGTGTTTGGACTTGCTAAAATTTCTAAATCATCGACATTCAAGATATTTTCTGGGTCATCATTAAGTTCGAATTGTCTGCCGTCATTAATCGCATTCCCTAATGATGAGTTTACAAATCTTACAGCCCCGCCTATTGTTATCATCAGCATGTCTTCTGGCGGTTCAACATCAGTGTAACCATTTATTGTTATATTTGCTGTTGGTGTGCCAAGAGCAAAATCTTCTGGATTAAATAATTCTCCTCCAGTTTTGTCTGAATTTTCTACCCAGATGATCCATTCATGATAATCTTCCCCTTCTTCGTTCATAAATTGTGTATAGCCTTCATCCCCGCTTTCATATATTATTAAATTATATACTTCACCTTCTTGATCGCCAACCAATGCTCCTCTTTGCCCAGTGCCACGGTCGCTATAGTAAGTAAATGAACTAGAATAAGCATAGACAGGCTTTGGAAAATTAAATAAAAATACACTAATACCTATTACAGTAATTAGTGTAAATGCAATAATTTTTTTAAAATTTATCTTTTTTTGTTTTTGTTTTGGTTTCATTTTCCCCTCAATAATTTTTGTCCTTCGACCCGCCTGCCGGCGAGGCAGGTAAGCCCAGGATAAACGAATTAATTTTTATATTTATTTTTACTTACGCCTATTAACACTAAGCACCACAATTAATTCACTAAATAGACATTAATAATATAACAAAGTTTGAAAACAAATCTCTAAAATCGATTTTCGATTAACGAACAACAAGTTTCTATCTCCAAACATTCTTTCAGTAATTGCCTTATTGTATCATAAAAAAAAGACCTTGTCAAGAGTAAATGAAAAATTTACAATTTGACAAGGTCTATTAATTATTAAAATTTTTAATTTTTTGCTTTCCCCCAGGCCAAAAATATAAAAGAATAAGGAACTTCAGATGTCAATTTTTCTTTGTTTCCTCCATCTGCGTCCATTATCCAAATTTCTGTAATTTGGCTTTCTTGTTCGTTTTTTACATCAGAGGCAAAAGCAATTTTTATACCATCAGGAGACCATATGGGTGCATAATTTTTCCTGTCTTCTTTTGTGTCCGTAAGATTTATAGATTCTGATCCATCTAGATTAACGGTCCAGATATTTTTTTCATCGGAATATACCATTTTTGAACAATTAGGAGAAATCGGTCCTGCTCTTAATTCATAATCAGTTTTAGTTTCATCTGTATTCATGTTTAAAAATTCAATTTTGCCTTCTGCAGTTAATTTTACATATTTCATTTCGTACCTTTGTATAAGGTTTTCTACTACGCTTTTTGCAAGAACACACAGGTAACCGCTAGAATCAGGGTATTTTTCTTTTATCCAAAGCCTTGAATCTGGTGCAGAAAAATCATTGTTTGTTAATTTGTTGCCAGATTTATCAAAAACAGTAAATTTAAATCCTTCTATAATTTCTTTGCCTACAATTTGACCTGGTTGCCTTTCCAAATAATGAACATTCAGTTCATAACATATAAATTTGGAAGAATCTGCAAGCCATAATATTTTAATGTCTAAGATTGAAGGATGGGCGTCTATTGTTCCTTCTTTAGTCTCCTGCCCTTCGGGTTTGCTTAAAACTTTTTTCAGTTCTTTGCCTTTTCCGTCTGTATCTGTAAGATAAATTGTATTGTCTTTTTCTGAATACATTACAACTTTGGTCCCATCTGGAGATATTGCTGGTTTTTTAAATTTTGGGGCATCAGAAAATTCATCTGGTCTCCAGTTAAGACTATGCGATACGCTGCTTTTAAGAGATTTAACTGTGACAATGCCGCCTTTTTCATCTACAGCTTCCCAAGAATGGTAACTGGTTTCAGAAGGGTCTAAATCTAACTTAGGCTTTTTTTTAAATTTATGCGAATAATTGCCGGAAAAATCTTCAGGTGATGAAATTGTAAAAATTCCTGTACCATCAAGTTTTATCTCCTGAAAATTTAATCTTAGTTCATCTGAATAAGGTGCTTTTGGATCTTGTTTTTCTTCTACAATAAACAATATTTCTTTTTCTTTTGGTTCTTCTTGAGGTTTTTGAATTTCTTTCTGTTGTATTCCTTGTGTTGGTTGAAATGTATTATTTTTTGTACTTTCTTCTTTTTTTGAAGAACATGAAGCTATAAAAAACATTAATAAAACTGACAACAATCCAACCATCCATTTCTTGAAATACATTC
>SDBS01000113.1_pt1 | contig 62694 bp, 59 predicted proteins | sample 2277091 | NCBI WGS metagenome assembly SDBS01 (sample SAMN10404972, study PRJNA504765) | marine sediment metagenome | isolation source: marine sediment core GS10_PC15, 163 cmbsf | place: Arctic Ocean: Southern Knipovich Ridge | collected 2010
CGAGGCTCCCGCGATACGAGAGAGAAGATCAGAGACATTCTCCGAGGTAATGATCCCTGTTATCATGCCCAGGCTGGTAAGGGTGACCTTCCCTGAGGCCAGTGCCCGGAAGGCCAGGGGGAGCCGTCTTATGCACCGGGCGACAGATATCTTTCTGCCTGCGACGGACTCGGAGTACCCGAGGTTCTTGACGCAGAGCTCAAAGAGGGAATTGTAGCCCATCTCGAGGTAGAGCCTGCGCCTGTCTATCTCGATCAGGTGCACGAGGATCGAGAAAACAGTCTCGCGTTCCCTGTCCGAGAGCTTCCTGATGCTCGAGAGCAGTTTTCTGTCGGATACGCTCTTGAGAGCCCTTGCATCTGGGATTGTTTTGACAGCAGAAGTACCTTTCCGGGCCTTTGCGTCCGGGACAGCCCGGGGCGTTCTGGTATCTGACTTCGCACCGCTGGATTTAATAGTGGTGTTATTTGTGGATTTACTGGTCGAACGGCTGGAGATCTTCGTCGTCCTCATCATCATCACCTCCGGGTCAGTACAGGTCCTGTTCTCTTCCCCCGCGCCCTCTCGGGCGTCACCTCCATTTTCATTTCCCGCGCTCTTGCGGGCGTCATCTCCATTTCATTTACCTCGCGTGTATTATAACACAGGCTTTGGGCGCCCTCACAGGCGCCGCTGAGGGCGCGGACCGGGGTCGAGGCGACGATCGAGCCGGAATCTTCGAGAGAGGCAAATAGAGGGGCTCTGAGCGTCATTGGTGGCCGTAATCTATGCCGGGCACGACAGTTACAGATTGTGGGGTGAAAATCATGTCAAGGAATATTTTGGAAATTCTCGGGATTATTTTGAGATGATCCTGAGATCATCGGGAAAGATCTCACGATACCAGTCCAGCTCGATGATTCCGGAGAAACTGAAGCTGACGGTCACGCGCGGCCCGCTGAGATCTTCCTCGTCAGCAGCATGGCCGAAGCGAAGTGAATGGCGGCGACTGCGGCTGCTGTCCACCCGAGTCCGGAAAGAGGAATGAGGAGCGTACCCGCAAGGAGCCCTCCCGCGCAGGCGCCGAACATGTCCCACGAATAGAAGAGAGCCGATGGCGCTTTTCCCGACGCCGGCCAGGCTGTATCCACCAGGGTCCTGTAGTACCCCCCCGTAAGCAGTCCGCCCGCAGCGGACAGGACCATGAAGCCTGCCGCCCCCGTCATCTGTCCGAAGATCCCGGTCCCCTGAAGCTTCAGCCAGACAGGGACGAGAACAGCCGTAACCGCCATCAGGATATGTAGAACGAAGAGCGGCGATAAGCCCCTGGCCCCTCTCCCTCCCGCGGCAAAAGCACCTAGAGCCGCTCCCGCCATGAAAAGAGCAGTCAGCACTACCAGAGTGTGATAGAGGATCCCCGAAAAGGCCTGGTACGCAAGCATCAGAGAGAGCTGCACCGTCATGCTGCAGAACCCGGTCATGAAGACGGCAGCTTTCGCCGCCGCTCCACCCCCCGCAATGATCCCGACGAATACAGCGGCGGCCAGTATCAGGGCCGGCAGTGCCCAGCCAGGCAGATCCAGCATACCCTCGAGTAGACCGAAAGAATCATTCCCCGATTTCCGGCCGTGGAGGATCAGCTCATGTGATACAAGGACCGGATGCAAGTCGGTGTTGATCTGTCCGCGAGCGTCCGCAAGAGCGGACTCGAGGTCCAACCTCCTCTCATCAGACAATCTCCACTCCAGCTCATCGAGCGACAGAAAGCGTCCATCGAGATTTCTCGCCAGAAGCCTCACGCGGATATCCCCCGCATCGACCGGACTGTCCGAGGCGATGAAGAAGACGGTACCGCCCGGTACGATATCGACAAACTCAAACACCGAACTGAGAGTCTCCCTGATCATTCCCAGCACGGCAGCGTTTCCCGCCGAGAGAAAGTTTTCGGAGGCTCCGTGTCTTATCGTCAGTATCCCGCCGGGCAGGAGGCTACGCCGCGCCGACTCGAAGAATTCCGCCGTGAAGTACCTGTTCCACCTCAGATTGACCGGTTCGGGGACATTAGCGATGATCACGTCATACCGCTCAGGTCCGCGGAGCAGGAAACGGCCGTCGCCTGTCAGGCCCCTTGCACCCGGAGCTTCTCTATCGGTCCCCGCAGCCCTGTCGAGCAGTTCCGGCAGATTCCCGTCGAGCTCGATCCAGTCTACCCTCTCTACACCAGGATGGCTCAATGCCTCCTCCAGCCCGCCGCCAGGCCCTCCTCCGATCATCAGGACTGCTGCAGGGGCAGGGTGAGCAAGCAGCGGTATATGCACCCTTTCTCCCGCTGCCTCATGATCAGGATGACTGAAGAGCCGCGCTCCCCCGGAGAAGACAGATACGGTCTCCCTGTTTCTCGTCACACAGAGCTCCGTGTAACGCGAAGGGACGACCTCCATCACCTCGTAACCGCTGAAGACGATCGACATGCTGGCCCTGTCGAGATAGGGAGACGCTTCGAACCCGGCAGCAGCGAGAATAAGCGTGACCACCCATCCCGCACGACTTCCCCTTTCGGACGTGATCAGAAATACCGCCGTCACCAGTGCCGACACAGCAAACGACGCCGCAAGCTGTGTGAGAAATGCCAGGAAGAGAAGAGACAGCAGCGCGCCTCCGGCGATTGCTCCCCCCGCCTCGAGGATATAGGCTGACGAGATCCCTGAGGCCGAACTCTTACCCGGCTGCTGCATCACGGCGCTGGCGGAGTTGTAGATCGCGCCGTACAGAAGACCGAAAGGCGCGGCAGAGACGAAGATGAATACAGCCGCCGGCAGGATATCGGGGATCGACCCGGGCGGATCGACGAGCAGGCTTCTTCCCATGCGGATAAACAGAACGACGAGGGGAACGGAAAGTATGAGTGAAAGCGACAGTCCGGAGAAAGCTCGTTCGGCTGCGGGACCTGCCCGCAGGATCCTTCCGCCGATCAGGCCGCCTGCGCCGATCCAGAAGAGCCACGAAGCGAGCGCCAGCCCGAGAACCAGTTCCGTGCCCGTTACTATCCCGAGTATCTCTCTTATGTACAGGGTCTGCACGCAGACGGCCAACGCTCCGAGAGCGATTATCCGTGTGCGTCTTCTGTTCCTGTTATTCATGTCAGGGAATGCTGATCGCCGTAATAGTCTTCCTCAAACACCTTTTGAAAATCGAATACGTCATCGAATTCCTCGATCGAATCCTCCTCGCTGTCCTCGAGGAGTTCGGCGGCGATCAGGCCGAAGACGATATTTCCGATATCTCTAGTCGAGTATATCCCCCAGTGATTGAGTACTTCCTTCGCCATCGGCCCGAACTGCTTCGAGGCAATAACCCTCAATCCTTCCAGGAGCTCATCGCCTGATATATGTCCGCTTGCGTGCATCATCTCCACGGTGGATTCGACTCCGGAGAGCACGAAGCGCCACGCGTACTTCTCGTATCTACCATCAGAGCCGGCAGCCTCGTCTACTTCCCGCCACCTGTCAGAATCGTGTCTCAATTGGCCGTCCCTTCCCTGTGACCGTAAGTGGTCCCCGGCCCTCTGCCCGCTCCTCTTCTCATGAGCGTGCTGCGTTCCCCGGATGGATCCATTTCCGGCCAGTCCATGTTATAATGCAGGCCGCGTGATTCCTTTCTCATGGAGGCCGACTCCACGACGAGCGAGCTGACAAGCGCGATATTTCGCAGCTCCACCATGTCACTCGATATACCATACTCTTCAAAGAGCATCCTGACAGTCTGAGCGATCTGGCTGATCCTCTGCCTCGCTATATGGAGACGTTCGTCCGACCTGACGATTCCGACATAATCCCACATCACTCTTCTCGTAAGATCCCAGTCATGATCGAGTATCACCGTCTCGAGGACCTTCGGATCGGCGGCGACCGGAACATCCTCGACAGAAGGTACGTAATTGTCCTTCTCGATCTCCCCGGCGAGCCTGGCGGCGCATCGCGCGGCGCTGACTAGGGATTCAAGCAGGGAATTACTCGCCAGCCTGTTAGCGCCGTGGCAGCCCGAGCACGCGACCTCGCCTATCGCGTAGAGCCCTTTCAGCGCGGTCGTCCCGTCGATGCGGGCCTTTACTCCCCCGACCATGTAATGAGCCGCGGGAACTACAGGTATCGGTTCCGAACCTATATCTATGCCGAACTCGAGACATGTCTCGTATACGAAAGGAAAGCGCTCCCTGAGCCAGGTTCCCGGCCTGTGAGATATATCGAGCAGGACATATTTATCGCCGCTGCTCTTCATCTCGCTGTCAATCGCCCTGGCAACGATATCGCGCGGAGCGAGTTCGGCGCGCGGATCGTACTTCTTCATGAACTCCCTGCCATCGAGGCTCCGGAGCACGGCGCCCTCACCCCTGAGGGCCTCCGAGATCAGGTGCGACTTGGCGTCGGAGTGGTAGAGACAGGTCGGGTGGAACTGTACGAATTCGAGATTCTCAATCTCGGCGCCGGCGGAATAAGCCATCGCGATCCCGTCACCGGTGGCAACATCTGGATTCGATGTGTAGAGGTATATCTTGCCAGCTCCGCCGGTGGCGAGAACTGTGTTCGACGCCAGATAGGTATGTATCTCCCCGCCGCCTAATAAGGCGTGACATCCCCTGACCCTGCCCATCCCGTCGACTACAAGATCGACAGCCAGCCTGTTCTCCTCGAGCTCTATCCGGGGATTCGACGCGCAGGCGTTCAACAGCGTCTCTTCGAGTTCCCTGCCGGTCAGATCACCGTAGTGAACGATCCGCGGCTGTGTGTGCCCTCCCTCCCGTCCGAGCTGGAGACTTCCGCTGCTGTCGTCCCTCGAGAACCTTACTCCGAGAGCGATCAGCTCCTCGATCCTGTCAGGCCCCTCGCGGACCATTATCTCGACAGCTTCCCTGTCGCACAGGCCTCGCCCGGCCTCTATCGTATCCTCTATATGCAGATCGAATGAATCCCTTACCCTGTCCATGACCGAAGCGATCCCGCCCTGGGCATACATCGTATTGGACTGATCGGCCTTCTTTTTCGTGATCACGCGGACATCGGCATACTCCGAGGCCTTCAGGGCAAAGAAAAGCCCGGCCGCTCCGCTTCCTATCACCAGAATGTCGCTTCTTACGAGTTCCATGGCGTCATGCCCTCCCGATTGAGATAATAGGTGTTTTCGGCCGCAACGTAAAGAAGTGCATTATGCATATTGTAGGCTCCCTCGTTCATCCCCGCCTCTCAAGGTAGTTATAAGCGATTGTTTTTACTTGAGATACAGATGCACCTGCGGGCGGGAATCTGGCACAAACATTGCGTAGTGAGCCTTGAAACACCTTGAAGCCAGTAAATTACATCAGGAGGTTACCCGATGTCAGTGAGGAAGATGAGCCTTGTCGCAGCCGTTACGCTTTTAGTAGGCGCCGCCGTCATGGTCGGTTGTGACAGCAAGCCGGATAACTACACGACCCGGGCAATAATTTATGTCAGTTATATGAATGACGGGATGCCCTTTCTCTGCGACGTGCTCGAGCAGGGCGATTCGCTCTACTACGAGGACACGAACATTTGGAAGACCGATGACGACTACATCAAAGAGGACCGCGTCAAGGTCGTATTCCACAACAGGCCCTACAACGGCCTGATCGAACCCGCACTGTCCCTCGGCGATTTCCTCGTTACGGGATACACTGTGGAGTTCCTGTCTACCGACGGCAGTGGAATAGTACCTGTCCAGCCCTTCACGGGCAATACGAGTGTCCTTGTCCAGGCCAATGAGATGGTCGAGGCGTGGATCGTCATCGTTCCCTTCGGATCCAAGATCATCGACCCCCTGCTCTCGATGCAGTACAGCGATCGGGAAGTGTACACAAACGCATTGATCACATTCAGGGGTCACGAGGTCCAGACGACCAGGGAGATCTCTTTCGAAGCCGGTCTTCATGTTAACTTCGGCGATCCCCTGATCACGAAAAACAACAAGGATGATTTCTAAACGGTACGGCCAGCAGGGTAACCGGTGTTTTATAGAACAGCGGCCGTTCCCCGGAAGGGGAGCGGCCGTTTTTCATATCCTCCCAGTAGACCGAAGACTCAGAGCACGGGCGCCAGCAGCTCCTCCATCCCCGTTATCTCCATATCCATATCGAGCCTCAGCAGTCTCGTCTCTTCGGGGAAGAGCGATGAGACCTTTCCCCAGTCCTTGGCTGTCGTGACAAAGACAGTCTGCGCCTCGCACTCTCCGATTATCTCCGCGATATCTCCGGCGGAATATTCGTGATGGTCGTCATACCTGAAGGAGACCTCCGGGTCCAGTCCGAACGCGACCGCGGTATCCTCGAATGAGCCGGGTCTCGCTATCCCGCTCAATAGAGCGATCTTCGCTCCGGCGAGACTGTCAGGATCGAACCGTTCCCCTTTACGGTCCGACAGCGAGGAGGCCATGTGCCGTGAGAAGAAGAGTGGCTTGTCCGCGACAAACCGGGCTGCCTCTACGGGAACGGACCTGTCGCGCGCTCTGGTGAATACGACAGCTCCCGCCCGCGCCGATGCCGATGACGGTTCCCTCAGGGTACCGTACGGGAGGAGCCGGCCGTTTCCGAACGGCGCTTCCGCGTCGAGGAGAAGTATGTCGAGGTCCTTCGGGATCGCCGTCCTGTGGAACGCATCGTCCAGGATCACATGAGTCGGCCCTGCCGCTTCCGTTACCGCCCTTATCCCCCTGTCCCTGTCCCTGTCGACCGCGAGAGGGAGGCCTGCCCTTATATACAGGACAGCCTCATCTCCCAGTTCACGTGACGCTTCGAACTCACTGCCGCCCTTCCACATCGAATATCCCGCGGGAAGATCCATGTCTCCACCTGCTTCTCCGGGCAGAGCGACGGCGCCTCCGCTGCGGCTCGCAGTGCCGCCGTATCCTCTGGTCACCACAGCCGGATTCAGTCCTTTTGCCGCGAGCGCCGAAGCTATCGCCAGAACGCAAGGCGTCTTCCCGCCTCCGCCGACCTCTATGTTTCCGACAGATATTATCTTCGGTCCGGATACGGTCGCGCAAGGCGCCGGCGCCGGAGTCATGCGGGCATGCAGCCCGTAAAAAACGGAAAGAGCGTACCTGAAGGGACCGAGCAGGGACCACCCGCCGGTGCCCATGAAGATCCTCATCCGTCTGGAATATCTTTCAACTATCCTCATGCGGCCAGACATTCTCACCCCTGTAACCGAGCTCCCTGTCAAGGCGGGAGGTAAGATCTCCCAGTCGCTTCTCCAGTTCGATCCTCAGATCCTCCCTCTCATCCGCCCCGGCTGTGCCGGGAACGATGAGAGGCTCGCCGTACTCCACGATCACCTTCGCGAAAGGAGCGGGGATCTGGAACCTGTCCCATGAATCAAATATCTTTCGTCCCTTCGCGGTGTCCGTGATCGGCACGACAGCGCATGAGGCGAGACGGCTCAATTCGGTCGCTCCCTGCTGCACCCTGCCCCGCGGCCCCTTCGGGCCGTCGACCGTCAATCCGATGTCGCAGCCTTCTGCCAGAACGCCTTTGAGTTCCCTCAGCGCCCTCGCGCCACCCCTCGTCGTCGATCCCTTGAGATGCCCGAAACCGAGCCATTCGATGGTCTTCCCCATCAGGTCTCCATCGTAGTGCTCGGAGGCCAGTATATATACCTTCCTGTTCCTGTGCGACCAGCTCAGAGCAAGCAGCCTTCCATGCCAGAAGGCAAATATCACCCTCTCAGAGATCTTCCGGGCCCTGTCGAGGCGTTCCTCCCCCCTGATCTCGAGGCGCCAGGTGACGCCGAGCAGCCTGATCATCAGGGAGGCGAGGAAGCTTACAACCTTTGCGTTCGGCCTGATCTTCATCTCCTGCCCGCCATCGAGAGAGCCCTCTCAGCGAGATCGTCCATCCCGCCATCCCGCCTCAGTGAATCTCTCAATGAAAGGAGCCGCGAGGAGATCTCACCGTAACGGCCGCTGTCTCCGAGGAGTCTGCCGGCCTCGTCAGCGATCCGGTCCGCAGAGGCATCCTTCTGTATCAGCTCCGGGACTACAAGCTCTCCGGCAAGTACATTGGGCATTGCGATCCAGGGTATCTTCACCAGCGATCTGGCGAGAAGATAGGTCAGGCCAGACGTCCTGTATATCACGACCATCGGTGTTCCGGACATGGCAGTCTGAAGGGTAACGGTACCCGAGGATGCTATGACCAGTCTAACACGGGCCAGTTCCTCGATACCGCTGCGCGTCAGCGTCACATATTCCTTCATGTCAGGGGGAACGGTGAGCAGTCCGTCATCGATGAGCGGCGCGGCCCCGAGCCTGAATCTGCACATCGGCCATTTTCCCTTAAGCCCGCGCGCAGCGCCGAGCATCGGACCGAGGTGATTGAGGACCTCCTGCTTCCTGCTGCCGGGAAAGAGGAGGATCTCGAACTCCTCGTTCCCGCCGGGTGCTGATTTCGGGACAGGAGGAGTGTCGATCTCATCGAGCATGGGATGGCCGGTAAAGAGGACCGGGATACCTTTATTTCGGTAGTATTCGACTTCGAAGGGAAGGATGACAGCCATCAGGTCGACGACCTTCTTCATCTTTCTCGTTCTCCACCCGGCCCACGCCCAGACCTGCGGGCTTATAAAGTACAGTACGGGGATCCCCGCGGTCTTTGCCCGTGCGGCGATCCTGATATTCATTCCGGGATAATCAACGGGGATATAGAGATCTATTTCTCCACCGGAGAGCAGTGCTCCAAGAGCCTTCTCGAGTTTCCTGATCTTCGCGAGACCGGAGACGATCTCCGAGAAACCCATGAAGGCGTAATCCTCGATAGAGAACCTCACGTCGGCCCCGGCCGCGGCCATCGCCTCTCCGCCCATGGCGATGAATCTCGTCCCGGGCTCCCTGGCCCTGATCGCTGATATGAGAGCGGCGGCGTGATGATCGCCGCTTGTCTCGCCGCTGGTTATCAGGATCGTCTTCATCCGTCGGAGCGGTCCTTCCTCAACCGTTCGAGGATCATCTCCGCCGTTTCCAGGGCGTGCAGTCCCTGAACCCCGGAAACCACCGGTTCGTGGATCCCCAGTGCCGCCTCGATGAACGAGTAGATCTCTTTCATCAGTGGTTCTCCGTCGTCTACAGCGGCACTGACCGGTTTGATGAAAGCCATCGGATCGGAGGCGAGCTGCTCGACCGGCACATCGGCGGCCTTGCCGAACGCTTCGATCGACCTCGCCCTCAGATCGGCCGATACATACAGATTCTCCTCGAAGAATCGCATCTTCCTGAGCGGCTCACGCGAGACCCTGCTGGCGGTCAGGTTCGCGACACACCCTCCCTCGAACTCGAGCCTCGCATTTACGATATCCGGAGAGCCGGTCAGAACATTCGCGCCGGAAGCGCGCAGTTCCACGAGGCGGTCGCCTTCGAGAAGCGACAGCACAAGATCGATATCGTGTATCATAAGGTCGACTACCACGGAGACATCCGTCCCCCTTGGCGTGAATGTGCCGAGCCTGTGGCATTCTATGAACATGGGGTTTCGTACGAGTCCTGCCGCGGCCTCGAAGGCGCCGTTGAACCTCTCGATATGGCCGACCTGCAGCACGAGTCCTGCCTTCGCCGCCGCTTCCACCATCTCCCTGCCCTCAGCCGAATTTGCGGCGAGCGGCTTTTCGACGAGGACGTGGACCCCTTCGGCAAACGCTTCCAGCGTGAGGGAATGATGCACGGTGGCAGGGGTGCAGATGCTCACCATGTCGCATTTCGCCAGCAGTTCGGAGGTACTGCCGCAGACCCGCGCGCCCCATCGCTCCGCCGTCTCCTCAGCCTTCGCCGCGTCTGAATCCTGAAGAAGGACCTCATCGACCTTATCCGAGGAGGCATAGATCCTCGCATGATGATTGCCGAGACTTCCGGTACCGATGACTCCGGCCTTTAATCCCCGGGACTCGCCCATAGTGTACCCCGCTTTTCGATGTGTGTGGTTATCAGAGAGTTATTCCACGCTGCGATCCGCGTATGAAATCGAGGAATATTTCGATCTCTTCACTCGGCTCGATCTCTATCTCTATCCGCTCGATCGCCTGAGTCACGTTCAGTCCGCTCCTGTATATCAGTCTGTACGCGGCCTTGATCCTCTCGAGCTGGAAATCCTCGAATCCCCTGCGCTTCAGCCCGACAGTATTGAGGCCCATTACCTTGGGCGGACTGCCGGCGACCTTGACGTACGGCAGCACGTCTTTCGCTACACGGCTCCCTCCTCCTACGAAGGAGTGTACTCCGATCCTTACGAACTGGTGAACAGGAACCATCCCGCCGAGTATCGCGTGATCGTGAATCGTCACATGTCCGGCGAGATTGACCGCATTGGCAAGTATCACGTTATCGCCGATGATGCAGTCGTGAGCGATATGCGAGTAGGCCATCAGGAGGCAACCGCTTCCGACAGAGGTAGCATCTCCCTCGTTGGTGGCCGCGTTGACCGTCGCGTATTCCCTGATAATGTTGTTGTCGCCGATCCTGACTAATGTCCTGGCTCCGCGATACTTCAGATCCTGCGGCGGAGTGCCCAGAACGGCACCGTGAAAGATCGTGTTGCCGGCGCCGATCGTCGTAAGCCCTTCGATCAGGACGTTGCTCGCAACGGAGGTCCCTTCGCCTATCTTCACGTCCGGGCCGATGACAGAGTAAGGGCCTATCGTGACATCCTTGCCCAGCTCAGCCCCGTCATGCACAATCGCCGCTCCATGTACCTCGGTCGACATCGTTCCTCCATTATCTCTTCACGATCGTGGACGAAAGGGTTGCCTCGGCAACGACACTGCCGTCGACATAAGCTTTACCCCTCATCTTGCAGAATTTCTTCTTCAGCGACAGCATCTCGAGCTCGAATCTCAGCTGGTCACCCGGAATGACAGGCTTCCGGAACTTCGCCTTGTCTATCGTCATGAAGTAGACCAGATAATCTTCCGGTCTGTCCACGCTCGAGAGAAGCAGGATCCCTCCGACCTGCGCCATCGCCTCGATGATGAGAACCGCCGGCATTATCGGCTGTCCGGGGAAATGCCCCGTGAAGAAGGGCTCGTTTATCGTCACATTCTTGATCCCCACGACTCTCTTGCTGCCCTCGAGCTCGAGTATCCTGTCGACGAGGAGGAAAGGATACCTGTGGGGCATGATGTCCATGATCATGTTGATGTCCCAGTGCCCGCCGCCGGGCCCCCGTGTGAATCTCTGCTTGTTCTTCATGTCCTGCGCGAGGAGTCTGGCAAAGGGCAGGTTGTAGTTGTGTCCCGACCTGACCGCTATGATATGACCCTCGATCGGCGCCCCGGTAAGAGTGAGATCGCCTATGATATCGAGTATCTTGTGCCTGACGAACTCGTCGGGGAAACGGAGCGGGGCATCGTTCATGATCCCGTTTTCGTCGACCACGACGGCGTTGTCGAGGCTGCCGCCCTTTATGAGTCCCTCCTTGCGCAGCATCTCCACATCCGACATGAGGGCGAACGTCCTCGAAGGAGCTATTTCCGAAGTAAATGTATCGGGATCTATATCGATGGAAAAGTACTGCGTACCGATAAACTCGCTTTCATACTCTATCGTATAGCTCACCCTGAACCCCTCGTACGGCAGGGCCAGCAGCTCCACGTCGTCCTTGTAAAATGAAACAGGTGTCGTGATCTTGAGGTATTTTACCGGAACACCCTGGTTCTCTATCCCGGCGGCCCTGATCGATTCGACGAGTTCCAGCACGCTGCCGTCCGCGGGCTCCGGCGGTTCGTCGGCGTCGATGTCGATCACGAGGTTGTCCACCTGCAAGCCTGATGCGGCGGCGAGGATATGCTCCACCGTATGGATCTGGACGCCGTCCCTCGCGAGGGTCGTATTTCTTCTGACCTCTCCCGGATCTATAAACTCCGCCTTCGCGGGGATCTCAACGACAGGATCGAGATCGATCCGGCGAAATACGATCCCTGTGCCGACAGGAGCAGGCTTGAATTCAGTACGGACCCTGATCCCCGTATGAATGCCAATACCTTTAAATATGAATGGATTCTTAATCGTCCTCTGCTGACGGACCACTACCCTTTCCTTTCTCCAGAGCATCCACCCTGTTCTGCAGGTTGCGGAATTCCCTGAGGAGATCGGGCAGGCGTGCGGTAGCCGCGCATATCTTGCGGGCGAATGAATGCTCGCGGGCGGGATATCCCGAAACGCTGATCCCTGCCGGAACGCTCTTGGTAACGCCTCCCTGGGCGCCCACCATCGCTCCGTCGCCTATCTTGATGTGGCCGACAAGTCCAGCCTGTCCGGCCAGGACCACATTCTTTCCCAGCTCTGTGCTTCCTGAGATCCCAGCCTGGGCCGCGACCACCGAGTCTTCGCCGATCACGACGTTGTGAGCTATCTGCACGAGGTTATCGAGCTTCGATCCGCGCCTGATCAGGGTGACTCCGGTCGTCGCCCTGTCGATCGTGGTGTTCGCGCCGATCTCGACATCTTCCTCGATCCTGACGATCCCGATCTGCGGTATCTTGTGATGTTCGTTCCCATCCCTCGCGTATCCGAATCCGTCACTTCCGATCACCGCGCCGGAATGGATTATCACCCTGTCCCCCACCTCACACTTCTCCCTGATCGTCACGTGGGGATAGATCAGGCAGTCGCTCCCGATCCTCACTCCCTCGTTTATGCAGGCGAGCGGGAGTATCGTGGTGCGGTCTCCGACGACGACGTTATCCTCGAGGACGACATACGCCCCGATCGAGATCTCATCGCCGAGTGTCACGGAGTCGGGGATTATCGCTGTGGGATGAACCTCCCGGCTGTATTTCTCCAGGGGGGTCTCGGAAAAGAGCCTTACCACCTTGAGAAACGCCAGGTAGGGATTGTCGACACGTATCACGGCTCCGTCGAAGTTGCCGTTTCCACCCGCCGCGATAACGGCGGACGCCTTCGTCGACTCGAGATACGCCTCGTACTTCGGATTCGCGAAAAATGTGATCTCGCCGGACACGGCTTCCTTGAGGCCTGCGACTCCGCGGATCTCAATCGATCCGTCACCGACGACCTTGCCGCCTACGATCCCGGCGATCTCTTCTATACGATAGGAAGGCATCTGCTGTACCGTTCCGTTATTGCCTCTATTCCCGAATTATCGAAGAATACTATACCCCGATTTCGGTAAAAGCAAACATTATTATACTCCCGGGACGACACGTGTCGTCGTAACTTACTGTATCGTTTCCAGTTGCGCATCGAGCTTGGCTATGATCATATCGGTGATGTCTATCTCTTTATCGGCATAGACGATCACGCCCTGGGAGGAGTCGAGGACCAGTGTAAATCCCTCTTCCTCAGCCACTTTTTCGATTATGCCGTTGATCTTCTCGACGATCGGTTCGGTAAGCTCCTTGTTGCGCCTGGCAGCCTCACCGGTCTCCCCGAAGATGTCCTGCATATACTTCTGGTAATCCTTCATCCTCTGGTCGAAGACCAGCTTCTTTTCCTCGAGTTTCTCCGCGCTGAGCATCAGGCTCTGGCTCTGGATCTCCTCCCTCATCCTTGCCAGCTCGGTCTCCATCTCCTCAGCCTGCTTCTTCCAGATCTCGACCTCTTTCTTATAGATCTCCTCGGCCTCGATCGTCTCCTTGTAATTAGCAAAGATCTTGACGGTATCGATATAACCGATCTTGATCTCCGCGCCGGCAGGAACGGCCGCTGCCATCAACATAAAGAGAGCCAGGACGATCACAGTTAACCTTGTCATATCGCGCCTCCTCGTTTTCTGTTTCGGATTCCATGTAAAATAAACGACTTCCATCAGAACGCAAATCTTTTTAGAAGAAAGTGCCGAAGGTGAAATGGGGCTCCCAGGACGGCCCGCCGTACTTGTCGAAGCCGTATCCGTAGTCGAATCCGAGGTTCCCCATACCGGGCATCTCGATCCTGATCCCCATTCCCAGACCTCGTCTCATATTGTAGATGTTGGCCTCTGCCATCGAGTTCCACGTATTTCCGATATCGTAGAAGAAAAGCCCCCATACCATCTGCGAGAAGGGGAATACGACTTCCTGTGTGATCTTGGTCATGAACGTTCCGCCGACGAACGGACTGTTCCCTTCGGGCACGATCTCATAGAAATCGTATCCCCGCATCGCAAACCGCCTGTTTCCGCCGAGCCTGAACTTCTCGTAATCCTCCACCCTCACACCGCCGTAGCCGTGGATCCCCGCCCCGTCGAGCCCCAGGTGGAAGGTAAACTTCCAGAAGAGCAGCTTGAACCAGGAGATCGACGCGCTGTTTCTGATGAACTGCACGTTTCCGCCGACCGGGCCGCCGGCCAGCTCTGTGCTCCAGGTTATGATCGAGCCACGCGTCGGGTGGAACGGGTTGTCGGTCGAGTTTCTCACGATGCTCAGCGACACTGTGCTCTTGTTGAGTGGCCACCCTACCGTTCTCAGGGAACCTGTTTCGGGATAACGTTCATCGAAATTGGAAATATCCACCTTCTCGAACCTGTACCCGAGGAAGAATCTCGTGTAATCGAGCATGGGAAGCTGGCGGCCGCCCCGGAAAGAGAATCCCGTCCTCGTATCCTTGTAGTACTGCTGGCTGACCCTGTCCTGTACCCAGTCGAAGAGGTTCAGCGTCAGCGACCATTTCGTATCGAAGAAATAAGGCTCGGTATACCGGAGGTTGAGGTTCTTGCGGTACCTGCCGAACTCCCAGTCCAGCCCGATCGTCTTTCCCCTGCCGAGGAAGTTGTTCTCCTGCATCCCGAGGAACCCTGTCAGCCTGTTAAGCTGCGAGAAACCGAAACCGGCCCTGAATGACCCTGTCTGCTTCTCTTCGACATCGATCAGGAGATTGATGTCCCCCTCGTTTCCCACTGGTTCGGTGTCTATCTTCGGCGGTCCGGAGAAATACCCCAGCTGGAATACGTCGCGGATACTGCGCTGGATGTCCTGAAGTATGAACCTGTCGCCCGGATAGACGTCGAGCTCGCGGCGGATCACATTCTCGAATGTCTTGGTATTGCCCGATATCTTGATCTCGTTGATCGAAGCGGGCTGATTCTCGATGATCTCGATGTCGAGATCGATCATCCTGCGCCGCTTCGTCTGGTTCGGGATGACGCGGCTCCAGATGTAGCCGTTCTCCCAGTAGACAGAGTTGATCCCCATGTTCGTCATTTCCATGGCCTGCTGGGAGAAGGGTTCGCCTTCGACGAGCATGATCAGATTCTCGATCTGATGATCGTCGATCTCCGTATTGCCGTCCCATGAGATCTCACCGACATAGTACCGGAGCCCCTCGGCGACCCTTATGTAGATGTCGACGTAACGGTCGTCCCGGACCCGCTCGATATGATCGACCTTCACCGTGGCGTCGAGATAGCCGTCGTCGCGGTACAGCATCAGTATCTTCTCGATATCCTCCTCGAGCACCTTGGGCTTGTAGTCCCCGCCCCTGAACCACGAATCGGGCTTGCTCTCGAACAGGCCGAGGATGTCCCTTGTGCTGAAGGCGCCGTTGCCGAGGATGTCGATATGGCGGATCTTGACCTTCCGGCCCTCGTCGATCCTGTATGTCACGTAGATCTTGTGCTCTTCCCTCGTCGGGATCCTGTCGACCTCGATCTTCGCCCCGTTGTATCCCTTTTCGGCGTAGAGGTCCCGGATGGCCGTGATATCCCTCGTGATCATCGCCGGACGGGCGAAATACCCCTCACGCGTGGATATCTTGGCCCTGATATCCTTTTCCTTTATCCTGCGGTTGCCCTCGACGATCACGGATTTGACCCGCGGGTACTCCTTGACGATTATCGTCACTACGGCCTTGCCGCCATCCTCGGAGTAATAGGCCTGTACGTCGGCGAAGTCCTTCGTTCTGACGAGTCTCTTGATCCCCTGGGAGATCTTCTCGACGACGAATATATCCCCGGCCTTCACACCGAGGATCGACTGGACCTTTGTATCGGTCACGAAGACGTTACCCTCGACATCGATCCTCCCGATCTCTATCGAGAGGGCCTGCGTACCGGCAGCAAGTATGATAAGCAATGCAGTAATAAGCGTTTTCATCGTCAATTATCCATTCATCGGGGGCTGAATCCGGTGAATGCTATCACAGCCCCTCTCAGCCTGCAAAGATAAAAGACCAGCCGGTCAGAAAGCAGGCCGTATTCACGCGGCGGCCCGGGGTCCATATAAGATATGACACCCGGACCACAGGGGAAAGCCCGTTTCTCCGGCTTTTTAAAAGGCCCCGGGAAGCGTTCCCGGGGCACATATACTGTTACGTTTCAATGGAGATGCGGTTCCACTTATTCTCGCGCCAGGCTGTCTAGTCCGCGCTGCAGGAATCCACCTTCTTCTTTTCCGCCACGAAGATAAGGCACTTGGATCCGGGATCAGCGGTGATCTTCAGCGTATCGTTCCTGCTTATCTCTCCGCCCAGCATCTTCTCGCTCAACGGGTCCTCGAGGAGTTTCTGGATAGCTCTCTTGAGGGGCCTGGCGCCGAGGGTCGGATCATATCCCTTGTCGAGGATGAATCCCTTCGCTTCCTCGGTGATCTCGAAATCCAGGTTCATCGCTTCGAGCCTGCCGTAAAGGTCCTTCAGGAGGATATCGATGATCTTCATAAGATCCGCACGGTCCAGTTGCCTGAATACGATCATTTCATCGATCCTGTTGATGAACTCGGGGTTGAATATCTTCTTGGTCGCGTCCATGATCTTGTTCTTCATGTGATCGTAACCGGCATCGGTCCCTCCGTCATCGGAGACAAAGCCCATTCCCTTCGTTCCCTTTACTTCCCTGGCTCCGACGTTCGAGGTCATGATCAGGACCGTATTCTTGAAATCGACCCTGCGGCCGAACGAATCGGTCAGGCTGCCCTCCTCGAGTATCTGCAGGAGAAGATTGAATACGTCGGGATGAGCCTTCTCTATCTCGTCGAGAAGCACGACGGAGTATGGCTTGCGCCTGACCTTCTCGGTGAGCTGGCCGCCCTCCTCGTAACCGACGTATCCGGGAGGAGCGCCGACGAGCCTCGAGATAGCGAATTTCTCCATGTACTCGGACATATCTATCTGGATGAGGGCGTCCTCACTCTCGAAGAGTGTTGCGGACAGTGTCCTGGCCAGTTCGGTCTTGCCGACTCCTGTCGGGCCGAGGAAGACGAACGAACCGATAGGTCTTCGCGGATCACGCAGGCCGGCCCTGTTGCGCCTGACGGCCCTTGCGATCGCCTTGAGTGCTGGTTCCTGGCCGATGACACGCTTGCGCAGTTCGTCCTCGAGGTTGAGGAGCTTGACCGTTTCCTCCTCCTCGACATCGGCTACGGGGATACCGGTCATATCCGAGATCACATTGGCGACATCCTTCGCGGTGACGACAGATTCGCTCTCATGACGTGACTCGGACCACTCCCGGTGTCTTTCCTTCAGCGTGGCGCGCAGCTCCTTCTCCTGGTCCCTGAACGCCGCGGCCTTCTCGAACTCCTGGGCCTGGATCGAGGATTCCTTTTCCTTGGATATCTCTTCGATCTGCCTCTCCATCTCCCGGAGTTCCTCGGGGATCGTGGTCACTGAGAGCCTTGCCCTTGCGCCTGCCTCATCGATCACATCGATCGCCTTGTCGGGCAGGAAGCGTCCCTGAATATACCGCTGGCTGAGATGCACCGACTGGGTTATGGCCTCGTCGGTGAATTTTGTCCTGTGATGCGCCTCGTACTTGTCGCGCAGTCCGAGGATGATCTGGATCGTTTCGTCCTCGCTGGGCGGATTGATCATGATCGACTGGAACCTGCGCTCGAGAGCGCCGTCCTTTTCGATATGCTTGCGGTACTCATCGAGCGTAGTCGCCCCGACACACTGGATCTCGCCCCTCGCCAGTGCCGGTTTGAGCATGTTCGAGGCGTCTATGGCACCCTCTGCTCCACCTGCTCCGACTATCGTGTGTATCTCGTCGATGAATATTATTACCTCGTCGTTGTCGCGGATCTCCGCGATGATATTCTTGAGACGTTCCTCAAACTGTCCTCTGTATTTTGTTCCCGCCACTACAGATGCGAGGTCGAGCGTTGTTATTCTCTTGTCCTTGAGCAGCTCGGGCACCCTGTTCGCTATGATCTTCTGGGCAAGGCCCTCGATGATGGCCGTCTTGCCCACTCCCGGTTCTCCGATGAGAATGGGGTTGTTTTTCTTTCTCCTGCACAGGATCTGTATGATCCTTCCGATCTCTTTTTCCCGGCCGATGATCGGATCGAGCTTGTTGTCCCTGGCCATCTCGGTAAGGTCCCGGCCGAACTGGTCGAGGGTCGGCGTCTCGCTCTTTGCCTGCTTGCCGCGCTCGGAACCGCGTCCCGTACCTCCCTGATGGATCATCTTCATGATCTCTTCACGGACCCTCTTGCGGTCGACGCCCAATTCAAGAAGCACGCGTGCGGCGACCCCTTCACCCTCCCGGATAAGCCCGAGCAACAGATGTTCGGTGCCGACATAGTTGTGCCCCAGGAGTCTTGCTTCCTCTATCGAGAGCTCGAGAACCCGCTTCCCCCTCGGAGTCAGCGGCACCTCGCCGAGGGTGAGTGTATCTCCGCTGGGTCTGACGATATTCTCTATAGCCTGTTGGATCTGATCGAGGTCCAGATCGAGTTTCTGCAGTACCCGTGCGGCGATCCCCTCACCTTCGCGTACTATGCCGAGCAGGAGATGCTCGGTTCCTATGTAGTCGTGCTGCAGTCTGTTCGCCTCGTCGCGTGCGAGATAAATGACTTTTCTGACCCGCTCTGTGAACTTGTCGTTCATGTGCCCCGGTCTTCCTTTCCCCAGGCGGACCCGGCGTCCTCAGGACGCATTCAGCCTCGACCTGATGTAATCAGCCCTGCTCCTGTCCCTCTCGTCCGGTCCCATGACCTTCTCGTAGAGCATCTGGAGATGCATCGGCTGTATCATGATCAGCATCTCGTTGAGATCGGACAGCCCTGTGTCGGTGATCATACCCAGGCCTACACCGAGACGGACCGCCGAGATGAGCCCCATCGCCTCCCTCGAATCGATCATCCTCGCATTCCTCAGGGTGCCGTAGGCTCTCCATATCCTGTCTTCGAGCAAACTCCGTGCCTCTTTGAGAAGGCTTTCGCGGGCTTTTTTCTCGAATTCGAGTACTTTTCGTATATGCGCATCCATGTTCATTATCGTATCCGACTCGGAGAGACCGAGGGTGATCGAGTTGGATATCTGGAAAATATTGCCCACCACTTCACCCCCTTCACCATAACTACCTCTTACATTTAATCTTACATGCCTGAGCCCGTCTGAGACCTTCCTGATATCGCCGTTCTGGACCAGTCCGGGAAGATGGACCATCGCTGAGACCCGCAGTCCGGTACCGACATTTGTGGCACAGGCGGTGAGATAGCCGAACTGGTCGGAAAAAGCGAATTCGAGGGATCCGTCGAGCTCGTCGTCGAGCCGGCTCACCCGGTCGAACGCCTCATTCAGGGCCAGTCCCGCCTCAAACGACTGGAGCCTGAGATGATCCTCCTCGTTCAGCATCACGCTGAGTTTCTCGCCTCTCAGTACGACCAGCCCCCGATTGTTGAATCTCTTCACCATATCCTGCGATATGAGCCGTCTCTCGGCGAGGATCAGGCGCTCCTGATCGGTCGTTTCGTTCATGTCGAGAAAGACTGAATCCTTCATGGAAGCCGTCTGCTCGAGGGCATCCCTCGCCTCGGCGCGAACCGACTCAAGTTCGGACGCTTCGGCGCAGTGCGTGAATGTCCTGCCCTCTATGTTCCTGGCCAGCCTGACACGGGTAGACAGCACGATCCCGCTCTCCTCGCCGCCTTCGCTCAGCCACCAGGTCGCGGGATTCCTCAACAGCATCTGCAGCTGCTTCTGTTTCAACGCGTTTCCATCCCTTTTCTCAGGTCCGCGATCTCATCCCTGAGGCGCGCCGCCCTCTCGTAATTCTCCACATCGACGGAGATCCTCAATTCGTCCTCGAGCGCGCGTATCCTGCGCCTCGCATTTACCTTTTCGGTGCAGTACCTGCGCGGAGACTTGCCGAGGTGCCTCGCATTACCATGTATTCTCTTGAGGACCCTTTCGATATCGTCTCCGAACGAATCGTAGCATTTCGAGCACCCGAGTCCGGCTGATCTGCTGAAGGCCGCGTACGTCCTCCCGCAATGACCGCATCTCCTCCCCTGCCTTTCCTTTTCCGTCAGGGTGCTGTTCACGAGACCGGCGAGGAAACCGTTCTTCTCGAAATTGCTCTTCTTGAGATTATCGAATCCCTTGATCTCGGCGCAGTCCGGGCATATATGGATCTTCTGCACATCGTTTCCGATAACGTTGGTAACATGTATCGTCGCCTCATTTTTCCCGCAGAACTGGCATTTCATATCTTTACCGCCCCATCTCCACGAGCTTTCCCCCTTCGAGCACGAAGCCGCGGTCGGCCCTGCCGAGGAGTTCCCTCTTGTGAGTGACCACGATGAACGTCTGATTCTTCGACCGGCTCAGATCGAGAATAAGTTGGTGAAGCATCTCACTGTTGGCTTCGTCGAGATTCCCCGACGGTTCATCGGCAAGTACGATCGCCGGTTCGTTCATCAGGGCCCTGGCCACCGCGACCCGCTGCTGCTCTCCTCCGGAAAGTTCGGCGGGCCTGTGCGTGATCCTCGCGGCGAGCCCGACCTCCGCGAGGAGATGAGCAGCCCTGTCTTTTTCCTTCTGGCCGATATCGCCCCTGAGAACAGCGGGCATCATCACATTCTCCAGGGCATCGAACTCGGGCAGCAGGTAGTGAAACTGGAATACGAATCCCAGGTCCCTGTTCCTGATCCTGTTCAGTTCCCTGTCGGGAACGGCGAACGGGTCCCTGCCCCTGATCAGTACCTGGCCGCTGTCCGGAGTGTCGAGCGTGCCGAGCACGTGAAGCAGCGTCGATTTACCCGCGCCGGAGGCTCCGAGTATCGCGACGACCTCTCCACTTTCGGCCTCGAAATCGATCCCCCTGAGGACCTCTATATCACCCTTGCGGCTCGTAAAGCTCTTAGTCACATTTTCAGCGCTGAGAATGGTCATAATCTGTCACCCGTCTGAAATATACACCCTGGATCCCCGATGGGCAACCGGGCCCAGGTCACAATGAACGATCAGTCGTACCGTATCGCGTCGAGGGGCGACATATTGCACGCCTCCCAGCTCGGGTAGAGTGTCGCCGCGAAAGATATCAACAGCGCCGCCGCTGAGACCATGACGACATCGACATCCCTCACGAGAACAGGGAGCGTGTTGATGAAATATACGTCAGCGGGCAGATCGAGCTCGACCGCGGAAAGAAGGGTGCAGATACCCAGTCCGGCAGCTACGCCCAGACCCGTTCCAAGCGCCCCGATGATGGTTCCCTCCATCATGAATATCGACATGATCCCTCTCGACGAGGCTCCCATCGATCTGAGGATCCCTATCTCGCTGCGCTTCTCCATGATGACCATCGTCAGCATCCCGACGAGGTTGAACGCCGCGATCAGTATGATCAGCGTAAGGAGCATGAACATCAGGATCTTCTCCACCTTGATATAACTGAAGAGGTTTTTGTTCATCCTTATCCAGTTGTTCATGCCATATGCGCCGCTGCGCTCCAGCCTGCTGTCGATCCGGTCCTCCGTCTCAGCCACATCCCAGATATCGGTAGTGCGGACCCCTATACCCCGCGTAGATGCCTCGAAGTCGAAGAATTTCTCCGCTTCCCCGATATCGATATATGCGAACCGCGAATCGAATTCGAATACGCCCGTCTTGAAGAAACCGAGGACGCGGAATTCCCTCGTCCGTGGCCGGATCTCTCCCATCTTCATCTCGGCCGGAGCACTGACCAGCGTGATCGTCTCACCGAGGTAGACCTTCAGGTCGTCTCCGAGGTCCTGCCCTATCACGATCCCGGGCAGATCCATACCGTCCTCGAAGCCGGTCGATACAAAGGATCTTATCGGCGGGACGAATGAGTCGATCACCGCGGAAACGTTTCGTTCGGATTCGATATCCACCCCCTTGACGATGACACCTTTGGTCTTGACCCTCATCCCGGGGATCAGCTCGTAGAAGAGCAGGGCCTCTCCCCTTATGAAGGGCGAGGCGGATTCCACCCCTTCCACCTCTTCGATTATGGCGGTGATGCTGTCTATCCCGGACCATGAACCTGGCAGACTGGCAAATACGATCACATGCGTGTTGAACTCAATTATCCTGCTGCGAAGCTCGCTCTCGAACCCGTTCATAAGTGAGAGTACGATTATCAGCACGGCCACACCGACGAGAGTCCCCCCTACCGCGATCATCGTCACGCGTGATACAAACCCGCTGCGCCGGCGGGCCCTGAGATACCTCATAGCTATTGCCAGGGAGTAATGCATACCTTTTTCAGCCGTCCCTTCCCGTTTCGGGCCTCATCGCCGGAAAAAGGATTACGTCCCTTATAGAATGTGAATCGGTCAGAAGCATGACCAGGCGGTCTATCCCGATACCGAGCCCGCCTGTAGGGGGCATCCCGTGCTCGAGGGCCCTGAGATAATCCTCGTCCAGCGGGTGAGTCTCGTCCGCCCCTTCCATCTTCATCCTCGTCTGCTGCTCGAACCGTTCGCGCTGGTCGAGGGGGTCATTGAGCTCGCTGAACGCGTTGCCCACTTCGAATCCGGCGATGTACGGCTCAAACCTCTCGACAAGGCCCTTCTCGCTCCTGTGGACCTTGGCCAGAGGCGAGAGCTCCACGGGATAGTCCGTTATGAAGACCGGTTGTATCAGATGCGGCTCTACGAGCTCCGAGAATATCCCGTCGATAAGTCCGGCGCGGCCGGATACTCCATCGAGGTCTATGTCGTGCTTCTCCGCCGTTTTGCGAAGCTCTTCCTCGGAGGCAGAGCGAAGGTCCTTGCCCGTCTTCTCCCTGATCGACTCAAAGAACGGCAGTCTCTTCCATGGAGAAGCGAGATCGATCTCATATTCACCGTATTTAATCCTTGTCGTACCCAGCACCTCGTCCGCGATCTTCAGGTAAAGGCCCTCGACAAAATCCATCATGTCGTTGTAGTCCCAGTAGGCGGCGTAGCATTCGAGCATAGTGAACTCGGGGTTGTGCAACCTGTCCATCCCCTCGTTCCTGAAATCCTTGCAGAACTCATAGACACGCTCCATCCCGCCCACGATCAACCGCTTGAGGTAGAGCTCGTCAGCGATCCTGAGATAGAGCCTCATATCGAGGGCATTGTGATGCGTGACGAACGGCCGCGCCGCCGCGCCGCCGTATATAGGCTGCAGGATCGGCGTCTCTACCTCGAGGAAATCACGCTCGTTGAGGAAGGTCCTGATCGTGTCGATTATCCTCGACCTCGTCCTGAAGACCTCCATCACCTCGTCGTTGACGATAAGGTCGACATAACGCCGCCTGTATCTGAGTTCCTTGTCCTGAAGACCGTGGTATTTTTCCGGGAGCGGAAGAAGCGACTTGGAAAGGAGCTCCAGTCCGCGCGCCCTGATCGTCAGCTCGCCTGTCCTCGTCCTGAACAGATTCCCCGAGATGCCTACGATGTCGCCGACGTCGAGGAGCCTGAAGGTCTTCCATGTCTTCTCGTCGACCTCGGAGTCCTTTATGTAGAACTGCATACTTCCACTGCCGTCCTTGAGGTTCCCGAACGATGTGTGCCCGTGCCCTCTGACCGCCATGATCCTGCCGGCCACCGACGCCGTGGCACCCTCGGCGGAAAGCGCCTCTTCGCTGGCAACAGCTTCTGCCAGGGTATGGGTACGTTCGAACCTGTAGGGATAGGGATTCACTCCGATTTCGCGCAGCTCTTCGAGTTTGCGGATGCGCTCATCCCTCTCCCGTCCTCCTTCCATTTTTTTCTTATCGTTCACCTTCAGATCTTCCTTCCCTTCCATTTCAGATAACCTTCCATGAACTGTTCTATTGCACCGTCCATAACGGCCGGGATGTTCCCTGTCTGGACCCCTGTCCTGTGATCCTTCACCATCGTATATGGATGAAATACGTAACTCCTGATCTGGTTGCCCCAGGAGATATCCTTCTTTTCTCCAGCGGCCGCGTTCTGCTTTGCCACCTCTTCTTCGGACAGTTTCGTATAGATACGCGAGCGCAGGACCTTCATCGCCATCTCCCTGTTCCTGTGCTGTGAACGCTCGTTCTGGCACTGCACCACTATGCCGGTCGGGAAATGGGTGATCCTCACAGCCGATGAAGTCTTGTTGACGTGCTGTCCGCCCGCCCCGCTTGCCCTGTATGTATCGATACGGATATCGTCCGGGTTTATCTCGACCTCTATATTGTCGTCGATCTCAGGATAGACATGCACGGCGGCGAACGATGTATGCCGCCTGTGATTGGCGTCGAATGGCGATATCCGCACGAGCCGGTGGATCCCGCTTTCAGACTTGAGTCTGCCGAAAGCCAGGTCACCACGAACCTCGATCGTCGCATTCTTTATCCCCGCTTCGTCGCCCGGCTGCAGATCGAGTATCCTGAAGGTGTATTCATTCGTCTCGAGAAACCTTGTGTACATCCTGAGCAGCATCTCGGCCCAGTCCTGGGACTCGGTCCCGCCCGCTCCGGGATGAATGTTCAGGATCGCGTTTCCCCTGTCGTGTTCCCCTGAGAGCAGGACGGCCATCTCGAATTCAGCCAGTTTCCGGTTGATATTCGCAAGTTCGCCGCTGATATCCTCGAGGATCGATTCGTCCTCTTCGCCCAGGGCGATCAGCTCCTTCAGCGAATCGATGTCCGACTTTATCTTTTTATAGGGATCGAGCGTACTGTTGAGCCCCTTGAGCCTCGACATGAGCTTTTCGGCATTTTTCCGGTCGTTCCAGAAATCGGGCTCACCCATCTTCTTCTCTATCTCCGCCACCCCAGCCGTCAATGTCTCGAGGTCAAAGATACTCCTTGAGGCTAAGCAGCTTCTGTTCCGCTCTCGCTGCGGCTTCCGCAGCTTCCTTAGATGACAACCTCTCCTGCATCAACGTTTCCTCCGCGACCGGTTGTATTCCTCGAGAAACTCGTCTCTTATACGCTCCGCTTCTTTCCTTACCCCGGAGAGCGGGATATCGGTGTCCAGCCTGACACCGGCTTTTTCCCAGTCCGTAAAGAGATCCTTCTGGCGTTCGATGCGCAGCCCGGCTTCTTTGCGATCGAAACCGTTCCTTCGCATCATCCTGCGGATGCGGACCTCTTCAGGCGCATCGGTCAGCACCACGAGGTCAGCCTTGAGTCTGAATCTATACTGTAAAAACAGCACTGCATCAAGGACTATGTATTTTGAGGTCTGCTCCAGTTCCTTCAGCTTTTCCCTCGCCAGTTTCTTGACATAGGGACGGATGATCACATTGAGCCTGTCGAGTTTCTTCTGGTCCGGAAAGACGGTTCCGGCAAGCCTCAGTCTCGAAACCTTTCCGTCATCGCCCATCACTTCGGAGCCGAACTCCTCCCCGAGCTTTTTGATGAAGCCGGGGTCTTCCAGCGCGGCGTGAGCAAGCATGTCGGCATCGACATAAACGCCCCCTCCCTCGGCCATGACCTTCGCGACTGTAGATTTCCCCGAAGCGATCGGTCCGGTGACCACGATGAGAGGTACTTTCATCCGTGCGCCTCCAGCCAGTTTTCGCCGGTATCGACTTCCACCTTGAGTGGAACATCGAGCTCCACGGCAGCCTCCATCTTCTCCCTGACGAGTCCGGTCACCCTGTCCTTTTCGCCGAGCGGAACGTCGAATACGAGTTCATCGTGGACCTGGAGGATCATCCTGGCCCCGAGACCCTCCTCCGCTATGGCGGCGTCGATATCGATCATCGCTATCTTGATCATGTCGGCTGCAGTACCTTGTATCGGCATGTTGACCGCGATCCTCTCCGCGAAACTCCTCAGTCTGCCGTCGCCTGACTCTATCTCGGGAAGGGGCCGCCGCCTGCCGAGCAGAGTCTCCGAATAACCCTTTTCACGCGCGGTCTCCTTCGAGCTGGCGATGAAATCCCTGATGCCCGGGTACTTTTCGAAATACTCCTCTATGAAAGCCTTCGCCTCTTCGAAGGGGATCCTCAGCTGCTGCGAAAGCGCCCTCGGTCCCTGCCCGTACATCACCCCGAAGTTGATCGTCTTCGCTCTCGAACGCATCTCATGCGTCACAGCTTCTTCCGCCACACCGAATATCCTCGCGGCAGTCCGCGCGTGTATATCGGCCTCATCGCGGAATGCAGCGACCAGTTCGGGATCGCCGGAGAGGTGAGCCATGATCCTCAGCTCGATCTGGGAATAATCGGCGTCGACAAGGATATTGCCTTTGCGGGGTACGAATGCTTCCCGGATCCTTCTTCCCATCTCGGTGCGGATCGGGATGTTCTGCAGATTAGGATCGCTTGACGACAGGCGGCCCGTGGCCGTCACCGTCTGGTTGAACGATGTATGTATCCGTCCCGTCTTCCCATTGACCAGCTTCGGAAGAGAATCTATATATGTACCGGCCAGCTTACTCAGCTGCCTGTGTTCCAGTACCAGGCCGGCTATCGGGTTTTCCACGGCGAGCTCGGTCAGGACCCTGACGTCGGTCGAGTAGCCCGTCTTGGTCTTCCTCGACGAAGGAAGGCTCAGCTTCTCGAAAAGGATCTGCTGCAGCTGCTTCCCCGAGTTTATGTTGAATGTCTCGCCGGAAAGTTCGAATATCTCGCCTGTCAGCCTGTCGAGCTCGGCCGCCACCTTCCCGGACAGCGCCTTGAGCCTCTTCGTGTCGACTCCCATACCTTCGAGTTCCATACCCTTGAGCACGAAGCTCAGGGGCATCTCGATATCGGTGAAAAGTCTTCCCGCGTCTGTTCCCTCCAGTACGGGCTCAAAGAGCTGCCTCAGCCGGAATGTGTAGTCGGCATCTTCGGCAGCATAATCGGCAAGCCTCTCCTGAGGCACCGTTCTGATGTCCTTTGTCCTGTCGCCCTTTTCAAAGAGCTCCTGATAAGGGATCATCCTGTGGCGGAAATAATCCATCGCAAGGTTGTCGAGTGAATGGGAGCGCCTCGACGGATCGAGGCAGTACGAAGCGATCATCGTGTCCCATGTGACGTTCCCGACCGGTAGTCCGTGCGCTTCCAGCACCATCAGGTCGTACTTTATATTGTGGCCCGTTTTTTCAGTGAGGTCGCTCTCGAGGACGGGGCCGAGGACCTCCCTCACCTTTTCCAGAGGGATGCCGGACGATGGACCGTCGAGATCGAAGAGTCCCTGTTCCGTTTCTTCCGCGCGCGACTCCACGGGGACAAAGTAGGCCCTGCCTTCCTCACAGCAGAAAGACATCCCGACAAGCTCCGCCTCCAGAGGATCGAGAGATGTCGTCTCAGTATCGAGCGCGAACCTGCCCGCCTCAGTGAGAACGGAGGCGAGTCTCTGGAGCCCATCTTCGTCGATCAACCTGTAGTCCACCGAGGAACCCTGGACGTTCCGTCCGAGGTCGAGCTCCTTTATCACCTGGTTGAACTCGAGGTCGAGAAGCATATCGAGAAGGGCATCTTCGTCCCTTTTTCCTATTTCGAGCTGATCGCATGTGACGTCGAGAGGGACATCGATAAGAGTGACCAGTTCCATCGACATCAGCGCGTCTTCCCGGCCCTCCTCTATCTTCCTGCGAACATGAGCCGGCTCGATCTCCGCGCTCCTCTCGAAAACAGCTTCGAATGAACCGAAGTCATGCAGAAGCTTCAATGCGGTCTTCTCGCCTATCCCTTTTACGCCGGGGATATTATCCGCACTGTCCCCCATCAGTGCGAGAAGATCGGCGACCTGATCGGGGCGAAGTCCGTATCTTTCCGCTACCAGTTCCGGCCCGGCCACATCGGTGAGATTCGTCCCTTTTCCCGGCCTTATGATCCGTACGCGGTCGGAGAGGAGCTGGAAGAGATCCTTGTCCCCCGTCACGATCCGCACATCGATCCCCTTTGCTTCCGCTTCCCTGGTGAGCGTAGCGATGATGTCGTCCGCCTCGTAGCCCGGCTTGATCACGACGGGAATTCCCATCGCCTCGAGCATTTCGACTATGACGGGGAACTGCGGGGACAGATCGTCGGGCATCTCCTCCCTGTGTGCCTTGTAATCGGAATATTCCCTGTGGCGGCCGGTCTCCTCCTCGCTGTCGAAGACGCATGCCAGCATCTCCGGACCATAACGGTCGATGAGCTGCAGGACCGTTCGCAGGAATCCGTATACCGCGCTCGTGTTCTCACCGCGCGCATTTGTAAGCGGATTGTGTATGAATGCGTAGTACGACCTGTAGGCGATGGCGTGCCCGTCGATCAGGAATAGTGCCATCACGTTCCTCCGTCGTCAGATGTCAGAATACAGTCCCTTGTCTACGATGTATCGTTCGACAGGCTCCGGTACGAGGTACCTGATCGCCCGTCCCTCCCGGACCCGGCTGCGTATCCCGCTCGACGAGATCGTGTTCGCTCCCGTATCGAGGATCATCATCACAGCTCCCGCGGGTGGGGCTGGAAGATCTCCGCTGCCCGGCCTTGTCATCGATATGATTGTCGCGTTTTCAAATATCACTTCCGGCTTCCGCCACTTCCCCATCTCACGCAGAGAGTCGCTGCCTACGATCAGATGCAGCTGCTGCCTTCCGTACCCGGCCTGCGAGTAATGAAGTACCGATTCCCAGGTATAGGACGGGCCTCCTGATCCCTCGAGGAGAGACAGCTCGAACAGACTGTTCCCTTCGATCGCGAGGCGTACCATCGCGATGCGTTCCTCGAAAGGGGACAGGTTCCTCTCTGTCTTGTGAGGAGGTGCGGCCGTCGGCATGAACAGCACCCTGTCCAGACCGGCAAAATCAGCCGCCATCTGAGCGAGGATCAGGTGCCCGGTATGCACGGGGTCGAACGACCCTCCGAACAGCCCTATCCTTTCCATATCAGCCACCGGACTTCTCTTTCGAAAGCTTCTTCAGCTGCGAAGAGGCCGATCTCTGCTCAGAGAACTTGTGCTTCGACTGAACCGCCCGGCTGTACGCGTCGGCCGCGAGATCGTTCTCGTCGTTCGACTGCTTGATATACCCGATGTAATACCAGCTCCTGCCGGCCCATTCGGTATCGGGATACTCGTTGACGACCTTTCTGAAATATATCTCCGCGGCGCCGTAGTGCCTTCTCTTGAAATAGAGCTTTGCGCTCTGATACGACTTCTTCCCGAGCAGGTCATGGATCTCGCCGCGGACCTTGAGCGCTTCCTCCCTGCGCGGGCTGTTTGGAAATATATCGAGGAACCGCTCGATCCGGGCCAGTGCGTCGTACGACTGGGACTGGTCCCTTTCCGCTCTCTGGGTCATCTCGAAGGAGCACAGTCCCTCGAGGAAGAAAGCGTCATCTATGTATTCGCTGTATCCGTAGTCCGCTATAAGGATCCTGTATTCGACGGAGGCCAGGGCGTACTCCTTGGCCCCACGGTACGATTCGGCCAGCCTGAACTGGGCGTAGTCGCTTCTCTCATCCCCCGCGAAGACCGCGAGGAAATCCTTGTATTCCATGCCTGCCTGGGTGTATTTCCTCCTCGAATACAGATCGTCGGCAAGGCGCAGCTTCTCGTCGGGAACGTTGACGTTGCGCGCGGAATAAGGTCCGCCGCACGAGGACAACGCAACAGCCGCCAGGATAAGGACGGCCAGCTTCCTAGCGGAGGTTCTTTTTCCTCTCAGCCTCAATCCTCTCAATCCTTTCCTTGGCCTTTTCCGCCAGCCGGCCACTTGCGCCTAGACTCAGGTTGACTACTTCCGTGTAATAGCGCACCGCCATCGCGTAGTCGGACCTTGATTCAAAGATCTCCGCGAGCAGAAAATTCGCCTTCTCCCTGACGAGCGGATTACCCGCTGTCGACGCCAGCTCTCCGAGTATCCGTTCGGCCTCTTCGGGATCACCGCCCGAGAGCATCTCTTTTCCCGAATCAAGCAGGAGGTTCTCCAGCTTCCACTCGGCCGTACTCCTCATCCTGCTCTTCGGGTACCGATCCTGAAAATCCCTGTACAGCCGTATCGCCTCGAGTGTATCGCCGTGACCCTCGAATGCCGATCCCAGATCCATCATCACCATTGCGGCGCCAGCCGTATCGGGATACTCCTCGAGAAAGACCGTGTAGTAGTGGATCGCTCCGCGGTAGTCCTTCCTGTCGAGCATCAGGTCCCCGGCAAGTCCGTTGTACCGCCCGAAATCAAGATCCTTACTGTAATTCACCGCCTGGATGATGAACCGGCTTCCTTTTGCCGTCAATCCCTTCTCGAGGCTCTCAAGGGCCTCATCCTTAAGCACGCTGACTATCATCGGCGCCCATGTAGAGTCGCTGCTGAAGACTTCGGCGAAGCTGTCCGAGGCCTCCGCCTCGATGCCGAGTCTCATGTACGATTTCCCTACGAGAAAAAGGAGTTCGGGCGACCGCTCGCCGCCCCTGCGGAAATGAAGCCTCGCTATATACAGGGCCTCGCGGTAATTACCCTTCGCGTGCTCTTCCTCGACCTGCTCAAGGACTGATTTGCTTCCGCACGAAACAGCGGCCGCAGTCATCATGGCAAGCGTGAGGCACGCGAGCCTTCTGAAATGAGTTCGGAAGACTGTCATCCGCATCCCGGTTCAGTTTGAATCCTGATTTGAGAAGAACAGGTATACCAGGCCCACAACGATTCCGGTAACGACAACGGGTTCTACGAACCTGCTCCACCGGATCTCGTCCCTGACCGGCATGGTAAAATCATGCGCAGGATCCTCAACGCGTTCGAGCAGCGAATACGCGATCCTGTCCTCGTACTTCTTCTGGGCCTCACCGACCCATACGATCTCACCGGTCGAGGAATCAAGCAGTTTGGCGAAGATGCCTACCTCGGCGAGCCTTTCGACCTCTTTCGCCCCGACCCAGTAACTCCGGCCGATGTCCGGGTACTTCACGGAGTAGCTGATGATCTGGTAGGAGAACACGTATTCCGGACGTTCGGTCTGTTCCACCTCCGGAGTCTTGGAGGCGATGCGGAGTCCCGCAGTGGTCATTTTTCTGACCAGCTCGTTCTCGAATACCTTGTCGATACCCGAGTCGATCCCTCCCTCTTTACGGATGAGAATGATCGTCTCCCTCGCGATCGAAGGCATGTTCACGGCCAACTCGTCGAGAGCCTCACCGGCTATCTTCTCGAGTATCTCGTAGTTCGTTATCGTGTTCTCACCGGTCCCCTGAGGGGAGCTCACGGCTGGAAATGTCGTTATCACAATGGCCAGCAAGAGCACCGCGGCGATCCTGGCCAGAAGTCTTTCGTCTCTGAAGCGATTCACGAAATACCTCCAATAGGGGCATACTGTTCTATTTATAAACGACTCACGCCGTTATATTACGGCTCACGCGGCCTGTTTCCGCTTAACGTAGAATATAATCAGCATTTACGGGGTCAATGTCAAATAAAATCTCCCGAGGGGCGGGCGAAAAGGTCGTATGCCTCGGAACGTACCACAACGGCCTTTCCAATCGTTCCCGGCAGAGCCGGCGTATCCGCGAGCCAGACCGATCCATCGATCTCGGGAGCCTGCCCGTACCATCGTCCCGATACCGCCGTTTCACTCCGCGTATCGACGATAACATCGATTTCCCTGCCCTCCATCCCCGCCAGTATATCGGCGGAAATATCGAATTGAAGGGAAGACAGCTCCTCGAGCCTTTCGCTGATGATCTCGTCGGCCACCCGCTCCCCGAAACTGGAGGCCGGCGTTCCGCGCTCCGGCGACCACCTGAATATGCCGGCATGATCGAGCCTGTACTCCTCGATGAAAGATGCGAGAGATTCAAAATCCTCATCTGTCTCACCTGGAAATCCGGTCATCAGGGTAGTGCGTATCACGAGCCCGTCGATCGAGGATCTGAGGGTGTCGAAGATATCTCGAAGGTCCCTTTCGGTGTATCCCCTTCCCATCCGCTTAAGAACAGGATCCGAGACATGCTGGATGGGGATATCGAGGTACGGGATGACCTTTGTCGACCTGATGGCAGCGGCGAGTCTCTCCGCGTCGATGCGGGCCGGGTGGAGATACATCAGCCTTATCCATTCCAGGCCTTCTATCCGTGACATGGATTCGAGCAGGAAGTGGAGGTCATATTCTCCATCCCTGTCGGTGCCCCACGCGGTCGTATCCTGGGCGATGATGATCAGTTCCCTGACTCCTGAGCCGGCAAGCGAAGCAGCTTCTCTCAGCAGCTCATCGCCGCAGCGGCTCGCCAGATCGCCCCTTATCGACGGGATCGTGCAGTAGCTGCACCTGTTCGAGCAGCCCTCTGAGATCTTCAGATATGCGGTGTGCGGCGGTGTGAAGAGGAGCCTTCCCGGATCATGCGTGACCGGTCCCGCGACCTCGTCCGCGAGGCCCTCCATCGATTCCACGTCGAGAAAGATATCTACCTCGGGCATGAGGTCCTCGAGCTTCGCGCCCTCCCTCGTCACGAGACATCCAAGCACGGCGAGAAGCTGCCAGTCCTCCCTTGCGCCGGCGATCTCGAGTATCTGCTCGATCGATTCCTCTTCCGCAGCCTCGATAAAAGCGCATGTGGTCACAACAAGCAGTCCGGCCCCGGCGGGATCGGCAGATTCGGTCCACCCCGCAGCCGTCAGGCGTGCCGCTACCCGTTCCGCATCCACGAGGTTCTTGGGACAACCGAGATTGTAAAAGTGGTATGTCGCCGGGCGGGCGATATTATCTGCTCTCCTCGTATTCTTCACGGCTGATAAGCACTTCCCGGGCCTTGCTGCCCTCGAAGGGGCCGACTACACCCGACTGTTCGAGCATATCGATAAGCCTTGCCGCGCGAGCGTACCCGACGCGGAGACGGCGCTGGATCAGTGATATCGAGCCCTGCTGATGGATTATCACGAGCTCCCGTGCTTTTTCGAAGAGATCGTCGTCCACGTCGGTGTCTTCCGCGCCGCCCGCCGCTGACTGCTCGGAAAGATCGATCTCCGCTCCCGGCCTGCCGAAATCCTTCCAGTAGTCGGCGACGTTCTCCGCCTCCCTCTCCGAGATATAGGCGCCCTGGATCCGGATGGGCGTCGGGAGGTTCTTCGGAAGATAGAGCATATCGCCGTTGCCGAGAAGGGTCTCGGCCCCGTTCACGTCGAGGATCGTGCGCGAGTCGGTCTTCGATGTTACCTGGAAGGCGATCCTCGAGGGAAAATTCGCCTTTATCAGGCCGGTCACGACATCTACAGACGGCCTCTGCGTGGCGAACACGAGATGGATGCCGATCGCTCTGGCCATCTGGGAAAGCCTCGTGATGGGCGGATAGATCTCGTTCCCGAGGGAGACCATCAGATCGGCCAGCTCGTCTATTATCGTCACGTAGTAGGGAAGCCTGGTAAGGACCTCGTCAGTCACCGGATCGCGAAACTCCTCCGACTCTACCTTCATGTTGTAGCTCTTGATGTTCTTCACCCCGAACTGGGCAAGGAGTCTGTACCTCCTGTCCATCTCTATCGTGAGCCAGTTGAGGACCTTCAGCGTCGGTCTCGCCTCTGTTATCACCGGATGGAGGAGGTGCGGGATATCGTTGTAGGTTATCAGCTCGAGCCTCTTCGGATCGACGAGGATGAACCTGCAGGTAGCGGGCGTATGCGTAAAGAGAAGCGAACAGATGATCGAGTTTATGCAGACGCTCTTCCCGCTCCCCGTCGCGCCGGCGATGAGCAGGTGGGGCATGTCGGCAAGATCGGCATAGTACGGCTCACCCATGACAGTCTTGCCAAGGACCACGTTAAGCCCCTCTTCCCTTTCGGGGAAGTGTTCCATCATCTCTTTCAGAGGAACGAGCTTCGGTTCCGGATTCGGGACCTCGATCCCGACAGCGCTTTTTCCAGGTATCGGCGCCTGGATCCTCAGTGACCTCGCCGCCAGGGCCAGAGATAGGTCGTCCGCCCTGTTTGCGATCTGGCTCACCCTGACGCCCGCGGCCGGCACGAACTCGAAGGTCGTCACGACGGGGCCGGGAAGGACCTTCTGGACCTTGCCCTTCAGGCCATAGTCAAGAAGCTTCGTCTCGATCATTTCCGACCTCGCGATGAGGTCATCCCTGCTGAAAGTCACCTCGGATTCATCGTAGTCGTCGAGCAGAGAAAGGTCGGGCAGAGGGGCGTTGTCAGCCGGCGTGGCCGCCGCTCCGGTATGCTTCTGCTGCGACTCGGCATTTTCTATCTTTTTCTTCGGTTTCGGCGCCGGGGGCCGCCTCTCCGGGATGTCGATCTCTACCGGATCATCCTCGATGTACGGTTCCGGTCTCCCTATCTCCGGTATATCGGGAACGGCCCGGGTCTTTTGCATCTTTCTGCTCTTCGCGCGGGGCTTTACCGTCCTTCCGCTCCGGCGCAGCGAGGGGAACGAGGGCCTCGGGATCCTGATCCCGCCCGACTTCTCGATCGCGGCCCGGATCTGTCCGAAGAATATGGTAACGAGTGTGACAAGAAGGGCCGCTGAAAGTACCAGTATCGAGCCTGTCCTGCCAATCAGCGTCGCGAGGACCGAATGGACTCCCGTCCCGAGCATGCCTGCCTCCTCCGGCGCATCGAACCAGGAGGCAATGGCGGTGAGGATCAGTGTGAGCAGGCCCGCAAGGATCACAGGCCGTTTCCGCTCTGAAAGAAGGCGGCCCGAGATAGTAACCACACCCGCGTACAGAAGGATCAGCGGCACGACCCAGGAGAAATGCGCGCCGAGCACCCACCTCAGCCCGCTGGCAAGCAGATGGCCGACAGGCCCGCAGGTGTTCTTCACATTCATCGAGATCGTATCATCGATATTATAAGACCGCAGCGCGGCGCCGATAAACACCGCAATGATCAGCAGAACAAGACCGACAGCTATATTTTTCTTACCTGGCACCCTGTCTCCATCGATGTAAAATACAGAATAACTATGTACTGGCACCGGTCACATAAACCGTTTTCTCAAGCGCCGTTCATTTCTTCCCTTTTTCTATCAATGATTTCACGGAAGGTAAAGCAGTTTTTGACCGTGTCTCCCTTCAGGATGGCGGATATGACCGCGAGCCCGTCAGCTCCGGCATCGAGAACGCTCCGGGCGTTTTCCATCCCGATCCCGCCGATAGCGACGATCGGAATGGAGGTCGAGCTCCTCGCCGATACAAGCGCATCGATCCCCGCGATGGCCGCGTCGTCCTTCGTCGTCGTCGGAAAGAGAGCCCCGACTGCGATATAATCCAGATCGTCGAGCGGCGCCGCGTCGATATCGGCCGCGCCGCGCACACTCAGCCCGATGATGCGAGCCGGGCCGAGGATCGCTCTGGCCGCGGAAGGATCGGCGTCGGAAGCTCCGAGATGGACCCCTCCCGCACCGGTCTCCGCCGCCAGTTCGGGGAGATCGTTGACTATCAGGGGGATCCCCGCCTTCTCCGCGATGGGGATCGCGGCGGCCAGATCGCGCCTCATCTGAGAGAGAGACAGATCCTTGGCTCTGTACTGGATCATTCCGCTCCCGCCCTCCACGAGGGCGGCGGTGATATCCGGCACCTCGCCAGCCGGAACTATCGACCTGTCGATGAATGTATAGAGAAAGGGAGACTCCGGAAAAGGCCGGCCGGCCGGACCGGCCGCGATCATCGCCCTCTCCAGTTCGTAGACCCTGAAGCGCAGGCCCTTCGCTCTCCGGCCTCCGTCGGAACCGGCGCGTTTACCGAATTCCTCGATCACACGCAGACCTTCCTCCACCCTGAAGAAATTAGCGCGAGCCGTAGCGTCCAGTGATTCCCTCTTCTCCTCCGACGGAGTGGAGAACCTGCTCCCCACATCCCCGGCGCTGTCGCGGAAATCCGTGACATCGGCCGGGAAAAGACCTGCCAGAGCCCTGATCTCGTGGCGCATGTCCTTGACGGCCCGGGTGAGCCGCTCGTCCCCGATCGCAAACCTCGCGATCTCCTCGATGACCCTGATCCCTTCAGCGCACCTGTTGATATTGGCGTCGATTATCCTGAGAACGACAGCTGTATCTCCGGGGTTGTCCTCGTGCATGGCGGTTCTTCCTGGGTAAGCCCTCTGCATCAGGGCTCGATGAGTCCCTGCAGGAGTTCGGGGACCCTCCTGATACTGTCCCTGCGGGCGCAGTATTCGATATCTTTCCCGTATCCGAGCTCGATCAGCTGCCTGCCCCTGTCCGTTGAGCGCAGATAGCCTTCGATGTCGTCGGCGTACCTTTCGGCGAGGAGCACCGCTATGGATGCGGAATCGTCAAGAATGGACGTATCTGCCTGCAGCGTCAGAGTATCGAGAAGCAGGCCGGCGCAGAGGAGGTCCTCACCGGCGATCCTGCCGTGATTTCCGCTGCATATGATGACTATGTCGCCGTGACCGGAGATCTCGTCGGCGACGGCGTCGACGTTGAGGATCGAACATACTATAAGCCTGCCCGCCTTGGAAGCGGCTGCCGCTATAGCGGGCGTGCCGTTCGAGGTGGCGAGTATTATCGTCCTGCCCCCTATCGTCTCCCTGTCGAGCTCGGAGGGTGAGTTGAACAGGTCGAACCCTTCGATCGGCAGGCCCTTCTGCTCTCCGGCAAGAAGCTTGTCGCCCCTGTCAGAGAGGCTGACAAGCCGCGTGGCCGTCTCAATGCTCTCCACCGGAAGGATCCTCGCGGCGCCGTTTTCCAGGGCGGCCAGTATCGTACTGGTTGCCCTGAGGACATCGATCACCACGACGATCGATCCGTGATAACTCTCCCCTGCCGCCTCTCCGGCAGTGGCGTAAAATCGGAGTCCGACCTTTATCGAGCTCATCGGCCTGCCCTGTCAATGAAAGAAGTATCGAAATCTCCGCTTATGAACTTTTCGTGCCGCAGGATCCACAGGTGAAAGGGTATCGTCGTGGGCACGCCCTCGATCACGCACTCTTCGAGCGACCTGATCATACGTACCCTCGCCTCTTCCCTCGTCTCGCCCCACGTTATTATCTTGGCAAGAAGCGAATCGTAGTACGGAGGCACTGTGTACCCCGCGTAGAGATGCGAATCTACTCTGACGCCCGGACCTCCCGGGGGATGATAGAAGGTAACGAGCCCGGGGGAGGGCTTGAAATCCTTCTCCGGATCCTCGGCGTTGATCCGGCATTCGATCGCATGGCCGTTCACGCCGGCGTGCCTGTCGAGCAGCGGGCTCTCACCGGTCGAGGCGAGCCTTATCTGTTCCTTGATCAGATCGACTCCGGTAACCATCTCCGTCACCGGGTGCTCGACCTGGACCCTCGTATTCATCTCGAGGAAGTACACGTTTTCTTCCGGATCGACTAGGAACTCCACCGTTCCGAGCGACCCGTACCTGACATATTCGGCACCCCTGACCGCATAGTCGAGTATCCTGTCCCGCATCTCCGGGGATATCCCGGGAGCGGGCGATTCCTCGATCAGCTTCTGGTGCCTTCTCTGGATGCTGCATTCACGCTCGCGGAGATGGATTGCCCTGCCTTTCCCGTCGCCGAACACCTGGACCTCGATGTGCCTCGTGATCTCGAGATATTTCTCGAGATAGAGGCCGCCATCACCGAAGGATGCCTCGGCCTCGGCTCCGGCAGCGTGGAAAAGCGAGGCGAGTTCGTCGGCTCCGCGGACTATCCTGATACCCCGGCCGCCTCCACCCGCTACCGCCTTGATCATGACAGGATAGCCGAGCCGGCCGGCGAGTTTCAGGGCGATCTCCTCCCCCTCGACAACGCCGTCGCTGCCGGGAATGATCGGAAGATCCGCCTCGTTCATCAGCCTCCTGGCCTCTGACTTGTGCCCCATCTTCTCCATCAGCGATGGCGCGGGCCCTATCCAGTCCAGGTTGCAGGACAGGCAGACCTCGGCGAAGTAAGGGCTCTCGGCGAGGAATCCGTATCCGGGGTGGACCGCGTCGGCGCCGGTGATCTCGGCTGCGGCTATGAGCCGGGGGATGTTGAGATAACTTTCGACGGGCTGGGCCTTGCCGATACACACGTCCTCATCGGCGAACTTGACATGGAGAGATTCAGTGTCGGCCTCCGAATGCACGGCGACCGTCCTGATACCCAGTTCCCTGCAGGCGCGTATGATCCGCAGGGCGATCTCGCCCCTTGCGGCTATAAGGATCTTATTGTACATCGACCCGTTCTAGAGTTCGCCGATGGATGTGCCACCGGTCGTCTCGGCACCCTCGAAGGTATCCCAGGTCGTGTCACTCGTGGCCTGGATACCCTTGAGACGCAAGGCGAACTCGTGCGGGTTGGAGCTGTTCTTCAGCGCCTCCTCCATGCTGACGCTCCCATTGCTGAGAAGCTGCATCAGTGACTGGTCGAAGCTCTGCATCCCGTGCGATGTCACTCCCTCCCTGATCGCCTGTGAGATCATGGGTGCCTTTTCAGGGTCAATAATATACTCGCGTATGGTGGATGTTACAATCATAACTTCCACTGCGGGTACCCTGCCCTTGCCTTCCTTGACGGGAATGAGGCGCTGCGAGATGACCGCCCGCAGCGTCGAGGAGAGAAGATACCTGATCTCCTGGTGCTGGTGAGGCGGAAAGAACGAGATGACGCGGTTGATCGTCTGGGTAGCGTCGATCGTATGCAGTGTGGAAAGCACGAGATGGCCCGTATCGGCAGCCATCAGGGCGATCTCCATCGTCAGGGCATCACGGATCTCTCCAATGAGGATCACATCCGGGTCCTGCCTGAGGATGTGACGCAGCGCCTCGTGGAATGACGATGTGTCGCTCCCAATCTCGCGCTGGTTGATGATGCTCTTCTTGTCCTGATGAAGGAACTCTATCGGGTCCTCGATCGTGATGACGTTCTTGTTGGCATTTTCGTTTATCTCCCTGACCATCGCGGCGAGGGTCGTCGACTTTCCGCTTCCTACCGTTCCGGTAACAAACATCAGACCTCTCGGCTTCTTCGCGAGATCCTTCAGTATCTCCGGAAGGTCGAGCTCATCGATCGACTTGATCTCGACGGGGACGTGCCTGAAGACCATGGCGATCGATCCACGCTGCACGTAGAAGTTGGCCCTGAACCTGGCGAGGCCCGAGACACCGAATGCGAAATCGACTTCACGGGTATTCTTGAAGCGATCCTTCTGGGGCGTCGTCAGGATCTGATCGGCTATATCTTCCATATCCTTGGGAGAGGGCCTGTCAAAATCGAGGTGTATCAGCTTTCCGTCGACCCTCGTCACCGGTGGAAGACCCGCCTTCAGATGGAGATCGGAGCCGCCTTTTGCGATCATTGCCTCGAGGATGCTCTTGATGTTCATCCAGTACACCTTCCCTAAAGCGACATTGCAACCGGCTACAGTCCGCCGATTGGAGTTATCACATTATTAATCAATATGTTATGTGCTGAACCCGAAATCATCACGATTCCGGTCTGCCGGAAGGTTTTCTGCAAGGATCAGGCCGATTCCACCAGAAAAAGAGGCTGGCCGAACTCCACAGGCTGAGAATCCTCAACGAGGACCTTGCGGATCACTCCGTTTTTCTCCGCTTCGATCTCGTTCATAAGTTTCATCGCTTCGATGATGCAGAGCACCTGACCCGTTTCCACTCTGCTTCCCTCGCTGACGAACGCATCCATTTCCGAGCCGGCGGACCTGTAGAAAGTCCCGACCATCGGGGATACGATCTCTTCGAACCCTTCTTCCACGGCGGGCGTTTCAGGCTCCAGGGCTTTCGTCTCGAGTACGGCTTCAGCCGGCGGATCGTCGCGGGCCGGTTCCGTTGAGGCGGCAGAAGAGACGCTCCTGCGCCTGATGACCCTGATTCCCGAGAACCAGGTCCTTACCTCTATCTCGTCGAGGTCCTCCTCCCTGAGTATCCCGATCAGCTTTCTTATCCTGTCTGACAATGCCATTATACCCGCTCTATGTACTTACCGGTCCTCGTGTCTATCTTCAGTTTGTCGCCCGTCTCGATAAAGAGCGGTACGGTCACTTTAGCTCCTGTCTCGAGCTTTGCCGGCTTTGAGCCGCCCTGTGCGGTATCGCCCCTCAGGCCGGGTTCCGTCTCGGACACTTCGAGTTCGACAAACGTGGGAAGTTCCACGGCGATCGGCGTCTCGCCATCGAGCAGGACGGATATCTCCATACTCTCCTTGAGGTAGGGGAGCAGGTCCTCGAGCAGACCCTTTGTGAGCGGAAACTGTTCGTAGGTCTCGGTGTCCATCACGTAGTAGAGATCGTCGCTCTTGTACAGGTACTGGTACGTGTGCCGTTCAACTCGTACCGTGGTTATTTTTTCCCCGGCCCTGAAGGTCTTGTCGATTACCGATCCCTCGGGGATCTTCTTCAGTTTTGTCCTTACGAATGCCGGCCCCTTGCCGGGCTTGACGTGCTGGAACTCCGCGATGGAGTAGAGCTGTCCTTCCATCCTGAGGACGAGACCGTTTCTGAAATCGCTTGTATCTGCCAAGGTCGTCCTTCCATTTACTGCTTGTCGTCCCCGGGATCGTCCTGAATCCCCTGGAGCCATTGCCTGAAGTTGTCCATCCCTTCCCTGGCGGCGCCCCTGCGGGGAGCTCCATCGGAAGGTTCCTCCTCCGGAGTATCCCTCCGGTCGGCTTCTTCGAGTTCCCGCGCTGCCGCCTCGATCTCGTCCTCGTCGCCGAGGACCGACCCGTCGGATACCCTCACGTCACCCTCCTGCTCCTCCTCTTCTTTCTCCACCGCTTCTTCCGGAGAGCCTGTGCCCGGGCCGGCTGTATTCTCCAGCATATCATCGCTGATGTCATCCAGCGTTATCGACATCACTTCTTCATCGAATGTCTCTTCCACTTCCCTGTTCGAGGATTCTATCATCTCCCCGATCTTTCCGACCATCTCGGAAGCTTCCTTATTGTCCGGTTCAGTATCAAGTATCTCTTTATAGATCTTCAGCGCCTTGTTGTAGTAACCCTGTGCGGCGTATATACCGGCAAGCGTCATCGTGGCCAGTTCACCGGGCTGTCCCGCTTTCCTGACAGTCTTCGCGTCATCGAGGTCGATCTCCCTCTCGCGGAATTCGTTCTCCATCCCTTTCAGTTTCCCGGAGACCTCTTCGTTTGTCGGATCTATCGCCAGGATACGGCGATAGAAGGATATCGACTCGTCCCTGTCTCCTTCGGACATCAGTATGTCTCCCATGAACTTCAGAGCGACCATGTTTTCCGGATCGATCTCGATCACGCGCTTGAATTCGGCTCGTGAACGCTCGGTCGCGCCCTTGTCATAGAAACATTTCCCGAGGATGACATGCGCACTCGCATAGTCAGGATATCCCTCGAGGCCCTTTTCGCAGAGTTCGATCGCCCTGTCCACATCACCTTTCTTACGGTAAGCGTCGGCAAGTGGCGCGAATATCCTCGAATCCGGGGCCCTGTCGTATCTGTCCCGCAGCAGTTTTATCTCGGCACTGAGATCATCGTTCATATTATGCCCTTCCAATCGGTCTCGATACGGCTGTCAGGCTATCAGAGGCTGCATTCTCCTGTCAAGTGCCGTAAGACCGCCCGGCATCAGTTCATCCTGAAGGACTCGGCCACGGCGATGGCTTCCCGGAGAAGTGTATGCTTGTTGAATCCGGGTGCGTAGACAAGGCAGTCGACCATCCATATCTTCGCCCTTACCCTGTCGTGGATGAAGAAGCAGATGAACGGTCCCCCGTACATATCAACACTGCTCTCCCAGTAACCGTCCATCCTGACGGCGTTGTACGGGCCGAATTCGCCGAAGCTCCATGACACGAGTTCGGGGCGCATCACTTCCTTGTCGTGGATCCTGTATACGACTTTCGAGCGGAAATCATAGAGCATCGTGGAATCGGCAGTCGCCAGGGTCTTTTTGTCCCATGAGTGCCAGGATATCGTGATCCCCCTGTGCGGGTAGTCCCTCATGATCTCGATCCCCGGAAGATCACCCCAGTCCCTGTTCACCTTGTAATCATCCGGTATCCGCATGGCAAAACCGTATTTTATCTTCAGATCCCGGGCTGCCTCGGTATTCTCCCTGAGCAGAAGGTTAGCCCTCAGCCTTTCCCTGTTCGCCGTCTCGATGATATCCCGGATCAGCTGCCCCTTCTCATCGGTCACTATTCTCAGCATCTCCGGCGACGAAGCGGTGACGATCACGGTAAGCTGTCCCTTTACGGGATAGTCCATCCTCTTGAATACGTGACTCTTCCCTTCGAGGACTTTTCTGACACTGTTTGTCCCTATAAAGTTCTCGATCAGCTGACCGGTGCGTCCCTCCCGCACAACACCGTATATGACCATGTTTTTCGTGGGAGGTTCCCTGTCGAAATCATACGCCGAGATCATGCGGAGCCTGAACTGGATCTCAAGCTTGGAATAATAGTCTATCGGATGCTGCAGGGCCTTGATAATATAATCGTTCCGGCCTCCGGGTTCACCGGACTCGGTGACTAGAACGATAGTGCTGTAAGAACCCGGCGGGACGAATATCGCTCTGTTCCCGCAGGATGGAACGAGCAATACGACGCATATCAGCAATGCTGCAGTGAGAAATCCCGATTTCATATCCACCTCCTGCGTAGAAACATACGGGCATACGCAGAAACGGGCAAGAAAAAAGGCGCTTCCGCCGGAAAGCGCCTGATGGAGCTCACAGAAATGACTCTCCTGTCTACCTTTTTCCGCCTATGCCGATGGTCCGCCGCTTTACGAGAAGCCTCTGCATATAGGCATTCTGTAATTTCAGGGCCGCGATCTGCCGTCTGAAGAGTTCGTTCTCCCTCAGCAGATAATCCATCCTCGGATCCGAAGCCATGTTAAACGGCAGCTGTCTCGAGTTCTCTCCGAGCGCGACCTCTCCGAGATAGTCGTCGGAGACATAATGGATCCCGGCGGGGTATCCTGTCTGCGTGAAACGAACCTCACCCTCCTGCCTCGGTGCGCTGGTCCTGATCGTCTCCTGCGCCAGTCTCTCTCCAACTGTCAGATCATCCGGATCATTTCCTGCCAGCATCCACGCACCGGCAAGCGCTAATATCAACGTCGCGGCCGTAGCGGCAATAAATTTCGAACCCCAGACCCATCCACCTACACCGTCATCGACCCGGCTCCGCATCGCTTTCGATTTCTCCATCGCGATCCTGCGCTTGAGGTTCCACTCGAAGTTCTCCGATACCTCGATCTCGCGCAGATCGCCGAGCATCTCAAGGCATCCATCCATTTCACCGCAGAAACCGGCACATTCAGGGCACTCGTTCAAGTGCTCCTGGAGACGCATCCTCTCGGATTCGTCGAGTGCACCGTCACGGTTCCGGCAGAAGTAATCCTTTGCTGTCCTGCATCTCATGTCAGTTCCCCTTGAATCTCAGATCGTTACCCAGAAGAGGCGAAACCGCCTTCTTGAAGTGCATCCTCCCACGGTTGATCCGTGACCTGACCGTGCCGAGCTTCAACCCGGTAGTCGCCGCGATCTCCTCGTAACTCAACCCGTTGATCTCTCTCAGGACAAATGACGGGCGGTACCTGGAAGGTATCTTCTCTATGGCCTGCTGAATCAGTTCCTGGAGTTTTTTCCGGTCCATGGTATCCTCCGGGTTGGGCCCATTGTCCCTGATGTCGACCCATCTTCCGTCCTCCCCGCCGCTGTCTTCTGTCCACATGCTGATCGTCTTCGGCCTTCTCTTGATATTCCTTATCCTGTTTCTCACGAGGTTCGTCGCTATCGTATAGAGCCATGTCGAGAACCTCGCGATCGTCTTGTACTTGTCCGCGTGCATGTAAGCCCTTACGAAAGTCTCCTGGGCGAATTCCTCCGCCTCGCTCTCGTTCCCGAGAAGCCTGTACAGGTATGAGTACAGACGGTTCTTGTACCTTCCGACGAGTATGTCGTACGCCTGGTTCTGGCCCTCCTGGACCAGCAGGATCAACTCCTCATCGGTCTTCTCCGAGAACCTCTGACGGTTCCCTTTTAGCGGCTCATGCAGGTTCAAACCCTCGTCTCCCTTTTCCTTGTCCTTCATCGTCTGTTACCCCGCTGAACCGGACTTGTTCCAATTCAATGTCATTATTTTACAGCCCCGTCCCCCCGGCCCTGCTGACGGACTCTACAGTCAGCGAAAGCCTCTCACTGCCGCCCTTTCTCTCGCAGACTATCTTCTCAGGATAGCCTCCGAACCGGACGCCTGATCCGTACCCGTATCTTGCCTCGTAACAGCCTTTTCCGTCAACAGAGCATATCCTCAGCGATGTCGGGCCTCGACCTTCCTCGCCCTCGATCCTCAACCGCCGCTCCCTCCACTGCGCCTCGATGACCCATTTCCCGTCCGAAACGGACAGCCGGGCATCGACCAGATCTTCTAGGGCCGGAGTGCCGAGCAGCATGAAAACAATCACATCTTCCGGTACGATATCGAACTCGAAATGTTTCGAAAGGTGAGCGAGTGTCTCTTCGTTTCCGCGGAATATTCCTCTTTCGTGGTCCTGGATCGAGATCGAATCGGAGGTGACGAAGATCGAGGCATCTTCCCTGTAAGAGCCGAAAAGGCTCGAATGGACAAAATCTATCTGCACGGAACCGTCGGGAGACCGGAATATCGCGCATGTGCCCTTTATCCGGTACTTCGGCAGATCAAGTCTCACGCGGGCCATTATCTCGAATCGAGCGTCGGAGTCCGTGGCCTGAGGCGGAAAGAGTGCGGCGAGCGCACCGTCGTCTGAAGGAAGAGGTTCGCCGGAAGGCGGCGAATCCGCGCATGAAACTGCGACAAGGAGGATCAGAAGGAATCCGGCCAGCCTATTCAATTTTCTTCTCCGCCCTGGAAGCTGCGCCCCGCGCCTCTCGCACCTTGTCATCGATCACGGGGCGGTCCGGATCCACCTCCGCCGACCGGTTGTACGACTCGAGCGCCAGCTCGGGCTGACCGAGTTCCATATATGTATCTCCGATATGTTCCCAGATCACCGGATCGTCACCCACGATCTCGGACGCGCCGAGAAGTATCTCGAGGGCGTCAGGGAAATCACCCTTCCTGAACTTCACCCAGCCAAGTGAGTCGAGGTAATATCCGTTCCCGGGATCCTCGCCGAGGGCCTTTCTGACGAGCTCTTCGGCGAAATCGAGGCTGTCGCCCCGAACAGCCAGAAGATAGCCGTAGAAGTTGTTGATGCTCGCGTCTTCGGGATCGCTTCTGTGCACGACAGTGATCCGCTCTATTGCCTCATCCAGCCTGCCCATATCCTCGTAGAGGGCTGCCAGTTCGACGAGGACGTCCCTTGCTTCCGGGGAGAGCTTCTCCGCGGCAGTGAGAAACTGCTCCGCCCTCTCGTTGTCGCCGATCTTCCTGTACACGGTACCGATTATGAAATTGTCCGAATATCTCGACCGGTTCATCCGCCTGACAGCTTCCCTGAGATACATCGTCCCCTCGACGCTGGAGAATTTCTTGTCCTCTTCAGGGCTGGACGGCTCACCGGCGAGCCCGTTGGCGATCAGAACAAGCCCCACATAATTGTTGAACAGACCAGGCTCGATCTCCACAAGCCGGTCGAGGTACTCAAAAGCCGTCCTGAAGTTGCCCCTGTCCATCTCTATCTCGGCGACGGCACGCATGATCTGCGGCTTCTCTCCGTGTATGGCGATCAGGCCGTGGAAGACCTTGAGCGCGTCTTCATCCCTGCCGAGCCTGTAGTAGAATCTTCCGAGTATCAGTTTGCCGCTCTCCCCCAGCTTGCGCCCGGTGTAAAGAGGTTCGAGAAGTTCCACTCCGTCCTCGAGCCTCCCCTGCTCGAGGTAGAGCCTCGACAGCTCCGTCACTGCCGTCCGGTTTCCGGGATCGAGTTCGATCACGCTTTCGAATGCCTTTGCCGCGCCCTCAACATCCCTGTAGTGAAGCAGTATCGATCCGAGAGCGAGATGTGATCCGGCGAATCCCGGATTGACTGCGATCGCTTCCCTGAGCGATTCGACGGCCTTTGCCGCATCACCCGTATCGGCATATATGAGACCGAGCCTGTAATGAACGAACAGGTCGCCCGGGTCGAGTTCACGCGCCTTCTCGAGGGAGCTGCGGGCCGCGGCGAAGTCCTCGTTTTCGAGATGTATCCTGGCAAGAAACTTGTAGACTTCAAATCGGGGGACGTCTTCATTGTCCTGTATGCTTTCGAGAAGTTCGATCGCCTTGCCGCGGTTGTTCTCCTCGTATTCGACCTCGGCGAGGATCAACCGTGCGTTCGATTCGTATATACCCTTCTCGATCAGCCGGCCGGCATACTTGCGGGTCTCGTCTAACTTGCTCATCTCGAGGGTGACCCTGGCCAGTGCGAGGAATATCCTCGCATTGTCCGGCTCGTACTTTTCAGCGTAGGTGTAGTAGGTATACGCCATCACCAGATCATCGCTCGATTCCATGAACGATCCGCGCATGTAGTATGCCTGAGCGGTCCTGTCCACAGTCTCGCCGGCCCATGCCGCGGCAGCGACGAGGCTGACGGCGGCTGCGATCAGGAGTGCCTTTCCATATCTCAGCAGTGTATCCATCCCTTCTATTATACCTGACCGGGGCCCTGTGGGCAAAAACAAACGGACAGCCGGAGAGTTGTAAGTCAACAGGGAGTCCGTTGACAGGCGGCTCCCTATCTTCTATACTTCAGGTGCTGTTTGAAATTTATATCCGGCAGCCCCTGAAAGGACATATCGACATGGTCAATACAAAAAGAACACTCTCTGCGGTGTTTCTGATCTTTCTTCTGCTTGGCCTCCCTGCCTCATCCAGGGCGCAGATTATGGGAGTTCTCACTCTCCAGAGACTCTCCACCCTCGATACATGGGGGACGGGAGCAAAGGCCTGGGGAATGGGCGGGGCCTATACATCGATAAGCGATGACGCTCTCGGCCTGATCTACAATCCGGCCGGCATCGCGCGTTCCCGCGGCAAGGAGATCTCTTTCGGCATACATCAGCTCTGGCAGGATGTCGACGAAAATTATGATGGCACTATGTCGAGCACACAGGGCTCATATACCGCGTTCGGACATATCGCCGTTCTCATCCCCTATGAGACCTACACCACCGATCTGAAATTCGGGTTCGGTGTCTTCAGGGTGGGTTCGTCCAATATCGAATACATCAGGGATGCTGAGCGGACCGATCTCGGAGGCAACGTAAGAAACGTCTTCCTGCAGAGCGGCAATATCTATCACTACAAATTTGCCGTCGCCGGTAATATCACGAGAAATATCTCGGTCGGCGGATCCCTGGTCATCTGGGACGAATCCCCCAATTTCACCGAGGAGATCTCATACGCGGGGGCGGGAGATTCAACTTATGTGTTCACGGATAACGTTACCGCCGATCTCGACGGTGTCAGCTTCGAGTTCGGTATCATCGCAAGGTTGAGCACATTCTTCCATGCCGGTCTCGTAATCACGACTCCCGCCTGGATCACATACCAGGGATCAGGTTCGGAATATTATGACGGCACCTATCAGGACGGTTCCGGATGGACGACGGACCCCTATCCGTTCTACGGCGAGGAGAAATTCACACTTCCGATGAATTTCCGCGCGGGCACTTCACTCCAGGCCGAGAACCTCGTCGTATCCCTCGACATCTCGTACGCCGATTACAGGCAGACCGAATACAACGGCCAGAAGATGTATTACGAGAACGATCCCACGATCGACATCATGAAGCAGGTCTGGTCGTACAGAGCGGGTGCGGAGGTGACCATTCCTTGGACAAAACTTTCGTTCAGGGCCGGATACATGTTCCTGCCGCTGCCTTTCAGGGGTATGGACGAACTCACTTACGTGGTTGAAGAGGGAAACGAGTTCTGGCTCAATACCGAGTGGGACTTCGCGAAAGTCAAGGAAGACAGGCACTACTACACCGCCGGGCTCGGATATATTTTCGATGATGTCCTTGCGCTGGACGCGGCAATTTCGTTTGGCAGTTTCGAGAGATCGACAATCTGGCTGACCGAGAAGAAGGTAACCACCGAGTTCGTCGCATCGGCCGCATACAGATTCTGATCTGAGGAAATAATCACCGATGTTTACGGGACGGTTCAAGCCGTCCCTTTTTTTTCGCGTCCACTTGCAGGATCCTGCAGAAATCCTCGAGCAGGCGGACAAATCGCGGACCGGGCACAGCCGCGTACCTCCCGGTCAGGATATACAGTCTTCCATCCACTACAGCCTCGAGCATGTCGAATGATTCCCAATCTGCCGCTATCCCTTCGGCGCGCAGTCCCCTGTCCTCCGCGCCAGGGACGATCTCGATTATCAGATCGGGTTGAAGATAGACGAGACTTTCGGGGGAGAGCATCGGATATGCGGGGACCGCCTCCTTCAGCACGTTCCTGCCGCCTGCCGCCGTGAGAAGTTCATCGTACCACGTGCCCTGCCCCGCGGCGAATACCTCTTCGGGCACCTTCCCGTACTGCCTGTCGACAACTATCAGCACCCCTGGCCTCTCGCTGTCTTCCCCCGCACGACATACCGAATCGCCGGCCGCTTCGAGTGAATCGGCCATATGCGCGGCTCTCCCCTCGACCCCGCACTTCGCGCCGATCGCTCTTATCGTCTCGATGATCTCTGAAATCGTCTCGTTGGGGACAGTGAGATGCTCGATACCCAGCTCGTCGAGAAACGACTCGAGTCTTTCGTGAGCCGGAAGCATGATTATGAGGTCGGGGTCGAGCACCAGGATCGCCTCGAGATTGGGATCGAAGTACCCCCCGACTTCGGGTTTTTCATCTACTTCAGGCGGCCAGGTGCAGAACCTTGTCACACCGGCCACTTCCTCCCCGAGTCCCAGTGCGTAGAGTGTCTCGGTGATATTGGGTGCGAGTGAGATGATCCTCCTGTATCCGGCCGCCTTCAGGGCGGAGGACGCGAAAAGGATCGATGCGGATATGAGTACGAAAGTGAATACGGCCACTGTTTTTTTCATCAGTCTGTCTTGCGGCTGATTCCCCTGAGGATGGAGAGGTAGGCATCGTCGAGTTTTGAGAGCATCTCCTCGGAGAGGCCTCCTCCCGCTTCCAGGACCTGCGTATAATACTGTTCGATGTATCTGCAGAGGTAGACGTTCTGTCTCTCTATCTGTGAGTCGATCAGCTTGACGGCCTCGGCGCGACTCGCGAGAAAGGCCTCATCCTCCTCCTTGCGGGAGGTATTGTGGAAATAATCGTTAAGGAGCTGCAGCCAGTACGTATCGTGTCTGCCTCCATTGTCGAACACACACCCCGGTTCATCTATGAGGAAGCAGTATCCGAACACGAAATAGGAACAGTTCAGCATCCCCTCCAGAAACAGGCGCCTGTGACAATCTATCGTCATCTTATCGAGGCTACAGGGGAGTTGACAGTCTTCGCAGAAGGCTTCGGTGTCACCGCCGAATGTGAAGGGAAGCTGCGTGGCTTTTGAACCGTCTCCCATCATTCCCTCTTTCCTAGTGAATGCGCCTCAACTTTTTGAGGGCCTCCTTGGCCGCCATCTGTTCCGCGTCCTTTTTGCTCTTTCCCCTGCCCTTTCCCGTGACGCCGTGTCCTGCCCTCACCTCGATAATGAATATCTTATCGTGTTCGGGGCCTGTCGTCGACCTTATCCTGTATTTGGGATATGTCTTGAACTTGCTCTGGGTCCATTCCTGGAGGTGGCTCTTGTAATTCACATGATCCGTATGCTCGAAGATCACATCGACGTCATCAAGTACGATCTTCTCCACCATCGTCCTGGCGGGTTCAAGGCCGCCGTCGAGATAGATGCCTCCGATGATCGCCTCGAGCACGGCAGTCTGGATGGAATCCTGGCCGTGGACCCCGCCCTTGAAGGCGTTGTCGCTCAGGATCACGTGTTCTTTGAGATCGATCGCCTCGGCTTTCTTCGTCAGCACCGTCTTGCTTACTAACAGCGATTTCTTCTGCGTCAGCTGTCCTTCATTCTCCTCTGGAAAATTTCTGACGAGAAAATCGGTCGTGACCAGCGCGAGCACTGAGTCACCGAGGAATTCGAGTCTTTCGTAGGTGATTCCCTCTTCACCCGGCTTGAGTTCTCCGAGCATGGAACGGTGGGTAAGCGCCTCGATCAAGAGGGCCCTGTTCACAAAGCTGTAACCGATCTTCGCTTCGAGCAGGGGAATGTGCTCAGGGCCGTCGACTTCGGCCGGCCTGAACAATCTCCTGAATGTATCGAGGAACCTGGCCATATGTCCTGATTGCTCTTTACTGCTCGAATCCCTTTAACAGCAAGCTGACGTTGTGACCGCCGAAACCGAAAGAGTTGCTCAGCACGTATTCGAGCTCCTTGCCGATCGATTTCTTCGGCACGTGGTTGAGCTGGCATTCCGGATCGATATTGTCGAGGTTTGCCGTCGGCGGAATCGTCTTCTCGAGGATAGCCTTGACACACATTATAAATTCGAATCCCGCGGCCGCACCGAGCATGTGTCCTGAACAGGATTTCGTAGAGCTCACATACGGTCCGCCCTCATCACCAAAAACTGTCCTGATAGCTTCTGATTCGGATTTGTCATTGTACTGGGTCGAGGTGCCATGGGCGTTGACATAATCGATCTGCCCTGGATCGACCCCGGCGTCACGGACCGCCATCTTCATCGCTTCCACCGCGCCGGCACCGCCCGGTGCGGGCGCGGTGATGTGATGAGCATCACCTGTCAGTCCGACTCCGACGAGTTCGGCATGTATCTTCGCGCCCCGCGCCCTTGCGTACTCGAGATCCTCGAGCAGGACCAGCCCCGATCCCTCGGCCATCACAAATCCGTCACGGTCGACGTCGAACGGGCGGCTCGCCCCCTTCGGATCGTCATTGCGGGTGGACAGGGCCTTCATCGAGCAGAATCCCCCTAGAGCCATCGGGGAGATAGTCCCCTCTGTGCCCCCGGTGAGGACCGCTTTCGTATAGCCCTGCTTGATCATCATGAAGGAAGTCGCTATCCCGTGCCCCGCGGAGGCACATGCCGATACCGTGGCGAAGTTCGGCCCTTTGAGTCCGTATCGTATCGACACGAGTCCCGCCGAGATGTCGGCGATCATCATGGGGATGAAGAAGGGACTGATCTTCGATGGTCCCTTGTGGATCAGGTTGGAATGCTGAGTCTCGAAGGTCTTGATGCCGCCAATCCCCGACGCTATGACCGTTCCGATATCTCTCCCGTCATAATCGAATCCATCGAGAGACTTCATCGCCTCGACCGCGGCGGCCATGGCGAACTGCGATGAGCGGTCCATCCTCTTCGCTTCCTTGCGGTCGATGTACTCGAGCGGATCGAAATCCTTGACCTCGCCCGCTACCCGCGAAGTATAGTCGCTGACATCAAACGCTGTGATCTTGTCGCAGCCGGGGATTCCCGCGGAGACGTTCTTCCAGTTCTCCTCGACGTTCTTCCCGCAGCAACTGACCAGGCCCATGCCTGTAACGACCACTCTTCTGCCGTCAATGGACACTTCATCCCCCTGATCTCAGGATAATTCGAATTTTGTCAAGTGAGCAGAGGAGAGTTACTCCGCCACGTGCGCCTTGACGTAATCTATAGCTTCGCCGACCTTCGTGATCTTCTCAGCATCTTCGTCAGGGATCTCTACCCCGAACTCCTCCTCGAGAGCCATCACGAGCTCGACGGTATCGAGCGAATCTGCCCCGAGATCATCGATGAAAGACGCCTCAGGTGTAATCTGGTCCTGGTTGACCGAAAGCTGGTCCTCTACGACTTTCTTTACTCTTTCCTCGATTGTACTCATAGTCCGGCTTGCCTCCTTGTCTTGATTTCCCGTCAACGCGCCATGACCATGCCGCCATCACAGTTTATTACCTGACCTGTGATATATCCGCCCTGCTGCGATACGAGAAAGAGGACGACATTGGCGACGTCGTCTCCCGTTCCGAATCGTCCGAGCGGTATCATGCGGCGCATCTGCTGTTGAACATTCTCCGGGAGGACAGCCGTCATCGGCGTGTCGATGAATCCCGGCGCGATGGCGTTGGCGGTCACTCCCCTTGGAGCGAACTCCTTCGCCACCGATTTTGTAAACCCTATGATGCCGGCCTTGCTTGCGGCGTAATTACTCTGTCCCGCATTACCCATCTGGCCGATTACCGAGGCTATGTTCACTACGCGTCCGAAACGCTTCTTGAACATATGCTTCGTGACGACCTTCGTCATATTGAACGTGCCTGTAAGATTGATTCTTATCACGCTGTCCCACTCTTCCTCACTCATGCGAAGAAGGAGATTGTCACGCGTGATCCCGGCATTGTTGACCAGTATATGAACCTGGTCGCGCCAGCCGAGTACCTCCTTGACACATTCCTGGACCTCGGCATAATCGGCGACGTTGCATTTGACGGCAAGGGCTCCCTGCCCGGCCTCTTCGATGAGCCCGGCAGTCTCCTTCGCTCCCTCGATGTCGACATCGAGGACCGCAACGTCAGCGCCCTGCCCGGCGAGCGCAAGGGCAATGTCCCTTCCGATTCCGCGCCCGGCGCCAGTGACTATCGCCGTATTTCCATTCAGCATGCTCATTCGGACAACCTCTATATCAGATACGCTTTCCTGCGTAAAGGAAATGTTTACGCGACGGTCTCGCGCTCTATGACCTGAGCGAGTTGATCGGCCGTTCCGACCGTCTCGACGCTCCTGGCCCTGTCTATTCTCTTCATGAGGCCGCTCAGCACCTTCCCCGGCCCGACCTCGAGGATCTCTCCGCCCCATTCCGAGGTAAGAAGATTCATCGAATCGGACCACTTGACGGGACTCGTGAGCTGCCTCGACAGCGCGTCGATTATCTGCTCTCGGCGTGTGACGATCTTCGCGTCCGCGTTGCAGACGACATCAGCCATGGTATCCCTGATCTCGAAACTCTTTATAAATTCAACGAGCTCGTCCTGCGCGGGAGCGACGAGCGGCGAATGAAAGGCTCCGCTCACGTTGAGCCTGACGACCTTGCGCACGCCCTTTTCCTCGGCAAGTTTCATCGCCCTGTCCACCGCCTCGATATGTCCCGAGATCACTACCTGTCCGGGTGAGTTTATGTTCGCCAGGACCACTACCGTATCGCCCGTGCTCGCCTCTTCACAGACGGCCCTGACATCGTCAGTCTCCATTCCGATGATAGCCGCCATCGTGCCGGGCTGCCTGAGCCCCGCGTCGAACATCAGCTCTCCGCGCCTGCGTACTATCCTCAGCGCGTCCATGTCGTCGAGCGCCCCGGCCACGGCCAGCGCCGAATATTCGCCGAGGCTGTGACCCGCCGCTATCGACGGCTCGAGGCCGGCCTCGTCCTTCAAGACATGCGCTACGGCCAGACTGTGGAGAAGGATCGCCGGCTGGGCGTTCCTCGTCTCGGTCAGGACATCCGCATCCCCCTCGAACGAGAGTTTCGATATGCCGAATCCAAGTATCTCGTCGGCCTCTTCATAGATCCTCGCGACCGCGGGGAACTGTTCGGCCAGATCCTTTCCCATCCCTGTATACTGTGATCCCTGACCCGGGAACAGCATCGCTGTCTTCATTATTATGTCTCCTCAGTATTCACCGTGGTCAGTACTTGATCAATGCGGCGCCCCATGTCAGGCCGCCGCCGAAGGCAACCATTATGACGAGGTCGCCCCTCTTGAGGGTCCCGCCCTGTTTCAGCTCGGAAAGCGCAATAGGTATGCTCGCCGATGATGTATTTCCTACACGGTCTATATTTACTACTACCTGTTCTTTCTCCAGTTTCAGGCGTTTCCTCACGCTCTCTATGATCCTGATGTTCGCCTGGTGCGGTATCAGGTAGCTTATTTCCCCGGTTCCGATGCCGGCTTCCTTGAGCGTATGTCTCGCCGCATCGACCATCGCCTTGACAGCGTACTTGAAAAGGCCGTCGCCCTTCATCCTGATGCAATAATCCCTGGCCTCGATTCCCTCCGTTGTAAGAGGCGTCTTCGATCCCCCGGCGGTGATGTAGAGCAGTTCCTTCTCGCCTCCATCGCTCTGCATGAAGGTGCTCAGGACCCCTTCGCCCGGCTCTCCCTGCTCGAGCACTACCGCGCCGCATCCGTCTCCGAAGAGCACGCAGGTAGTACGGTCCGTGTAATCGGTGATGCTGGTGAGCGTCTCCACGCCGATGGCAAGGACCTTCTTCGCCTTCCCCGACTCTATCATCGCCGAACCGACAGACAGTCCGTATATGAATCCCGAGCAGGCTGCCGAGATATCGAATGCCGCCGCTTTCTTCGCGCCGAGCATCTCCTGCAGCAGGCAGCCCGTCGAAGGAAGCGGCATATCGGGAGTCACAGTCGCCACGATGATCATGTCGAGATCCTTCGGATCGACCTCCGCATCTGCCAGGGCCATCTTTGCCGCTTCGAACGCCATATCGCTCGAAAACTCATTATCAGCGGTGATATGCCTCTCCCTGATCCCCGAACGTGTCAGGATCCACTCGTCGCTCGTATCGACGATCTTCTCAAGATCGGCATTGGTCAGGATCCTCTCGGGCAGGTAATGCCCTATCCCTGTTATCCTCGCGCCAATCTGTTTACACGGCTTTATCACTGCGTTTCCTTTATTCTATTCAGTATGCTTCCATTAACGTCGCGTTTTACAAAACTCTCCGCTGCAAATACGGCGTTTTTAATAGCTTTGGCGTTAGATCCTCCATGGCCGATCAGCATCACGCCGTCGATTCCGAGAAGCGGCATGCCGCCGTACTCCGCGTAATCGAGCGTTCGACCCATCTTACTGAGGACCGGCTTCATGAATGCGGCGCCGATCTTCGCCCTGAAGCTTTCAGCGATACCTTCCTTGATGATATTGCCGAAATAGTGAGCTACGCTCTCGGCAAACTTCAGAAGGACGTTCCCGGTGAAGCCGTCGGTGACGACTACATCCACCTTGCCGGCGATAACATCCATGCCTTCGACGTTGCCGGTGAAATTCAGGCCGCTCGCGGCGAGAAGCTCGTGAGCTTCCCTGGTCAGTTCGCTGCCCTTGGAGGATTCCTCTCCTATATTGAGCAGGCCGACCTTCGGGTTCTTCCTGCCGAGGATCAGCTCCGCGTAAGCCGCGCCCATATAGCCGAACTGCTCGAGGTGCATCGGCACGTTGTCCGAGTTCGCACCTCCATCGAGTACGATTGTCCCGCCGTTTCGAGACGGGAAAAAGAGGGCTATCGCGGGACGGTCGATCCCCGGCATCCTGCCGAGCGAAAGAAGCGAGCTCGCGACGGCTGCCCCGGTATTACCGGCGCTTACCACCGCATCCGCCTTTCCCTCCTTGTGAAGCCTTGTCGCGACGACGATCGATGACTCGCGCTTCCGCCTTATAGCGGTAGCCGGGCTCTCCGACATACTGATCACATCAGGAGCATGGACGATCTCGATATTTCCGGTTGGATGACCTTTTTCGGAAATATATCTCTCGAGCTCATCCTGACGCCCGACGAGTATCACCTCGAAGCGTCCATCGGCCAACTGCGCCGCTTCGACGGCTCCATCTACAATAGCCTCGGGCGCATTGTCGCCGCCCATGGCATCCAGTGCTATCCTCATAGCCATACCTGCTCCGGACCTTCAGTCCGGTTAAACAGCCTCGAAAGGAGAGCGCGGCCGGAAGGCCTAACTCTCTTTTTCCTGAGGCTTGATTACCTCGCGTCCCGCATAATAGCCACAGTTGGGGCAAACCACGTGGGGCTGCTTTGGCTGATGGCAGTGCGAACACTTGGTTGCGGTGGGTGGCTGGGCTTTCCAGTGGGCCCTCCGCATATTCTTCTTGGATTTCGATGTCCTTCTCTTCGGGACTGCCATATCTTACTCCTCCCGGTTCCCGGGAATATTGTTCCGGTTCCCTCCACTATTCTCCCGGTTCCCGGGAATATTCACTTCTTTTCTTCCTCTTTCAACAGTTTTTTCAGGGGCCCCCACCTCGGGTCGACGGACTTCTCACCGCAGCTGCAGGCTCTCTCGTTCAGATCCACCCCGCAGCCGGGACAGATACCAGCACAACTCTCTGTGCATAAATACTTTATGGGCATTTCGAGGACCACTGCCTCGCGGACCGTCGGGAAGATGTCGAAATCGAATTCCTGAGCCTCGCTCATGAGAACGAAACCCTCTTCCTCGCTGCCCACGGGTACCCGTCCACCCCTCCGCAGCATCATGCTGAACTCCGCAACCAGCCTGAATTCAAACGATTTCAGGCATCTGCTGCAATCGCCGCTGATATCTGCTTCTATTCTTCCCTCGAGCAGGTAACTGCTGCCTGTCCGGGTCGATTCGGTCGTTACGGCCGCCCTGCAAGGGATATCCTCCCCTTCGGGACCGCGGACCGGAAACTCCTCCTCGAATGTGAATGTCTCCCTGTCATCACTGTGACCGAGATCCAGCCCCATTCTTGGAAAATCCTTTTCCATGAAGCGTTTATATTAGTCTTCAGGGAAAACTATAGCAAGTTCTTTTTCTGCCGACTCGGGCGCATCGGAGGCATGAACGGCGTTCGCCTGGAGCGAAGTGCCGAACATGTACCTGATCGTCCCCGGACGGGCGTCGGCGGGATTCGTGGCCCCTACAAGCTCCCGGGTCAGGGCGATCACGTCCCCGTCCTTCTCCAGTTCGAGCCCGATCACGTTGCCGGAGACGATATATTTCATAAGGTCGGCGAAAAAGGGCTTATCCTTATGGATATCATAGAATTCGGCTGCCTGCGCGTCGTCGAACCTGAACATCTTCATCCTTCGGATGGTCCACCGGTTTTTCAGGATGAAATCGATTATCCGGCCCTGCAGGCCTGCCTCAACCACCTCGGGTTTTATCATCAGATATGTGCTCGCCACTGTTCCTCCAGTCAGATAAGCCTTTTCATTATATCCACTATCTGCGCCGGTGTGTCGGCGACCTCGACGCCGACCGCGGCGAAGGCAGCGACCTTCTCCGCAGCAGTGCCCGTTCCGCCTGAGACGATGGCGCCGGCGTGGCCCATCCTTTTCCCCGGAGGCGCGGAATGTCCCGCGATAAAGACGCCCACCTTCTTCGGGTAGCCGTTTCGTATCATCTCGGCGGCGAGTTCCTCGTCGTTCCCGCCGATCTCACCTATTAAAACAACAGCTTCGGTCTCATCGTCGGCGGCGAAGAGTTCCATCGTATCGAGCAGGTTCGTGCCGACGATCGGATCGCCTCCGATCCCGATACAGGACGACTGCCCCAATCCGTTCTGTGTGAGATGGTATACGATCTCGTAGGTGAGCGTACCGCTCCTCGAGACGACGCCCACGTTTCCCTCGGTATGTATGTCGCCCGGCATGATCCCGACCTTGGAGCGTCCCGGAGAGATGATCCCAGGGCTGTTCGGCCCGATCAGCCTCGTGCCCCGTTCAGTTATGAACGGAAGTACCTTGACCATGTCCCTTACCGGAAGTCCCTCCGAGATGCAGACGACCAGCTTGCAGCCGGCGTCCGAGGCCTCGCATATCGCGTCGGCGGCAAATGCCGCGGGGACGTAGATCACGCTCGTGTTCGCGCCGGTCGCGGCCACAGCCTCGGCCATCGAGTCGAATACCGGAACGCCGTCTCCGGTCTTCTGCCCCCCCTTGCCGGGAGTGACGCCTCCGACCACGTTCGTCCCGTAGGCGACCATCTGGCTCGCGTGGAAACCGCCGTCCCTGCCTGTGATCCCCTGGACGATCAACTTCGTGTCTTTATCTACAAGAATACTCAAGACCAGATTCCTTTCGATTCTAACCTGCCGCCGCTATAGCCTTCCTGACGGCGTCTTCCATATCGTCGGCAGCGATCATCTCGGTGCTTGCGAGGATCTCCTTCGCCTCCAGCTCGTTCGTACCTGTGAGCCTGACGACGAGCGGCATCTCGAGACCGAGCTTTTTCTTTGCCTCGATAAGTCCGTTCGCGACGTCGTCGCACCTCGTTATCCCCCCGAATATGTTTATCAGGATCGATTTCACATTCTCGTCACGCAGGATGATCTTCATCGCGGAAAGGACCTTCTCGGGGCTCGAGCTTCCTCCGATGTCGAGGAAGTTCGCCGGCTCCCCGCCGAAATGCTTGATCATGTCCATCGTGGCCATCGCCAGCCCGGCGCCGTTTACGATGCAGCCTATCCTGCCGTCGAGCTTGACGAAAGAGAGATCGGCCTCCCTCGCATCGACCTCACCCTGGTCCTCAGATGCGTCATCCCTCATCTCCTCGATATCGGGATGCCTGAACAAGGCGTTGTCGTCGAGATTGAACTTCGCGTCGATCGCCCAGACCTTTCCATCAGGGTCTTCGACCAACGGGTTGATCTCTGCAAGTGAGGCGTCCGAGCCCATGAAGGCTTCGTACAAACCCGCAAGCGCCTTGCCGATCTGCTTCGCCACTGCCTTGTCGCTGCTGAGGAATGAAGCGAGTCTCCTGACCTGGAAGGGCATAAGCCCTCCTTCAGGATTGACGGGAAGCTTGAGGATCTTCTCGGGGGTGGTCCTGGCGACTTCCTCGATATCGACTCCGCCTGCCGGAGAGACCATCATCATCGGTCTTCGCGAGCCGCGGTCGAATATCATCCCGACATAGAACTCCTTGTCTATATCGACCGCCTTCGCCACGAGGACCTTCTCGACAGTGAGTCCCTTTATGTCGAGCCCGAGAATAGCTTCGGCCTTCTCGACCGCCTCCTCCGGAGTCGATGCCAGCTTGACGCCGCCGGCCTTGCCGCGCCCGCCGACGAGCACCTGGGCCTTGACCACGACAGGGCACCCGAGCTCCTCGGCAGCAGCCCTGGCGTCCGCAGCATTAATTATAATTTTACTCGGCGGGACGGGGAGCCCGTAACCGGCGAATATCCCCCTCGCGTCCGCTTCGTGTATCTTCAATGCAAACCTCCGACTATTAATCGACTACTTAAGATAGTCAGCCAGCGCGTCCCTGAGGTCGGGCCTGCCGATCTCGGCCAGCGAGTAGGTGACCCTCGCAGTGGGCTGCTTGATATCTATGATCCGCTGCAGGTCGATCGGCGTACCGATGACGACAGCGTCGCATTCGACCTTTGCCACAGTCTTCTCCAGATCACGGATCTGCTCATCCCCGTATCCCATCGCCGGCAGAAGCTGTCCGACCTCGGGATACCTGGCGAATGTCCTGGCGATCTTGCCGACAGCCCACGGACGCGGGTCGACGAGTTCGGCCGCTCCGAATTTCATCGCGGCCATGACCCCTGCGCCGTACTTCATCCCGCCGTGAGTCAGTGTCGGCCCGTCCTCGATGCAGAGGACCTTCTTGCCCTTTATGATAGAAGGATCGGAGACCGTCAGAGGTGATGCCGCGTCTATGACGACAGCCTCGGGATTCCACTCTGCGATATTTTCTCTTACCTCTTCGACACCGCAGAGATCGGCCGTGTCGATCTTGTTGATGATGATCACGTCTGCCATCAGCAGGTTTGTGAATCCGGGGTAATACTCGAGCTCGTGTCCCGCTCGGTGGGGATCGACGACCGTGATGGCCAGGTCCGGCTTGTAGAAGGGCAGGTCGTTGTTGCCGCCGTCCCAGAGGATGACATCCGCTTCCTTCTCCGCCTCGCGCAGGATCGCCTCGTAGTCGACACCGGCGTAGATGATGACGCCGGCGACGATGTGCGGCTCGTACTCTTCCATTTCCTCGATCGTGCACTGGTGTGTCTTGAGGTCCTCGATCGAAGCGAACCGCTGGACGGCCTGCTTCGCGAGGTCGCCGTACGGCATCGGGTGCCTGATCGCCACTACCTTCTTGCCCGCTTCTATCATAAGCTCAGCCACGCGCCTCGTCGTCTGGCTCTTGCCGCAACCTGTACGGGTCGCGCAGATCGAGATAAGGGGCTTGGTCGATTTGACCATGGTCGGATCGGCTCCGACGATCGTGAAGTGCGCACCGAGAGAGTTGACGATCTGAGCCTTCTCCATCACGTACTGGTGCGAGACATCGCTGTATGAGAAGACGACCTCCTCGACGTCCTTGTTTATGATGAGCTCTTCGAGCTCAGCCTCGGCATAGATAGGGATGCCGTCCGGGTAGAGTTTGCCAGCCAGTTCGGCCGGATACTTCCGGTCGGTGATGTCGGGGATCTGAGTCGCGGTAAAGGCGACGATCTCCACCGAATCATCTTCACGGTACAGCGTATTGAAGTTATGGAAATCCCTTCCTGCCGCTCCCATGATAAGGATCCTTCTCTTGTCCATTCTCCTCGACCTCCACTTTCCTGTGGTTTGAAGTCACGTTCGGTTTAAAAGCTGCTTTATTGATCCTTCGGCGGTATCTTGTCGATGATGCCGCTCGATGAGTATCCCTTTACCATCTCGATCCTCTCCACCCTGCCGCCCCTCGCGAGGACGAACTCCTCACCGACTATCTCTCCGCTTCCGTACTCGGCGCCCTTGACGAGGACATCTGGCTCGAGTGCCTCGATCGTCTCGATCGGAGTATCCTCACCGAAAACGTTTACAAAATCAACACTCCTCAGCCCGAGCAGGACCGCAGCCGTGTCCTCCTGCCCGTTAAGCGGCCTTCCCTCGCTCTTGAGGCGCCTTACCGAATCATCGCTGTTGATACCGACGACGAGGCAGTCCCCGAAAGCCCGTGCCGCATCGAGGAGCGTGACATGCCCCTTGTGGATGATGTCGAAGCATCCATTGGTGAAGACGATCGTGCGGCCGGACATCTCCCTGCGGAGATCTCCAAGACCTTCTCTCGCGATCGTTCTTCCTGAGGGGTCGTTCATATTATCAGGCCGGAAACGCTCCGGCAAGTTCTTCGGGAGTGACCGCGGCTGTCCCGATCTCCCTGACCACGATACCGGCCGCCGCGTTGGCCAGCTCTATAGAATCGTACAGTGAGGCTCCCGATGCGAGACCGGCAGCGAGCACACTGATCACAGTGTCTCCTGCCCCGGTCACGTCGTAGACCTCGCTCGCTCTTGTCGGGAAATGCCTCGACGCCTTACCTCTTTCAAAGAGGGACATCCCGTCTTCGCCGCGGGTTATCAGCACGGCCTTAGCCTCGAGATCGGAAAGGAGCGAACTCCCCACCTTCTCGAGCTGCTTTTTGCCGGATATCCTGACGTTGTAGAAAGCGCCCGCCTCGTTGAGGTTCGGCGTCACTGCCCATGCGCCCTTGTAGAGCGGAAAGTGGCCGACCTTGGGATCTATTATTATGGGAATACTGTCACCGCATATCTCGCGCAGCGCGTCCATGACGGCCATCGAGACAACGCCCTTCCCGTAATCGGAAACGATTACCGCACCGGCCCCGTCGACCGCCTTCTTCACCGAAGACTTCAGTCTCCCGAGGGCCCTGCCGGACAGTTCCTTCCCGGTCTCGAAATCAGCCCTTACGACCTGCTGGCCGTGAGCGAGTATTCGTATCTTCTCTGTAGTTACGCGGCCGCCGTCGGCCATGATGTATCCGGTCGAGATCTTCATCCCGCGCAGGAGCTTCTTCGCCTCCGCTCCCTGCGGGTCCCTGCCTATCACTGCAGCGAGCCTCGCGTCGCATCCGAGCGATACGAGGTTCCACGCCACATTGGCGGCGCCGCCCGGGCGCACACCTGTCCTCTCGACATCGACTACAGGGACGGGAGCCTCGGGGCTTATCCGGTCGACCCTGCCCCAGTAATACCGGTCGAGCATAAGGTCGCCGACCACAGCTACCGAGGATTTTCCGATGGCCCGGCATATCCGGCGGGCATTGCGCCTCTTCATCTTTATCTCCTGGACTGGATTACGGCGGCTCAGCCGCCTGTCGAAGCGGCGGCGCCCCGTCCGTCCGGCGCCGTCGGTGGGGAATATACCTGTTCCCTGCCCGGGCAATCAAGGTTTAATATATTCTCGTTCTGGGGCTGCTTTGCGGGGAATAAACGGGTCAACCTCAGTCCATATGCGCAGGAGGGAAGCAATTGCTTCCCTCCTGCATAATGAGATGATATATCCTGCTACGCAGAATACTGTTACCGAAGAAGAGCCATCTTCTTCGTCTTGGTAAACGATCCGGCGTTTAACTTGTAGAAGTAAATGCCGGATACAACGGCAGCACCCTTGTTGTCCTTACCGTTCCAGTTCACCTCATGGCTCCCTTCGCTCCGGTGCCCGTTGACAAGCGTCCTCACCAGCTTACCCGAAGCATTGTAGATGTTGAGGCTCACGTGACCAGGAGTCGGGATCTGGAAACTGATCGACGTGCTCGGATTGAACGGGTTCGGGTAGTTCTGCCCGAGATTGTACGATAATGCCGGCGTCGCATCCGTGGGTTCATTAAACTCGGGGTCGAGTCTCAGAATGTGATGATTGCCGCAATTATCATCGTATTCGACGTTGAACCATACACTGAATGTTCCACCCGGACACGAGGTCAGATCGAATGTATAATTATCGATCCCCCAATCGTCCCCGCCGCTCGGAATGTCGGCATAGGTGCAGTTCGGATCGGGGATGACAAGCCAGGCGATATCCGAGTTCATGGTCGCGGTGACATTATACGCACCGCCAGGTCCGAAGTTACGGATCTGAACCTGAACCGTCCAGAGCGGTGGAGCCCAGGTGATCTGCTGGTAGGTGTCAAGTGCCAGGTTAGCCAGTAACGGAGTGCACCCACCACAGTCTTCCATGATACTGAAGGTGCCATCACTCTCGTCGGAGGGGGAACCGTCAGCGTCGACTATCAT
>SDBS01000114.1_pt1 | contig 62426 bp, 52 predicted proteins | sample 2277091 | NCBI WGS metagenome assembly SDBS01 (sample SAMN10404972, study PRJNA504765) | marine sediment metagenome | isolation source: marine sediment core GS10_PC15, 163 cmbsf | place: Arctic Ocean: Southern Knipovich Ridge | collected 2010
ATAATTCATTTGTCCAATTAAGATTTAGAATTGAGTGTCCAATTTTAGGCACATGGTGCCTCTATGACAGGCTCTGTAACCGATTTAAGTGGTTTAATAACTTATTTGCCGAGAGGTCTGAATGATGTAAAAAAATCAATTTTATCAATGTGAAGAGCCAGGAGATTATAGATGATATCCTCCGTAGAATGAATTTTGCTGAGAAAAGGAGTAATCCCGCTGTTGCCCTCTTTAGAAAATATTTTATAGGCTTGATTAAGATTTTCCATACAGCAATATTGGTAGTGTATTCTCTATAAAATAATAAAACCAAATCCGAAGATTTTATACAGCCCTGTATAGAAAGTGAATTGAATATTGGGGCTATCCAAATAAAAAAAGGGATGATAAAAGTTAACTATTTACCTTTGACTTCTGTATTTTGGAATACAGACCCGTAGAGATGAATACTAGAACAGATTTCATAATTTCTTCAGCAAGCTGTTGCATTTTTACTGCTGAAAGATTATTGGGATCCAACCTTGAGTACCACGATTCTCCAACTGTTAACCACAAATTATAGGAATCCTCATTCTTATGGTGCAGATCAAATTGTTCAGAAAATAACTTAAGGATAAATGCTCTGGCAGAAGCATTATATGTTTTAATAAACAAATAATTGAAAGCCGGATTATTACGGTTAATGAATAACTGTCTGCTGAATTTCAGTGGAATAGGATATTGTTCTAATAATAAATACAGGTCAGGAAAAAGCTTTTTACATTCACGAGGTCCAATGGAACAAAATTCTTGGTGTATTTGCAAGTGCTTGTCAAGCAGCTCATCAATGAATGCTTGCATATCGCCAAAGTGATGATAAAAGGAAGCACGAGGTGAGCCTATTTCCTTGCTGAGCTTGTTAATACTTATGTCCTTAGGGCCATAGAAAGCAAAATGCTCATATCCTTTTTCAATCCACTTTTGCCTGGATCCCTGCGACACTGACATAATCAACTGTTTAATAAAATGTGAAGTTAGCGATTACTTCTTTCTCCTACAATGAATGCCAATCGTTTGTATATGTGTACTTATTGACAAGAAGAATTTTGGGGTATGCCCAAAGATTGAGAATATTGACATTGGGTCACATTTTTAGTAACTTAATAGGTTATCCATAAAGCCCTGCAAGATGAAAAAGTCCCGCGTTCTTCACCTTATATTACTGGCAATTGCTGTTGCCGGTCTCTCCACCTGCGATAAACTTACCGAGGAAAATGCCGAGGGCAGCCTTGAATTTGGCATGGCCATCGATCTGATCGAACAGGACCTGAAGAGCATCTCGGATGATTCTTCCAGGGTGAAGAACCTGGCCCTGGTCGTCACATTGGGTAACGAATCCGGGGAACTTGTACTGAATAATGACAGACTGGAACTGTATAATTTTGGCGGTCATTATGTCACCAAAGAGATCAGGCTCAGGACAGGAAAGTACAAATTGCTTAAATTCATGGTGGTTGATGACAAGGGGAATGTCAGGTTTGCCACTCCAATGTACAACTCACCGCTGGCCTACCTGGTGAAACATCCACTGCCCATCCATGCAGAAGTAGAAAAGAATGAGGTAACCAGGCTGAATCCCGAGGTGCTTCCTGTTGATAACAATACTCCTCCGGAAGATTTCGGATACATCAGTTTCGGTATACAGGTTGTCCATCCCCTGGAATTTTACATCGCTGCATATATCGATGATCCCAGGCTCATGGCTCCCACAACACTGACCGAAGCCATGCTGGACGTGAGGATAGAACCTGACTGGTCACATTCCTTTCAACTTGAGCCAAGAATTAACAGGATTAGGGTCCCACGAGTAGAGAAGAAATATGTGCTTATCGTGAGAAAACCGGGATACAGGCCACAGATGATGGAAAAATCATTAATGGAGCTGGCAGAAGCAAACCGGGAGCATCCCATCCTGGTCCCATTAAAAAAGGAGAACATCCTTATCCTTAGACCAGGTCCTGAAAAAGGGAAGGATGCCACGATCTTTCTCTCAAAACCGGACGAGAACTTCGGCAAACATCCCCATTTTGAAGCAGCCAATTCTCCTCCATTTGTGATCCATGACCATGTGGAGACTTCCAGGAGCCTCATCACGTTTGAACTGGGCGATATCCCGGAAAAAGCCAGGATCGAAAAAGCATTCCTTTCCCTGTATTACCGAACGCCTTATTTCTATGAGGGTATTGCTGAAAGTTATATGGACAGGAACCTGGCGGTATTCCAAAAGATAACAACATCCTGGACGGAAGAAAAGCTTACCTGGAATAATCAGCCAGAGACCACAGAAGAGAACCAGGTCTACCTGAAACCCATGCCATGGATCTCAGCCAATTTCTATACCATTGACCTGACAGCCATTATCCAGGATATGAGGTCCCATCCTGAAGATCTTCACGGGATTATGTTCAGGCTGGTTGAAGAAAAGGATGTATCAGGTTTTATCTTCGGCTCCAGTGACCACCCCGAGGAGGGCATGCACCCGGCATTAAGATTGCACCTTATCCTGCCGGAACGGTAATAAGGAACCTGTTGCCAATCTTTTTTATAACTGATTACCATAATTTTCTGACGAATACACAGGCCGATAAGGATATCACTTGCATAAAAATGCTACAGGCGGCAACCCAGCAGGGGTTTTGTAAAGTAATTGTATTATGCTTGCCTAATTTTTATGGTGAGAATGTCACCAATGGACTGATCAAACCCATTTTTGGGAACGCTGCCAGAAAGAAACGCATTGAATGGTTGATTATTGCCGATATTCCTCATCAATTTGTTTACACGAAAGATGCTGCAAGATTGTTTTTCATGCTCTCAGAGGAAGCAAGTCTTCCTGACTATTTTCAAATCAATTATAGGGGTGTAATTGTGCCAAGTATCATGGAGTGGAACAAAACGATAAGCCGGATCTCCGGAAGTCCGGATAAAGTAAAAGTCATATCCAAAACAATCCTGGGCGTTCTCAGTTGGTTTGTTCCTGTTGTAAGAGAACCCAGGGAAAATTTCTATCAGTTTGAGAATACGATCATACTGGTCGACGCCAGGGTCAAAAAGCAATACAGGTTAGATGGTTACCCATCCGGACCCTACCCGGTCTACAAGCCAAGAAACAGAATGGCTATCCCGCTGAGTAGAATAGTCGCACCTGCAATGGCATGTGTGAACCTTTCCATCTTTCCCAGCCTGACAAATTTCAGTCCATAAGAGGCCAGCAATACCAGCACGAGCATGGTTAGCATGGTAATCAGTCCGAAGACAATTGACACCTGGGCAACGCCCCAGGCACTGTCCTGGGCTGCCGGGTACATCAACAGCGGGATGAGGGGTTCACATGGACCCAGGAAGAATATGGTGAACAGTATCCATGGAGTAATGTTGTTTTTATGGGTATGGTCATGCTCTTCAAGGTGGGTATGCTCATGTACATGACTGGTACCGTTCCCATGATAATGGATATGTTTATGGGGTTTATTCTTCACGGCCCTGTATATCCCCCAGGACATATAACCCAATCCGAATAACACAAACAACCATGCGGCCAGGTCTCCCCTGACAGATTCCATGAACTCCAGTTTATTCAAAGCTATGCCGACACCTATGCCAATTGTTCCCAGCAGGATGGAACTGATCACATGGCCAAAACCACTCAGGAGGGTTACCCATGATGTCTTATAGATCGTCCATTTCCTGGCCCTTGACATGACAATAAAGGGCAGGTAATGGTCGGGGCCCAGTACTGTATGTATAAAAGCCAGGCTTGCGGCAGTGATGGTAAGTGCAGTGAGATTATCTGTCATAATAAAGGGCCATTAAACGGGAACAGCTGTCATAACCAGTTCACCATGGTAAATACCCTTAATGGCTTTCAGCTTATCCGCAATCTTGTTTAGCCTGTCTGATGTCCCCTTCAGGGTGATGGTCTCCAGGCAAAGATCATGGTTCAGGTGGATATGCTGGCTGGACAATATCAGGCAATGGTAGTCATGCTGAAGTGTGGTCATCTGTTTCTGCAGGTCCCTTTTATGATGGTCATATATCAGCACCAAGGCGCCGGCAACTTCCTCATCCCCCTTCCATTTATCCTCCACCAGGTTTTTGTTGATCAAAAACCTTATAGCCTGGGAACGGTTAGGGAAATGATGGTCAATTACCAGTTGATCAAGCTTTTCCAATAGATCTTTTTCGAGGGATACACCAAATCTGCTTACAGACATCGTGTTACTTTTTATTAAAAACTTGTTACGAAAATATAAAAAAATATTGAATTGTGGTTTACTTGGGTATTATTTTCATTTCATCGATCAAATGGCCGGCACCGGCATACTTGTCGATAATGAAAAGTACATACCTGATGTCCACTACGATGTTGCGGCATTGGTTTACATCATAGACATAATCGCTCATGGTTCCTTCCCAGTTCCGGTCAAAATTTATCCCGATCAGGTGGCCGTCAGCGTTTAAAACCGGACTGCCGGAATTCCCGCCGGAAGTATGGTTGGATGCAATAAAACAAACCGGCACTTTTCCATTTACCGTATAGGGACCAAAATCCTTCTGTTCATACAGCTCCCTCAGTTTCTCCGGGATGCTGTAGTCTTCCATGGACAGATAGCTTTTTTCGATAATGCCGTCCAGTGTGGTGAGGGATCCATACCTGGTGGCATCCCGTGGCCGGTAATCCCTGACCTGTCCATAGGCAATGCGCATGCTTCCATTCGCATCTGCATAAAAATCCCTGTCCGGTTCCATTTCCCGCAATCCTTTGACATACAGGCGGTATATGGTATTCTTCAGGTCAGTGATTGACCTGTATGAATGCCTGATCTTTGCCGATAGATCTTCACAGGCCCGTGCCAGACTGAATACCGGATCAGTCTCTATCTTCTTTAAGTCAGCCTGATCCGGGTCTTCCAGCAAACTCATTATCTTTTCCTTGCTGGAAAAGATGGTTTTATCAAACAAATACGTGGTGTACCTGTTAATATCCCCCCTGTACTTTTGCATGGCTTCCTGCAGGGGTACGGGATAATAGGTCTCCGGCAGATCCGCCATATAGATTATGAGAAGCCTTCTGAAAATCTCCCTGTCGATAGCTACAGTGTAGTCCTTGAAAAAGTCATAGGACTGTTCCCTGGCTATATCAATCGTATTATCAAGATAATACTCCCCTATTTCCCTGTTCTGAAATGCCTCCACCAGGTCCATGAAATTCCCGGCAAAACGCAGGATCTCAATGGCCCCTAAAATCTCCCGCTGGTATTCATAGGCCAGTATCAGGTCAGACTCTTTTTTAATGAGGCATTCAAGTGAGTCCAGTACATTTTCATATTCCCTCCTTCCCGCTGGGTCCTGGCTGACCCATCCGCTAAATTTCTGCTCATAGTCCTTCTTCTGAGCTATGGCTTCCACCTTATTAATGCCTTTGATGACACCCTGCCATTTCTTCCATGCATTGGCCACACGTGCATACTTGGCAGAATATTTAATTTGGATCTCGTCGCTTTTATCCATTTGATTCTGCATGACCTCCATTCTTTCTGTCCTGATCCGGATCTTGGCAGGCAGGCTTTTTCCAATGATCATTTCCAGATCTGACGAGAGCAGGTACTGGTCGGTATTACCAGGAAAGCCACAAACCATGGTGAAGTCCCCCGTATCAACCCCGCCGGCAGAGACAGGCAGAAAGATCCTGGGTTTATAGGGTACATTTTCAGCAGCATACGTTGCCGGATTATTATTTTCATCCGCATAGATCCTGAAAATAGAGAAATCACCGGTATGCCTGGGCCATATCCAGTTGTCAGTGTCACCGCCAAAGTTCCCGACAGCCTTGGGAGGGGCTCCCACCAGCCTTACATCATTAAACTCCTCATACAGGAACATACAATACTCACTCCCGTAATAGAAGGATTTTGTTACGGCCTTCCACTGTGTCCTATCCATGGCTTCATCCTGCAGTTTCCTGATGTTCCTGCCGATGATCTGTTCACGGGATTGTTCGGTAATCCCATCCTCCACTCCTTCCAGCACTGTTTCAGTTACATCCTGAACCTCCCGGAGAAATCTTACATATAGCTCCAGATTAGGTAATTCCTCTTCCCTGCTCATGGCCCAGAATCCCTCATCCAGGTAATTGTTTTCAAGGCTGCTGTGACGCTGGATGCTTCCGAGACCGCAATGATGGTTGGTGATCAGCAAACCTTCCGCGGAGATCAGTTCTCCCGTACAGAATCCCCCGAAACTGACCACTGCATCCGTAATGGCTGCCTGGTTGATCTGGTAAATATCATCGGCTGAAAGCCTGAATCCCTTTTCCTGCATATCGCCTATCCTCAATTCTCCAATAAGGGACGGCAGCCACATCCCCTCATCCGCTCTCAGGACTGCCAGCGGGATAAAAAGGAGTATCAACAAGATGTTCAGGTTTTTCTTCATGGCACGATCATTCTCCCAGTAATTCTTTTAACTCATGATAAACCTTCTGGATTGGCAGTCCCATTACATTGAAATAAGACCCCTCGATCTTCTCTATCCCGATATACCCTATCCACTCCTGGACCCCGTATGCACCGGCCTTATCAAAAGGTTTATATTGATCTATATAGTAGTTTATTTCTTTTACGTCCAGCCTGGCAAACCATACCCGTGAAGTGGCATGGAATGAATGCATCCTCTCTGCCGTCCTGAGGCATACGCCTGTCAGGACCTCATGCATGTTGCCGGATAATCTTTTCAGGATGCTGACCGCATCTTCCCGGTCCCTCGGCTTGTTTATCACCCTGCCATCCAGCCACACTATGGTATCAGCCGTGATAAGCAGGGTATCACGGGGGACTTCTTTCATGATGGCCCTGGATTTGAGCTCGGCCAGGTAGACCGGGATCTCCTGCCTCGAGAGCCTGGCAGGGTATGTTTCCTCCAGGTCATTGTTTACCCTGATCTCATATTCGATTCCCAGTTCATTCAACAGGTAATGCCTTCTTGGAGACCCTGATCCCAGGATGATGTGGAAGTCTTTAAGCTTTTCGTGGAGCATCAGGATATGTATCGGTGGATAATGAAATACACAGGGATGGAATACATGATCCCGGCCAGCATAATCAGTTTCGTAATATTGCTGCAGACATGATAATCCTTTTTTTCTCTGGCTGCCAGCAACCTGTACAGGAGATACAGAAAGGGCAGAATCAGGAAGAGAGAGAACCATCCCAGGGAAATCAGATCAGGTTCCCCTCCGGGATTATAATAAAGAAATCTGACATACACATAGATCAGCGAGAAAATGATAGCCAGGATAAGCATCACAACCACGACTTTGGTGAATCGTATCCCGAGCAGGACCGGCATAGTGCTCCTGCCATATGCAGAATCTCCTTCAAAATCTTCTATATCCTTGGTGATCTCCCTGATCAGGTTGGAAAGGAAGGCGAAGAAAGAGAAACCCCCAACCCATGCGAGGAGGTTATTGAAGTTCATATCATTGGCGATCAGGATCTCCCGGTACGCTTTATTCAGCAAGGGGATTTCAAAGATCACCACAACAAAGGGGACCACAGCAGTGAAAACAGCCACGATGAGGTTCCCTACCAGGAACTGCCGCTTATAGGTGGTGGAATAAAACCACAAAATACCGGCAGCCAGCAGGTAAGCAATGCCCAGGCTCAGTATATCAATGTACCAGGCCAGGTAGATGCCGGTTAATACCCCTATTCCATTCAGAAAAATATGAGTGATCATGGCCCATCTCCTGCTGATCTTTCTGCCTACAATCACAGTAGAAGGACGGTTGAGCAGGTCGGTTTTCATATCGAAATAATCGTTGATCACATACCCGGCAGCAGTTATGGCCATGGACGAGAAAACAAGAAGGAAGAAATGCAGGTGATCGAGTTGGGGGACAAAACCATTTACGGCAAGTATCGGTTCCACGATAAAGAACCTCATCATATACTGGGTGGCAGCAATGATGAGCAGATTCTGAAAACGTATTAACTTTAAAAAAGCTTTCAAAACATTACCAAGTAAAAGCATCTGGTTCCATCCATCTTCCCTGTAATCGCAACACCTGTTCAATGACATCCCGGACACATCCTTCTCCCCCCGGTTTATCTGAGATATAGATTGAGATCGACTTGATTTCTTCAACTGCATCGGAGGGGCATGTGGGAAACCCTACCTCCTTCATAACCAGGTAATCCGGGAGGTCATCTCCCATATACAGGATGTTTTCAGGCTTGAAATCATATTTTGAAAGGAAGTCTGACAGATCTTGTTGTTTATTCCTGGACCTAAGGTAAATATCGGAAATACCGAGATTCCTGAACCTGGACTCAACGGCTTCTGAATTCCCGCCCGTGATGATACCGATCGGATATCCCTTCCGGACGGCATACTGGATCGCATATCCATCCTTGATGTTCATGGTGCGCATGAGGTGGTGTTCAGGATGCAGAAAGATTTTGGCATTCGATAACACACCATCAACATCGAAAACAAATGCCTTTACACTGCCAAGCTCTTCCTTAAAATTACTCATTCACTCTCAAAATGTTGATAGATACTCTCGCTTACAAATGTATATATTTTTTGCCATTCAGGCTGATCACAAAGCATCAGTTGATGGATTCCTAAAATATTTTTATCATGGCGGGAAGCGGGACCAGTCTGGGCCTCGTGGGGGCTCATTTCGAGGATTTTTTTGGCAGTCTCCATGATGAGTGGTTTCAGGATGCCAAAATCAAACTCATTATGGCTCAGGATATCGTAGGCGGTGCGGTACATATGGTTGGTGAAATTACAGGCAAATATGGCCGCCATGTGCATGATCTTACGGTTCTCAAAATTCACTGCAGAGACATTATCTGAGATCTTTTCTGCAATATTTTTGAGGCGGTCTTCATTTTCCTTAGTATTTGCTTCAATACAAACCGGCACGGTCCGGAAATCAATTGACCGTGTTTTCGTAAAAGTCATCAAGGGGTACAGAACACCAAAATCACTGGTCCATTTCTCAAACACATTGGAAGGTACACTCCCTGCAGTATGTATCATGAAAACATCTTTAAGAATAATCTGGGGCAGGAGGCCCTCGATTGCCCGGTCAGTAATACAGAAGATAACAAGCTCGGCATCCTCCTTGAGCATATTAACATCCGTTGTCCATGGCACATCAAGATGTAAACCGAAAGCAGCTGCAGAAGACAATGTCCTGCTGTAAACCTGGATAATCCTGAATCCTGCTTTCTGAAGTGCCGGTCCCAGGTGCCAGGCCAGTTTTCCGGCACCAATGATGATGGTTTTCAGTCCTTTTGCCCTTCTCATCGGCCTTTAGATTTGCACGTAAGTTACATGGAATTCCTTAAAACAAAAAAAAACCATCTCAAATGAAACCAGTTGTGGATTGGGATGACCAGTCGATCACGCCGAGTTGGAGAGACGGAGTCGCTTTTGAAAAGGGTGCGCCCGGCTTTTGCTCTTTCCCCGGGCCGGTCAGCTTCACTGTGATTATGTTCTCACCGACGTGTAATGTCCTGGCTGCCGGCCGCGGAACATACCAGCCGGCCGGAACATCCGCAAGATTGTATTGTACCGTCTTTACCGGCTCGCCGTTAAGCAAAACCTCATACGCCCCGCTCCATGTAGCCGATAAATAAGGATCCTTCAGCTCCTCAAGTTGCTCCTTAGTCAGCAAAAACGTAAATGTTCCCTCTCCCGTTTTGCCATCGCTGTCAAAACTCAGTGCGACCTCCTGTTGCGGGATGAGCTGCCTGATCTCTTTCGCCCAGTGTGCCCGGTTGCGGGCCTTAAGTCCATACTTGTTCACGTCGTAATCCGCATGTCCGTATATGGCCTCCGGCTTCTTCGGGATCACATTGACCCAATTGCCGTACGGCCCTACAACGAACCGCCAATTCATCTTACAGCCGTGTTCAAAGCGGAACCATTGCTTCAAAGCCTGATCGAATGGCAGGTCCTCCCAGTTCATGAATACCCCGATCATGCCCGAGCCAAAGAGGCAATATCCGCTGCTCGCAGTCTCCCCCCACAATTTTGGATCGCGAAAACCTTCGAGACAAAGTTCCATGGCATCAAGCAGTTCGTCATGACGATAATCAGTGAGCATCATATAGTGGGCCATTGTCTCGCCGTAGTTGCGCGCGGTCGAAACCTGTGCGTAGAGTTCACTTTTATGAGCAAGCAGGTTGTCGATAGCCACTTTCAATACTTCCTCGGGGAAATTTTCTATTCCGACATATCCACAAATGCGGGAGATGATCTTGAATCCGCTCGACGGCTGGTAGTCCTTCCAGGGAAATCCCTCAAGCGGCTCCGGCCGCCACATGCCGGTCTCCCTGTTGTATGCCCTCACTAAAGCGCCCATTCCGGTCTCTGTTTGAGGTATCTTTTCCAGATTGCCCTCGTCGACCTCCCGGGCTGCCAGAACAGGAAACATCCCGGACGGACTTGTCATCCATTGCGGGATCCACTCCCAAAGCTCGTCGAAGGTGTCATCGCCGGCATCCGCATGCGAGGCTATATTGACCGGCCGGGGGAGCTCAGCACCGAGCATGGCCAGGATAACCGGGATGTATTTCACATTTATCGCTTCTGCAGAGTAGTCATCGCGGTTACCCGGTGTGTGGCGTTTTACTTCCGGGTTTTGAGGATCCTGGTACAGGGGGTTGTATAAGCGCCCTGTTTCGAGGTTCTGCCAGCTTTGCCAGAAATTGATCGCCTGCTGATTGTTCTCCTTAGAGTAGCCCGGGAGGGTTTCGAGATCGCCGAAATAGAGCAGATCGCCCCATACGGCCACTGTTTCCTGTTCATCTTTTCCCCGTCCTGCACCACGGGCAAGGAACCAGATGCCGGTCTCCTCAAAAGACTTTTGAGCAACCACAGCCAATTGATCGCGCAACACCTCACGGTTCTTTTTCAACCAGGCCGGCATTTGCGTCATTTGCTGCCGCCGGGTCTCTTCGATCCGTTGCCGTACAAATGTGTAAATCGGATCGGCCTGCGGATCTGCAGGAGTAACCTGTGTACAAGCCGGAGATACAACAATCAACATTAGAAACAGGGTGGCATATATCAACATATTATTACCCCTCAATCATCACTAAAGAAACCTGGTGCGATGCCATTGTAAAATTTTTATCCGGGAGCAATTTCCTTTCACCATCTTCAACTTCCAGCAGATACATGTTTCCGTTCACTTTAAAATCAATGTGCGTTTCGATTTGTACTTCCCCCTCGTTAAACAGCATATAATAATGATCACCATTTTTCTCAACATGCCGAAACCGCAGGTTTGTATTGGGAGGTGAAACTGTAATATCTTTTTGAATCAGCGGAGTTAAAGCATTAAGCAGTTCGTCTTCTCCATTTTCCGGATCCCAGAAGATCAGTCGTCCGCTTTGCTGTAATTTATCCAAAGCGGCTTTTGCTTTCTGTGGTGGTTCCATTTGAACGACAAGCGCTTTATAATGCATGCCCTGGATTTGTATCCCATCTTCTCCCACTTCGGTATCTTCCCACAAATGGCGGGCTTCGAGATAGTTGAAATCAATCTGATTCTGAAAACAGACTTTAGCCGATTCCCAGGGCAGATAGTCATTAAGTCCGAGAATCGCCACATCGCAAATATGTTTGCTGTCAGTGTTTAGCCAGCACATGCGGCTCGTGGCATCGGCGAATGGTTTGAACTGGCCCCACCACACATTATTCGGCCCAACATCCGGAGGCCGTTCATCGATTCTCGGTCCACGAACGGAATAGTAAAACGCATGGGGATAAAGCAAATTGCATCCCCGTACCAGCAGCCAGTTAGTCAGCCATTTCATTTCACGAAAAGTGAAATTGTGGCCATAAGCACCACAATATTCATTCGAGTTCCGTCGCCGTCCCAAATGCAGCATAGCGGAGGAAGCACATTTTCCCTGTGTGGATTGAGGTCCCTCCAGAGCGCCCGGTTTTCCCGGTTCAATATAACGCCATACGATATCCTGCCCAGGCATATGAAAATAGCGCAAATGTCCGATATCATCCGGGGCAGAAGGATGACCGGTTAGAGCGATGTTGTGTTCGCTGCACCATTTTGATATTGGCTCATAATAAGTCTGTTCAAGCCGGGCTTGCAGCGCCCTATCGTAATCATCCTGATATTTTTGTGCCTCCGCTTCCTCCTTGAAAAACAGTTTTGGAAGGTGGGGGGTAAAATCGTACCCAAGCCAACTATTTACGAATTCAAGAACATGTGAATTACCGGGCACTGCACCTTTCTCAGGATTTTTGCCGAAAAAAGATGGCTCGTCAGTAAAAACAGCTTTGATCGTGTGGCTAAATTCATCACCAAATTCATCAAAAAATCTCTGATAGACCAGGCGAATAAAAGACTGCATTGCCTCCGGATTTAAAATGTCTGCAAGCTGCGGCATCTCCTCCGGCACTTCCCGTTTGTCAGGTCTTCTCTGGGGATTCTCCTCCAAAAAATGCAAACCACGGACAAGTGAATTACCTGTAGATATATAGCGATCCAGGATGGCGATCCGGTGTCCGTCACTTTCACGCGGGACAATGGCAAGCAGCTTTTGGTTTTCTCTGACAACAGGTTTTCCGTCCGGGCCAATTTTAAAGCCGTATTTTTCATCACCCGGCTTCACCTCATCCAGATCAATCGCAAACAGTCCCCGGGGACGAAAGGCAGGATCTTCCGCAACCACCTGGCCACTGGCCGATCCGCTGGGATACATGCCTTCGTCATAAAGCACCACCCACATATTTAGCTTTTTAGCCTGCTCGATTGCAAAGCGCATATCCCTGATCATTTTGTCACTCATCCAGCCGGTATCTTTGGGCAGACCAACCCGGGGGTGAATTACAAAACCATAAACGCCGTGATCACAAAAATCCATTAACTGGCGGAGTATCTCCTTTTCGGACAGTTCATCATTCCAGAACCAAAACGGGGCCAGGGAAAATTCACGGGCCGGATTTTGAAAAGAATCCTCATTGCCTTGAATGAAACTGCATCCATTATTTATTAACAGAGCAGAACTTCCAAGGACCATTGTGCCAACAAATTCTCTGCGGTTAATTCTCATAATTATCAGTGATTTTCATGAAAAATATGCATTGCTGCTTATTGAATTCCAGATGAATCAAGGATATCCCTGATCCTTCTCAGTTTCTTTATATCTGCAACTTTGCGTCTATATTCCGGTATCTCCGGCAGGCCACCCATAAAAATGCCTTCCTTCCTGAACTCCATCCTGCTTTTCATTTTTTTCCTCCCGGTAAGATGAAATTCCGTGGCTCCGGTCCTTCCGGCAATTTCAGCAATATTTTTCCTGCTAATGCCTGAACCCGGCATTATAATGATCCTCCCGGCAGCATGTTCGATCAGACGCTTAACCAGGTCCACACCATCCGGCACCAGGTTTTGCTGGCCTGAGGTGAGTAACCTGTCTGCCCCGGTACTGATTATATCATCAAGCGCTTTAAAAGGTTCGGGGGTCATGTCGAATGCCCTGTGAAATGTGACCGACATGGGCCGTGCCTGTTCAACCAGTTCTCTGGTCCTTTCAATATCAACAAGTCCCCCGGGCAATAAAAGACCGAATACAACACCGTCGGCACCTGTTTCTTTCGCCTTCAGGATATCGAACTTCATTATGTCATATTCCGCATCCGAATACAGGAAATCACCTCCCCTGGGCCTGATTATGACATTAAGTTTTATAGAAAGGCTCTCGCGAACCATGCTGATCATGCCGATGCTCGGGGTCGTGCCTCCTTCGTAAAGATTATCACACAATTCAACCCTGTCAGCGCCCCCGGCCTGAGCATTAAGAGCTGATTCGAAAGAATCGATACATACTTCAAGTATATGTTTCATAATGCAGTTTTCAGTTTACCGAAAATAGAAAAAATATCCGTATGGTAGCCCCTCCAACCATCGAGGTAACTTGTTGAAGAATAATATTGCTAAATAGCTATATTAAAATTAGTTTTGATCGGTGATAAAGCATCAACATTTTGAGTGGGATGAACCTCTGAATGATGTCAGGATTGTAGAGGATTTCCTTCCCTCACCTGAAAATCTTGTTTTCAGGGATGAGACTATAAAGGTTACAATCTCATTAAGCCGTCAAAGTGTTGATTTCTTTAAAGATATAGCAAAGAAACATCACACTCAATACCAGAAATTAATTCGCCGCCTGTTAGATGATTATACCATCAGGCATAAGAATGTTCCTTAAGTGCAACCAATCAACTCCATATGAAACGCCCACAACATTTCTTGCTCTTTCTTTTCGTTATCCCATTTGTCTTTGGTTCATGCAAGCCACATAGTCAAATCCGGGAGTACATGGAAACCATTCAGACCTATCCCTTTTCTGACACATCCCATTTCCCCATTATCTATAAAAATAGTCATATATATCCCTATTCCCGCATTGACGGATTCAGCCATACAGGCCAGTCCCAGGAATGGAAAATGGTCAAACTGGAAAATGATTACACGGAGGTCTATATTCTTCCCGAATTAGGCGGTAAGGTGTGGGGTGCCATAGATAAAAAGACAGGGAAGGAGTTCATCTATAAAAATGATGCGGTAAAACCCAGAGATATCGGCTTGAGAGGCCCCTATACCTCGGGCGGGATCGAATGGAATTCGAGTATCATCGGACATCATCCGGGAGTAGCGACCCCTGTCAACTACATCCTTTTTACCGATGATAAGGGCACGGCACATTGTGTAATCGGCGGAATGGATCTTCCGTCACACATGCAATGGCGGATTGATATTTCACTACCGGCGAACACATCCTATTTTGAAGCCAGAACCTGGTGGTACAATGCCACCCCTTATTTCCAGTCATATTACCACTGGAGCAATGCAGCTTTAAAAAGTGCTGAGGATCTGCATTTCTATTTTCCCGGCAATCTCTGGCTGGGCCACGACGGGATCTCACATCCCTGGCCGGTTGATGAGGAGGGAACTGACAGGTCATGGTACAGGAACAATACAACATTTGGACACTGCTCATACCACGTCTATGGAAGCGTTGATAATTACTTTGTTTCATATTACCACGACGAGGATTTCGGTGCGGGACACTGGTCGCCAAGTTATGGCACACCTGGGAAAAAGATCTGGTTGTGGTCACTCGCCAGGAATGGGGGGGTCTGGGAAAATCTGCTCACAGACACCCATGGACAGTACGTGGAAGTACAGGCGGGCAGAATGCTCAATCAGAACGGTTTCAACAGCAGTCAAACACCTTTCAAACAATCCTCTTTCATTCCCTATAATGCAGACAGCTGGGTGGAACGCTGGTTCCCGGTCAGGGAAACCGACGGAGTTACCCGCGTTGCTGAATCGGGAACCATTCATATCAAGTACACTCCGGAAGGAATGAGGCTGTTGTTCTCCCCTGTTATTGAAGTCAGTGAAATAATGTTGGTGTCAGCCAATGGAAATGAAATCTCAAATGACCCGGTGGCGCTGAAACCATCTGAGGTACTGAAGAGGACTTTTGAGGACATTACTGAGGATGATAAACTTGAAGTTTTCCTGGGAGGTGAATTGCTCTACTCCTCGGAAGAGAACTATATTATCGACAGGCCCCATAAGACGCCCACAGATGCACTGGATGACCTTTACATACTTGCACAGCAACTTGAAAACCACAGATCTTATGGTAAAGCACTTGATACCTACCTGGAATTGCTTGAAAAGGAACCATTGCACCTCGATGCCACAGAGCGGGTGGCTGAGCTCTATCTCCGTCGCGGAGATCTTGATCAGGCCGGCCATTATGCCGGGAAGGTCCTTGAAATAAATGCATATCTCCCGGGCGCCAATTTTGTATACGGGTGTATCCGGAAAGCAGAGGGTAATTTCACGGATGCCCGGGACGGATTCAGATGGGCCATGCGTTCCCTGGAATACCGCAGCGCTTCCCTTCAGCTTCTTTCCGAGATCAGCCTGATGGAGGGAAAACCGGAACTGGCATTTGACCAGGCTGGACAATCCCTCTCCTACAATGAATTTAACATGAACAGCTACAAGATCCAGGCCATTTCACAACGAATCATGAGCAATCCCGGTGGCACAGAAGAGATATTGGCCTACATATCTGAAATTGACCCCCTGGATCATTTTGCCCTGTTTGAGAAATACCTCATTAAGCCCGTTTCTAACCGTCTGAACGATTTTAACAGTTCATTTAAAAGCGAAACGGTAAAAGAGGAATACCTTGAAACGGGTTTGTTTTATGCCGGATTGGGCATGCATAATGAGGCGGTGAAGGTCTTTGAACAGGCTCCGGATGATCCGGTGATCCATTACTGGCTTGCCTGGTTAAATAAGGATGACAAAGAGAAATCACATGACTATCTGGAAAAAGCTCTTGAAGCCAGTCCTGAATTCGTTTTCCCGTACAGAACAGAAACCCTGACAATCCTGGAATGGGCCTCGGAACAGCATCCATCCTGGATCACCGATTATTATTCAGCGCTTATCCTCTGGCATGTGAAGAGAGTTGATGAAGCCCTGATCCTGCTTATGAAGTGGGGAGATACTCCCGACTTTTCTCCATTCTATCATTCCCGGGCTCACCTGCAAGGGATCCTTTCCGACCCGGCACTGAAAGATATGCAGAGGGTCCTTGCCATTGATCCCGGTCAATGGCGGATCTTCAGGGAGCTGGCAGATTTGCACATCAGTCGTGATGACTATCAGGCTGCACTGGCTCTGGCAGAAACCGGCCATGAAAGGTTTCCCGAAAATTATATTCTTGACCTGGTCTACAGCAAATGTTTAACCCTGACAGGCAATTATCAAAAATCCCTGGATGTCCTGGGGAACACGGAAATCCTCCCATATGAAGGTGAACACGCCGGTCAGAGCATCTATGAACACAACCACCTGATGCTGGCCTGCGAAAGTTTCAAATCTGGCAATTATGATATGGCGCTCAGCCATATAGATCAATCGGAAGCCTATCCGGAAAACCTGGGTTCCGGTATGCCAAGCTTTCCGGATTATCGCCACCAGAATATGTTGCGGATCAGGATCTTTGGCAGGACAGGCGAGACCGGTAAATCACAGGAGGCTCAGGATGCAATTGATGCTTATACCAGGAAGTTCGGAAAAAAGAAAGGAGCTAACCTGTACGAACAGCAGTTTATTGAGTCGATTTCCTTAAAACAATTTATATAATAATCTGATCCAGTGATGAATACCTCTCCTTTTCATTTCAAGGGTGTTTAATGAGGAGCCTATATTTTAAGCTTGCTTAAAATTCAGCGACGATTAAATACCCTTGAAATGACTAGAAACAGTAGCGGTTTTCGTCGATGAGCAGATCTGCGATACGGCGCCTGGCCTCCTTTACATTAATGCCGGCAACATGTGTGAAACGCTCAATCCCTTTTTCGAGTAATTCCCTGACATCTCCGAATGCAAAAGAGTATGCAGCGTCCCTTGCCATGTTCCGTATACTGGCAGCTGTATTAAAGACAAATACATCAAGGATGTCCTGGTAAACCTTGAACTGGTCCTCACTTTTGAAGGATTGCATTTTTTTCACGCGCAGCAGGACGGATTCAGCAGCATAGAGTTGAATCAGGCTATCCGCCAGGTTCATCATGATTTCCTGCTCCTGGATAAGGGTCCTGGAAAACTTTTCTGACGCTGATTTCAACAGCATCAGGATTATTTTCTTAAAGTTACTGATATACAAGGCCTTCTCGTCAAAATATTCCAGTCCGACAAGCTTCATTTCACCTCCTTGCTTTGCTTCTTCAAAGGCTTTCTCTGCTTCCTCGTTAATTGGCAGCACGCCTTTTGCACCCTTTTTCAACACGGCATCAACAAGCAGGAGGCGATTGATCTCATTCGTCCCTTCAAAGATGCGGTTGATCCTTGAGTCACGATACGCCCTGTCAACCGGCATTTCTGATGAAAACCCCATGCCTCCGTAGATCTGTACAGCTTCGTCAACCACATAGTCGAGTGTCTCTGAACCGAAAACCTTCATTGCAGCGGCCTCGATGGCAAAATGGTTGAAAGCCGCCATGGTATCCCGCCCTTTATCTTCACCTTTTGACACATAATGGTTAATAGCATCATCCAGTCCCTTGCTTGCCCGGTATACGGCTGATTCCGTGGCAAAGGTCTGGATTACCTGTTCGGCAAGTTTGTGCTTGATGGCCCCGAATTGGGAGATCAGGCAGTTGAACTGTTTTCGTTCATTGGCATAGCCCACGGAGTGCTCTATGGCCTTTTTGGCGGAACCGATCACACTGGCTCCCATCTTGATCCTTCCCATGTGGAGAATGTTCAGGGCGATCCGGAATCCTTCACCCCGCTTGCCAAGAAGGTTAGCTGCAGGTACCTTGCAATCATTGAAAAAGATCTGCCTGGTAGAGGACCCTTTTATCCCCATTTTTTTCTCTTCAGGATTGAAAGTAATGCCCGGAAAATCTCTTTCTACGATGAAGGCACTTAAAACGCGGTCATTATCAATTTTTGCAAAAACTGTCATCACATCAGCGAATCCTGCATTGGTGATCCACATTTTCTGGCCGTTCAGGATATAATGTTCCCCATCCTCTGAGAGTTCTGCCTTGGTGGTCCCTGAATTGGCATCGGAGCCGGCTCCCGGTTCGGTCAGGCAATATGCACCAACCATCTCACCCGAGGCAAGTTTGGGGATATATTTCTTTCTCTGTTCCTCATTCCCATAATAGAGAATGGGAAGGGTACCTATACCTGTATGGCAGGAGAAGGCAACGGCGTAGGAGTACCCGGCACCCAGGATCTCACTTGCATACATGGCGGTAATAAAGGACTGGGCAAATCCTTCATATTCTTCAGGTATTGAAATGGCCAGTAAACCCAGCTCCCCGGCTTTGACAAGGAGTTCGCGCATGAGTCCTTCTTCCTGGGCATCTATCTGTTCGAGGACAGGGAATATCTCTGTATCAAGAAAATCCTGGCATGTCTGCCCGATCATTTTCTGCTCTTCATCAAATTCTTCAGGAATAAAAACATCTGCCGGGTCGGTTTCTTTCACCAGAAACTCACCACCGGTTATTAATTTTGAGTTTTCCATATATTCGGGTTTAATGGTTTTATCGTGATTATCATGATGCTTTAGAGTCCAAGTGCCGTGACCACCAGTTCAACTATATCGTAATTCCTGATCGTTTCCTCCCTGTTCTTGTATTTCAGTCCGTCGGTAATCATCACCATGCAATAGGGACAGGCTGTTGCAATGATATCAGCCCCGGTTTCCAGGGCCTCTTCGGTCCGTTCCATGAATACTTCCTTATCCCCTGTTTCTGCCTCCTTGAACATTTGTCCACCGCCGGCACCGCAACACAGTGCAAAACTCCTGCTGCGTTTCATCTCCCGCTTTCCGGCTGAAAATGCATCCAGTATCTGTCGCGGAGCATTATATTCCCCGTTTGCCCTTCCCAGGTAACAGGGATCGTGATAGGTTATCCTCTGATCTTTGTATGAATCCTTAGGTATCTTCAGTTCCCCCTCAGCAATCCGGTCACGAATGAATTGTGTATGGTGGACCACCTCGTATGTACCACCCAGGTCCGGGTACTCATTCTTAAAGGTATTATAGGCATGAGGATCGCAGGTCAGGATCTTTTTGACCCCGTATGCCTCGAATATTTCAATATTCATCAGCGCCTGCATCTGGTACAGCATCTCATTACCTGCCCGGCGGGCGACATCGCCGCTGGAGGATTCTTCAGTCCCAAGTACAGCATAGGAGGTTCCCAGATAAGCCAGTAGTTTTACAAAAGCCCGTGAAACGTTCTTATAGCGGTCATCGAATGCACCGGCACTGCCCACCCAGTATAAATATTCAGGTTGTTCTCCCTGCGCAATGCGGTCGGTAAACAATGGGACGGCTACTTTGATCTGATTTGTTTCCATACTAACCGGGTATATCGTTCATGGTAATATCTTCTGCCCATAGCATCCGGTCTTCCATAGAGAACTGCCAGGGTGCACCGTTGTTTTCAATATTTGAAAAAATGGAATTCAACTCACCGGGGGCAGCAGATTCTTCCATGACCAGGTAACGTCTCATATTAACGATAAGGACGGGGTGATTGATATTGATCGGGCATTCCTGGGCGCATGCATTACAGAGTGTACAGGCCCAGAGTTCCTCCTCCGAGACCAGGTCCCTGATCAAAGATTTTCCATCGCTGAATTCAGTCCCCTCTTTGACCAGCCCGGGACCTTTCTCCTTCATCCTTGCCCTGACATCCATGATGACTTTTCTCGGGGAAAGCTTTTTCCCGGTAATATTGGCCGGACATACAGAAGTACAACGTCCGCATTCTGTGCATGCCAGTGAATCCAGGTAACTCTTCCAGCTTACATCTTCAATATCCAGGACCCCGAACCGTTCAGGATCTGCTTCCTCCTCTCCTTCGGCGGGTGAGGCAAAGGCCTGGTCAGGATCCATCATGATCTTTACTTCCCTGGTAATATTTTCCATGGTATCCAGCTTTCCAAGTGGTTCGAGCCGGCTGAGGAATACATTCGGTACGGACATGAACACATGAAAATGTTTGGAATAAGGCAGGTAGTTGGCGAAAATGAAGATCAGCAGGATATGGGCCCACCAGTTGGTTTCATAGAGTATATGATTGGCTTGGCCTGTCGTGCGAAGGAATCCTGCCATGAAAATGCTCACCGGATAATAACCGTAGATCTGATTACCGGCCTCTGCAGCCGATAGGATATAGAATGTGTTCATCCCGAGTAATGAGATCATCAGCAGCAGGATCATGGTAAGGGCGATATTGGCATCCACATGCGATATATGCTTCATCTCTATGCCGCTGAACCGCTTCACATTCAGGAAAAGCCTCCGGGCCAGGAAAACGATGATCGCAAAGGCGATGAGCAGGGCAAAAATATCACCCGAGGCCATGATGATATCATAGAAGATGCCCAGGAAACGGAGTACCTTTTCAGTCCCCGTTACACCATCAATCATCATTTCTATACTGCCGATCAGGATCACACAGAATCCCCAGAATACCAGGGCATGGAGCAGTCCCATTACCGGCCGCCTGAAGATCTTGGTCTGGCCGATAGCTACTTTCAGCATGAGAACAGTCCGTTCACCGATCTGCCTTACCTTGAAAGCCGGTTTGGTAAGTTTAAAGAAGCGGATAAACCGGCGGGTGGTTACTGCAAAGGCAGCGATGGTAAAAACCAGAGCAATGATGAAAACAACCTGTTTTACCATATCAGGACTTATTGGGCTTTAGCAGTTTTGATCTCCTTGATCAGATCCGGCAATACCCTGGCTGCATCTCCTATGATCCCATAGTCTGCGGCTTCAAAAATGGGAGCATCCTTATCCGTATTCACCGCTACAATAAACTTCGAGGAACTCACTCCTGCAAGATGCTGGATGGCCCCGGAAATACCGAATGCAAGATACAGGTTGGGTGCAATTATTTTCCCGGTCTGGCCGGTGTGTTCGTCATGTGAACGCCAGCCTTCATCTGACACCGGCCTGGAGCAGGCAAGTGCAGCACCCAGCAGGTCGGCAAGCTGTTCGAGGGGCTGCCAGTTATCACCCGATTTCATGCCCCTCCCTCCGGAAACTACGGTTTCGGCATCCGTCAACAGGACCTTACCGGTCTGTTTCTGAATATCCTTAATGCTGGTCTGTACGGCAACGTCTGCAAGTCCGCCGTCAAAAGGCTCCACGCTGGCAGTTCCCCCTGCTTCAATCAGCTCGAAGGAATTCTGTGCAAGGGTAAGGATCACCTTTTCAGTGTTGATCTTAACCCTGCTGAAAGCTTTACCACTGAAAACCTTCTTGCTTACAATGAAGGGATCTGCCGATTCCGGGAGGGCTGTAACACCTGGGGCAAGTCCCGCAGCAAGTTTCACTGACAATCTCGGCGCCAGCGCTTTACCGCTGTTGTTATGGGACAGGACGATGGCCCTGGCACCGGTCTTTTCAGCCGCTGCAGAAATAATTGAGGTATAGAGTTGATTATCCAGTCCGCCTGCCTTCCCGTCATCAGCCGATAAAACGGTGGAGGCTCCGTAGATGCCAAGCTTTGCAAGTTCTGCCTCCTCCACCTTCCCGATGGATATGGCTGTCACTGACGTATCCAGCAAAGATGCAACCTTTGTGGCATAAGAGACCAGTTCGAAGGACAGCTTCTTGAATTTACCATCCCAGTTTTCTGTGTAAACCAATACTGACATATCTTGAATTATAATTTTCGGTTAATGGAGATCAGATGACTTTTGCCTCATTCTGGAGAAGCTGTACCAGCTCCTTCACATTATCAGCATCAACCATTTTGCATGGTTCTTTGGGTGTGGGCAATGTGAAATCCAGGAATTCGGTAAGCGGTTCGACAGCTGCTGCAGGCACTACCTGAAGGGGCTTTTTTCGAGCCATCATGATCCCCCTCATCGCAGGGATCCTGGGTTCCTTTGCAATCCCCTTCTGTACAATGGCCACGAATGGCACAGGGACACTCACTTCTTCCTTTCCACCGTCAATTTCACGGTTGATGACCACCGCACCCTTATCCAGCCGGAGAGATGAAACGGCAGAAACGGATGGCCTGTCCAGCAACTCTGCCAGCATTCCACCCACTGCGGAGCTATTGTAATCACTCGATTCTATACCATTCAAAATAATATCGTAATTATCCTTTTTTACCACTTCGGCGATCTGGGAGGCAACCAGGTAAGCATCTCCCACTTCAGCATCCACCCGGATGGCATCGTCAGCCCCTATGGCCAGCCCTTTTCTCAGGGTGGGTTCGGCAGCCGCCGGTCCGACTGTGATCACAGTCACTTTTTCGATCCCGCTGGAAGCATCCTCCCGGAGCTCCATGGCCCTGGTGAGTGCCAGCTCATCCCAGGGATTTATAATCCATTGTACCCCGTTTGTATCAAAGGCGGTGTTGTCATTCACGAACCGCACCTTTGTAGTTGTATCGGGGACATTACTAATACAGACAAGCAATTTCATGATTATGAATTATAAGGATTATGCCTGGGCAGTGGGGCCACCGAAATTCATCGGGATCGGTGGGGTGCCTGCTCCTTCTACTTTTTTAATTGGGCCGTGCATGCTCTCATACTTGGAAATATTATCCTGCAGGGCAAGCATTAGCCTTTTGGCATGTTCGGGTGTCAGGATGATCCGGCTCTTTACATCGGCCTTGGGTATGCCTGGCATCACCCGGATAAAATCGACCACGAATTCAGAGCTGGAATGGGTAATCACAGCCAGGTTGGAATACACCCCCTGAGCCACGTCCTCTTTCATCTCTATGTTGATCTGATTTGCCTGTTGCTTCTTTTCGTCTTCCATGGTGCAAGTACCTATTTGGTTTTGTCTTCCCCGGTCACGTCAGGGTTCTCAGTGGGGGGTTGTTGTCCCCCTACCAGCGCCTCGTATTCTTCACGTGAACCCACTACCAGCCTCTCATAATCCCTGACGCCGGTACCGGCAGGTATCAGGTGACCCACGATTACATTTTCCTTCAGGCCTTCAAGGCCGTCCACCTTACCAAAGATGGCGGCCTCATTCAGCACCTTGGTTGTTTCCTGGAATGATGCAGCCGAGATAAAGCTCTTTGTCTGAAGCGCAGCCTTGGTGATCCCCTGGAGGATCTGGTTGGAGGTGGCAGGAACCGCATCCCTGGCTTCAATCTGTGCCTTATCCTTCCTCTTCAGCAGGGAATTATCATCCCTTAGTTTTCGTGCTGTAATGATCTGTCCCGATTTCAATCCTTCTGAATCACCCGGTTCGATCACTACCTTTTTGCCGAATATCCAGTCGTTCTCGTCCATGAACCTCCACTTGTCTACAACCTGCTTCTCCAGAAATTTGGTATCTCCCGGATCTTCAATATCGACCTTGCGCATCATCTGCCGGACAATGACCTCGAAGTGTTTGTCATTGATCTTAACTCCCTGCATCCTGTAGACTTCCTGTACCTCATTAACAATGTACTCCTGTACCTTGGTCGGTCCCTTGATGGCCAGAATGTCTGCCGGTGTAATGGCGCCATCCGACAACGGTGTACCGGCCTTTACGAAATCATTCTCCTGGACAAGGATCTGCTTGGACAGGGGTACCAGGTATTTCTTCAATTCCCCGGCCTTGGACTTGATAATGATCTCACGGTTACCCCGCTTGATCTTCCCGAAGGATACTTCCCCGTCAATTTCAGAAACGACTGCAGGGTGCGAAGGATTCCTGGCTTCAAAAAGCTCGGTGACCCTGGGCAGACCACCCGTGATATCTCCTGATTTCCCAACCAATCTCGGGATCTTTACCAGGATGTCCCCGGTAAGTACCGAATCCCCTTCATTCACCATAATATGGGCACCTACAGGCAGGTTGTAAGATTTAAGCACATCTTTCTTGGCTGACATGATCTTGATGCCAGGGTTCTTGGTTTTGTCCCGCGTTTCGATAATAACCTTTTCACGGTACCCGGTCTGCTCATCTGATTCCTCACGGTAGGTAATTCCTTCCAGGACAGCCTCAAATGAGATTTTACCGTCACTTTCAGAAACAATGACCGCATTATAAGGATCCCATTCACAGATAAGGTCACCCCGCTTAACTTCTGCCCCTTCCTTCGAATAAAGTTTGGATCCATAGTTAATGGAATGGGTGGTCAGGGGTATCCTGGTGTTCTTGTCGATGATCCTCATTTCTGCCAGGCGGCCAATTACGATATCTAACTTCGAACCATCGTCTTGTATCTTTTCGACGCATCGCAGGTCATCTATCTCCACGATACCGTCATACTTTGAAATTACATTTGATTCAGATGTAATATTGGAAGCGGTTCCACCCACGTGGAAGGTTCGCAGTGTAAGCTGTGTACCTGGTTCCCCGATGGATTGTGCCGCGATCACACCAACGGCTTCTCCGTTCTGGACCATTTTCCCGGTGGCCAGGTTCCTGCCATAACACTTGGCACAGACCCCTTTCTTAGCCTCACAGGTCAGCACCGACCTGATCTCGACCTGCTCAAGCGGTGAATCATCAATATGCCTGGCGATCTCTTCCGTGATTTCCTCTCCGGAATCAATGATCAGGTCGCCTGTCATGGGATGATAGACATCGTGAACGGTTGTCCGGCCGAGTATCCTTTCATAAAGGGACTCCACAGTCTCTTCATTGTTCTTGATGGCGGTGGCCAGTATCCCCCTGAGTGTACCACAATCAAATTCCGAAGTGATCACGTCCTGTGAAACGTCCACCAGCCTCCGGGTAAGGTAACCGGCATCGGCTGTTTTCAGGGCCGTATCTGCCAGACCCTTACGGGCACCGTGTGTGGAGATAAAATACTCCAGTACCGATAGTCCTTCTTTAAAATTGGAAAGAATGGGGTTCTCGATAATTTCGGAACCGGTAGCCCCTGATTTCTGGGGTTTTGCCATAAGTCCCCTCATCCCTGATAGCTGGCGGATCTGTTCCTTGGAACCCCGGGCACCGGAATCAAGCATCATATACACGGGATTGAATCCCTGGTTATCAGAACTCAGCTGTTTCAGCAGGGATTGGGTCAACTTCGCATTGGTATGTGTCCAGATATCAATGATCTGGTTATATCTTTCATTATTTGTGATGAATCCCATGTTGTAATTGTTCACCACCTCATCAACCTGCTCGTAACCCTCGTCCACGAATTCGGTCTTCTGGTTCGGAACGATCACATCATCGAGGTTAAAGGACAATCCTCCTCTGAAGGCCATCTTGTATCCAAGTGCCTTGATGTCATCCAGGAACTGGGATGTGGCGGCTGTACCTGTCTTTTTCAGTACATCACCGATAATATCCCTGAGGGATTTCTTGGTCAGCAGCTCGTTGATGAAGCCAACATTCTCCGGGATAAACTGGTTGAACATCACCCTTCCCACGGTGGTCTCGACCATCTCTTCCTTTTCATCAGCACCGCCATTCTTGCGAAGCCGGACCTTTATGATGGCATGCAGGTCAACCATACCCTCATTAAAGGCAATATTCACTTCCTCGGGCGAATAAAATACCAGCCCTTCTCCTTTCATCGGGTGTTCCTTGGTGCCTTTCCTCGACTTGGTAATATAATAGAGTCCGAGTACCATGTCCTGCGACGGAACGGAGATCGGTGCCCCGTTGGCCGGGTTGAGGATATTATGGGAGGCCAGCATCAGCATCTGGGCCTCCAGGATGGCAGCATTGCCAAGTGGCAGGTGAACAGCCATCTGGTCCCCGTCAAAGTCAGCATTGAATGCCGTACAGACAAGCGGGTGCAAATGAATGGCCTTCCCCTCGATCAGTTTGGGCTGAAAAGCCTGGATTCCTAAACGGTGCAGGGTCGGGGCACGGTTCAACAGCACCGGATGTCCTTTCAGAACGTTCTCCAGGATATCCCATACGACAGGATCTTTACGATCAACGATCTTCTTGGCGGACTTCACCGTCTTGACGATCCCGCGTTCGATCAGTTTCCTGATGATAAATGGTTTGTACAGTTCGGCTGCCATATCCTTGGGCAGTCCGCATTCATGCAATTTCAGTTCGGGTCCGACGACAATAACAGACCTGGCTGAATAATCGACCCGTTTCCCCAGGAGATTCTGGCGGAATCTCCCCTGCTTCCCTTTCAGGCTGTCACTGAGTGATTTCAGTGGTCTGTTAGCTTCGGTCTTCACAGCATTGGCCTTCCTTGAATTATCAAAGAGTGAATCCACGGCTTCCTGCAACATCCTCTTTTCATTCCGGAGGATGACTTCCGGTGCCTTGATCTCGATCAGCCTTTTCAGGCGGTTATTCCGGATGATCACACGCCGGTACAGGTCATTCAGGTCGGAGGTAGCAAACCGTCCTCCGTCCAGCGGCACCAGGGGCCTCAGTTCCGGAGGGATCACAGGGACCACTTTGACGATCATCCAGGCGGGTTTGTTGACACCCTTGGAAGCCCTGAAGGCCTCCACCACCTGCAGCCTTTTCAGGGCCTCGTTCTTCCGCTGTTGTGAAGTTTCTGTATTGGCCTTATGCCTGAGTGAATAAGACATATCATCCAGGTCAATCCTTTCCAGGAGCGAATACAATGCCTCCGCCCCCATATCGGCAATGAACTTGTCCGGATGGTCATCATCCAGGAACTGGTTTTCCTTGGGAAGGGACTCCAGGATATCCAGGTATTCCTCTTCGGTCAGAAAATCCAGGTAATTGACCTCGTCAGCCTGCTTGACACCCGGATTGATCACCACATACCGCTCGTAATAGATGATGGAATCCAGTTTCTTGGTAGGCAGTCCGAGCAGATAGCCGATCTTATTGGGAAGGGATTTGAAATACCAGATATGGGCTACCGGGACCACCAGTGAGATATGGCCCGTCCGTTCGCGGCGGACCTTCTTCTCGGTGACCTCAACACCACAACGGTCACAAACAATCCCCTTGTAACGGATCCGCTTGTACTTTCCGCAATGGCATTCATAATCCTTAACCGGACCGAAAATCCTTTCGCAGAACAAACCGTCGCGCTCTGGTTTATAGGTCCGGTAATTAATGGTTTCGGGCTTCAAGACTTCACCACTGGACTTTTCCAGGATCTCCTCGGGAGATGCCAGTCCGATAGTAACCTTTGTAAAATCCGTATTGACCTTTGAATCTCTTTTAAGGGACATATATTTGTATTTTTATATCAGTTTAACACTTAAGCCGAGTCCACGTAACTCGTGCAACAATACATTGAGTGATTCGGGGATGCCGGGCAAGGGCATGGTCTCCCCTTTAACGATAGCCTCGTATGCCTTGGCACGCCCGATGACATCGTCTGATTTCACCGTGAGCAGTTCCTGCAGGATATTGGCAGCGCCAAAGGCCTCCAGTGCCCATACTTCCATCTCACCAAAACGCTGTCCCCCGAACTGGGCCTTCCCACCCAGGGGCTGTTGCGTGATCAATGAATATGGTCCAATGGAACGGGCATGCATCTTATCATCCACCATATGGCCGAGTTTCAGCATATAGATCACCCCTACGGTGGCCGGCTGGTCGAACCGCTCGCCGGTCCCGCCATCATAGAGATAAGTCTTGCCATATTTCGGTACCCCTGCTTTTTCAGTATACTCATTGATCTGGTCTATGCTGGCGCCATCGAAAATCGGTGTGGCAAATTTCATTCCGAGGTTTTCACCGGCCCAGCCGAGTACTGTCTCATAGATCTGTCCAAGGTTCATCCTGGATGGCACGCCCAGCGGATTTAACACGATATCCACCGGTGAACCGTCTTCCAGGAAGGGCATGTCTTCCTGCCTGACGATCTTTGCCACAATACCCTTGTTACCATGCCTTCCTGCCATTTTATCACCCACCTTCACTTTCCGCTTCATGGCGATGTAAACCTTGGCCATCTGGATGATCCCCGTGGGCAGCTCATCACCGATGGTAACATTATACTTCTTCCGCTTATAGAAGCCCTCTATCTCCTTGTACTTGATCGTATAATTATGAAGGAGGGTACGGATGGTATCATTCTTCTTTTTGTCGGTTGTCCATTTACTCGGATTCACATCCAGGTAGTTGATGTCCTGCAGAAGCTTCTGGGTGAACTTGGTACCCTTGGGAACCACATCCGTGTTCAGGTAATCCTTCACTCCCTGTGAGGTCTTCCCATTCACGAGGACAAAGACTTTATCAATAAGCCTCCCCTGCAGGTTATTGATCTTCTTGAGGAATTCTTCCTCGATCTTGTCAAGAATGGGTTTGGAGGCCTGCTTGAATTTCCGGTCTTTCATGGACCGTGAAAAGAGCTTTTTGTCTATCACAACACCCTCCAGGGAAGGGGATGCCTTCAGGGAAGCATCCTTCACATCACCTGCCTTGTCACCAAAAATGGCACGCAGCAGTTTTTCTTCCGGGGAAGGATCAGATTCACCTTTCGGGGTTATCTTTCCGATCAGGATATCACCAGGTTCCACATGGGCCCCTATCCTGATCAGTCCGTTCTCATCCAGGTTCCTGGTTGCCTCTTCACTCACATTCGGGATGTCAGAAGTCAGCTCTTCCAGTCCCCGCTTAGTATCACGCACCTCCAGCAGGTACTCGTCAATATGTATGGAGGTAAAGACATCATCTCTGACCACCCTGTCAGAGATGACGATGGCATCTTCGAAATTATAACCTTTCCAGGGCATAAAAGCCACCTTCAGGTTTCGTCCCAGTGCCAGTTCCCCATCCTCACTTGCATAACCCTGGGTCAGGATCTGCCCTGCCTTTACCTTCTGTCCCTTTACGACGATGGGATTCAGGTTTACGCATGTATTCTGGTTTGTCTTCTTGTATTTGGGAAGCTTATACCGCTTGATATCATCATCAAAGCTGACGAATTTCTGATCTTCCGACCGGATATAACGGATCACGATCTCGTTGGAATCGACAAATTCGACCACTCCATCGCCTTCTGATACGACCAGCAGCCTGGAATCCCTGGCTACAATGGCCTCGATTCCGGTACCGACAATGGGTGCTTCAGGCCTTACCAAGGGTACAGCCTGGCGCATCATGTTGGAACCCATCAGGGCCCTGTTGGCATCATCATGTTCCAGGAATGGGATCAGGGAAGCAGCGATCGATGCGATCTGGTTAGGTGCCACATCCATCAGTTCGACCGTCCCGGATTCCGCAAGTGGATAATCTGCATCATATCTTGCTTTCACCCTCGGGTTGACAAATTTTCCATCGTCATGGATGGGGGCATTGGCCTGGGCAATGATCTTGGCTTCTTCCTCTTCTGCACTCAGGAAAAGGACCCCCTGGTTGCTCAGGTCTACCTGTCCCCCGGCAACTTTCCGGTAAGGTGTTTCAATAAAACCAAGGTCGTTGATCTTGGCATAGACACAGAGCGAAGATATCAGCCCGATATTCGGACCTTCCGGTGTTTCGATCGGACAGAGGCGCCCGTAGTGTGTGTAATGCACATCCCTAACCTCAAACCCTGCGCGCTCCCGTGACAATCCACCGGGTCCCAGTGCCGACATCCTCCGCTTATGCGTCATCTCCGCCAGCGGGTTAGTCTGGTCCATGAACTGGGAAAGCTGGTTTGTTCCAAAAAATGAGTTGATCACCGATGAGAGGGTCTTGGAGTTGATCAGGTCAATTGGTGTAAACACCTCGTTGTCCCGAACATTCATCCGTTCCCTGATGGTCCTGGCCATACGTGCCAGTCCGACGCTAAACTGGTTCGAAAGCTGTTCGCCGACTGTTCTGACACGCCTGTTACTCAGGTGGTCGATATCATCAACATCCGTTTTGGAGTTGATCAATTCTATCAGGTATTTGATGATTTCTATGATGTCCTCCCTGGTCAATACCTTGACATCCATCTCCGTGGATAGTCCAAGCTTTTTATTGATCCTGTAACGGCCTACCTGTCCAAGGTCATAACGTTTGTCAGAGAAAAAGAGTTTGTCGATCACATCCCTGGCGGTCGCCTCATCCGGCGGTTCGGAATTCCGCAGCTGCCTGTAAATATGTAGGACAGCCTCTTCTTCAGAGTTACAGGGATCCTTTTGAAGGGTATTGTATATGATGGCGAAATCTGCCAGGTTCATGGATTCCTTATGAAGGAGGATGGTCTTGGCGCCTGAATCCACGATCATCTCTATATGATCATTTTCCAGGATGGTTTCCCTGTCAATGACCACCTCGTTCCTTTCGATGGATACCACCTCACCGGTATCCTCATCCACAAAGTCCTCGACCCATGATTTCAGCACCCTTGCTGCCAGTTTCCTGCCGATCACTTTTTTCAATCCGGTTTTAGATACCTTCAACTCATCTGCCAGGTCGAAGATCTCCAGAATATCCTTGTCACCTTCATAACCGATGGCCCTGAGCAATGTGGTCACGGGCAGCTTCTTTTTCCGGTCAATGTAGGCATACATTACATTGTTAATGTCTGTGGCAAATTCGATCCAGGATCCCTTGAAAGGGATGATCCTGGCCGAATACAGTTTGGTACCGTTGGCATGGATGCTTTGTCCGAAGAAAACACCCGGAGAACGGTGGAGCTGGGATACGACGACACGTTCCGCCCCATTGATGATGAACAGTCCACGCTTCGTCATATAGGGGACGGTCCCCAGATACACGTTCTGGATGACGGTATCAAAATCTTCGTGCTCCGGATCCGTACAATACAATTTGAGTTTGGCTTTAAGGGGAACACTATAGGTCAGACCACGTTCAATACACTCATCAATGGAATACCTGGGAGGGTCAACCTGGTAGTCCATGAATTCCAGAATGAAATTATTACGTGTGTCTGTGATGGGGAAATTGTCACTGAAAACCCTGTACAAGCCTTCTGCTTTTCTGTCCTCCGCTGTGGTTTCCATCTGGAAAAACTCCCTGAAAGATTTTAGCTGAACTTCCAGAAAATCAGGATATTGAAGCTGGTTTTTAGCAGCAGAGAAATTAATTCTTCCTTCGACTTTATTCGCGGCCATTTATCAATAATTTAAAGAACAATATATATTAGTACTGAATATAACAAAAGGCTTAGAACCCCCGAAAGGGGATTCTAAACCTGTTGCCAGAATAATAAGAAGATGCTATTTAAGTTCAACCTCTGCTCCAGCTTCTTCCAATTGTGTTTTCAAATTTTCAGCTTCATCCCTGGGTATACCCTCCTTGATCGGGGTAGGTGCGGAATCAACTACGCCTTTGGCTTCTTTCAGGCCAAGACCGGTAAGCTCCTTAACAAGCTTAACGATCTGCAGCTTTGCTCCACCGGGTGCGGTAAGGATCACATCAAATGCGGTCTTTTCCTCAGCAGCACCTGCTTCCCCACCTGCGGCGGGTACACCGGCTACTGCTACTGCAGCAGCTGCAGGTTCAATACCATGCTTTTCTTTCAATACGTCAAGAAGTTCGTTTACTTCTTTTACAGTCAATCCTACCAATTGATCTGCAATTGCGCTAACGTCTGCCATTTTTCTAAAATTTATTAATTGATTATTATTATCCTTCTCGTTCAGCAAGCGTCTGTACAACGCCTGCCAGGTTGTTTCCTCCTGACTGCATCGCAGACAGCAGGTTTTTCATAGGTGACTGGAGCAACAAGAGTACATCCCCGATAAGTTCATTCTTCGACTTAAGGGATGACAGTGCATCCAGTTGTTCTTCGCCCAGATAAATTGATTCTTCAACAAAGGCGGCCTTCAGGACGGGACGTTCATGTACCTTCCTGAATTCCTTGATGAGTTTTGCGGGGATGTTACCCGTATCACAAAACATCACTGATGTTGAGTTCTTCAAAGTATCATAGAGTTCTTCAAAATTGCCCTCGGACTTATCCAGTGCCTGCTTCAACAATGTATTCTTCACCACGACCAGTTCAATGTCCTTTTCAAAACATTTTCTCCGGAGGGAGGAAGTATCCGCAGCATTCAGCTCTGATATATCAGTCAGATAAAAATGGCTGGCATTATTGATCTGCTCTGTCAGTCCTTCTATAATGGCATTTTTCTCTTCTCTTCTCATGATTTCGGATTCATTAATCTCAGCTGCTGTCTTATTCTTCCGCCATTTTGGTATCGATCCTGATACCCGGACTCATTGTACTGGAAAGTGAAATACTCTTGATATAGGTTCCCTTGGCTGCTGTCGGCTTGAGTTTTACAATGGTGCTGATAAATTCTCTTGCATTGTCTACAATCTGCTCGGTCTGAAAAGAGGCCTTGCCGATCCTGGAGTGTATGATGCCAAATTTATCCACTTTGAAATCAATCTTACCCTTCTTGACATCTTCCACGGCTTTCCCGATATCCATGGTAACCGTCCCGCTCTTGGGGTTCGGCATGAGTCCACGGGGACCGAGGATCTTACCCAGTTTACCTACCTTACCCATAGCGGGTGGCATGGTAATGATAACATCTATGTCTGTCCAGCCGTTTTGTATCTTCTCAACGTATTCATCCAGTCCAATATAATCCGCGCCTGCCTTTTTTGCTTCTTCTTCCTTGTCCGGTGTGCAGAGTACAAGTACACGGATCTGTTTACCCGTGCCATGTGGAAGCGTTACTACACCCCGTACCATCTGGTTTGCCTTCCTGGGATCAACACCCAGTCTGACGTCAATATCCACCGATGCATCAAATTTGGCGGATGAGACTTCCTTGAGCAAATTCGCAGCTTCGTCTAACTTATAGAGTTTACCTTCCTCAATTTTCTCTACAGCAAGCTTTCTGTTCTTTGTCAGTTTTGCCATTATTATTAGAGATTAAAGATTAGTCGGGAAATCCCCCATTACAGTTATTCCCATACTTCGCGCAGTTCCCGCAACCATTCTCATGGCAGACTCAACAGTAAAGGCGTTCAGGTCAACCATTTTGTCCTGAGCAATTTGCTGAACTTGCTTCCATGATACAGAGGCAACTTTGTCCCTGTTGGGTTCCGAGGAACCTTTCTTAGTTTTTGCTGCTTCAAGTAATTGAACAGCAACCGGAGGAGTCTTGACAATAAAATCAAAGGACTTATCAGCATAAACAGTGATAATTACCGGTAGTAATTTCCCTGCTTTCTCCTGGGTCCGCCCATTGAACTGCTTACAAAACTCCATGATGTTAACTCCCTTCGCACCCAGTGCGGGTCCGACCGGAGGGGATGGATTCGCTGCCCCACCCCTGATTTGTAACTTGATTAATCCTGCTACTTCTTTCGCCATAATTTAAATCTACGATTTCCGGTTAATCAATAAAATTGCCCAACTATATTGGAAGCGTGAACACCCAGCATCGGGTGAAACATACAGTTGTCAAAACTCTTTATGAATCCTTTTCCACCTGCATGAAGCTCAATTCAAGCGGTGTCTTTCGTCCAAATATTTTTACCATTACCTTCAGCTTCTTCTTCTCATCATTTACCTCTTCGATTACCCCTGTAAAGCTGTTGAATGGGCCATCTATAACCTTGACAGATTCTCCTTCAAAGAACGGGATATTGATCTCCTCCTCACTGGCAGCCAGTTCATCCACCTTGCCCAGTATCCTGTTCACCTCGTTCGCTCGCAAAGGTGTGGGTGCCTCTTCCCCTTTTGTCCCCAGAAAACCGATAACATTGGTAACATTTTTGAGAATATGCGGGATCTCCCCTACCAGTGCAGCTTCGATCAGCACGTATCCGGGGAAGAAATTCCGTTCCTTGCTGATCTTCTTTCCTTTGCGGATCTGATAGACCTTTTCCGTTGGTATCAGTACCTGCGAAACATAATCCTGCAAGTTGAGCCTGGAAACTTCATTCTCGATCATTTCCTTAACTTTCTTCTCCTTCCCACCGATCGCCCGCAGGACATACCATTTCTTTTCGATCTCACCCATTCGTCCGGTTATTTCTAAACATTAATAAAACAGGCCGTAAATCGTTTCCATGATATTCCTGAAACTGACATCCATGGCAAAAATGATCAGGGAAATTATCACCGTTCCGATCATGACCACCACAGCACTGTTCTGAAGTTCCGACCAGGTTGGCCATGATACCTTATGGATCAGTTCATTCCAGGTCTCTTGAATATATGTTTTAATCTTCATCTTTTAAACATTTGCACGGGTGGAGAGACTCGAACTCCCGACCCTTGGTTTTGGAGACCAATGCTCTACCAATTGAGCTACACCCGTGTGCTATACCTGTGGAAACATGCCAAGAATTCGATCCCGCGATGCGTGAGCGACCCCTGGACATCTTATTGAAAGTTAAAAGTTATGGACTCTCTTATTCAATAATTTCCGTAACCTGACCAGCACCAACGGTACGACCACCTTCACGAATGGCAAACCGCAGTCCCACGTTCAGTGCAACCGGATAGATCAATTTAACGGTAATGGAAACATTATCACCGGGCATCACCATTTCTCGGCCTTCGGGCAATTGGATCTCACCTGTCACGTCCAGCGTTCTCAGGTAAAACTGCGGACGATAGTTATTGTGGAAAGGTGTGTGTCGTCCACCTTCTTCTTTCTTCAGCACATATACCTCAGCCTTTACCTTGGTATGCGGTGTTATGGATCCGGGATCAGCGATTACCATACCCCTCTTGATCTCATTCTTGTCGATTCCCCTGAGCAGCAGTCCGACATTATCACCAGCTTCACCACGGTCAAGTATCTTACGGAACATCTCAACACCTGTTACAACCGTTTTCTTACCTTCGGCACCAAGACCGATCAGGTTCACTTCATTTCCGGTCAATACAATACCAGTCTCAATCCTGCCGGTGGCAACAGTACCTCTTCCGGTGATGGAGAATACATCTTCAACCGGCATCAGGAAAGCCTTCTCAATATCACGTGGAGGAACAGGTATATATTCATCAACGGCTGCCATCAGTTCAATCACTTTCTCTTCCCACTTTTCCTCTCCGTTCATAGCACCCAGTGCAGATCCGTGAATGACAGGAACATCGTCACCGTCATACTTATAAAAATTAAGCAGTTCACGAACTTCCATCTCAACAAGCTCCAGCAATTCATCGTCATCCACCATATCCACCTTGTTCAGGAAAACAACGATCTTGGGCACGTTTACCTGGTAAGCCAGCAGGATATGTTCCCTGGTCTGAGGCATGGGACCATCGGTTCCTGCAACAACCAGGATGGCACCGTCCATCTGGGCCGCACCCGTAACCATGTTCTTCACATAGTCAGCGTGTCCCGGACAGTCTACGTGTGCATAGTGGCGATTTACCGTTTCGTACTCAACGTGAGCCGTATTAATGGTAATACCCCTCTCCTTTTCTTCAGGGGCATTATCAATAGAATCGAAATCCATAACAGTTGCAAGACCCTGTTTTGCAAGCACCATGGTTATAGCAGAGGTTAATGTGGTCTTTCCATGATCAACATGACCAATGGTTCCGATATTAACATGTGGTTTCGTTCTTTTAAATTTTTCTTTAGCCATAACTTTAACTTAATTAAGAAATTGAATATTACTCTGTTTATTATTCGTTTCAAAAAAGAGCCAATGATGGGATTTGAACCCATGACCTCGTCCTTACCAAGGACGCGCTCTACCCCTGAGCTACATCGGCCTCATCGAGCGGGAAACGAGGCTCGAACTCGCGACCCCAACCTTGGAAGGGTTGTGCTCTACCAACTGAGCTATTCCCGCGGTGTGGGGAGAGCAGGATTCGAACCTACGAAGGCATTAGCCAGCAGATTTACAGTCTGCCCCAGTTGACCGCTTTGGTATCTCCCCGTTTGTCAGAGCCAATGAAGGGACTCGAACCCCCGACCTGCTGATTACAAATCAGCTGCTCTGACCAGCTGAGCTACATTGGCAAATCAAAGAACGTAAGGGCATAATTATACCCTTAAAAATCGGTTCGCAAATGTATAAATATTTTATTTATATCACAAATAAAATTATGGGCTTTATTTCAGGCGCGTCGCAGTTTTGTTTTGTGCTTCATGATCTGCCTTCTTAAAGCCTCGACGGACAGGTCTGTAGATTCTTCAAAAGTTTTACTCTGTTTCTTCGCAAAAAGCTCATTACCAGGGAGTGACAGCCTTATTTCAACCACTTTATTTTCCAGATCCTGTGATTTGTCAAGCCTGAGGAAAACCTCAGCACCGATAATATCATCATAGTACTGCATTAATTTCCGGATCTTTGAATTGATAAAATCAAGCAGTCTTTTATCTGCATCGAAACGGATTGAATGAATTTTGATATTCATAATGATTCCTCCATGGTTATGCCCTTGGATGAGCCTGTTTATATATAGTAACTAATTTTTCAAAAGTATTGTGTGTATATACCTGGGTGGCCGACAAATTGGCATGGCCCAGGATCTCCTTGATAGCATTGAGATCTGCCCCCCTGTTCAGCATATGTGTTGCGAAACTGTGACGCAGTACATGCGGACTGCGCTTTTCCATGGTGGTTACCAGTCTCAGGTAACTATTCACCACTTTATAGACAAATTTCGGATACAATGGTTTACCCTTATTGGTCACAAAGAAATGCGTTGTTGAAGGTTCAGGGAATTCCTTCTTTCTCATGTCGAGATAATTCATGATTATGTCCACAGCAGCCTGCGCAAGGGGGATGATCCTCTCTTTGTTCCTTTTTCCGGTTACCTTGACGGTACGTTCATAAAAATCAATATGCCGGTCCTCCAGCAGTATCAGCTCCGATAATCTCATCCCGGTGAGATACAGCAGCTCTATGATCAGCTTGTTTCTTGCCCCGTGGAAATCCTTACCGAAGGAATGCGAATCAAGCAACTCATCCATTTTCTCTTCTTCCACGAATGAAGGGAGGGTTTTGCTTAACCTGGGACTGATAACCTTGTCCATCGGGTTGATCTTTATGTGCTGCTCACGCATCATAAATTTGTAAAATGTTTTCAGCGTAGTGATTTTCCGGTTGACTGAGCGGGCCGACATCCCGGATTCCATCAGGTGGGCGATCCAGGATCGGATGACCTTTGTGTCAGCCCTGTCGAAGCCCTCTTCGTCCTCCATATAATCGCGGGCATACCCTTCAAACTGATCCAGATCTGTCCGGTAGGAGAGAATAGTATGTTGTGAATACCTCTTCTCGAACCGGAGGTAATTCAAAAACAACTCTTTATAATTCATTAAGTATACAGGGAATCGGTTTTATTCAAAAACCAGCAATCTATATAAGGAAGCAAGTACCGGGTTCAGACCCGCTGACGCAAAAGTTTATTGCTCCAGATCTTGAAGTTTCTGGATGTACTGTGCACGCATTTTGGTCTGGCGTTTTTTAACGGATGGCTTCACATAAGCCTGCCGTCCCCGTAATTCCTTTACTGTGCCAGTTCTTTCGAATTTTCTTTTAAATTTCTTTAAAGCGCGCTCAATATTTTCACCTTCTTTAATGGGTACTACAATCATGATTTTCTCCTAGCTTAAATTATTGAGCCGCAAATTTATAAATTGTATAGAATTAATCAAAAATATTCATAAAAATTCCATAGTCCATTGTTTTTGTGTTAAATTATCCTCGCCACTACCCCTAAATTCATAAAAATGATTCACTTAGGGTATGAGACCCTTTTTGGAAGTCCTATACAATTTACAAAAAACCGGGGATAAAATCCAGTATTCAATTGTTAAAAAACAAATAAAATCACATCGATAGCATAACCATCAGTACTGATGCCGCTTTCCGTTCCCATTATCTTTTGATCTTCAGATAGGGACTGATCCGTTCAAAAACCGAATCAGGGAGGAGTTCATTCCGCATGATCTCATGGATATCCTTCCATTCCCCTTTGTATTCCCTGTATGCAATGATGGCATCTGCCTGGTATGCCGTCAGGTAGGGATGCATTAAAAGAGTCTCCCGCTCCACCGTGTTCAGGTTCATTCTCCGCAGGGAGCTTGTATCGATAAAGACATGCCTTATGATCTCCTCATATTGTTCTTCCCGGAGACCGTATACCTCTCTTAACTGTTCCCGGGAGTAAAATCCGCCAAGCAGGTCACGGTACCTGATGATCCTGTTCGCGAATACCGGTCCGATCCCATAGATCCGCTGAAGCTGGAGAGTGTCTGTACCGTTCAGCTCAAGGGTCATGGCATCCCGCTTTTTCGCAGCCGGAACCGGAACAGACAGGATGTCTATATATGGTTCAAGCCGTTGAAAATCTGCCATTCCGAGACCGTAGACCTTCATCAGGTCCGGCTTACTGTGAAATTTACCCCCGCTGTTCCGGTACTTGATCAATGTCCTGGAAACCCTGTCCGAAAGGCCAAGTTTCAACAGCTCTTCGTAAGCGATGTGATTGGGGTCGAAATCGAAATATTGAATGGCGGCCCGGGATGGTGGGACTACACTGCCGGACTCCCTTCCGGATGATTCCTGTTCCGTCCCGTCCCTGGTTTCAGATTCCAGCAGGGCAGACCTGAAGGCCAGGAATGCTGTTTCGGCTTCATTAAAATCAGGGATGGGCCTTTCTGCAATGACAGGGATGAGGATACGCCCGGCAAGCAGGACCATGATCAAGATGGCCAGTATAAAGAACCCGTTCCGCTCTCCGCGGGTCAGCGACAAATAGGCCCTGATCATCCTGCGGATCATACCTTACATCAGAATTTGATCACTCCTATCACATTCAGGAATACCAATGCAATAGCGATGGGTGCAAGATACCTGACAAGGAAAATAAAGAATGGATAATAACGTATCGGGAATTTCCCCTCACTCGACAATTCTGCTTTGCTTTTATCGCGTCCATAGAACCAGCCCACAAAGATCACGATAAAAAATCCGCCGAGGGGAAGGATATATGCAGGAGAAGCATTGAAGATCCCGAATATATTCAGGTCTCCAAAAGTTACATGGGCCAGGGGTCCCCATGACATGGTTATCACCAGTCCGAATATTCCGATAGAGGAAGCGGCTATCCAGGTAGCCTTTTTCCTGTTCCAGCCCAGTTCTTCTGAAAAATACGCCACCACCACCTCGAGCATGGAAATGGTGGAGGTGAGTGCTGCAAGACAAAGAAGCAGAAAGAACATCAGGGCCCAGAAAGACCCGAAGGCCATTTTCTGGAAGATAATGGGCAAGGTTATAAAGACCAGTCCCTCGCCTGAATCCGGGTTGATCCCGAAGGTATAGACAGCAGGAAAGATTGCCAGTCCCGCTACAATGGCAATAAACGTATCGGCAAAAGCAACACTGACAGCCGTATTGGCCAGGCTATCCTTTTTCTGGATATAGGACCCATATGTGATCAATGTCCCCATGCCTACAGACAGGGAAAAGAAAGCCTGTCCAAGTGCTACCAGTATAGTATTGCCATTGATCAGGGAAAAATCAGGCTTAAAAAGGAACTGTATACCCTCCCGGGCACCTTCCATGGTAACGCCCTTGATCACCAATACAAGAAGGATGGCCAGCAGGATGGGCATGAGGATCTTGGCATATTTTTCAATTCCATCCCGTACACCGGAAAGGACGATAGCGATCGTAAGCCCCATCATGGCAAGAAAGGTAAGGATGGGTTTCCAGGTCCCCGTCAGGAAAGAATCATAACCATCCTGGAAAAAACTCCTTAATTGCGCAGTTGACATATCGCCGAATCCATATTTTCCCGGCTGCACGAGGTACCTGGCCGAATCAAACAGGTAGCTCAGGGTCCAGCCGGCAACCACCGCATAAAAAGCCAGGATAATAAAGGCCGCGGCCACCCCCAGCATGCCCACAAGGAACCATGGTTTACGAGGAGCCAGCTTACTGAAGGAGCCAACGGCATTCTTCTGTGCGCTTCTGCCAATAATAAATTCGGACATCATTACAGGGATGCCGAGCAGGGCTACAAAGGCCACGTAGATCAAAAGAAATGCTGCGCCACCGTTTTCACCCGTGACATAAGGGAAACGCCAGATGTTACCAAGTCCGATCGCAGAACCTGCTACTGCCGCGAACACACCAAATTTACCGGAAAAACTCTCACGTCCTGAAGAAGGATTACTTGCCATAACAGAGGATTATAAAAAATGAACCGCAAAGATCACTATCCTTAATGATGATCTTCGCGGTATATCATATGCATGTCCGGGATTAATTCCTGTCCATGCAATTCAGGTCCTCGAAAGCCCGTTTCAGTCTTTCCACCATGGATTTTTCCCCCTCACGTAACCAGACCCGTGGATCATATTTTTTCTTATTCGGCTTATCTTCTCCTTCAGGATTCCCGATCTGCCCCTGCAGATAATCACGGTTCGCCTTTTCATAATTCCTTACGCCATCCCAGTAAGCCCACTGCGTGTCGGTGTCGATGTTCATTTTGATCACGCCATAGCTTATGGCCTCCCGTATCTCTTCACGGGTGGATCCCGATCCACCGTGGAAAACAAAATTAACCGGCTTCACCGCGGTATTGTATTTGTCCTGAATGTATTTCTGGGAATTCAACAATATTTTGGGGGTAAGTTTGACATTCCCCGGTTTGTATACACCGTGGACATTGCCAAACGAAGCAGCAACGGTGAACCTGTCACTGACCTTGCCGAGCTCCTCGAAGGCATAGGCCACTTCTTCGGGCTGGGTATAAAGTTTGGAACTGTCTACATCGGAATGATCCACCCCGTCTTCTTCTCCACCGGTCACCCCAAGTTCTATTTCAAGGGTCATGCCCATCTTACTCATCCTTTCCAGATAACGTTTGCATGTCTCAATATTTTCCTCGAGCGGCTCTACAGAAAGGTCCAGCATATGTGAGCTGTACAAGGGTTTTCCGTTTTGCTCAAAATGTTTTTCGCCAGCATCGAGCAATCCCTCTATCCATGGCAGTAATTTCCTGGCAGCATGATCGGTATGCAGGATCACCGGGACCTCATAGAGAGCCGCCAGGTGATGCACATGCAAGGCTCCCATGATCCCCCCGGCAATGGCAGATCGCTCCTTATCATTGGACAAAGCTTTACCGGACCAGAAAGCAGCACCGCCATTCGAAAACTGAATGATCACCGGGGAGTTTACCACTTTGGCTGCTTCCATCACCGAGTTCACAGTGTTGGTTCCAACCACATTGACGGCGGGAATGGCAAATTCATTCTCCCTGGCTATCGTAAACACTTTCTGTACATCATCTCCCAGGACTAAACCCGGCTTTACTGCATCTAAAACTTTAACGGACATTGATTAATATTTTAATGATTAATAATAATTGCATATTCAGGATTAATTCCGCAAAAATAGAAGTTTCAGGGATAGAATAAAACAGAAGGCCGCTTTTATTTTCGGGGGACTGGATGAACTGCCTAAAATGGGTAGCCAATGGCGATATTATATTGTGGCCTGTTATAACCGCTGTTCATAAACACCCACCGGCTGCCTTCAGGTTGCGCCGGGTCCCTGACCTTCATCCCCAGGTCAAACCTGAAAACGAAAAAAGAGAAATCCATACGCAATCCAAAACCTGCCCCCAGTGCAAATTCCTTGTAAAAGCGGTCCCACTCAAAGACGGACCCAGGCCTGTCATCATCCTTGTTCAGGGACCATATATTCCCGCCATCAACGAAAAGGGCTCCCTCCAGGAGCCAGAACAAATCGAAGCGGTATTCAATATTCCCCTCAAGCTTTACATCAGCTGTCTGATTTGGATACCTGGATGCCTCAGTCTCATTGAAAATGTTGAAGGAACCAGGTCCCAGGTTCCTTACCTGCCAGGCCCGTATACCGTTGGCCCCTCCGGTGAAATACTGCTTCTCATATGGGATTGTTATGGAGTTCCCGTAGGGATAGGCAACGCCGGCAAAGATCCGGTAGACGAGATTGGTCTGATCATTCATGATTTTGAAGTACCTGAATTCCACATCCCCTTTAACAAACTGGGCAAATGCATTCCCGAACATGACATACCTTCCGAGGCTGTCCCTTTCAGCATTGATCGCCCTGGCCATTCCCTTTAACAATATACCCGCTGACTCCAGGTTGGTTCTGAAAAACACAAAATCCCTTGTCTTCTTCATATCCTGGTTGGAAAAAATAAAGCTGTAATTGACCCCCAGGATCAACCTGTCTTCATAACTATACTCAAGGTAGGTATCTTTGATGTCTTCCAGGAATTCATCCGTGGCATCGATCATCTTAACGAAGTTCAGTTGTACAGGGTTGATGATATGTGTGATAAAGTCGCCGCTCGTCCAGTTGTATCCAAAGCTTGTCTGGAACACGGACCGGGTGTAATCGGGTCGGTGTTGATAATTATAACCTATGGATGTGCTGGTTTTCGGATTATACTTCCTGATGAATCGCTCTGTCTTGAAAGGCAGCAGAAATTTCGGAAAGGTCAGCCTGGCTTCCAGTCCCAATTCAATCATATTCCCGAATCCTTGCTGATCAATTTCCTTGATGGTCTCCACCGCTCCTGACAGGCGTGTGGTAAAGTTCTCTGCACCTCCGAAAAGATTCCTGTGGGTATAGTTCAGATTGCCTCCTATGCCAAGGTTACCGGCAGAGTTCGTACCCTCCAGCTCAACTGTATAGGATTGTGATGTGGTAGGGCTCAGCTGGATATGGCATACCAGCGGATAATAATCATGCATGTAGGGATCATCGGGATACTTTTCCTCGAATACGATATTAACGAGTTTGTAAATACGCAGGGAGGACAGGTGCTTATAGCTTTGCTTTACTTTCTCTGCGTCATAGTCTTCACCGGGCATAATGAATACGGACTGAGATATGACACCCGGATCGGCTTTGAGTTTATCCTCATGCCTGAATTCAAACACATTATACCTGAAAGTTGTGAGTCCCTCGATATAGCCCTTATTATCTGCAATAGCCCTCTTGGGATCAAATCCCGGGTAGATATAAACCTCCTCGATCCTGTATTTCCTGTGCGGGACTACCAGGTAATATCCATCCCCCGATGGCAGGATGAATTTTTTAATCCCGATCGTCAGATCCACCTGATGGGTGTTCAATGAACTGTCAGCCTCATAGTAGATGTATTCCCTGTTGAAATTATAATACCCCCTGTTTCTCAGGTAAGTTTCTATCCTGGTCCGCTCCGCCTGCATGGCATCCACATCGAACGGGTCTCCCGGCTTCAACAATGAATTAACAGAATCAGGAGCCAGTAATGATCTTAACGTCGTATCCTCATAATGATAATTAATGGATCTTAAAATATAGGGGATCCCGGCGGCAATCTCATAGCTGACCTGTGCCTTGTTCTTTTTTAACATGACACTGTCTGATACTTCGGCATGATGATACCCCTTATTCCGCATATAGAGTCCCAGTTGCTTGTTGTTCCTTTCTGTTTCATCACCATCGTAAAGGACAGGTGCTTCACCGATCTTCCTGAGCCAGCGGTTCCATCCACTGTCCTTCTCACCGGAAAGATTATACAGTCCCAGGTAAAATTTTGTGCCCAGGATTTGCCGGTTGGGTTTTGGCTTGATGTATGAATCCAGCTCTTTCTTGTCGACCTGTTCGTTATCCACCTTTACCCTGTAACTTTTCAGCAGGTGGGCTTCATCCGGAACATATTTGGTCGAATTACAGGAATCAAGCAGGAAAATGGTCAATCCAATCAGGCAATAGCATACGGCAGTTTTCCTATGATGATAAGTTGCAGGCAATAGCAGTCTAAATTATTCCTATCTTGAGGCAAATATACTTAACTTCCAGCAGAACAATGCTCCTACTCAGCAAGAGCAAAAAGAAACTGATCCGCAGCCTGGCCATGAAAAAAATCAGGCAGGCTGAAAAGCTATTCCTGGCAGAGGGGGATAAAATGGTACGGGACCTGATCGTCCATCACATGGGCAGGACCGAAGCCCTGTACAGAATAGAATCTGTAATTGCCACAGATGAGTGGATAGCTGCGAACGGGGATAAACTGGGACAGGATTACGATATCTTCCGGACTACGCAGGCTGAACTGCAGGAAATTTCCCAGCAGCAAACACCCAACCAGGTAATGGCCATCGTTCACCAGCACATCCCGGAGCTTGAGATCAGCCAGGTGAAAACAAGGCTGTCCATCGGACTGGAATACCTTCAGGATCCCGGGAACCTTGGAACCATCATCAGGCTGGCAGACTGGTTCGGGATCCGGAACATCCTCTGCTCTGAGAATTGTGTGGACCTCTACAACCCGAAAACGATACAGTCAACCATGGGATCCTTCCTGAGGGTCAATGTCTATTATGTAGACCTGCCATCAAATATCAGCAGCCTTAGGGAAGAAAAAAACTATATGGTTTACGGGACCGGCCAGAACGGGAACAATCTTTTCCACACGCCCCTCTTCCTGCCGGGGATCATCCTCTTCGGGAATGAGGCCAACGGCCTCTCCCCTGACATCATGGACCTGGCAGACCGCATCCTGACCATACCCTACCATGACCGCACATCTCATCCCGATTCACTGAATGTTGCCACAGCTGCAGCCATCCTCTGCGCAGAGTTCAGGAAAGCACATGCCAAATGAAAGTTTATTCGAAATAAAAACAGAGCATCACCACGTAGGAGTTCAGCTTGTTGATGGAGTTGGCATACTTGTCGTTCCCTCCACCGGCGGGATCATGCACAAGTACATCCCTGAACCCGACAGACACTTTCAGTTCCGGTGAGAATTTAAAATACTGGAGGAAGAAATCAATTCCAAACCCGAATTCTGCATAGAAATCCAGCGGTTCCAGCCTGACATAAGGACCGTCAGCATCATAGTCCTTACGGGCTGCCATATCATACCGCATGTTGAGTCCACCGATCAGATAAGGCCGGTAGTTGTTCACCCGCCTGGATTTGTACTTGAGCAGCAAGGGAAAGTCCAGAAAATTCGATTCAACAGTCTGCTGGCTTATCAGGATGGAGGCCGTGTCTCCGGAAACCTCATAAAAATATAAGCTACGGGATCCGAAAGTGATCCCCGGCAGAAAACGAAGCGACAGGCGATTGCCCAGGCGGAGGTCAGACACAATACTTACCTGGAAGCCGGGATTTGGCCGGCTCACATCTGCAAATAATATGTCTGCTGGTCCCAGTGCCGGACGCTTAAAACCGAAGTCCATGGTATTCAATCCCACCATGAAACCAAAATGGATCCATTTATAATCGTACCCGGGATCGTTTTGTACCCTTTTAACCTGGCCGGAAACCTGCAGGGCCATCAGGATGAGAAGGATTATGATGAAAGTTTTTCTCAATTTAGTGGGAACTTACCTCTTTTAACGTATTGTGGTTTCGGTTATTATATGCTGGTCCTGAAATTAATCCGTCTGTTCTTCCCCCTGATCATCCAGGATCTTTTCCAGGGTGGTCAGGTAAACTTTCTTTACATCATTGATAAATCCAAAGGAGACATCATCTACCCTTAGCTCGCCTTTGGTCACATGCCCCAGGGCGGAAAAGTGCAGATCCTGGTCCATCATGTAATCTATGAAATCTGTTTCCATAGCCTGGTTGACGGTAACCACCACACGGCTTTGAGCCTCTCCGAAAAGAAAGGCATCCTTGCGGATCTCGGCCGGGGATGTAATATCAAAACCAAATTCCCGGGGCATGGCGGATTCAACAAGTGTGATGTACAATCCCCCGTCAGAAACATCATGTGCCGACCGGATCATCCTGCCCCGGATGATGCCTTTCACAGCTTCCTGTATGCGATACTCATAGTCAAGATCGAAGTGGGGGGCGGGACTTTCACTTATTCCATGCACCGTATGAAGGTACTGTGACCCTGCCATGTCATTCACCGATTTACCGATTAAAAAGATCACGTCTCCCTTCTCCTTGAAATCAAGTGACATGGCATGTTCCTTTTCCCTGACAATACCCAGCATGCCGATCACAGGCGTCGGGAATACCGGTACTGTTTTTCCCTCAAGGCTGGCCTGGTTGTAAAAACTCACATTCCCGCCGGTCACAGGGGTATCAAATTTGCGGCATGCTTCCCCCATGCCTGTTACAGCCTGTACAAACTGCCAGTATACTTCCGGATTATAGGGATTTCCAAAATTCAAACAATTGGTGATAGCTAAAGGTTCTCCCCCGCTGCATACAATATTCCGAGCAGCCTCGGATACGGCTATCATGGCACCTTTTTTCGGATCGGCATGGACATAGCGGGCATTACAATCAGTGGTCAGCGCCAGTGCCGTTCTCGTCCCCTTGATGTTTACCAGTCCAGCGTCAGCCGGAAAATTCGTTGTCATATTATTGGTGCGGACCATGGTATCATACTGTTCGGCCACCCACCTCCTCGATGCAATATTCGGATGCCGGACCAGCTGGCAGGAAACTTCTTTGTAATCTTCGGGTTCCGGCACATCCTCCAACCTGAATTTCTTGTACTCCTTGTAATAGGCAGGTTCACTGTATTCCCTGTCGTAAACGGGTGCACCCCCTCCGAGCACAAGTGAATTGGCCGGCACCTCGGCCACCAGTTCATCACCCATATAGAATTCCAGTTTATCCTCGGGTATTACTTCCCCGATGATCTTGCAGTTCAGGTCCCATTTGTCAAAAATGGCCTCCACCACGGACTCCTTACCTTTCTCTACGCATACCAGCATCCTTTCCTGGGATTCGGACAGGAGTATCTCCCAGGCTTCTATGTTCTGCTGCCGGAAAGGGACTTTCTGCAGATCGATACGCATCCCGTTTTCCCCCTTGGCTGACATTTCCGAGGTGGAGCAGATGATCCCGGCTGCGCCCATATCCTGCATCCCGACTATGGCCCCGCTCTGGTTCAGTTCAAGCGAGGCTTCCAGCAGGAGCTTTTCCATAAAGGGATCCCCCACCTGGATGGAGGGAATATCATTGGCTGAATCTTCAGTGATATCTGCCGATGCAAACGTGGCCCCGTGAATCCCATCCTTGCCAGTGGATGATCCCACAATATAAATAGGATTACCTGTGCCTTTGGCCACCGCCGATATCATTTCACCCTGTTCCATGATCCCGACGGACATGGCATTTACCAGGGGGTTTGTATTATAGCATTCATCGAAAAAAACTTCTCCGCCAACAACGGGGACCCCGAAAGAGTTGCCGTAATCTCCTATCCCTTTCACAACTCCCTTGATCAGCCATTTTGTCCTGTCCAGTTTCAGGTCCCCGAAGCGTAATGAATTCAGCTGTGCGATTGGACGAGCCCCCATGGTGAAGATGTCGCGGTTGATCCCCCCTACACCGGTGGCAGCACCCTGGTATGGTTCAATGGCACATGGATGGTTATGTGATTCTATTTTGAAGGCACAGCCCAGCCCATTCCCCACATCTACCAGTCCCGCATTCTCATCACCCGCTCCGACAAGCAGGTTCTTTCCGTCACGGGGCAGGGTTTTGAGCCATTTGATGGAGTTTTTGTAGGAAGCATGCTCAGACCACATCACTGAATAGATGGATAATTCCGTAAAATTGGGTGACCGTCCCAGGATTTCTTTGATCATGTCAAATTCCTCGGGGGTCAGGCCAAGATCTTTGGCAGTCTGAACAGTCACATCCATGAAAAATGATTTTAGGATTTACAGGGGACAAAGATAATATTTAATGTCAAAACCGGTTAATGTAACCAATATGGATTTTGGCATTTCCGATGTTGATCGGATTGTCGAATTGCTTCCCCAGGGCATAATTCAGGGAAAAGATCCCTGCCCTGGTCTGCATATTGATGCCGGCCCCGAAGCCCAGCGGGAAATCAGCCACAAATTCATCCGCCAGGGATTGCTCATAATATCCCCCGTCAACAAAAAGGAAGACACTGGAATTCCTCTCAAAGAGGAACCGGGTCTCAAGGGTGCCCAGGCTGAAAAAAGAGGCAAATATCGAGTTCTCATCCACCCCCCTGAGTGTCTTGATCCCGCCGAGCCTGAAAAGCTCATTGGCAAAGAGGTCATCGTTCCTGATGTATCCTGACCGGCTGGCCACATGGAGGGTAAAACGGCCGCCGAGGGACTGAAAAAAACGGATGTCAGCTGTTCCCTTTAGCTGGGTTGATGTTTCCCTGACTGACTCGTAGACCTGTTCCGGCAGGGCCGGGTTCCGGTGGATCTTCTTGCTGCCTATCCCGAGGCGGGAGCGTATATCCCAACCCTGCAGGGGATTGAAATAATAATCCAGGTTGTTGAACTGTATCCCCAGGCCGTAAAGACTGCTTGTAACATCAGCATAAGGCGGCAGTACCACCGCGTTTTCTAGTCCCCATGTACTGATCAGCGAGGAACTGAAATAATCAATAAAAGCATGGAAATAGTTGGTCCCGCCCAAAAAGAACCTCAGGTCAAGGACCGGGTTGACTGAAAAAAAACTGGTATCCTGCTTCAAGAGCGCAAAATCCACCCCGATGCCAATGGAGGAGCCAAACAGGTAAGGCCAGGAAATACTCAGGTCCAGTTCCTGGCTCAGTGGCTGAAGGGACCGCCAGGCAATATAAAACTGCTCCCCTTTCCCGAAGGAATTGACAAGTGACAGGTGCAGGTCCCCCGTTACCAACAGTTTCCCCGTCAGTTCGTTGTTGGGCAGGATCCCGATTATCCCGTTAAACTGGTTGGCCCTGGCTTTTTTAAGGTAGGTATAAACATCCACCTTCCCCTCAAAATATTCCAGTTCATATGGCCTGATCTCCTCCAGAAATGTTGTCTCCCTGATGCGGTTTGAAATATTCCTGATCCGGTCTTCCCGGTATACATCACCGGTTTCAACGGCAGTGAGTTTCTCCAGGTAGACAGGAGCTATCCTGGCTTCCCCCTTGATATGGAAGGTATCGATCAGGAATGGGCCGTTATCCTCCACGTGCAGGTTTCCGGATATCACAGGACCGTCCATCTGTATCTGGCTGATGTAGGTGCTGGCAAAGGGATAACCATTGTTCTCATGAACCTGGAGTATCTTTTCCTGGGCGGAAGCGAGCTTCTTGACTTTCACTGGTTTTCCCGAGAAAGACCTTGCCCGTATGCCGGCCTTTCGCAATATTTTCTGGTCTATGGAATCGAGGGACAGCTTTCCCCATTCGAAACGGGGACCGGTAAACACGTAGGCTGAAACAGAAATTGAATCAAATACGACAGAATCCACTGAAGCTGCCAGGTAACCTTCCCCCCTCAGATCCTGCATCAACTCTTTCAACACCAGGTAGGTCCCCATAGAATCTGCTGTCTCCTGCGGCTTACCAGGAAGGAGTTTCATTTTTTCCCCTTCAGTAGAATGCACCTGCAGAAGATAGTTCTGGGAACAGATCATGCCGGGGACTGCAAAAAGCAGCAGTATATGAAGGATAAGCCTGGTCAAATAGATTCTTTTCAGGTGATTCCCCATAATAACGGTCTTGTTATGCTATTATTTTTTGTTTTTTTGTAAAACCTGTCTACGGGATCGTAATACCAAAATAACAAAAAACCTAAGACCATGAGGAGAATAACCCTGACCACCGGTCTTATCCGCCCTTGACAACCTTCCGGGGTCTCAGGTAGATCCAGTAAACCAGGTAAAGGAGCCCCAATATCAGGACAGGAAACAAAATAAGGCCGTAGGGTCCAATATCATCAATGATACGAACCTCTATCAGGTATATGATTACCAGGTAATAGGCAACCATTAGCAGTCCCGCAACCATTTCATTCCTCCGGGAAATAGCAGCTGCCACGAGAAAGACAATGAATAATATATTGAGATAGAGGTATGGCCCGCTTATCCAGCGACCAGGTGCCATTGAGGTGAGGTTCACAAGGAGGAGAATGAAGTGGATCAGCACGGCTGACAGCAATGCCATGTAGAGAAACAAATTCCATTGCTCATGGGGCGGGGGACGGGGATCCCGGTTCTTGCGGTTGGCATATACCAGGTAGAAGATCCCCATAGGCAGGAGTGGAAATCCCAGGAGTTCCAAGTAATAAATATAAGAATTAGCTAGCGAACAGAGAGGAATTCTTACTGATTCATGAACCCCTGTCTGCGGATCACTTCTAGGAATTGCTTCGAGAAATGAATATTGTCTTTGCGTGTATACCTGTTATCGGTGAAAACCTGGGCCAGGGTCTCCTTCTGATTTTCCTCGAGCAGGTCCTGCGTCAGCCGGGAACCTTCCCGTTCTGCATATATCCTGTTAATGTCATCCTCCCGGTAATCCCGGTAGGTCTCCTGATGTACCACGGCCTCCATAGGCAGGCGGTCCGTCAGGCCGGGTTCTTCATCGGGATAGCCCAGTACCAGGGCGGCAACGGGGACCACTCCCTGCGGAAGGCTGAGGATGTCTATGATCCTGTCAGCCATATAGGTGGCTGTCCCCAAATAACATATCCCCAGTCCGTTGGCCTCTGCCTCCAGTGCCACGTTCTGGGATGCCAGCAGCGCATCAATGGCAGCGGTAAAGAAGGAAAGGAAATTGTCATAAGCGGGATCCGCCTTCCGTGACCTGCACCATTTGTTAAAGCGGTTGAAATCCGCGCAAAAAGTAATATGCACCGGTGCAAGCAGGACCATCTCCTGTTTGAAATGGGCTTCCCATAGCTGTTTCCTGATCTCTTCATTTTTCGTGACAACCATGCTGTACACCTGCATGTTACCTGTGGTTGATGCCCGGCAGCCTGCTTCCAGGAGCCTGTCCATGACCTCTCCGGGGATGGCATCGGGCTTGTATTTACGGATGGACCGGTGATTGAATATTGTATCTAACATCGCAATTAGTTTTATATGCAAAGTTCGTCATCCTCTGCTTATGGACAATGATAAAAATTAGTTTTCATCATTAAGCAGGAAAATTTTGATCCGGGTGCATTCAAGGATTACCATGGCAATATATTTGGCGGATAAAGGCATATCTGTAACCTGGCTGATAGTACAATAATTCTATACCGGAGCTTTGTTAACATGACAATTGGCAGTTTTTAAGTCTGAAAAACTTACTTTATTGTATGTTCAAATCCAAAATGCCGAAATCATGTTAAACAAACCATTCAGAATCCTCAGGCACCTGGCCTGCTTACTTGTAATGCTGGTGGTCCTGGCACCAGCTGTTGATGCACAGAGCGATTCACTCAAGAGCAGCACTTTTTCCGGACTGAAATGGAGAAGTATCGGTCCCGCGATGACCTCCGGACGGATTGCTGATTTTGCGGTGAATCCCCTCAACCCGAAAGAATACTACGCGGCCGTGGCAAGCGGGCATGTATGGAAGACCATTAATGCAGGCATTAGCTGGGAACCGGTATTCGATAATTATGGCAGCTACTCCATCGGCGTGGTAACCATGGATCCCAATAACCATAATGTTGTCTGGGTGGGAACAGGTGAAAACAATCACCAGCGTGCCCTGGGTTACGGGAATGGTGTTTTCAAATCAATGGATGGCGGCAAATCATTCAAGAATATGGGATTGAAGGATTCAAGGCAGGTAGGCGGGATCGTGATTGATCCAAGGTGTTCCGACATTGTGTTTGTGGCAGCCGAGGGATCCCTGTGGGGACCCGGGGGGGAACGTGGCCTTTATAAAACCACGGATGGCGGTGAAAACTGGAATAAGGTCATTGATATCAGTGAAAACACGGGCATAAACAATGTGGTCATGGACCCGGCCCGTCCGGATATTATGTATGCCACTGCAGAACAGCGCCGCAGGCATGTACATACAAAGATCGGTGGCGGACCCGAATCAGCTGTTTATAAGTCCACCGACGGAGGCGAGACCTGGAGAAAGATCATGAAAGGTCTCCCCAAGGTGCACATTGGCGGTATGGGTATTGATGTTTCTCCTGCCGATCCGGATGTGGTATATCTCATTGTTGAGGCAGCAGAAGGGAAGGGCGGATTTTTCAAATCCACAAACCGTGGTGAGTCATGGGACAGGATGAGCGACCATCACAGCAGCGGGCAATACTACAACGAGATCATATGTGACCCGGTAAATGTCGACGTGGTATACTCAACCGAGACACGTAGCCATGTGACACGTGATGGTGGAAAGACCTTTACCACCCTGGGACTCGATGGCCGCCATGTGGATGACCATGCCCTGTGGATAAATCCCTTAGATACGGAACACCTGCTGATTGGCGGTGACGGCGGTATCTATGAGTCGTTTGATGGCGGGGTGAAATGGGATTTCAAAGCCAATCTGCCGGTGACCCAGTTCTACCGGGTAATGGTGGACAATGATTATCCGTTTTACAATGTCTATGGCGGGACCCAGGACAATAATACCCTCGGGGGACCGGCACAGAATACAAGCACATCCGGTGTAAGCAATGAGGACTGGAAAGCCATCAAGGGCGGTGACGGTTTCTGGATAGCTGTTGACCCTGAGAACCCGGATATCATTTATTGTGAATCGCAATATGGCAACGTGTCCCGTTACGATCGAAAAAGCGTTGAAAGTATTAATATAAAACCAGGTCCCGGTAAAGGGGAAGACACCTACAAATGGAACTGGGACACACCCCTGATCATCAGTCCGCATTCAAACACCCGCCTCTACATTGCAGCAAATAAGATCTTCCGCAGCGATGACCGGGGGAATACCTGGATGGTGGTCAGCGATGACATCACTGCACAGATCGACCGCAACACCTGGCCGGTTATGGGACAATACTGGAGTATTGACGCAGTGTCGAAGGATGTTTCTACCTCCCTTTTCGGGATGGCTGTCTCCCTGATTGAGTCACCTGTAAAAGAAGACCTGCTTTTTGTGGGTACAGATGATGGTGTCATATCCATCACAGAAGATGCAGGAAAAATCTGGTCGCAGGTCAAATCCTTCCCCGGTGTCCCGGCCAACACCTATGTCAGTGATATCCTGGCCGACAAATTTGATGAAAATGTGGTTTATGCCACTTTCAACAATCACAAGCGTGATGATTTTAAACCTTATGTATTGAAGAGTTCCGATAAGGGGAAAACATGGACCCCCATCAGCAAAGGCCTGCCTGAGAATGGGAGTACGTGGACCATTGAACAGGATTTTGTGAACCCGGACCTGCTGTTCCTGGGAACGGAATTTTCAGCTTTCTTTTCCATTGACGGCGGACAGGAATGGGTGAAGCTCAGTTCCGGATTGCCGGATATAGCGGTGCGGGACCTGGTGATACAGGAGCGTGAAAACGACCTGGTAATGGCAACTTTCGGTCGTGGCTTTTACATCCTGGATGATTATACATCTCTTCGCGGATTCAAAAAAGAGATACTCGGGCAGGATGCACATATTTTCCCGGTACCAGATGCCATGATGTATGTTCAGACCGGGGGGAAATACGGACAGGGTTCGAATTTATTCGCCTCCAAGAATCCGCCATATGGTGCCACTTTCACTTACTACCTCAGGGAGGTCCCCAAAACACTTAAAGAAATACGTCACAAGAAAGAAAAAGAGTTATTTAAGGAGAAGCAGCCCATCCCCCAACCTGGTGTGGATGAGCTCAGGATCGAGGAACAGAAAATAGCCCCCTACCTTGTTTTCAGCATCAAGAATGCATCAGGTAGCGAGACCATGAAGCTTACAAAAAAGGCCGGCAAAGGTATCAACCGCATGACCTGGGATCTGAAATACCCTTCCCTCAGGCCGGTTAGCAACCGGACTGAAAAATTCACACCTGTGGCAGCTTCCAGCGGCACTGGCCGCAGAGGTGGTGGTGGCAGCATGATCCCTGCCATGCCGGGCACATATACTGTCTCACTCTCCATGGTTACACGTGAGGGTATAACGGAACTGGCAGGACCGGTTGAATTTAAAGCTGAAGCATTAGGGATCTCAACACTTCCAGCCGAAAACACGGCAGAACTGCTTGAATTCCAGTCCGCCGTTTCAGCCCTGGCAGGTACCATGAGTGCGGCAGAAAATTTCGCAGCCGACCTTCAGAAAAAAGTGGTGCTCATCAGGCAAACCCTGCATAATACACCGGGCACACCGGAGGAATTAAAGGAAAAAGCATCGGATATCAATCAGCAACTCGAAGATGTGATTTTTATTTTTGAAGGGCCGGAGGCCAGAGCCAGCCGTGAGGAGATCCCTCCCCGCCCCATGCCGCTGAACAGAAGATTGAGAGCCCTGGTCTATGCTCATTATTCCTCGACTTCAGAGGTAACAAAGACTGAGAAAGATAATTATCAGATCCTGAAGGATGAATTACAACCCGTTCTTGAGAAGCTGAGCAGTGTATACCAGGAAATCAAGGCCCTGAATGATGAACTTGATGATATAGGGGCACCGTGGACACCGGGCAGGATCCCGGCATGGAAATAATGCAGCGGTAACTAAATATATAGTCAAAAAAGTAAAGATTAACAGGCTGTCCGGAATTTGTCAAGCGCTTGTCATGACATCCGGATAGTCTCCTCTAAATGAAACTGTTAACAACTTCCGGGAATTCAATATAAAAAAAATTGTATTTTTATCATCTCATATTGTGAGATTGATTTCTACGAAAATTGAAACATGCTCGGGATTTATTCGTTATACAGGTTATAATAAAATGAAACCCACCGCAGGTTTCAGGATTTGAATTAATATTGAAACAGATGAAAAAGGCAAAAGTTGTATTGGTTCTTGTCGTTATTGCACTGGCAATCGCTTCTTTCTCGTGTAACAGGAAACTCTGTCCTGCTTACGCCAAGGCTGATAAAGAACAACCGCAGAGAGGTTAATATAACATTTCCTGCTCTTAATCAATAATTCTCAGCAGAGCAGGTAATGTAAGCTGGTTGATTTTCCTTATATTTACACCGCGGGACATATAGATCAATCTGATGTCCCTTTGTTATAAAATACAGTCCGGTCTCAATTCCCCTGACAACAATTTCCATTTACGGGCGTTATTCTATCTATAAAGGAAAAAATGAAAAAATGGATCCTGGGCATATGGCTCTTTCATCTTATCGGAGGTTTCCTCTTTGCCCAGGGTGAGATAAAGAATCAGGCAAGGATATTTTACAGGAATGAAAAATCATTCGGTATCAGCCTGAATTCGAACGGGATAGGTGTCAGCGGGCGGTATGCCAAACGGATCAATGCCAGGAAAAAGACCCTCTGGGAGATTGACGGGGCAAATATCAAGCATCCCAAGGAAGTCAGGATCAGCAATTCTTATTATAACAACCGGAGCTTTGTTTTCGGAAAGCAGAACCTGTTTATCAACCTTCGCGGAGGCTGGGGTAAGCAACATGAGATATTTCGCAAAGTCGACCGTGGCGGGATATCCATCCGCAGGTACTTCACTGTCGGTCCCGTTATAGGATTCCTCAAACCCATCTACTACGAAGTTTTAAAAGTCGGAGGGATTGTAAACGATTATTATTTTACAGAGGAAAAATTTGATCCTGCTATCCACGATGTGGGATATATTAACGGCAGGGCTTCATTTTTCAAGGGGATCAGCGAAACCCAGATCACTCCGGGGATCTATGGCAGGTTTGGGATCTCATTTGAATACAGCAAAAGTGACATCACCATACATGCCATTGAGACGGGTGTCAGCCTTGATCTGTTCCCCAGGGAAATGGTGATCATGGCTACCGAACAGAACAATTTCTACTTCCTCACACTCTTTGTTACCTACCGCTTTGGCAAAGTTGTAGACGCCAAGGGAATAGTCGACGAAGGTAATCTGTACTAGATCCTGACCGAGCCAAAAAATTTCTTACTTTCTTCACATTCAGGTATTGAAGAATTCCACTTTAATATGTAAGTTTGCATCTCGAAAAATATTTAACCAATTAATAGATAGAATTATGGCAAAAATTAAAGTTGCAATCAACGGCTTCGGCAGAATCGGACGGATGGTTTATCGAATTGGACGTGACAACCCGAACCTGGAATTCGTTGGCATCAATGACCTGACTGACAACAAGACACTTGCTCATCTCTTAAAATACGACTCCACCCAGGGCAGGTTCCCCGGTGTGGTTTCTTACGATGATAAATACCTCATAATTGACGGTAAAAAGATCAAGGCAAGTGCTGACAGGAACCCTGCTGAAATCAAATGGGGAGATACACCCGATGTAGTTATCGAATCAACAGGAGTTTTCAGGGAAAAAGAAAACCCTAAAGGCGGTTATGGCGACCACCTTAAGAATGGTGCCAAGAAAGTTATCCTGACCGTCCCTTCAAAAGACGAGATTGACAACATGATCGTGCTGGGTGTGAATGATGACGACCTGAGACCTGAAGACCAGTGCGTGTCCAATGCATCCTGTACCACCAACTGCCTGGCACCCGTTGCCAAGGTACTGAGTGATTCCTTCGGCATAGTATCAGGATTCATGACAACCATTCACTCCTACACAAACGACCAGGCGGTTCTGGATGCGCCCCACTCAGACCTGAGAAGGGCTCGTTCCGCTGCCGTTTCACAGATCCCGACCACCACAGGTGCTGCCAAGGCAGTTGGGAAGGTCATCCCTGCATTGAAGGGTAAGATGGATGGACTCGCTGTAAGGGTTCCCACCCCTACCGGATCACTCGTTGACCTGGTTGCCGTTCTGGAAAAGGAAGTTACAGTAGAAGAAGTGAATGCAGCCATCAAGGCAGCTGCTGAAGGTCCCATGAAAGGGATACTCGAGTACACCGAAGACCCGATCGTCTCAGCAGATGTTATCGGTCAACCTGCATCTTCCATTTTCGATGCACTCAGCACCATGGTAAATGGAAATATGGTTAAGATCCTGTCATGGTACGATAACGAATGGGGGTACTCCCACCGCGTCGTCGACCTGATCCCGAAACTCTTCGCATAAATAGATATATCATATACAAGAAGCCGCATCGATTCAGTTTGATGCGGCTTCTTTTTTGTAAATTGGATTAACTAATTTTCGTGATTGCGAGCACCTAAGAATACAACATGAAAAATGTTCCCATCCTTACTACGAACGTTTATTTACTTTTATCAATACTTTTAAGTTTTCCAGTTTACAGCTTACAAGCCAGAATTTCTGATGATCCATGGGAAGAGGTCAATGAAATACTTGCCCGGATTGTAGCCCCCGAATTTCCAGATAAAGATTTCATAGTTACAGATTTCGGTGCCATTTCAGATGGCCAGACTGATTGTCGCTCTAACATTATGGATGCAATAACAGCCTGCCATAAAGCAGGAGGTGGCCGGGTTATTGTTCCTGCTGGTGATTATTTAATTGAGGGCCCCCTCCTTCTGAAAAGTAATGTTAATATACATCTACAGGAAGGAGCCTATCTTAAATTTGGCATCAATCCGGAAGATTATTTAACAGGTAGTCCTGAATTTAATGGTTGTGTACAGGTACGATGGGAAGGATTATGGTGTTATAATTATTCCCCGATTATATATGCATGGAAAGAAAAAAATATCGCGATAACAGGCAAAGGAACTATAGACGGGCAAACAGATAAGTTCTGGTCACAATGGTATATAAAGAAATTGCATCAGCCAGATCGCCTGAGATTACGAAAAATGGGAATGGACATGGTGCCTGTCGAAAAAAGAATTTTTGGTGACGGCCATCATCTGGCACCAGGAACCATTGAATTATATCATTGTCAGAATGTATTGATAGAAGGGATAACCACAAAAATGCCTCTGGAAAGAACTATTCATCCTGTTTTTTGTGATAATGTGATCGTTCGGAATGTACATATTCAAGCAGGCGTACTGAAAGCGCGCAATGATGACGGTATCGATCCTGATTCCAGTTCCGATGTGCTTATCGAAGGGTGTACATTTCATAATTATGATGATGGCATTGCCCTAAAATCAGGACGGGCCAAGGAAGGCTGGCCTGAAAACGGAGGACGCCCGACAGAAAATGTCATTATTCGCAATAATATTTTCCATGGAGAACATAACGGTGTATCCATTGGAAGCGACATGTCAGGGGGTGTGAGAAATATTTTTGTATATGATTGTCAGTTCGGCATTGATTTTCAGCAACAATATGTTTTTAATGCCAAGTCAAACTCTGATCGTGGCGGCATCATTGAAAATATTTATTTTAAGGACATAACCGTAGGATCATGCAAACAGCTCATCAGAATGGAGATGGAATACAAGGGCGTGCCATACGACTCCGTTGAGCATCCCTTCCCTCCTATCTACCGGCAAATGCATTTTGAAAATATCCATTGCGGTAATGTCAGCGAAACAGCCATCAGCATCGTTGGACTGGAACAGCAGTTTATTGAGGATGTCTATTTGAATAATGTCAGTATTAAGGATTCAAAAATCGATTTTAACCTGAAATTTGTAAAAAGCATTTATTTAAATGATGTCGTCCTGAATAAATAGACGCAGGCTGTCTCATTTTGGACATCTTTATTATATATCTAAATTAGCTATCTATCCACTTAAACCTGCTTCCAATGAGACTTTTTATTGCATCCGTATGTTTCCTTTTAATTTCTGTATCATGTTCTTCAGATCATACAAATTCTTCAGATAACGCATACAAGATCGCCCTGACGCTTGAGGAAGAAGAGCGGTGGTGGGTCGGCGTGATAACTGATTCTCACCTTTTCCCCCTGAATGAGGATTCGGTCTATACATTTGACTTTTACGGCGATACCAAGGGGAACCAGGGACAGCCTCTATTGATTTCAAATAAAGGAAGATACATCTGGAACGAGGAACCTTTTAATTTCCGGTTTGAAAATGGAGAATTGACAGCCGAATGTAAACTGGCTGAGTTTCAATCAGGGAAGAAGGGTAATACGTTGAAGGAGGCATACCTGCATTGCAGCCGGCAATTCTTTCCACCATCTGGCAGTATCCCGGCCGAGGAATTATTCACTTTGCCGCAATTTAATACCTGGATAGAATTCACCTATTATCAAAACCAAAAAGGGATTCTTGAATATGCCAATGGAATAGTGGAAAATGGATTCGATCCGGGTGTTCTGATGATAGACGAAGGCTGGTTCAAGACTTACGGCAACTGGGATTTTGACGGGGAACGTTTTCCTGACCCGAAAGCCATGATGAAAGAATTGAAGGAATCGGGATTCAAAGTGATCCTCTGGGTTTGTCCATATTATTCACCTGATGGCGTTTTCTGGACAGAACAATTGATAGATTACAGAGGGAGGGGAGATACCATCTGGATAGTGAATGCTGAAAGCCCTGGCTTCCCGGCCATCATGCAATGGTGGGATGGGTTCAGCAATGTAATTGATCTTTCCAATCCTAAAGGCTACAGATGGTTCAAAACGCAATTGGATTTTCTGGTCAGTGAATATGGAGTGGACGGATTCAAATTCGACGGGGGTGATGCCATACACTACTCAGATAGCCGTTTCCTTTCGGAAACCAGGTCTTACAAGCAGGATATCAGCCCGAATGAACATTCTGAATTGTTTGTTAAACTGGGACTGGAATATCCTTTCAATGAGTACAGGGCTTCCTGGAAAATGGGTGGACAGGCCATCGCCATGCGGCTGAGGGACAAAGAGCATCATTGGGAGGACCTGTCCAAGCTGGTTCCCGGAAGCATTAACCAGGGATTGATGGGATACCCCTATACCTGTCCGGACCTGATCGGCGGCGGGGAATATCTTTCCTTCAGCAACCTGGAAACCATAGACCAGGAACTGATCGTCAGGGCAGCACAATGCCATGCCCTGATGCCCATGATGCAATTCTCGGTAGCCCCCTGGAGAGTGTTGAGCAAAAGTAACCTTGAGATCTGTATCAGCATGGCTGACCTGCATGTCCGGCTGGGTGAGGAGATCATCGCCCTGGCAGAAGAAGCTGCCAGAACGGGTGAACCCATCATCAGGTCGATGGAGTACGCCTTTCCCGGAAACCAATATTTTGATATCACAGATCAGTTCCTGCTTGGTGATAAAATCCTGGTAGCGCCCGTAACCGAAAAGGGTGCTGTGAGCAGGGAAATTGTTTTCCCGGAAGGAAAATGGAAAGGTGATGATGGATATGTGGTGGAAGGCCCTGTCACACTTGAAGTAGCCGCCGCCCTCGAAAGACTGCCCTGGTACCGCAAAATTGACTGAACCACCCTATATCTGTAACTGGTATTCATTAAAACAATTCCAAGAAACTTATTGAGGTTATTAACAAAGAACAATGATGTTTTAATGAATACCCCTTACAGCCTTTACACTTCGTCGATTTCGCGGATCTCGATAGGGATGTTAACGGTGTGCTTGTAGTGTTCACCCAGGTCCTCGATGGATTCATCATCGGTCTCAAAGCACCAGATGATCTTGACATCTTTGCCTGCCTTGACCAGCTTTTGCAGACGCCGGAGGAGTTCGAGTATATATTTTGAGGAGCCGCTGTTGACATACTCAAGCCTGAATTCAAGAACTGACTCCTGCCGGGTCTCCTTGAAATATTCATCCAGCCAGGTCAGGATGGGATCGTAGAAGCTTTCCGGATTTTCCGGGATGGATCTTCCCTTCATCAATAAATAACCTGTGCCGGCATTGAAATCTATGGATGGCGTATTGAATTTAGGCTCTATTTCAAGGTTTTTCATCAGCTTGTTATTCTCTCAACATTATTCATAATGCAAGGCCATGATGGGATCCAGTTTGCTGGCCTTCTGTGCAGGATAATATCCTGAAACAACACCTACCAGGAAACAAAGCACCACACCCATGATGATCCAGGGCCATGGAATAAAAAAGGAAGTACCGATGATCATACTGACAAGGTTCCCTACCAGGATCCCGAGTATGATCCCGATGGCGCCTCCCATTTGTCCTATCAATACGGATTCAAAAAGAAATTGTTGCCTTATGGTGGTGGACTTGGCCCCTATGGCTTTGCGTATCCCTATCTCGCGGGTTCTCTCGGTGACCGATACCAGCATGATATTCATCAAACCTATCACTGCTCCGAACAGGGTAATTATACCAATAAGTGTTGCCGCAATGGTCACAAATTTCAGGTTTTCTATCATCATATTGGCGATACTGTCGCTTTTGTTGATAAGAAAATCGGATTCATCTTTCACATCCAGGTTCCTTACCTGCCTGAAAATACCTTCGGCTTCCCCTTCGGCGGCTTCCATCAGCATTCCGTCTGCCGGGGTCACATTGATGGAATACCTCATATTGGGCCTTGAGAAATACTGCCTGACGTTAGTATAGGGCAAAATACATAAACGGTCTCCTGCCCCACCCATGGATGATCCCTTCTCGGCAAGTATGCCAATGATCTTATACTTGCCATTTCCTATGGTGACTATTTTGTCCAGGGCCTGTTCATTCTTATTGAATACTTTATCGATAACAGATTGTCCGACAAGGGCATAGTTCCTGTTTGATTCTACCTCCTGTGCACTAAAATTCCTTCCCTCGCCAATATCGTACCCTGCCGTGTTAAGATAGTTCTCATCCGCCCCGATAACGCTGACATTGGGATGGGTTTTTTCAGACTTGTACTTCACCGTCGCAATACCGGTGGCACGTGTCCAGATGGAAACTTCGGCAGGAAATTCAAAGGTTTCCTTGAATTCACGGGCCTCCCTGTAGGAGATATAATCATAGTTCCGCCGGCGTTCCCGCTCACCGCCAAAATGCACATTAATTGACCTGCTCTCGATGGAAAAAGTATTCGCTCCCATCCTGCTGAATTCTTCTGTGATAGAGTTCCTTATGGCATCAATGGCTGTCAGGATACCGACCAGGGCCATGATGCCGAATCCAATTATAAGCATGGTGAGAATAGCCCTGAGCATATTGGCCCGGATGGACCGCATACTAATGCGAAGGTTCTCTGAATAAAGATGTAAGAGTTTCATAAATTCCTGACAGTTAATACCCCGGACTTCGTGCCAGAAGGCATATTTAATTTTTAAAAATACGAATTATTAAATTAGCTTATTAAATTTGTTATTATTTTGTAATACTTAATT
>SDBS01000115.1_pt1 | contig 62340 bp, 53 predicted proteins | sample 2277091 | NCBI WGS metagenome assembly SDBS01 (sample SAMN10404972, study PRJNA504765) | marine sediment metagenome | isolation source: marine sediment core GS10_PC15, 163 cmbsf | place: Arctic Ocean: Southern Knipovich Ridge | collected 2010
AACTTCTGAACATAACGACACATAAAAGTACAACTTAAAAGTCTATTATGAAGATTAATATAATTAAGAAGGAAATAAAAAGAAAAATTCATAATTTAACGAAAACACAAGAAGAGTTCCAAAAACGAATAAAAACCATCAATGCAAAGATCCAACAATCCTCTAAAACGGAGAGAAACGAAACGATAATACCAACAGAGAAACACAATCACTTTCAAGGATCATAGAGACAGAGCGACTGGTATTAAACCTGCTAGTTGAGAAGAGTTCCATGACGGCATCAAAAATGGTGAAGAAAATCAGAAAAACAAGGGAACATACATCACGCCTCATGAAGAAACTCTGGAAGGAAGGATAGAGAGAGACTCCCAAAGAAAACCGTTCACCTACAGAGCCACAAAGAAACTTATAAAAGAGACTCTTGAGAAAAAAATTATCCAGAATCACTAAGAATGTATAAGCATTCGTTAAAAAGGTCTTAGAAAAGGTTATGCGTTAGTAGGTGAATTCTCTTGTTGAATCACACGTCTAAGTTTATATCTTCTTTCTACAAAAGAACCGGATCGTACAAGAAAGCCTCGTCTGGTTAGTCGAGATAAATACGTAGAAACGGTACTAAGACCTATTGGTTCACTAAAAGTATCCTCGTATGAGATCATTATCTCTTGCGAAGTGAACCAACCGAAAGGAAACTTACTATTGACAATGTTATGAAGTTTATCGAATTTTGAAAGGGAACTTAACGTTTTATCTTCAACCAGCTCTGGCATACCACCGAGGAGTTCTACAAAGTCTAACACTTGAAGTAATTTGTTTCTATTAATCTTTCCTTCGAAGACAACAGTTAATTTGTTTCCATCATCAGCTGTTACTTCAATCTTTACTTTGCGGGCAGGCATAGAATATCCTTCTTTTAGTGTTAACAGTATTACATGTTCACAGTTTAAAAAGTTATCTTGTTAACAGTTTATGAAATGATAATAAATAATCTTAAAATAGGCACGATATTAAAAATAGACCGTAAATTACAACATGTTTGATAATTCAGAGGTTCACAGCATAATACTTCATATAAACAAGTTAATAACCGAATAATCTAAAGGTTCCAGTGGAAAAGAAGGGGTTATCTTTAAATATTGAAATATGAATCAATTTTCCTTTAATTTCATAAATTAAACAGGAATTAGTCTTATTTTACTTAGAAATTCACAACAATTCACAACAATTCACAAGATGTAAACTAAAATTAAATCCACTAAAATACCCAAAAAAATGGGAAATTCATTTACTAACAAAGAAGTAAAAGGACAAGAAATATAGGCCCCTTCCCCCTAAATTTCCATTGGAATTCATAGTCATCTTTTTAAAAAAATAACTAAATTAAACATAACACTCTATTCTTTTTTACAGTAATGTTAAATATTAAAAAAATAAATAATAATTGAGAGATATTTTTATAAATAAGTTAATACAATAAAAAATTCTTTGAGATATTTTCTAGTAGAAATGAGGGGGTGGGGGTCTACTCCTTTCTTTTTTAGAACACTAAAATAATGTTAAGGCACTCTCTTTTTGAAAAGGAAATAATGAAATATATAGTCTATTTTTTTCTTTATTATTTTGCAGGAAAACCTATTCAATTGTTCTTTTTAGAGCTCCCCAATTCTTATCTATTTTACATTATTACATTTAACTCATTCAATAGTGAATTTAAAAAAAGAACTTTTACAGTTATGACAGAAAACTAATTGGCATGACATTAAAGGTGCTAAGATCAACTATAGATGCAATTCCTGGAGTCGGAGTGAGCCCCATTCTCTCTTGAAACGGTGTTTTACTTTGCCATGCTCCTGAGTTGATTATTAAGGTACCTCGGTACATCTCGTATCCTATAACATGGAGGTGTCCTGCATGAAATATATCTGGCGGGGTATCTATAACTAATGCATCGTTTGGTAAAGGAGCTATTGGCGTTTTATTGCCATATGTAGGTGCTAAATGGCGAACCTTGAGGAGTTGTCTCATGGCTATATGTGTACTATGCTCCAAGTTCTGGTATGTCACCTCTGGGATCACACGTATAACATCGTCTAAACTTCGTCCGTGGTATACGAGGAAGTTAACACCATGGAGGCGCATTTTCGTTGGATTTCTAACCATTATGACGTTTCTTGCTTCATAAATTGGTTCCGCATATTCTTTTAAAATTTTAGGTTGAGGAAGAGCCTGTCTTGTTGCATCATGGTTTCCAGGACTAATGATAACTTCAATATATTCCGGTATCTGTTCTATTAATTTTGCAGCAACACGGTACTGTTCATACACATTTTTGATATTGAGATCCTTCTCTTGATTAGGATATATCCCTATTCCGTCCACAATATCTCCCGCGATTATAATATATTTCACTCTTCCTGCGATTTCTTTCTGTTTATGGTTTCCATTTTTTCCTTTTAACCATTGAATAAACTTCTGAAAAGCTTCTTCTAGAAACTCTTTGCTTCCTACATGTAAATCTGAGAGTAATGCAGCATAGACTTGATCTGTTGCTGTATTATGTTTTTTTTCTGGAATATCTGGATTAATTAAATTTGAGGCAATCAATAACTCATTTCTGCCTTTTATCGCTTCTACGCACACCACTTGATCTAAAAATATCCTCTGCGCTGTCTCGAAGACTTCTCTTCTAACGTTAGAGGGTATTAAAACCATGGCAGACGCTTCATAGTCCTCAATGCGAATAAAAATATTTTTTAAGCTCTCTCTTTTTTCCATTACAATGCCAATTATTTTTACTTTAGACTTTTGAGAAGCTTTCAAGGCAACGTTTATGGTAACGGCACCTCTAACATCCAGTCGCTTTTTTAATATTTTTTCAATTTTATTGAATCGATCTTTGAAAAGTTCTAAGAAATTATTTATTTTTTTAGGTGAACTATACATTGTAGGGACATCATCTAACACATCTATTTCTGAATTTATTTCCTTTGCATAAGCACGGAACGGTCTCCCAATACTCGATATTTTGTGATCAGAATTTTCTGTCGTTAAGGCAATGTCTACATTTTCCGCTAATATCTTTTTAGTTATAAAGAGTGGTTTCTCTTCTAGATTAGATAACCTACTTATCACGGTCTTAACCCAATCTTCTATCTTCTTATCTTTTGCTAAGTTCTGAAGATAGACTAACCCTTCAGGGTCTAATTGGTATCCTGAAGATATTATTAGGGCTATCGTCCTCTTTACCTTTTCATTTACGGAGAGACTACTTTGCATTTTAATATACGTCTCATTTAAAACAAGTTCTTTATAATATTCATTTATTAATATTAAGGAAGTTCTTTAATCTTTAAAGAGTGAGGATAAGCATTATGGATCTTAGAAAAGTTCAAGAGACGGGTGGCAGCTTCTTCATATCTCTCCCAAGAAAATGGGCACATCGGTGTGGCCTAAAAAAGGGATCTGTAATTGCACTTATTGCGAGGACTGATGGCTGTATTGTTGTTGATCCACAATACAACTTCGAGAAACATGTACAAAAAGCGACCATTGTACCATCCCCCCATCTTGAAAGAGAAATAACCGGCAAATATCTTTTAGGCTCAGACACTATTAAAATTAAAGGGAGAAACCGTCTTCCACCCGAAGTTTCTAAAATCGCGCGTAAAACAGCTCGTCGATTAATCGGTTTAGAAATCGTTGAAGAAGACGCTTACAGCGTTCTCCTAAATTGTATCTTAGAACCCACCTCGTTCCCACCGGAAAAAGTTATACGTCGGGAATATTTATTCGCATCCGATATGCACTTGGATGCAATAACCGCTTTTATAGAAGGGAACATACTTCTAGCAAAAGCTATCGTTAAACGAGATGATGAAGTAGACCGTCTCTACTTCCTCCTAGTTCGCCTCATAAGAGCAACCATTCTAAACCCGAGACTAGGCGAAAAAATGAACATTCTTCCAATAGATGGACTCGACTATCGATTAATAGCGAGTTATATAGAATCAATTGCAGATTATTCATGTAAAATTGCAGAAAAAATTATTGACAATTATGATATTCCTATTCCAAAAGATAATATCCAACTCTTACAGCGGTTAGGTGAACAATCCTATCTTATGCATAAGACTGCAATACAAGCATTTTTCACCAAAGATCTCGCTCGCGTAGAGAATATCATAAACATTGGTAAACAAAATACAGAAACCTTCAGGGAATTGGATAAACTTTTAGTAGGGGAATCGCCAAAACTCATTTCCTATATCTCTTCTGTCGCTGCTGCTCTAGAACAAATCTGTTCATATAGTATAGACATAGCCGATATCGTTATGCCGAGATAAAAGACGGGTATTTATATACGTTATTTCTAAAATAAAACAGCTCTAATTACAAGAGATAAAACATGGCCTCTCATCTTCGAAGCTCTAGGATAAGCGTATAATCTTTAAACACTGGACACTCTTTGGAAACTGTTTTTCTTTAAACACAAAGCTTCTCAACATTTCATGTTAAGAAGATTCAGGAAATAAAAGTTACCTCTCCTAAACTTTTATCATTCTTTTATATTTTTGAAATCTTCCTTCTATCTCTTCTTCTGTAAGAGAAAGAAGGCGTTTGACACCATAGTCTTCAATTGCAAAAGAACCCATAACATTTCCATAGATAACTGCTTCCTTCAATATTTTTTCATCATACATTCCGTTTCTAGCGATGTGTCCCATAAAACCACCTGCAAAAGAGTCACCTGCCCCCGTTGAATCAATGACATTATCTAATGGATAGGCTGGACTTGGAAAGATCATTTTCTGAGTACAAAGGATGGCTCCATGTTCTCCCTTCTTTACAATAATAAAGTCCACCCCCCAATCTAAAACTATCTTAGAACACTTTATTATATTTGAGAATCCACAAAGAAGTTTAATCTCCTCATCGTTTATGAGTATCCCATTCATTTTAGATATAACCTCTTTAACTTTCTCCGGTTTCGTCTTAATCCATAACTCGATGGTGTCAGATACAACAAGTTTTGGTTTGTACATCTGCTCTAAAACCTTTAGTTGTTGTTCCGGATCAATATTTCCTAAGTAAACGTACTCTGCGCTCCGATATTTATTAGGTACTTTAGGTTCAAAATTTTCAAATACGTTTAACTCAGTTTTAATTGTTGTTCTCTTATTTAGACTAAGGTCAAAACTGGAATCATATCTGAACGTCTTTCCGTTTTTAACTTGTACTCCGCTAAGATCTGCTCTTTTATCCAATACTTTCCAATATTTGTTTGGAAAATCACTTCCAATAATACCTACGAGTCCTATTTGATTGAAGAAAGATGCAGCAATCGAAAAATAAGTTCCTGAACCTCCAAGCACCTCTTTAACTGTTCTTTTAGGTGTTCTTGTAGTGTCAAGCGCAATAGAGCCAATGACAACTATCATTTTATCTACCAAAAGATCGATTACCTTCTTTGATAAATCCTGTGACTAGTTTAATAGTGTTTTTAGACATTCCCTATAAACTAATAATTCTTCTTAAGAACACCGTACGTTTGAATAAACCACTAAATATTTTCCACGTTCTCAAATTAAAAACGCTTTTAAAAACCTTGGTTACACGCGATTAGAAAGAAAACATCATGAAAATGGCTATAACGTAACTCTTATAAATCTCAGTAAAGCCCCTTTCACTACAATAATTTTAGACGAGGCCTCCATAAAATGGATGCATTTACCTACTGTTCTTATACAACAAACATTTTTTATCTAATTAGCAAATGCTAAGACACATAGCTGTACCCAACTTACCGGTGTCTTAAAGAATCAGTTCGGATATCTTCCTGAAAAGGAGAAATATCTCTTTCATAAGATCATAGATAATGTGATTCTTGATATAAATTGTGTTGTAAAACCGAATCTCTGTATAATCGATGCTATTTATGGCTTAGAGGGCGTATTAACCAGAAGAACGAGAAAGATCGGTATTATTCTCTGCGGGCGAGATCCGTTGCTGTCGATACAATCTTAGCAAGGGTGATGGGATTTACACCATCTAAAATGAAACATCTTACTCTTGCTGCAAAGCATGGTCTTGGGAGTTTAAATCCGGAAGTTATTGGTGAAACATTAGATTCAGTACTTGTGAAGTTTAAGAAAGAATCGAATGGTTTTTCTATTTTAGGAAAATATATTCCAAGCAATTCCTTACCCTTAGCGCATAGAATCTATTCCTGCTTCAAATAATTTATAATCAAACTCAATAATTATTAACAGCCTCTCTCATCAAAATATTGATCTAAAAAAATTTCATCACTAAATTGAACTAACACGCTTCAGTAAGCCGTGTCTCTTGTTAAAAAAATAAAAATTGTATAAAATAATTATCTTGGAGCTCCGAATAGTTAAATTACTTACAGAGTAAAGTAAACATTAAAGATTTTATTATCTTCTTTCATGTTATACTATATCCTTTTTTAACCTGAGATGTATATTAGTGTCAAAAGAAGGTTCTAACTTATGAAAGGTGATGTATTACTAATTCATCCTCCCGTAAATTTTAATCTAGTAAAAGAGCCTTTTATGCCCTCCTCTCGTATTGGGTACGGTTTACTTCACATTGCTGCATGCTTACTTAGAAGAGGCTTTCGAGTTGTTGTATGGAACTTGGACGATGCTGTTCGTCGAGGCATCTCTCCTCAAGAGGTTGAGCGTGGACTTAAAACAATTGACCCCGTAGTTATCGGTGTGGAGATGAATTGGTTAAACCTAAGTAGAGGTGCGATTCAGACCGCAGAGATATTGAAAAAACTTCGTCCCGACACACATATCATTATTGGTGGAACTCACGCAACAATTTTCTCACATTCGATCGTTCAAGAATATCATACAATTATTGATGGTGTATTGACTGGAGAATCAGAGAAAACTTTTCTAAGACTTGTAGAGAATGTTGAAAAAAAAGGAATTATGGGAAAAGTGGGGGGTTTAGTTTACTTCAAAGATGGACGAGTACGAAAAAATTCTAGGAATAAAGGTGATCTTTACGAAAATATTGATGATCTCCCACCATATACAACTAAAGTCATTAAACACGTGACTAAAGGTACTCCCGCTGAAACCCCTTTTTTTCAGGGAATGATTGGACCATCAATGGCCGTGGAGACCACTCGGGGACCCTGTCGACTAAAGTGTATATACTGTATTGGTGGACGAATTGACCGCGTTTTAGGACGTTGTAATTTTACAACACATTCACCGAACTGGATTATCAATCAGATCAATCTCTTAATTGAAGAAGGGATGAAAGACCTTACTTTCCAAGATCAACCCTTTCTAAGTGGCAAGACAACCCTCTTAAAAATAGCAAAAACTTTACAAAAAGAAAAAATTGGAGAAAAGCTAAACGGAATAAACATGACCGCTATTCCTGGAATTTTAGATAGTGAAGTCTTAGAAGAACTGTCAAAAGCAGGTCTTAATACGATTGATTACGGTGTTGAAAGTGGTTCAAATCGAATTTTAAATTTACTGAAGCGCCCCACATCAAGAGAAATAGTTCTTGACGCCGTAAAATTAACGATTTCTAAAGGAATAATCCCTAAGACCTTTTGGATAACTGGACTTCCAGGAGAAAAAACCTCAGATCTTAACGAAACACGTGATTTAATCCTCCAAACTACAAAGATCGGCGGAATACCCTGGTGGATAACTCCCCTCGTGATTATTCCTGGTACAGAATTATTTGAAAGAGCAGAAGATTTCGGTGTCAAACTTCATGTTAAAACGTTTGAAGATTTTACAATTTACTCCAATGTCTGGGCGAAAGCCGTTTCTTGGTACCCTGAAGCAGTTTCTCATGAAACAGAAAACATGAATCGATACGATATTCTTAAATCATCATTCGACTTGAAACTTGAAGTTTATAAAAGAAGCGAAGAAATTATCCAGAACTTTATTAAAAATTACGCTGAACAAGTTATCTCATTTCATCCGACATTCACAGTTAATTTATTAGAGCAACTTATTCGAGAAAACTTTAAAAACCTTTTAAAGACCTTTTTTTAAAAAAACTGTCAAACGAGGTAAGAGGATGTCCACTGAAAGTTTTAATGTTGATTTAATCCAAGAAAAAATAGCTTCGCAATGGTCCCAAGGAAATCGAGTAGTAATAACTCTAAAAGACTCTCATTTAAGAAAAATAGATATTTTTTATCCAAATTCAAAAGAACTACTGTTCAGTGGATTAATTGACCTTTCAGATTTCCCAGAAATCTGGACAAACATCCTTACGCAATCTCTTAATAATAACATTTTTAACATGTCGGAGACGTTTATAAAATTATTAGCTTTAGTATCAACTCTAAAATGGACAGGTTTTCTCTCCAAGAAACCCGTTTTTGTTTCCAACCCCGCTTTACCTAACATTAGTAAACGTTTTCCATCTCTCAAAATAAACAATGCTTTAACTATTACCCTGCTTCAGAATTCATTGCTACTAAATAAAATAAACTCAGTTAAACCCGAAACTATTGATGTCCGTCTAGCTTTCATTCCTCGTGTATTAAAAAATGAAGCTGATCTAAGAAAAGCAAGATTCGAGTACATGAAAGATCCTAATGAGATCATTTGGAAGATAAACGTTAGCTTTAAATTTAATAAAAGATTTGACCGGCCCATAGCCTCAGATTTAATTGATATAATAAATTTGATAGCTGAGAACGTGATCACTGTCAGTAAACGATTAACTATGACGATTATGTAATCAAAAAAACGCTTACTATATACTTTTTAAAAACTTTAAAAATATAAAAAAAAAGGAGTTTATCCGTTTATACAACGGATTGGAACCCTAAGAAGTCTATCACAATGTACTCTAATGCCATTCCTTGATATTGGAAGTTTCCTACAACGTATACTCCACATAATCCACCTAAAGCGATCATGAAGAAGTACCGCCCAATTTTTGCCAGTCCATTTAATGCTGGGTTTGATCTGAGTCTACTGGTGAATATAAAATAGGCTAATGTTGTAATAACCGCGACTAATGATACTAACCCATTAAATATTCCGATTCCAGTAGTACCAATTAATAGTGCGGATTGTGCTTTTACCTGTTCCAATAGAACTCGTGCCATGGGTCCTGCTGCCAATGATAGTCCTAATCCAAGTATGTATGCTGTTGGGAACCGTGCGAGCCACCCATATGATTCAGATAATCTGAATATACTTAGGGCTGCAACGATGAGCACGATAATGTATACGTAGTCCCCTCCTATGATCAAACTCACTGCACCGTCATTTATAGTGTCCAATGCTGTGGCAAGACTGTTAGCCGATAGTAAGCCGACGACTGTGAAAGAGGCGATTCTGAAGATTATGTTATTCTTCCAAATGACCGTTAACATTCCAATGATGATGAATGTTTGCAGCCAAATTGCAGGGTCCGTACTAATGTTTTGTCCGACTAAAGCTCCTAACATTTTTATTCAGCCTCCACTTTTTGTCCAATTTTTAGAATTCTGACGAGGTTTTCTGCGACTATTATTAAAACAGTCCAAAGAAGCACTATTGTGAGTCCGTCTGAGTAAGAAACAGCTACTCCCGCTATTCCAGTTAAAGCCTCAAATTCTGCGACACATGTTGGTGCATTCATGCCTGCTGCGAAAGTTCCGGGGTAGTATGTTAGGAAATCAGGCCAGCTATCTGACCTAATCAGCACCATTGAGGGTGCATCTGGTCTAGTGGGCCACCATTTAGCCCATTCTGAGAACCCGTCCATACAATTGATAAATAAGTCAAAGTCGAATTTGTCGTTAATGTTGTCTAATAAAGGAATTTCACTTGTTAGAGTGCCAGCGTAATCTTTTACTATTAGTTTCTGATTATTGGCAAGCAGATTCATCTTGATATCTGATGTTCCAGGTATAAATCCATAGTATACATAGTCTACACCGTAGACAAAGTTTGGAGCCCAATTAGGCATGTCATTTTGTATTACGTCTACTATGACTGCTTCTACAGCTGCACCGTTACTATATCCAACCCACTTTATTCCTTTTCCTGATATGAACTGGACAATTTCTTTCATTGTTACTGTGTGAAGCCCTATCGCATAGCTCAAATCGAGAAACGCAATAGCGTCTCCTTTTTCAGCTGCTACGATGATATAGTCGTAGAACTCCTGTGTAAACGTGGAGGTGTACATTGGTAAAGCTAACGGAAAAGCCATTGGAAGTGCTTGACCTAGAATATTGATCAATATTATCGCGAAGTTTACATATGTTACTATTTTTCTTGTACTTGACATTTTGTTTTCACCTTATTTTTAATCGAATCCGGCTTGTTTTCCACGAAGCATATTCATTAACATCGAGAGTGCTCCTAGACCAGCCATGATTGTGAATGTTCGTGATACAGGTGACCATAGAAACATTTCCATCCAATTTCCAAGATCTAACAATATTGGGAATGTTGCTCCAGTAATCGGTGCTCTTGCGATTAATGCGATACATGTTGAGAACGCGAATAAAGCGGTTTCTATTGATCGGACTCCCCAGTGATAGGCTATCCCAATAGCGATGAAAGATGCTGTATATGCGATGCCTGCCATCCATGATGGAGTAAGTACTCGTATAATTACGAAGACGAACTCATCACTTGATGTTCCTTTAGTGAAATATATTCCCATCAGAATCATGTATAGCACTATAGCGTAACCTGTTTCATATGCGTAAAACTTCTTCTTTTCTTCTGCAGTACCTCGACGCCAAGCCATTATCCCATAAATGCCGCGTATTATAAATGATATGGATGCGGTAACGATCAATCCCGCAGCGACTATGGTTCCCCACATACTGAAGTCTCCAACAAGTCCTCTGAAACTGCCTGTGAAGAAATCTATAACCGTGATTATTGCAACGACCCATACGATTCCTAGTGGTATATATCTTCTAATTGTTATTGAAACCATTTTTAATTGTCTCCTTAAATAGCTAATAAATCTCCAAATACGTCAATGCCTGCCAAGCCTGCGAGTGCACCGATAACCATGAGCCCTATTGTTATTATTTTGAAAATGTCTGATCCTGCCATTCCGCCTCCAGCTTCCTTCGTTCCTCCAACATATTGCCCTGCAGCAAATAGTTCTTCAGCAACCAACCAATTCTCACAACCATAGATCATTGGAGCTATCTGAGTCCTATCTGTACATGCACCGATACTCACACAGTTTATTCCCCTAATTATTGCATATCCCGGGGTGTTAACTGCAGAGTCTGCTGCAATTCCAATGTTCATGTACGCTGCTGGTTGTTCAGTATCGAAAAGGTGGAATGTGCCCGTTTGGTATGCTGGCCAAGTGTCCGACCAGTATAAGATCTTTTCTGGATCAAAATCGTCTATACGTCCTGCTTTCGAAAAGCCCTCTTTTACAGCATCCATCGTAATCGTATAGGTTTGTCCCTTTGAGACTGCGACCCACAATGGAACTCTCTTCTCTGCGGTTTTCTCTGCTACATAACCCAATATGTTTATTCCGGCTGCAATTGCTGAAGCGTCTCTCCCTGTAAGTCCTGCCCAGTCACCAAGAGTATAATAGACTGGACGCCCCATTTCAACGCATCTGTCAATGGAATCGTCGATAGCATCGAGTGCTGGTATTCTTTCAACTTTTGCTTCAAATTGATCATTTTCGACTAGGTAATGAAAAGCATATTTGATGACGTAGTATAATCCCATGAAGACTAATATTATTGTTGTACCTTCTTCTAAAGCCATATTTTTTCCCTTTTTTATTTTTTGATATAACCAAGCATATTTCTATTTTTAATATTTAATACTTTTCATTCATAAATCATCAATTTATTTTCATAACCTCGTCCATTTTTAAGACTGTGTATAACGCTTAATGTTGGAGAAAATTAAAGAATATATAATTCAAACGAGAAAAGGTTTTACAAGAGATTTAGATGAAGATTAAAAAGAATCAGTATGCTCTTTCGGTTCGTTGATAGAAACGCAGTTAGAAACTTTTTTGGTGTCCACTTAATTAAACTAGCAAAAGAGAATGAAAAGACCGTTATTTTATCCACATACATGTTCTCTGTACAGGATTCATTAAAGCTGGACTTAACGAATATCGCGTTCTTACCTTTGGTCTATGAGGCAAATACTGGTTTTTAGAACTCTGGCTTGGCGAAATAAGACTTTATTCCCAAGTATCGATCTGTCTTGATTTTTCGGGAGAGCATACAACAATATCTTCCAGAGGATAGGTATCGATAACTAGAACATAAAACTCATAAAACATTATCGCTTATTGATATGCAGCGGGATCTCCCATTACGAGATTACCAATATTGCGTTCACGAAGTGTATCCCACAAATACTCTGTATAGCTCCAGCAGATGCTGTAGAGATTTATAAATGTATAACGGTCTCTATAAATTATATTTACACCTTTTATATGACACTTCAGGTAGAATGAGCCGAATCTTTTCGAGGAAGATTATCTCTTCAAGATAGGTAAAGCCATAACCATTCGCGAAAGGTAGATGCTCCAATCTCCTTCGGAACAGAACTCTAGAGACAACTAGAGGCCACACATGACCTTCCAGAGAGGTATAGCTGTTCGCGTAATCAATATGAGTATACTTAAACCCTTAAGTGAACTCGACATAGTTAAAGACGTTAAGGAAACAAGAAGGCATCTTAAACGTAGAAGGTCACACCCTTCTTGGAATTTTCGGTGAATCTATGTCCCGTGTTGTTTATGCGAATTACATTGTTTCAATGAATATGGTTGGTGTAAGGGGGAAATGTAGTCAATTCACAACTTTTTTTTCTTGAGTAGGGCGGTGGTGGTTAGAAGCTCTTGAAGAAAACCTTAAAACTTACAGCCAAAGAGATTGGAGAAGCTTTAAATGAAACAGTAAAACGCAGGCTGTCAAGATGGAAACAATTCCTCCTTTTTTTCTACCACAGTAATCTTCACCTTTAAAAATTTAATTTCAGTCACTTTCATACGTCTTTCTAAAAATGCTAGTGGAAACGTCAACTCTATTTCTTTTACTGTTTATCCAGTTTTAACGCTTTAATTTTCCCTTTAAATCCGCCTTTTTTTTTAGATATTATCTCCTGAATAGTTTTTAATCAATGTATATACCACAAACATTATCTAGTCCTTGATGTATTATTTCTCTTTAAAATGTGAGGAAAATGACTGAGACAATACATTGTAAAAAATGTGATTTTCTGTTGTACTACGGTGAAACTATTGCAGACCGCCTTTACATTGGGGGACTCAGCGAGGAGAAGGTTTTGAAGAGATACAATAATGTGTGTCCGAATTGTGAGGTGCCTTTAAGCTTGGAAACTGTTGAAATAAAATTTAAGGAGTGGTGATTTTACGAATGATATCAGAAAAAATTATTAAAGATTTAGAAGCAAAAGCTTTACAGACCCGGAAAGACATAATGGTTCAATTACTAGGTGCTGGGGGTGGACACTCTGGTCCTTCCTTATCTATGGTGGAACTTTGTGTTGCGTTGTATTTTAATCATGCGAAGCTTGATCCGAAAAATCCAGAGTGGGAAGATAGAGACCGTATAGTCCTTGGTAAGGCACATGCTTGCGAAACAGTCTATTCATGTCTTGCAAGGTTAGGATACTTTTCAACAGATTTGCTTCCAACATACAAGCACTTTGGTTCGATGCTTCAAGGACACGCAGATGCCTGGTCAACTGTGGGATTAGATTATTCCGGAGGCTCTCTTGGACAAGGATTATCTTTCGCTCTTGGACTCGCATTAGCTGCAAGAGCTAAAGCGAAATATGATAACGCGAGACAAGAAGGTGCACCCAACCATAGGGTCTATTGTATTTCAGGAGATGGTGAATGCCATGAAGGTGGAATATGGGAAGCCGCTATGGCTGCAGCGCACTACAAATGTAGCAACCTGATACATATTGTTGACAATAACCAATTCAGTGTTGGTATTACCATTGATAAAGGAATGCAATTGGAACCATTTGTAGAGAAATGGCGCTCGTTTGGTTGGTGGGCTATTGAGATAGATGGACATAATTTTAGACAGATTCTTGGGGCACTACAATTAGCTGATAATATCTCTGGAAAGCCGAAGTGTATAATTGCTCGAACGGTTAAAGGGAAAGGAATTCCCGTGTACGAGAAGTCCCACGCGCATATGATACCTATGACTGAGAAGGACTATGAGAGGTTAATCAAGACGATATATTAGTAAAAAATGGTGGTTAATAAAATGATAAAATATGTAAGAGAAAATTCTTGGCGTGAAGATCCTTCTGAATTCTTAAAGAGTATAGGGTTCAAGGGACCAGCACGATACTATGTACGGCAAAGAATGATGGCTACAATGATGAAGATGGCAAAAGAAGATGAACGAATCTGCTTCATCGGAGCAGACATGAATCCTAAAGGCTACATCAGTCAAGGGATTCCTGAGGCGCGCGTTATAAACGTCGGAATAGCTGAGGCTAATGCAGCGGTTGTCGCAAGTGGATTTGCTAAGGAAGGTTTTACTCCTATATGGATGAGTATGTCTTGGCTATTTGGTAGAGCATATAACCAGATCTTTCAAAGCATTGGTATCGATAATCACAATGTGAAGTTCATAGGATATGCTCGTGGTTGGGCTGGCGGTGGAGCATCACATCATGAGATTAATGATATAGGCTTCATGCGGGGCATTCCACAAATACTCTGTATGGCTCCAGCAGACGCTGTAGAATTGGAGAAGACAATTATTGCGGGATTGAAGTACAAGGGAGCAACTTTCATAAGGGTTCATTCACAACCAGTCACGAATCTTTTCGAGGAAGATTATCCCTTCAAGATAGGTAAAGCTATCACTGTACGGGAAGGAGATGATGTTTCAATAATCTCTTTTGGGATACAGTTATGGCGAAGTTTGACAGCCTCTGACATGCTTGCTGAAGAGGGGATAAGCGCTCGTGTTATCAATATGAGTACCTTAAAGCCTCTTGATGATGCGATGATAGCTAAGGCTGCAAAAGAGACCGGTGCAATTGTGACTGCGGAAGATCATACTCTTTTGACGGGTGTAGGTGAATCAATCGCTAGAGTTGTAGTTAAGAGCTATCCTGTTCCGATGGAACTTGTGGGTATCAGAGACTTGTATAGTCAATCTATCCCTGAAAAAGGAGATCAGTGGCCAGTCCTGGAAAAAGCGTACCATCTAACTGCCAAAGATATAGCCGCCGCAGCAAAGAAAGCAGTTCAGCGAAAGAAGAGGTAAATACCTCCTCTACTTTTTTTTTAAATAATATCTAAGTAATATTCTGTTTCTATTCGGAGAAGTTCAATCTTCTCATTTATTCAAAGCATAATATTCATATATAATGATGAAATGATGATTAGGAAATAAGAGGGATAGTTATGAATACTTCATTAGACACTGACACTATTCTTGCGACCGATGTTGGGAGCACAACCTCCAAAGCAATTTTAATCAAGAAAATAATGGGTGAGTTTCGACTAGTCGGTCGAGGTGAAGCCCCGACAACTGTTGAAGCCCCCTTTGAAGATGTGCGTGTAGGTGTGCGAAACGCTATTAAACAGGTTGAAGATTTAACCGGAATCCAATTTCTGATGAAAGATGGTTCTCTCAAAAAGGGTACTTTCTATGTATCCACCAGTAGTGCGGGTGGGGGCCTACAGATCATGGTCTCGGGTGTAATCCGAAGGATGACTGCTGAGAGTGGAGAGAGAGCAGCATTAGGCGCTGGAGCCATTGTCTTAGATGTCATCGCAATTGATGATGGACGAGAAATTCATGAAAAAATAGAGCGAATGCGTAGTTTAAGGCCCGACATGATCTTAATGGTCGGGGGTACAGATGGGGGTGACAAGATCGATCTAATCGATGCAGCTGAACTTTTTGTATCCGCTAAACCGAGACCGAGATTTGGAATTGGTTTTAAATTACCTATTATCTATGCAGGGAATGCGGAGATTCAGAATACTATTAAGGATATTTTGGGAGATGCCTTTGCTTTAAGAGTAGTCTCAAACATTCGCCCTACATTGGACATTGAAGATACTGAACCGGCAAGAGAGGGAGTACATGACTTCTATCTGGAACACGTGATGTCCCACGCGCCAGGATATCCTGATTTGATGAAATGGACGGATATTGCTATTATTCCAACTCCGGCAGCGGTTGGCGATATTTGCCAAATTATTGCCGAGATGCATAACATTAATTTAGTGGGAACTGATCCTGGTGGAGCGACCACTGATATTTTTTCAGTGTTTGACGGTAAATTTCTAAGAACCGTCAGCGCAAACCTTGGCATGAGCTATAGCATCTGCAATGTTCTCAAAGAAGCAGGCGTTGCAAATATTATGAGATGGATACCCTTCCGCATTGAAGAGCGAGAATTACGAAATAGGCTAAGGAATAAAATGATACGTCCAACGACAATTCCTCCTGACTATAAGTCTCTTATTGTTGAACAGGCTGTGGGGCGAGAAGCAATGCGTCTAGCTTTTCAAGCGCATTTATCACTGGCTACACCTTTACGTGGTGTAAAGAAAAAAAAGGATCTTGGCTCGCTAGTTCGTAGCGCGGCGGCGGAGGAGACCGCAAATAAAACATACATTGATCGACTAAGACTCGATATGATTATTGGCAGTGGTGGAGTTAATTCTCACGCACCTCGAAGAGTCCAATCTGCTTCTGTTTTGATTGACGCTTTTCAACCTGAAGGCATAACAACACTTATGATTGACAGTATCTTCATGACACCCCATTTAGGTGTGCTCTCTAAAGTTAAACCTGATATTGCGCTTAACGTTCTTACTAAAGACTGTCTTGTTAGAGTCGGTACATGCATTGCTCCAAAAGGACAGGCTAAAGATGGTGCAGATGCAATAAGTGTTACTGCTGAACTACCCGATGGTACAACTTTAGATAAGACTATCCCATACGGTACTATGGAAATGATTCCCCTTAGTGAAAGAGAATCGATTAATATGGTAATCACTCCTCACAGCAGTCTTGACGTTGGTAATGGTCGTGGAAAACGGCTGGAAACTACGGTGAGCGGAGGCGTTGTTGGTTTAATCTTCGATACTCGTGGAAGACCTCTAGTTCTTCCAGAAGATGATAAAGAGAGAAGAGAAAAACTGATTAAGTGGTACCTGTCTCTCGGAGTTTATCCCGAAAAAATACTGAAAGGATACAAGTAAAAGAAACATTCAAAGGAAGAGATGAAAAATGGGAGAAGCATATACGCCAGGTTTGGAAGTAAGAGAAGCTACAATGATAAGAAAGAGAAGAATTCTACCCATACCGGGTGAAACTTTAGTTAAAAAAGGAGATAAAGTTGAGCCACAAACCAAGGTCGCTCGTGCCAACCTCTTAGGTACATTCACAACCGTTGATGTAAGATCAGACCTCGGCATCCTCCTTGGAGAAGTAAAAAAAGCTATAAAAGAATGGTTTAAAGTGAAACTTGGAGATGTTGTTAAAGAAGGAGATGTTCTTGCAAGCCGTAAATATTTTTTTGGAAGACGAGTAAAAGAATCTATCGCACCCGTATCCGGTACTATTGGTTATATTTCAGATGTCACAGGAAAATTACACATCAGGGCACCGCCAGTGCCAGTTGAAGTTACAGCGTATATCCCCGGTGAAGTTGTGGAAGTTATACCTGGTGAAGGTGTAATTGTTGAGACTTTTGGCGCTTATGTCCAGGGCATTTTCGGGATTGGCGGTGAAACGCATGGTGTGTTAGAGATTGTTGTTTCATCTCCAGACGAAATTCTTACCGTGGACAAAATAAACTCCAGTCATACGGGTAAAATACTTGTTGGCGGCTCACTCATAACTGGTGACGCTTTACATAAAGCAGCTAAGAATCATGTTAATGGTATAATTGTGGGGAGTATAGAGGATGATTCTTTAGTTGACTACTTAGGCTATGAGATTGGTGTAGCGGTAACGGGTGAAGAAGAAGTTAATACAACTTTAATTATGACAGAGGGCTTCGGCAAGATGAGTATGTTAACGTGGACCTTTAATCTTTTAAAGAAATTTGAAGGAAAACAGGTCTCTATCAGTGGAGCAACTCACATCAGGGCAGGCGTGATTAGACCAGAGATCATAATACCCCGCGAACTTGTTGACATCGTCCCATCAGAAACAGAAAAAACTTCAAGTCGTCTTGAATTTGGAACCGTCGTTCGTATCATTCGAGGAGAAGAATTTGGATCCTTTGCAAAAGTCTTTAAGTTAGAACCCACATCTAAACAAATAGAGACAGAGTCAAAAACATCGGTCATAGTCGTGACTTTAGAGAATGGTAAACAATTGACTCTTCCAAGAGCTAATGTTGAAATAATTGGAAGAGGAGTTTTAAAGTAATTGACTGAAAAAAAAGAAAAAAAACAGAAGAGTGCTCTTGCTAAGGCAGAAGACTATATCTTTAAAAAACTTTCAGCTTCTCCAATTGTCAATAGTATAACCCCTGAAAGAGAAGAAGAAATCTCTGAAAAATTGGCAAGTTTAATCTCTAGATTTAAATTGGAAAGCCCCTTCGGAGCAGCTTTTGAAGTCCTTAAACCTTTTTCCCATATTTTTAGCAATATAATTTTGTTACCTATTTCACCATTTTTTTATTTTTTTGGACTTGACGGGTTTCGATATGTTGATTTCTTCGAGAAAAGTAGCAACATAGAACGAATACAAGAAAAATTAAAAAAGAAATTAACCTATGGATAATAACATGCGCACAAAGTAATGCATATACAACCTAGGTTTCCCCATTTATTTTCCAGTGTTAATTATTGAGAAACCCTCATGTTTTACATTTTTTAAAAAGGGTTTATTATCACCAAATTATTTGATGATAAGCTTTACCAGCATCTTCAGTTTCAAGTTTTCCATTTTTACATAAATTACTTAAATAAGTTCATCATCATAATTTCTAATAAAAATAGTTCGATACACAAAAAGTAGATGATATATTTTATGTCAAAAAAAGATTTAAACACACTTGGATATCCTAATGCACCAAAAATCGTTGTTACACCTCCAGGACCTAAATCTAAAGCAATGTTTCAAAAAATACAGAAATTAATTCCACAGGAACTATATGGCCTAGGTCGCACTGATATCAGCAATATAATCTGGGAATCAGCAAAAGGGGATACGGTACGTGATGTAGATGGCAATGTTTACATAGACTGGACCGCCGGCTATCACATGGCAAATGCTGGTCATTCACCTCCTCAGGTAATTGAAGCTGTAAAGAACGCTATTTCAAAGATTATCAATACAGCCAATTGGTCTCATGAGTTGAGATATGAAGCCGCTAAGAAACTTCTGAGCATAAGCCCCTCTAAACTCGATACTGTTGTTTTGGGTGGGGGTTCAGGTACAGAAGCTACATTAGCCGCAGTTGAAGCAGCTAGGTTTTTCACAAAGAAGAACACTGTAATATCACTTTACACACACTATCATGGACAATCAACTGTTGGTCAATGGTGGGGACGAAACATTAATCTTCTAGCCGCTCCTTCCTGTAACTGTGATAACTGTTCATTTAACTTGGAGTACCCAGATTGTGGACTTTTCTGCGCTGAATTCATTGAACAAGTCATTAAAGATCAAACACATAATAATACTGCAGCTATTATTCTTGAGCCATGGGCTAGATATCATGGTACACCGGACGGTTATCTAACCAAACTAAGAAAAGTTTGTGATGATAATAACATCTTAATGATTGCTGATGAAATTACCTGTGGGCAAGGAAGATCAGGTAAATGGTGGGCATGCGATTGGGAAAAGGTTGTTCCAGACATTATATGCTCCGCTAAAGGTATTACTAGTGGCTTACAAGGGAACGCTATCATAACATCCAGAGAGATCGCTACAGCTCTACCGCCAGGTTCTCAGGTTCACTCTTATGCGGCTAATCCTATGACATGCGCGGCTATTATTTCAACAATTGATCTTATTAAAGAACTCGACTTGGTGAATAATGCTCATGTTGTTGGACTAGTGATTAGAAAAAGATTGCTAGAGCTTCAAAGTGAACATGACAGACTTGGATCTGTGAGTGCTAAAGGACTCAACATTGCTGTTGGCTTCGTAAAGGATGGGAAATCAAAAGAAATTGACATGTTGACTGGCGCGAAAGTATTTACGAAATGGCTACAGAAAGGTGTCATGAATTATGGGTTCACATGGACAACGCCTCCACTCTGTCTTACGAAAGAACACGCTGAAACATCCTTAGATTTACTGGAAGAATGTATTAACGAAGTCGAAAAAGAATAATTCTCTTAAAACACTCTTTCCACTTTTTTTTTATTTTTAATTATAGTTATATAAATTCTATTTTTGTTTTCATTAATGGCGTGCTGGGTATGCTTCTATTCTGAAGTAGAAAAAACCCTTAATATCTAACTAAAATAGTGAAGTGGCTTTAGAGCGTTTCAACATCGATGTTGCTGTTTGATGTGTTAGCTTCGATGATGATTTGTACCGCTTTATTGCTAAAGCCTTCTGATTGAGCTTCCTTGCTGGTCTTTTGGTTCTGACTATACTCTAAGTCTGGAAGGGTGATATCGATGTCACCGTTACTTGTGGAGAGATCCAGATCAAATCCCACCTGTGACAAGGAAGAAACTTTTAGCTTGACGTTTCCATTGCTTGTGCTCAGATCATATTGTCCGCCTACCGAACATGGTAGAGTGAGGTCAATTCCGCTGTTGCTTGTGGAGAGACTTGTGTCTGGAGCGTCAACTGTACCTTCGATACCTCCATTGCTAGTTTTTCCAATGATACTATTGGCAGAAACTTTATTGAAGATAAGTGGGCCATTCGATGTTTCCATCCTTAAATTGTTACCTGATATATCTGTCAGGTAGATGCCTCCGTTACTGGACTCTAAATCAAGATCAATCAAGGTGTCTGCTGGCAAAAATAAATCAACTTCTATTGAGTATCTTGAGTGGTCTAAGAAAGAAACGTCATATTTGAGGATAAGTGTATACTGACTCTGAACAATTTTATTGTCCAAATTGATTTTTAGGTTATTAAGACTGTCTTCAGCATTTTGTTGCGAAGAACCTTTAGCCACGATTTTAAGGCTGAGTTGGTACTCGGCAACATCCCAAGTTGATATTCGGATTGGTCCATTGAAATTGTCAATCTCTACATAGATATTGCTTGTTGTCACTTGGTCGGTGTATAACTTGGTGTCCTCTGCTCTATAGGTCTCGATTTCCCCTGTAATGAAACCAAATCCTGAAGTTATGAAGAGGGATAAGATAAGCCCCCCAATTAAACCATTAACCACGCCTCTGATAGGAAGATTGGGGCGCTTCCACGAGACCAAAGAAGAGATGATTACCCCAGTTCCTGCAATGATCAATATCCAACCAAAGACGTTAAAGGGTATTACATAAATTGTGAAAATGTACCATCCTAAGCCCAAAGCCAGAAGAAAACAGCCTAAACTTAAAACAGTAGTTGGTTTTATAAGGTGCATTCTCCATTTTTATTTGTTTAATTTTCTAATGCTTTAATACTTTTCCTAACTAACTATGGAGTCCCGGGCGTGCTTCTATCCTGAAGTAGAAAAGCACCTAAATTATTGAGTTCCAATCTAAAAGAAAATACTTTTAAATTCTTCAACAAGTGATAAATCATAGTTTATATCCAGATATATCTGATGATAAAAATGCCGTTTAGAAAAAATGTTCAAAGGGAAGATATTTTGTTGAGCCATTGGAGACAGGGACATACTGTAAAGACTGCGAGCTTGTTAACACGTATTCCGGAAGGATCAATAAGTCATTATTATGCGCGTTTCAATAGAAATAAAGATAAATATTTTAAGTTAACGGAATCTGGGTATCAAGAACCTCCAAGATCAAGTCCTTTTAAAGTAGCGTTGGCATCTTTAGCTAAAGTAAATATTCTGAAAAATGTGACTCAGTGTTTAAAAAAAGGCGATTATGCACAAGCACGCGACATTCTACAGGTGTGTTTACTTCTTATGGATTTTGAAAAGCGATTGAACCCCATTATACAAAATAGTGATCCCGAAAAAATGGATGAAGTTCTAAAAAACATGATGATGATTGTAGATGTCATTGGTTCAACATAAAACACCATGCCTAAGAAACTCCGCTCTCCAAGAATAGCGTGGTTCAATTATCAAACCACAACTGAGCAGTTTTACAATATATTTATTCTAGCAAAATACATGGAGCCCCGGGCGGGATTTGAACCCGCGATCTTCCGCTTTCCAGAGTCTTTACGAGGCGGATGCTTTAACCGTCTGAGCTATCGGGGCTTCTGACCCTCAATTTCTTGAGATGCATAAGCTACTTGGCTTCTTAAAACTTTTCATATCTTCTTATTTAGGATAACGAGGAAGATTCTTCTATTTTAACTATTAAAGGAGTCGCGTCTTCATCAAGACTGTTTAGATATTACAATCTACAATTAATGAGTTCCGACAAATCTACACTACTGCTTTAGAGACGGTGTTTATACTGCAACGAGCTTTTACTTTAAATAAAATTATTCAGCGTTATTAAATTGTTGTGTCACTTCTCTTTTTGAACACTTATATGATCAATAACATCGAGGACTTGTTGTCCTTAAAGGAAAAAGTTGAGCTTTAACAGAACTTTTGGTATCTATTCTTTAGAAACTTTTGTAATGGCCTCTGTTGCATCATGTCCTTCTTTTAATTCTTTGAAATTGGAACATAGCTAATACATACACTAATTAGCATATGTCTAATTATTTTTCATCTTCGACTACTTTATAATCTGCATCTACCACGTTCTCATCTTTAGATCCTTCAGGTTCTGTTTGTTGTCCCCTCGTCTCCTGAGCCGCTTGTTGATAAGCTGCTGTGCCCACTTCCTGTAGAATCTTTGTCAATTCTTCACTTTTCATCTTCATCTTTTCTACATCTTTTCCGTTTAACAATTCTCTTAACGCACTAACTGTTTTGTCTAATCTATCCATATCTTCTTTGCTTATTTTGTCTCCAAGATCTGTCTTTGTTTTCTCAACCGTGTAAATTAGTCCGTCAATGTTATTGCGTACTTCCGCCTCCTCCTTATTCTTAAGATCTTGCTCCGCGAACTGCTCTCCTTCCTTAATCATTCTCTCTTTTTCTTTTTCTGATAGTTTCGTTGAGGCAGATATAGTAATTTTCTGTTCCTTATTTGTAGCTATATCCTTTGCAGAAACGTTTAAAATACCGTTTGCATCGATATCAAATGTCACCTCTATTTGAGGTACACCTCTCGGGGCTGGAGGAATACCTACTAGGTTAAACATTCCTAAGGATACGTTGTCAGCAGCCATCGTTCGTTCTCCTTGTAATACGTGAATTGTAACACTTGTTTGAAGATCTGCCGCCGTCGTGAATATTTGACTTTTCTTTGTAGGAATTGTTGTATTCCTCTCAATTAACTTCGTATGTATACTCCCTAAAGTTTCAATTCCTAAGGAAAGAGGTGCCACATCGAGTAGAAGCAAATCGGTTATTTCCCCAGCTAAAACCCCCGCTTGTATTGCTGCTCCAACGGCAACACATTCCATTGGATCAACCCCCGTCTCTGCTGGTTTACCCATGATATTCTCAACGAATCTTATAACGAGAGGCATTCTCGTTTGTCCACCTATTAGGATGATTTTGTCTATATTTTTTGGTTCAAGTTTGGCATCTCTAAGTGCCTTCATTAGTGGGATTCGTATTCTTTCCACTATTGGTGTAGCCAATTGTTCTAGTTTTGTCCGAGTTAGTGTAATCTGTAAATGTTTCGGTTCATTAGCATCAGAGGCGATAAATGGAAGACTTATTTCTGTTGTGAATAAGTTTGAAAGCTCAATTTTTGCTTTCTCACCCGCTTCCTTAAGTCTAGCCATCGCTGTCTTATCAGATCGCAAGTCAATTCCTGTCCGACTCTTAAATTCGTTGATTAGATGATCCACTACAACGTAGTCTATATCTGCACCCCCTGTTTTAGTGTCCCCACTCGTAGAAAGTACTTGAAAAACACCTTCACCAAAGTCCATAATTGTAACGTCGTGGGTACCACCACCGAAGCTAAAGACCATGATCTTCAACTCTTTATCAAGTTTATCCAAACCATAGGCTAAGGAAGCAGCAGTTGGTTCATTGATGATCCTTTCTACTTCGAACCCTGCGATTTCTCCTGTATCCTTAGTTGCCTGTCTCTGGTTGTCGTTAAAATGGGCAGGAACGGTAATAACCGCTTTTTTAATAGGTTGACCAAGGAATATCTCCGCGTCTTTCTTTATTTTTTTAAGGATGAAGGCTGATATTTGCTGTGGCGTGTATTCTTTTCCGTAGATATTTACCTTGTAATCCGTACCCATCTTCCTTTTAATTTCTCTAATTGTTCCCTCTGGATTTGTAATGGCCTGTCTCACCGCTGGTTCTCCGACTAATAGTTGGCCTTCCTTCGTAAAAGCGACGACTGAAGGAAACATCTTACCTGCGACTGTTTGTCCTTCAGCACTTGGAATAACTATACTTCTCCCCGCTTCCATAATGGCAGCTGCGGAGTTTGTAGTTCCTAAATCTATACCCAATATTTTTTCTTTTTTAGAAGACGTACTCATTTCTCATCACTCTTGCTTTAAATCTTCTTTTTTTGGTTTAATTGTAACTTTAACTAGACTAGGGCGTATAACTCTCTCTTTAAAAACATACCCTTTCCTTGTCTCTTCAATTATTGTTCCTTCTTTAAATTCTTCTGTAATAATATTTTCTGTGGCTTCATGTTTACTTGGCTCGAATGGTTTACCAATTGCATCAATTTTTGAGACCCCCTCGTTCTCTAAGACTTCATAAAATTTTATTAATACAATTTCTACTCCTTCAATAAGCCCATTATTTCGTTTGTTTTTCTTTCCTGCTTCAATAGCATATTCTAATTCGTCTACAATTGGAAGTAATTTTAGGATTAAACGCTGACTTCCATATTTAGTAATCTCCTCAAAATCCTTATTCACTCTTTTCCTATAATTCTCCATATCTGCTTGAAAATATACTAAACGTGTTCGATACTCCTTTGCTTTTTCCCGTTCCGCTTCTAGCTCTTTCTTCAGACAATCCACCTCAACCATTTTTAAGGTGGCTTCTTTCTCATTTATGGAGAGTTTCTTTTTTATAGGAGACTTAGGCAAAGTTTTCTTACACCCCAATCAAGTTTATATATCTATAGGAAAATTTCAAATGATAATTTTTCCTATAAACCTTTTGGAAAATCAAATCATTAAATAATCGAAGAAGTGAAATCTTTTTAAAGTTCATAGAATAATAACACTACTAACAGATTTTGGTCTTAAAGGCGCATATGTAAGTGCAATAAAGGCGTAATACTTAATATATCCTCCATCGTGATTTTTGTAGATATTTATCATAAAGTTTCACGATATAATATACGAATGTGCGTTTCTTCTTTCCCTAGTTTCCCTCGATTTCCTAAAGGAAAAAACACATCTCGTCGTGATAGATCCTGGTGTTGGAATCTCTAGGCGGAGAATAGCTATTAAAGGTAAACACTACTTGTATGTGGGGTCTGATAACGGTCTTTTACCCTCCGCGGCAAAAGCAGAACGAATAGAAAAAATAGTGGAAATCAGTAATTACCGATTCATCATTACTTTCACTTCAACAATCTTCGAGGGGCGGAAAATCTTTGCATTTGTTGAAGCTAACTTTTTAAAAGGTTTACCTATTGAAGATTTATGTCCAGAAATTCACGTTCTTGTTGAACCACTTTTAATTGAACCTGAAGTGAACGGAGATAGAATTATTGGATTTGTAGTTTACAATGATTGGTTTGGAAATCTTATCACCAATCTTTCAAAAGGGCTGTTAGATAAATTGAGAATTATTGAATGTGTTTTATTTGATGTTAATCTTGGTGGTGTTTTGAAGATAATACGGTTTTGTAGAACCTATGGTGAAGTTCCTGATAATTATCCTATTGTCATCATTGGCAGTAGTGGTTTTCTTGAAGTTTCCATAAACCCTGGCTCTATTTAAAGCGGTTGTTGAATCTAAGGTAGACTTTATACTCTGTACTGTATAATAACGATCTACTTTATTATGTTCCATGAAATCTGCCTGTGATGGGTATTTTTTCTCCACATTTTGGGCAAACCTTGTCCTTTTTTAAATTCCATTTTGTAATTGTGAACCCGAACCTCCTTATCAAGAGTTCTCTGCATGTGGGGCAGTACGTGTTTTCTCCTTTATGTCCAGGGATATTTCCCGCGTAGACATATTTTAAACCTACATCGTTCATGATTTGTTTTGCTTTCTCAATGGTTTCAATAGGTGTTTGCGGAATATCGATTAATTCATAATTGGGATGAAATCTGAGGAGATGCATTGGTGTATCTTCCCCTAAATTTTTCTTAATCCATATGGCTAATTCTCTGTTATACTCTTCTGAGTCTCCAAATTTAGGTACAATAAGATTCGTTATCTCAATATGTATATCCAGCTTTTTCATCGCCTTTAAACAGGCATATATTGGCTCAACAGATGGAACCTTCATCATATCTTTATAGAAAACGGGGTCTCCAGCTCCTTTAAAGTCAATTGTAGCCGCGTCAAGATAGGGCGCGATGGTTTTAACGGCTTCAGGCGTCATGTATCCATTTGTGACAAAAGTGTTAAATAATCCTTCTTCATGAGCAATTTTTGCTGAATCGTAAGCCCATTCGTAGAATGTTGTTGGTTCGGAATAGGTGTAACTTATCCCTTGGCTTCCTAGTCTTCTAGCTGTGTTGACTACCGTCTTAGGTGTCATCTCTTGCGTTTGATATATGGATCTTTGTTGACTAATCGTCCAGTTATCGCAGAAACTACAGAAGAAATTGCAGAAAGGAGCTGCTATAGAAAAAACATGAGCTCCTGGATGGAAATGGAAGAGCGGTTTCTTTTCGATGGGGTCAACGGAGGCGCTACATGCTCTAGCGTAGGTTAATGTATATAATCTCCCTCTTTCATTCTTTCTGGAGACACAAACGCCTAGTTTCCCCTCTAGAATTACACATCTTCTCCCACATAGATTACATTTCACACTCTTATCTGAATGTTTGATGTAAAGCATTGCTTCTTTTTTAGTCATAAAATCTGCTCCGTTTAGAAATTTAATAAATACTTAACTTTTATTCGTGTTAGGGAAGATTTTTCGTATACTGAATATTCGGTTAAAAGATTAGACAATGTTCTGTATGGATGAAAGCGTAATCATCTGTTCTGGATTCATCTGTTTAGAAGAAAAATTTTGAAGATCCAGCTCCTTTTTGGAATTGACAGTCTATTCCTTAACGTATAATTCCACATATCCACAATTTAAACATCTTTTACCCTTAAGAGAGAGGGTTTTCTGTTTTTTTTGTTTAATAAGCCAACCCGTTTCCTCTCCAGTATATTCTTGCCATAATAATCCTTCGACAGAGAGTCCAGATTCGAACGGTGAACCCATTGTTGAAAACCCCCCCATCATTGGAGCAAGGTTCCTTAAACCACCTGAGGGCGCTTTTACGTTTACCAAAATTTTACCATTTCTCATTTTTCCGGAACATTTTGTACATTTTGTTAGTTCAGACATTTTTTATTCCTTGTTGGAAAATTCCTATTTTAAATTATATATTCCTTATAATTATCGTATATTAATTATAACTTTTTTTCTAATTTAACCTTAACTTTGTCCATTATGAACCCAATAAACACTCTCATGTTTTCTTTCTTTATAGAAAAGTTAACCTCTCTTACTTTTTTATATTTATTATTTAATGCCTCTTATTCACACTTTACATGTTTTCTAGTGTACAAAGATGGCATAAGGCTCTTTTTTGTTGAAACGTTTTGAGAGTTTAAGATAGATCTTATGTACCCGGGTCTCTACCTCCATCATCTTTTTTGAATTACATCAAAGACGTTTAAAGTTACGCGTAGGATTATTATTAAAATCGTTTACGTTAATCTTCTTTGATAATTAGAATTTAGCTAGATATTTAAGAAAAATTAATAAAAGAATGATATACCTTTAACCTTTCTGATTAAACATATAGGTTAAAAAATTCGAAGCCCTATCGAATGAATCTGTTTACGAATCCCTATGCTTCGACAATATTACAAATTGGATGTTTTCTCATTGGCACACTCAATAAAGGTAGTTATGAAAAGAATTTTTTCTAATCGAAACATTATGGTCATAACAGGCACTACAAGCATCTGGACCTTCATATTTTCGTTATATTACACCTTTTGGCCGTTGTACTTAATGGAATTAGGAGCAACAACCGCGAACATTGGACTCATTGCTATGATCCAAAGTACGGCTCAGCTGCTCTTTCAATTTCCAGGAGGGATACTAGCTGACAGAATCGGAAGAAGAAAAGTCATAGTGTATGGTAGTATGTTCCGATTAATCACCCCCATAATCTTCCTATTTGCTACCTCCTGGGAAATGGTTTTACCCGGAGTAATCTTTCAAGCTGTAGCATCCATATATATGCCTGCTTTTAACGCATTGATCGCCGAATCTCTTCCACATGAAGATAGAGGTGCAGCGTTCGGCGCCTATAGAATGATAACGATGTTACCCTTAGTGGTTACCGGCTTCCTAAGCGGAGTACTAATGGACCATTTTGGCGTTTGGGAAGGCACAAGAATGATCTTAATGGCTAATGTCATTGCATCGATCTTTATAGTTGCAGTAAGATACAAGTTCATTACAGAGACATTTTCCCCTAAACAGTTAAGCACTGCAAAAAAGACGAGTATTAAAGACTCAATCTCAGAGTTACGTAATCAACCTAGGAATGTGTGGGCCCTAATTTCAGTTTCCTGTCTATCAAGCTTCGCTTTACGATTATCCTTCTCTTTTTTCGTCTTGTACGCTGTTAACGTTATAGGCTTAAGCAAGACTCAATGGGGGCTAATCGGTTCTATTATTAGCATAGTTTCAATGTCCCTTTCCCTTCCAGGTGGAATGCTTACTGATAAGATCGGTAGAAAGCCGAACATCCTCATTGCACGAATTCTCACTCCAATCTCAACACTTGGATTATCTTTAGCAAGAGGTTTCAATCAAACATTACTTGTACGACTCGTAAGTAGTATAGGGGGGGGTCTTGGCGGAGGGATTTCTGGAGCATCTGGTGGTCCTGCTTGGCAAGCTCTATTGGCTGACATTATTCCATCTCATAAGCGTGGACGGGTTTACGGGTTAATCGGAACATTAACTGGATTGATGGGTGCACCGGCACCTTGGATAGGGGGTCTCATGTGGAATCAGATTAGTCCTGCTTTCACTTTACAGATGTCTTGTTGGCTTGGAATTATACCCGCTCTCATTTTTCTACTCTTCGTTAAAGAACCCAAGGTCAAAGAACAGTAACTCTTTGATCTTACCGTAGACATATAGGAACTAATCACCGTGGAGAATTTTAACGCATTAACTCTCTCACTTTTTTTAAGTTTTCTAAGTTTCGCTTCTCTTCGTCTAGAGGTGTTTCAAGGATGAGTGGGATCTCTTGAAACTTGCTGTGTAAGATGTTTCTAAATCCATCCATTCCAATTTTTCCCAATCCGATGTGCTCATGTCTATCTTTATGTGCGTTTAAATCACCTTTAGATCCATTGAGATGTACCACTTTTAGCCGATTCCATCCTAAAACTTCTTCAAACTTTTCAATAACGGTGTTAACCGCTTGTTCAGTTCTCAGATCATAACCCGCGGCGAAAGCATGACATGTATCGAAGCAGACTCCGATACGATCATCGTGAATTATTCCATCGACTACCTTTTTAATGTCTTCAAAAGATGATCCCATACTGTTTCGTGTTCCAGCGGTGTTTTCCAAACATAATATAATGTCTCCCTTAATCTTTGAGAAAGAATTATTTATTGCCCCTATTATTCTTCTGCGTCCAAACGCTTTCCCCATACCAAGGTGACTTCCGAGATGTGTTACTAGATATGGAATTCTCAATTTCACACATCTTTCCAGCTCAATTGTTAGAGATTCCATGGAGCGCTTGTAGACACTATCTCTTGATGATGCAAGATTCGGTAGATAAGGCATGTGACCAAAAATAGGGTTTATCCCATATCTCTTAACTTTCACTCTAAACCTTTCAACTTCCAAAAAATTTAAGGGTATAACTCTCCAAACACGGGGATTTCTCGTAAAGATTTGGAATGTGTTATAATTCTCTGCTCTTGCCTTATCCACGGCTTTATCAATGGAGCCAGAGATGGATACGTGAAACCCAATTTTCATTCAAGTGACACCTATTTGGAGTTAATATTATTCAGGGCTTACGTTCTAATATTTTTTTCTTCTCCAACCTCTTATTTATTCAAAAACTTTTTTTTACTAAAAAGAATGAGCTAAAGAATCACAAGTTCTTCAGAGTGATAATAACAAGTCATTCTTTATGAACTCTTTATATAGCCCCTCTCTTTCAGTTTAAGTTTTTAACTCAAATTATAAAGGGTTAAAAATAGGTATTACTTACAAAAATATGGGAGCAACGTAATCCTTCGTCACATTGAGACCCATATTGACGGACTCAACAGAGGGTAACGTGCATGTTATCTCATGACTATTGAATCTACCCAAATCTGGGACATCAAATCTCTACCGACGGAGGCGGTGGGTGTTAAAAACCACACCTTTCAGCGTTCTTAACCTAGAGGAGTGCACGGTCCTCAAAATAGGTTAAAACCCTGTTATGTGGTATACAACCCCATCGATATAGCGGAAGTTTTTTTAACAAACGGTTTACAGTCTATGGTAAAGTGAAGGTGCTTTAGATGTCAGAAGAACAGAAACGCTTTGATCTAATCCTTAGAAATACCTCCGAAATCATCACCAACTCAGACTTGAGAAAGATTTTAGAAGAGAAAAAACTCCGAGGTTACATTGGAGTTGAACCCTCTGGTCTTTTCCATGTTGGTTGGATTATCTGGGTTGAGAAATTGAAAGATTTAATGAATGCCGACGTCGATATGGTCTTCCTCATGGCTACATGGCATGCATGGATAAATGATAAGCTCGAAGGAAAGATGGAGACAATAAAAAATTGTGCATCTTACTTGAAACATTGCCTTTCTGCTTTAGGGGTAAAAACTGAAAAGCTCACCTTCATCGATGCTGAAGAGATGCTTAATGATTCAGACTATTGGGCTCTTGTCTTACGGGTTGCGAAACAATTAACTTTAGCGAGAGTAAGGAGAGCCATGACCATTATGGGGCGAACCACCGAGGAAGCATCTATGGATTTCTCTAAACTTATATACCCTGTTCTGCAGATTTCTGACATTCACTACCTCAACCTCGATTTATGTCTAGGTGGAACAGACCAGCGTAGAGCACACGTTTTAGCTAGAGAAGTGTCTAGTAAGCTCGGAAAGAAAAAACCTGTAGCGATTCACACACCGCTCCTTATAGGGTTGAGTGGTGTGAGAAGAATGGATGCAAGTGAAGTTACACAAGAAAATCTCTCCAATTTTAAGATGAGTAAATCAAAGCCTGAAACATGTATCTTCATCCACGATAAAATAGAAGAAGTTGAACACAAACTTCTGAATGCTTATTGTCCACCTAAACAAATTGCACACAACCCCCTCATCGAGTTTAATCGTAACCTCCTCTTTCCAGAGAAAGGGTTCAGGCTAAATATAGATCGACCAAGAAAATATGGCGGATTGATTAGCGTGGATTGTTTCGAAGACCTCTGTCTAAAATATGAAGCTGGAGAGATTCATCCATTAGACTTAAAGAAGGCAACTGCAATGGCTTTAAACCGAAAGTTAGATCCCGTCCGATCATATTTTAAGAATAACTCCGAGGCTAGAGAACTTTATAATAACCTCGCAAAATCAACAATAAGTAGATAAGAATAAATTCGTAGTATCTCCTAAAAATTACTTGAGAACATCTCCAATAATTTACTTCAAAATGTATAGTTTACTATAGTAATGGCGGTCAACGACATTGCCAACAAGTGCTGAACAAAAACTTGAATCAATAATATCTGTTCTTGAACACTTATCCCAGGAAGTAAACCGTGGAGTTCCCATAATCGTTGAAGGTCGCAAGGACCTCCAGGCATTATATAAACTTAACATAAGGGGATCTGTGATCTGTATAAAAAATTCTGGTAAGATCTTACCTGATCTTTTGGATGCTGTTCAAAGTAAAAGCATTATCGTCTTGGTAGATTTCGATGATGAAGGAATAACCTTAGTCAAGATGATATCTACATATTTAGAAAAAATGGGTGTTAAAGTTAACTTGACTTTTTGGAGAAGAATAAAAGCCTTATTAAAACGCCATGTAAAAGACGTTGAAGGTCTCCCCTCATATTTAGAAAAATTAAAAAAGCGCGTTGGACATTTTAGCTAAAAAAAAAGCGTCAGTATCAACCTTTATATGTTTCTGTTAAAGTTGATAACGTGTGTACGATTATAAGTTAACCATTACTATTTTGGAGGATGATTATTATTGGGTACTTTTCAAGCAATTGCACCGAAATATATTATTAGCACTTCTTTCGAAATCGAAGGAGTAGTCGAAAAATCAGATGTTATTGGAGCTCTTTTTGGACAGACCGAAGGTCTCTTCGGTCCAGACCTTGATCTTCATGAACTTCAAAAAACGGGTAGAATAGGTAGAATAGAAATTAATCTAAAATCAAAAAAGGATAAGACAAGTGGCGAAATAACTATCCCGTCAAGCCTTGATAAACCTTTAACAGCTCTAATAGCAGCTGCCATAGAAAACGTGGATCGAGTTGGACCCTGTGCAGCCAAGGTAACCTTGGATAAAATTGAAGACGTACGGGCTGCTCGCCGTGATACGATTATTAAAAGGGCAAAAGAGATTCTACATAAATGGACTGTCGATGTTTCACCAGGTACCGATAAGATTTCAATTGAAATTGCAAAAGCGATCAGACCCGCTGAAATAGTTAGTTATGGTCCAGAGAAACTTCCCGCTGGTCCAGATGTTAAAAGCTCCAAATCCCTTATCGTTGTCGAGGGAAGAGCGGATGTAGCCGTCCTACTTAGAGCTGGCTTTAAGAATGTCATTGCAGTTGAAGGTACAAAAATACCTACTACAGTAATTAAACTAAGCAAAGAAAAGGAGATTACAGCGCTTTTAGATGGCGATCGTGGTGGAGACATGATTCTAGAAGGACTAATCCAGGTCGCAAAACCCACCTTCGTAGCGAGAGCGCCTCGTGGAAAAGAAGTAGAAGATTTAACCCCCAAAGAAGTAACCCAAATTCTCCTCACAAAAACTTTGATAAATGCCAAGAAAAAAAGGCTCCATACAAGAACTCCGGTACCTAAACTTAAAGTGAAGAAAGAAAGAAAAGAGAAAAAACGTATTACCTTACCTGACGTTATTGTTTCACTTTCTACAGAGTTAGAAGGGACATTAGAGTCAGTTGTTTTAAATGATAAACTAGAACTACTTGAAAAAATGCCTGTAAGTGAACTCTGCAATAAACTTAAAAACATTGATAATGCTCACACCATAGTCTTCGATGGGGTCATCACTCAGAGACTGATTGACATAGCTGGAGATAAAGGAGTAAAACGAATAGTTGGTGAAAGAACCTCAGGAATCGTCAAACGGCCACTTAACATTCAGCTCTTAATATTTAACAACATAAAACCAAAATAAAATGTTTGCAGATGCCTCTTTTCTAAACATGCACGGTACTAATCACGAACCCTTATAGTAGTACGGTTTCTTAAGGAAACCATAAACTTCGATAGCTGCAATAATGGCTTGACCAACCGCTGTCCCTATCTGTTTTACTACCCCGTTTGTTACATCTCCTGCTGCGTAAACTCCTTCTATACTTGTTCTTTGCTTTGAATCAACAATAATAAAACCCCCCTTATCTATGTCTACACCCGCATCCTTTGCGATTTGAGTATTCGGTGTCTCACCTACGTGAATGAAGACTCCATCAACAAGAACTTCAACAGTCTTCCCCGTTTTATTGTTGAATAGAATTACACAATTTACTATCTGTTCTCCCTTTATTTCATTAATTTCAGTATTCAGCATCACTTCCACTCCCCGTCTCTTTAGAGCCTTTATCTGTGCATCTTCCGCCCTCAAGACTTCTCTTCGATGGATGAGTTTAACATTAGAAGCCAAATCTGAAAGGTAAAGCGCTGACATAGCCGCAGAGTTTCCTCCTCCAACAACGATTAAACGTCTTCCTCTGAAGAGAGGACCATCACATACTGAACAGTAACTAACACCTTTACCCCTAAACATTTCTTCACCCACTACGTTAAGATGTTTACAGTGGCAGCCTGAAGAGATAATAACTGACGAAGTTGTGTAACTATTTTTTTTCGTCTTCACAATCTTCTTTTTCCTTAAGAGACTCAACTTAACTACTCCCTCCAGCTCATTAATCTGAATTTTAAAATTTTTAGCCTGCTCCACCATTCTGTTCATTAAATCGAAACCAGATATGCCCTCTATAAAGCCGGGATAATTTTCAATCAATGAGGCTTCCGCCGCTAAGCCGCCTGGCGTTTTCTCTTCCAAAATTAAAGTTTTCAAACCGTTACGTGCAGAATATATACCTGCGGTGAGACCGGCGGGACCAGCACCGATTATTATTACATCATAATCAATTTCATTCATTCTCAATAATCCTCTATCTTCTAAAGGAAATGTAGAAACCCTAAAAAACTTATGGCTCTATCCTACTTCTCACATTTTTTGGTGGATGACCAGTAATGTCTATAGATACAAATATTTTTCGTGTTATTAACCGGCTCAACTTTGTAAACGGGAGAAATTATGAGAAGACGCGTTTGACCTTAGAGAAGTCCATTTCCTCTGAGAAACTTCAACAAATACACATCTTATTAATTCAGTTTCGAAGAAAAATTTGTAAATCTCGAAACCCAACGCGTTCTTCTTGCCCTCTAAATCTATGTGTGTCTATCCCAAAAACGAGGGCTGATGTAACTTAATGATTGGAAGATTCCTCTCTTTTCATCAAAAAACTTTTTAATAAAATAAGAGTAACTCGATTAATAGTGTAATGTAGACGAAAACAGTGAGGTTTTATTAGTTTGTACAATACTCTGTTAAATGAGGAGATCGAAGAGAAAGGGATCAAACTTTCAGCAACATTACTAAAACTGGAGAACTCCGTAATTGTTTTCTTCAACGAGAAGGGGAGCTTTAAACTAGGAACTCTAGCCATCGCTATGCCTAATCCTCTCGCCTCAACATATTTATCCTCGATACTTCTTGGAGATAGAAACATGGCCATCACAAAGATTTTAGCAGGACGTTTCTCAAACGCTTTTAGTTGTATTTCTCTCATCTCAACCCATCTAGCTAATATTAGAGAGAGAGACACAGGATCATTATTATTGAAACTTGCGCAAAAACTTATAGACAAAAGTTCTTAAAACTTTTTTTGTGAAAAGCTTTTTTTAGTTCTGTATGTCACTTATGAGCAAAAAGATATAAATTGTGAATGGTCCGACTGATTCTATTCGTTAGTTCATATTATTTTTTTAAGGTTTAACAATGAAATTAAATTGGGTCACACCCAACTCTTGAAAGAAGAATGAAGGAGGAATTGAAGATAACTCTCTATAAAGAAGTCCCCACTACTTTTGACTCACCGAAGATAGAACATACCATCTTAAGATTTTGGAAGAAAACCGACGCATTTAAGAAGCTAGTTACCAAGAACCGTGGAAAAGAACGATGGACTTTCATAGACGGTCCCATAACTGCTAACAACCCAATGGGGGTCCACCACGCTTGGGGACGAACATACAAAGACCTCTATCAACGTTACAAAGCGATGAAAGGTTTTGATCTACGATACCAGAACGGCTTCGACTGCCAAGGATTATGGGTTGAAGTAGAAGTGGAGAAAGAACTCGGATTCAAATCTAAGAATGACATAGAAAAGTATGGTGTTGCAGAATTCGTAAACAAATGTAAGCAACGTGTACTAAAATACGCGTCTATTCAAGTGGAACAGTCCATTCGTCTAGGATATTGGATGAATTGGGATGATACGACTCTTCTTAGAAAACTATCTGCGCACATTGAGACTCCGGAAAAAATACTTTCTGTTAATACCACGATGGGTGAATTTACAGATAGTGTCGAACAGATTGTAGGCAAACTCGGCACATCCCCTCTTAACGGCTCCTATTTCACCTTCTCTAACGAGAACAATTACACCATCTGGGCCGCTCTCAAGAAATGCAATGAACAGGGCTGGATCTATAAGGGAAGAGACGTTATGCCTTGGTGTCCCCGTTGTTCCACAGCACTCTCTCAACACGAGATAGCCACAGACGGTTACCGAGATTTAACTCACCCGGGACTAATAATCAGATTTCCTTTATCCGAAAAACCAAACGAATCACTCCTCGTTTGGACAACAACTCCTTGGACACTAACCTCAAATGTAGCCGCTGCCGTACACCCCGACCTGTTATATGTAAAGATTCTATATCACGATGAAATTTTTTATCTCGCAAAAAATGTTCTTCATACCCATTTTTCTGAAGAATGTGAAGTTCTAGAAGAGTTTATGGGACAAGAGATGGAGGGTTGGACATATGTAGGTCCATACGATGAGTTACCAATCAATGAAAAGATGGGTGTAATGAATGCTCATCAAGTAATACTCTGGGAGGATGTTAGTGAGGTTGAAGGAACTGGTATTGTTCACATTGCTCCAGGTTGCGGTAAAGAGGATTTTGAGTTAAGTAAAATATACAAACTTCCAGTCATTGCACCTTTAGACGAGTTAGGTATATTTATCGAAGGGTTCTCCTGGCTTACCGGTGTTCAAGTCTACGATTCAGCAAAGCTGATTATTCAAGACCTTAAAAAGAAGAAAGTACTCTTCAAAAAAGAGGCGTACACTCATCGTTATCCTGTTTGTTGGCGTTGTGGTAATGAATTAGTCTTTAGGTTAGTTGATGAATGGTTCATATCGATGGGTACAAAACTTGACAGACCCGTTGAGAAGATTACCGATGACGAAAAGCGTAAAAATCTCCGCTATCAAATCATGGATGTGACCCAGAAGATTCGTTGGATTCCTAGTTTTGGTTTACAACAAGAGTTAGATTGGCTTAAGAATATGGATGACTGGATGATCTCCAAGAAGAGATACTGGGGGTTAGCTTTACCGATTTGGGAATGCAAAAAATGTGGAACATTTGATGTAATAGGCAGTGAGAAGGAGCTTAAATCTAGAGCTGTTGCGGGGTGGGAAGATTTTAAAGGCCATACACCGCATCGCCCGTGGATAGACGCTATTAAGATCAAATGTCCCAAATGTGAAGCTCTCGTTTCCCGCATTTCAGATGTGGGGAATCCATGGTTAGACGCTGGCATTGTAGCTTACTCCACTCTCAACTATCTTCATGATTCTGAATACTGGGCGCGATGGTTTCCTGCTCATTTTATTTGTGAATCTCTTTCAGGTCAATTTAGGAACTGGTTTTATTCCATGTTGACGATGAGTACGATAATGACCCAACGCACCCCCTTCCTTACTTGTTTGGGGCATGGTTCAGTATTCGCTGAAGATGGGAGGGAGATGCATAAATCTTGGGGTAATGCAATCTGGTTTGATGATGCTGTTGAGATCATGGGTGCAGATATTATGCGGTGGATGTACTGTAAAACAAAACCTGAAAGTAATATGCTCTTTGGTTACAGTAAAGCTGATAGCGTTAAGCGTCAGTTCTTAATACCTCTCTGGAACATATACAGTTTCTTCGTGACATATGCTAATCTTGATATGTGGACTCCTAAAAAGATGACAGACCAATTATCTCTTTTAGATCGTTGGATTCTTTCAAAACTTCAATGTCTCATCCGAGATGTCACGAATTATCTGGAAAACTTTGATGCTTTTAAAGCTACGGCTCAATTACAACAATTTGTTGGTGATCTTTCCACCTGGTATATCCGTCGTTCGCGGAGACGATTCTGGAAGAATAAAGCAGATGTTGATAAAAATGCGGCATATACCACTTTATACACTAGCCTGATCACACTCATTAAACTTTTGGCACCTTTTGTTCCCTTCATAACAGAAGAGATGTATCAGAATCTCGTGTGTACTGTTCAACCTGAAGCATTACTTAGTGTTCATCATAACAATTGGCCTGTTATGGATCCCTCTTTAATTGATTTAGAATTGATAGCTGATATGGACGCTGTCATTAATGTCAGTAAACTAGGGCGCTCTGCACGTAGCAAATCAGGTATTAAACTCCGACAACCCTTAAGGGAGGCAATCGTCGTATCAGATGAGACTATTTTAACACGACTTCATAGACTTATACCCCTAATAGAGGAAGAGTTGAACGTCAAGAAAGTGACTTTACTAACTCATGAAACTACGATTGTTGATTACAAAATCAATCTCTTGCCTAATGTGCTCGGTAAGAAATATGGACCGCTCTTCCCTAATCTACAGATTGCTGTAAAAGGTTTAGCGGCTAATACCGCGGCTTTATCTTTTTTAAACGGTCTTAATGTAAATGTTGAGGTGGAGGGGCGCGTAATCACTTTACTCCCTGAAGAAGTAGAAATAAAAAAGCTCCCCAAGAACGGGTGGATGTTTACGGAGACGCAGAACCTTCTCGTGGGTGTCAATTTAACTATCACTGAAGAATTGAAGAAACAAGGGTTAGCTCAAGATATTGTACGACGAATTCAGAACCAACGGAAAGCCGCTGGCTTTGATATTGCTGATCGAATTGAAACCTATTACTCTGCGGGACCGAAGTTAACAGACATTTTTGAAACCTATGGGGACTACATTGCAGTAGAAACCTTGTCCACAATAATCTGTAATACTGAACCTCCTAAAAACATGCACATCGAAGAATTTAAACTCGATGATATGCCCCTAAAAATAGGTTTGATGCGCGTAAAAGAGAAAGATGAAGAATAGATCATTTCACGGTCACTACATGCTCTTCTCTGTAATCAACAATGACGGGCAGGTACCCTTTTAATTCATCATCTAAAGCAGAGTTACCAGTATCAACTCTCAGGGTCTTTAGACCTCTCAATTTATGCTTCGTTGCAATAATTGTAAGGTTTTTTAAGCCCACTTTTCGTATAACGGTAGGGCTTATCTGCTGATTTCCTCTACCAAAAATGAAGCCCTGCCCCCCTATCGGAGTGACAATAATCCAAGATTTTTTGTTCGCGATAGCTTCAAGGATCTTTTTCTCATTTACATCTTTTGCTATAATCTTCTTGTTAACAAGAAGGTCAACTCCGAGCAGGGTCTTCTTCTCATCTAAAATGTCTGTGATGGTCCGGGTAGTTGTCCCTGGACCAAGAATATAGACAATTTCAGGCTTCATCATTTCATTAACGAAAATTGCTATAGCTACCTGATTGCGAACCTCATCTTCAATTATTAAGCTACCTAGCTTTGATCCTTGAACCAAAGATGGTTCATATGGAGCTAAAGCATATCCATGTAACCTCGCTGATATTTGCCCCTTCCTAAAGGCTTTCTCGTCCACATCCATAATTTCCACCTCTTTCAAGGGTAAATCTTCAAAAAGAAATTTTATAACTATTCTCGCAGCAGCTCTAGGGTCTACAGCGAAGACGGCCGAATGAATTTTAACTCCTGCTGGAACACCAAGAATTGGAACATTTTTTTCAGTTACCTCAGAGACATCCCGAGCTGTCCCATCGCCACCTACAAATAATATTATTTCCACGTTCATATTCATCATATCTTCTATAGCTTTCTTTGTGTCGATGGCCGTTGTTCTTCCTTGTTTTATGGTTCCTATAACGATTGGATTAAAATCGCACTGCTTTACCTCAATCTCCCCCATCTCACCTGGATATGTTATGATTTGAATAACATCTTTAATCTCTCGCAAGACTTCCAGAGTCTCTATAGCGCGTAATGGGGCTAAAGGTTCAGCTCCTAATGCTCTGGCTTTTTGTAGAACAGCTTTACCATCAGTACCCTTCAAGCCAACGCGTCCTCCCATTCCAGCTATAGGATTTACAACAAAGCCAATTTTTTTATAATGACGTTTCAATAGACAATCTCCTTAACTTCTTTTTTCATCAAGATATTCATTTATCCCTGTAAAAAACCCTCTTTTACAGTAACTCTTAAGATAAAATTCATCCATATAATTGGTTAATATGCGTCGTATCTGAGACGTCCCCTTTTGTTACTTCTATTTTTCGTAATCAATCCCCTATAGTGATCCACTTTTTTTATTACACTAATAATTTTTTTTTAGATTTTTCTCTCTCATCACAAGTATTTAAATGACGATGAAACCAAGTATTGAGATTAAACTCGAGATATTAACGGCGATTAACGCTCTTTATAAAGTAAAGGGAAACAATTTTTAATTTAGCGTATCTTCTTATATATTTGGTATATATTTGGACTCGTAGTCTAGCTTGGATAAGACACTGGCCTGCGAAGAAAAAAGTCGCAGATAGCCGGAGATCTGGGGTTCAAATCCCCACGGGTCCACCATAACTCTCCTTTTGAAGAAGGCTTAACCCAAGAATTTTTTATCCTTGTTTAAACTAAAGCTTTGTCAGATGCAACTATACCTAAATCTGTCAATCTTAGGCACTAAACGGTAGGTCGACGAATCAAGGTTAGACTACAAGAAAAGTCTTTCGGAATCTGCTTCAGTAAAGAAGATGGCAACCCTTGCAAGACTCGAAAATAAAAACGGTCGATCTCCGTTGTAAAGATTTCACTCGCCACCTGCTCAAAAGACTAGTAACCGCAAGAAATTATAGCGATAGTTTTTAAAGATGTAAATTTGAATCTAGAATTGTTCAAGAAGTCAATTGCTACGCTAGACTATAAAAAGATGGATAAAAAGTTGAAGAGCGATAAAACTGAAGCAATCTTGGGGGAAATCGGTCACTTCATTATTGAGAAATCTAAACCGCGTGGTGTTTCCGATTTATTTTAATGTCGATACTTTGCGAGTAAATGGATTTCCTCCACCGTTAAACTTTACCTCACAGAGAAATTGAAATAGTCCTTTAAAGGCATGAAACCTCTTTCTTAAACATGTAATGCTGTTAAAAGCTTTAAATGGTATTGTGGCAAATTGCCAAAATTCCATAATGACAATTTAATATGTTCATCTCTACACCATCGCACCACAACTCTGCAAAGATAAAACTCATAATTTAAAATTAATCTTCAAAATAAGAGATAAACCTTCTTTTCACTTCTTTATAGTGAACTAAGAATCTTTCTATAGGGTTTGAAAGCTTTCTGAAGAAACTACATTAATATGCAATCAAAGTAGTTTTTTATTAAAATTCATAATAGAACTTTTCGCAAACGCTCTACTTAACTGAAATATAACCATAAATAAAAGTGAGTAGAGTTAACTGCTGCAATATTTTAAAGGCTAATGGAACTTGATTTTCCTTTCTTTTGGAACTTTCTTATCTTTTCTGACTGCTGTATATTCTGGAATTTTCCTTTCTTTTGGAACTTTCTTATCTTTTCTGACTGCTGTATATTCTGGAATTTTCCTTTCTTTTGGAACTTTCTTATATTTTAGTCGATTAATTGAGGCCTTCATCTTGTGTATTCTGTACTTAAACCGTTGAAGCATTTTATCGTAAATTAATTGCTCCGCTGTAAGGTGGATATGTTCATCATGTTTTCCATCTTGGATCAAGGTAATTAACTTGCGAACTGTTTTTTTGAAGTCTTCGACAGGAAGGTGGATAATATCTTTTTTATAAAAATCACTTGCAATTAACCAAGCAGTCTTTTTCCACATCTTGGCTGCTACCAGAAAGTACTTTAATTCCTTGGAATGAGCAGCACATACCCACACATCTTTGTTAACATTTGAGGATGGGAATTGTATTATGTTCTCGTTTTCTTTATTCACTTTCCGCATCACCTTCTCAAAAACTTGATCTACATTCTCTAATGCGGTTTTCCTCCTTAGGATGATGCTTATCTTCTCAAGTTTTAACTCGAATCCGTTAATATCTTCTAGGCGAGCTTTCGCCTCTTTCACAATCTTAAATGATCTTTCAATAAGTTTTTTACTTTGCAAATTTGAGTTCCTCATCTAGGATTCGGCTTATCTCCTCGAGTGATCCAGATAACTTTAGACGGTTGGATACAAGTAATTTATTTGTGTTTATTCTGGTTTTAACTCCCTCTACAACTCCAAGAACCGCTTTAAGTAATGTAGTCTTTTCTATTGGAGCTTTTGAGCTCTTTATGAGGGTAATCAATGCGGCTATGGGTCTGCTTTCGGTGAATTTTTCTTCAATCTTTATCAACAACGTTTCAGCCACGTTTATGTTTGCTTGCAAGATTTCATCTTCGCTTTTCAATTCTTGAACCTTCTTCATTTTTGATTTATGTTGCTCCTTTAGGTCTTGGATTTCCTCTTTCAACTTAGACTTTTCTATTTCATATTGATCAGTTAGATTTCGCACTCGCTCATTGTACAGAGTCTCAATTTTATTCCATTTAGAACTGTACCGAGTTTCAAGATCATTTCTCTTAAACGCGTACTCTGTCTCAAGTTGGTCCCGCTTGTATGTGTGAAGATTCTCTTCTGTTTCAATTAAAATTTGAAACTTATTTCTCTGCTCTCTAAACACTATTAACTGCTTCTCAAGGCTTTCCCGTTCATCTTTCTTCTTTTCAATATCTTGTTGAAGCACTCTATTTGCTGCAAACAATTTTTCCACTGCCCCCTCAAGGTTGCCATATTGTGATAAAAGCTTGGTAAGCATTATTGCAGCCCTCTGTGGGTCAAGACCTATCCTAGCTAATTCGGATGCTAAAAGCTCTGTTGCCTTTGAGGTGAATCCTAAAGCATCCAATCTTATACTTTTTTTTATGAAACCGTCAAGACGTGAAAGAGTGAGACCATACCGATTCATTTTGTCTTGAAGAAGTTTCAGGTGATCGAGTTCTAATAGAAAATTAATTAAAGTTTTTTTTTCACTATTCAGTTCCTCGATGCTTTTCTTTAGTATTTGTTGTTCCTGTACCTTCTCTGCAGCATCAATTAAAATATCCTCGTAGGTTTTCCCTCGGGATACCTCTAACTCTTTTAATCTCAAACCTGAATCTAAGACTTCTTCAGTTTTCTCTCCGTACTGGTTGAGGAGATTGATGCAGACCGGTATTCTTGTCACTGGGATGTTTAAGTCGTTCAGTTTTTTCAGAAAGTCCGCTCCTCTTAAAGCATCTATTAGATTAGTGTCCGCTTGTATGAGGGCCACTTTGAGTTCCCTGAGCTCATCAATTTCAGGTACTTTTACTCTCTCTTTTGCGATGATGGATGAAATTACTCCAATGCTCACCCCTATCTCTACTGAAATTTTTCGATAGGTGTTCCCGTCTAACCAAAGACTTACTACTCTTCTACGATTTTTGTTGGAAATTTGACGAACCATGTTTGTTCAAATGTTCAAGAAAGGGGTTTCAAATATTTATACTATTCGTTCTATTGTTCACATTGTTCAAATGTTTATGTGATTTGTTCTATTGTTCACATTGTTCAAATGTTTGACGCCCCGTAGAACATCTTACTAAGTATCTCCGTAGAGCTATACGTCACTACAACAAGTATGGTAAATAATCGTAAACAATCAACCAACCAGCACCAAGATGAACAAGAACCAAACCTTGGTACTATTTTCTTCAGCTTCCTTGAAAAAAAATTTTTCTACGCGCTCTAATTTCAAACGTGGATGGAAAAACAGAAGAAGTGAAATAAACCTGTTGACTGGTTCAGCGATATCTGATTATTCTTATGGGTCCGACCATTAATTGTATGTTTTAATTCTCACGATAGGAGTTCTAATATTCTCCGGGTTACCGATATACCTGTACCAGAATACATTTTTTATAAAATTCTAGATAGCCACTCTTCAAGAAGAGAATTTAGTGGAGTTCATTCACATGTAAGGGTGGGTGGGCCCCAAATCACCCTTTCACTGACGGAGTCTCTTGCAAACGCTCTCTTTTTTTAGTTACACTGAGACTTCAAATATCCCAGTGATTATGGTAATATGCTCTCATATTAACTTCATCCCTTCATCTTTTTAGGTGTACTTCCAATTTCTGGAACCTATTTCTTTCTCTCATGTAACTGAGATTGTTTTGAAGGTGAAAAGGTAAAAAGATTTAATATAAGCTCACCTTTGATTCAGATGGTAGACGCTCCGGTAGTGTAGTTCGGTTAAGCATTCGAGCCTCTCGATAAATCAAATAAGAGAAAGCTCGTGACCCGGGTTCAAATCCCGGCCGGAGCACCTTATTGTGATATGACTATTCTCTCTTTATCAATTGCTTATAAATAACACCAAAAAGTGAATATATGAAACAGTTAGTTAAGTATTATACCAACTTTACATGAATGTTGAAAACATTTATTTTGCTTGAGTCATAAAATATTTTTTCGTATGGCCCGTGAGCTTAATGTGGCGTAAAAATAATAGAGGTCGAGGACGACCAGTAGGTACGTTCTACTCCCAATCCGACATCAAACTTCTTAGGTATCTTGCATTGATATCCGTGAAATATGCTCTCGATTCAGACCTCTTTTTTGAGACTATAGTTGAAGCTTGGCGCCAAAAAAGCTCAAATTGCAATAACCTTAAAATTGTGAGTCGAAAAGATCTTGATGGGCAGCCCGTCTTCATCATAACAAGGAATGACAAGGTTATAACACAATTTCGTATGTCTGAATACATTCTCCAAGAAAAGAATCCTATAAAGGACTATGTGGCAAGTGTGCTCCTCCCTAAACAATATGGCCGTGAAAACGACCAAAAAAACATCACCATCAAGGATTTGAAAGCTGGAATGAAGAGGGTACACGTAAGAGCAACAGTCCTCGAATTACCTGAGACTAGGGAGGTCTTAACTAGATTTGGATCATATGCAAGATTATCAAACGCCACTATAGAAGATAGTACAGGTCGCATCAAGTTGGCTCTATGGAATAAACAGATTGATATTGTTTCCATAGGCGACCGAATAACTATTGATAACGCAAAAGTTGTCTGGTTTAGAGGAGAACCCCAATTGAGAATTGGTAGACGTGGAGAATTAAAGGTCATCACAAAGGAAGATTTTAGTGAAACATAATTCAACTTTTATTAACATCGTTTATTACAATATCCATTTACGTGGGTATGCTCACTGAAATAATAATAGAGGATTTTATAGAAATAGCTCAGGAATAGGGATAATAGGCTATTTTTTAATTTTAGTCAACGTTTAAAGATAGAATCAATAAAAATTTAGAAAAGATTTGTAAGATAAAACGCGTATAGTCATATCGAGGTTAATGAATTTGCCTTTAATAATTAATATCGTCGGTATTGGTAGAGCTAGTGGTAAAACAAGCTTAGTTGAATTTTTAATAAAGAGGTTAAGACAGAGACATTATAGCGTGTCAACCGTGAAACATATTTCAAAAGCTTTCGATACAGTTCGCAAGGACACTTGGAGACACTTAGACGCTGGGGCTTTAACCGTTGTCGCAGCAACTCCAAATGAGTTAATCTCAATAAAAAAGATTCAGGATCCCTCCCTTGAAGCAACTCTAAAGGAGGTTCCAAAGAACGTAGACATCATCATCGTTGAAGGGTTCAAAGGATCGAAATACCCAAAAATTATTACTTCTCGGACGATTGAAGATGCAGAAACATTGATGAGTACCGTTAAGGCTACATTCGCTATCTCCGGTTCAGTGGCTGAAAAGGTTCACGAAAAATCGATTAAAGGGATTCCAATTCTTAAACCTAATGAACTCTTCACTACGGTGGAAGGGATGATTCTTCAAAGCATCTTTAAAAGGTTACCTGGTTTAAATTGTGGAAAATGTGGCACCAATTCATATGAAGAGTTTGCTCGAACTCTCTTAAGGAGAGAGAATTAAATAGATCAATGTGTTCCGATTCAGGAGACACGAGTTATTTTGAAGGTTAACGATGAACAACTATATTTAACTCCATTCCCTGCCACCATCATTAAAGATGTAGTCCTCGGAATGCTTAGTGCCCTCAAAGGAGTTGATAAAGATCTCCCCCGAAAAATATCTCTAGAAATCAAGGAAGATTAACGACGATCAACTCAACCTGAAAGCGAGCAACTCTTAACGGGTTTTCTGTTTTCACTGTAAGACTTTAGATAGTGTCTATCAATCCCTGCTCTAGACGGATACTATCCTCTCTAACTGTTTCTCCGGTTCAATGGTTAATCTCACCGCAAATTTTCTCTGTTCATTTGAGAATATACTTCAATCTGAGTGGTTATGATTGATCCATTCAGTATTGTCCAGGTTTCCCCCTGTACTTTCCAAGTTGGAACAGGATTACTTTTGAATAACTCCATCAAAAGCTTCTCTTTTATTAGTTTTTGACTTTGAATTAAATCAAGAACTTTGTTTTGTATTTCGGAAAAGGTTTGAACCCACCAGAGGGAATGTTTCTCTGGTTCTTCTACAGTTTCTCTAAGCCTTATCTTCACTCTAACAGCTCATACTTTTGCGGGTTTATGTAGCTTAAGCGTAGTTTATAATCGGTCTCTTGCCTAAAACGCGTGTATTTTTCTTATTATAACTGATAATCTTCCAATTCATTTGGTTCTCATTGTAGAGATTAATAATTCTCTCTCAATAGGTTCAAAAGTTCAAAGAAAACATCAATTACACTTCAGTTAATTCACCTAATTGTCTTCTAACCTCATTAGTCTTAACTTTAAACAGATGATTCATTGACACCATTAACGATGAAGGAAAATATGTTTTGGAATATTATCTCAGCCGTAGATATGTTCTGATCTACTTTTGCCTATAGTAAATAGTAAGTACTCAAAACTTACCGGTTTCACTTCATTTTTCGACTTACATTGAACACATTTAAACTCAATTATTATCGGTGTCGCTTGCTCCTTTTCATAAACAAAACCTGAAGCATAAGCCTGCAATGCTTCAATGGTCTTAGCTTCTCCTAGCTTGAACCGGCCCGATTTCAAGTAATCTAGATAAATTAGTGGTATTCTATTCCCGCAATTCTTACAAACAGCTTGATGTGCTGTATTAAGAAGTGGATTTCTGTCAAAAGTGTTCCTTTTTGCCTCATCCACAATTCTTTGCTTACCGTTTTGGTGACCTTTTTTACTCTGGGCCCTTCTTCTTTGAGACATCTTACTGACCTTATTATAGTCATGAAGGTAAAAATATTCCCTTTATTTTTCATCCCATAGCTTTCAGTAAATAATCAACTTAAAATCTTCTCCAATTGTTCCACACAAAACATGATCGCCTGTAACATTTTTTAAAAAAGCAAGATGTTCTTGCATTCATCATTTTTTCCTTATATATTGGAAAATTTTTTCTTTCAAATACGATAGATCATAAAAAACTTTCTTCAATCTAAGAAAATCATCCACAAACTCCTTTTACATAAAGGATTATAAAATAAACCTAACTCACCCACATTTTAAATTAAACCCGTCTTTTTAAAATATAACTAACCTGTTTATAGAGATGATTACCTCTCTACGAAATCAGATCATTATACTTCCTCAGGAAAGCGAAACAGTCTTGGTCGAATTAAGGATTGATTTAGAAACAACCCCTTTTGATCTAGATCTGACTCTCCGCTGTGGCCAAGTCTTCCGCTGGGAGAAAATACACAAATGTTGGTATGGGGTTGTCGGAGAAACCGTTATCAAAATCAAACAAGATCACCACATCCTAATTTTTCAGACATATCCTAAAGATTTAGACCCTGAATTCATTGAAAGATACTTTAGACTTCAAGACAATCTCCATAAAATCTTAGCGAGCATCGATAGAGATGAACATATTAATTTGGCAATCAGAGAATTATTTGGTCTCAGATTAATCAAACAAGAACCATGGGAGTGCCTTATCTCCTATATCTGTGCAACTTACACCAACATTCCTCGGATTAAAGACATGATTGAACGTTTATCTAAAATGTTAGGAGAAAAAATATTTTTCAATGGTAAACTTTTCTATACCTTTCCAACAAGAAAAGCGTTAGCTCAAGCTACATTGAAAGATTTACTCAAGTGTAAGTTAGGTTATAGGGCGAAGAATGTTTTGAAAACCGCCAAGTTAATAAATAACAATCAGTTTAATCTCGCGACGTTAAAAAGATTGACCTATGATGAAGGACTACACCAACTACTCACCCTTAAGGGAGTTGGTCACAAAGTTGCTGATTGTGTACTTCTCTTCTCCCAAGACAAATTAGAAGCCTTTCCAGTAGACGTCTGGATTAAACGAATTATAACCAAGTACTACCCTCAACACTTTCCAAAAAACATGCTTCATCTAAAAAATGGACAAAGCTTAAAGAATAGAAAGATCTCTGAGTTCGGGCGACAGTACTTCGGTAGATATGCTGGTTACGCTCAGGAATACCTCTACTCTTATTATCGTGAAAGAACTCGAAAAGTAGTAAATAAACTCCAAGTTTTAAGGAAAAAGCATTCATGTTAATAATAAAACCCCCTTTATTCAAATATAATCCACTCAACCAACAAACATTAACAATAAGCCTTTTTTACTTGGAGGAAAAAACCTATACGTCTTTCTTAATAAAAATATAGGAGATCATTTTAAATTGCCCATAATTAACCTCTCCAGTAAACTCATTGTAGTGAAGGTGGGTACAAGCAGCTTGACTCACCAAAATGGTAGTTTAAACATCAGAGAGATGAAGAGATTAGTAATCCAAATATCAGAATTGATTAACAAAGGCTTTAAGATCGTACTGGTAACTTCAGGCGCGGTAGCTTCAGGTGTCGCTGAACTCGAAGCTCGACCTAACCCAAACGACATCATTTTTCAACAGGCATGTGCTGCTGTAGGGCAGAGCATCCTCATGGCACATTACCGAACTCTTTTCCAAGAATATGGCATTAAAGTATCTCAAATCCTTTTAACAAAAGAAGACCTATCAAACAGAAAATCCTATCTACACACTTGTAATGTCATCGATAGACTACTTCAATTAGGAGTAATTCCTATCATAAATGAAAACGATGTCACCTCTACCGATGAATTAATCCCCTTGACAGAGTATTATGACGTAAACTTCAGCGATAATGACCTTTTATCCGTCTTAATCGCTAATGCCTTACAAGCTGATCTGCTAGTCATCCTCTCTAATGTAGCTGGCCTCTACACAATGAACCCGAAAAAACCTGAAGCTCAATTAATCCCATTAGTCAAAAAGATTACACCTGAGCTAAAAACGATGATTGAAGGAAAGAGCATTCTCGGTAGAGGAGGAATGAAAACAAAGCTTCAAGCCGCAGAAATTGCAACCCAAGGCGGTATCCCTGTCATTATTGCGAATAGCTATACAGATCGCGTGTTATTGGATGCTATTGCCGGTAAACCAATCGGCACTTTCTTTTCTCCCACAGGAAAACTATCCCGTATCAAAAAATGGATCGCTTACGGCGCATCAACTAAAGGTTTAATTTACTTGAATGCAGGCGCTGAAAAAGCCATCTTTGACGGATCAAGCCTCCTCCCCATAGGCATCACAGAGGTTTCAGGTCAATTCACAATTGGTGATGTTGTCAGTCTAATTAACCAAAAAGGGGAAAAGTTTGGGAGAGGAATCGTAAACTATACAATTGAGGAAATTAACTCAATAAAAGGTTTGAAGACAAACCAAACAAAAAAAATATTAGGTTATATTAGACATAAAGAAGTAGTAACTAGAAAAAACATCCATCTACTCACGGAGAACGAAAAAAAATGATCCTCGAAATTGCTAAAAAAGCTAAAATAGCATCCTACGAGTTAGCAAAATTATCCACAGAGACTAAGAATAGCGCACTTATTTCCATGGCTGACGCCCTTGAAGAAAATACTGAACAAATTCTTGAAGCCAATAGAAAAGATGTAAAAGCTTCTGAAGCAAAAAACATTAAACCCTCTCTATTAGACCGGTTGATCCTAAACACATCTCGAATAGGAACGATGGCGCAATGTTTACGAGAAGTCGCTGACCTGGCTGATCCCATTGGCCAAATAGTGAAAACGTGGACAAGACCTAACGGTTTGATTATCGGTCAACTTCGCGTACCACTCGGAGTCGTGGGAATAATATATGAGTCACGTCCAAATGTCACTTCAGATGCAGCCGGTATCTGTCTAAAATCAGGTAACGCCGTTATATTAAGAGGGGGATCCGACACCATCAACTCAAATGTCGCCATTGGAAAGATCCTGAATGAAACGGCAGTTAAATCCGGCATTCCAAAAGGCGCTATACAAGTTATCCAAACTACTGAAAGAAGTGTAGTGCAGGAACTAATGAAAATGAGGAAATACATCGATGTGCTTATACCTCGAGGTGGCGCTGGATTAATAAATGCAGTAGTTGAAAATGCGACAGTACCCGTAATTGAGACAGGTACTGGAAACTGTCATATTTATGTGGCGGAAGACGCTGACCTTGACAGAGCCATTGATATTGTCATCAACGCGAAGTGCCAAAGACCTGGAACATGCAATTCCACGGATAAATTATTAGTATCTTACAAAATTGCAAAACATTTCCTTCCAAAAATTATTACAAGTCTACGTAATGAAGGTGTAGAAGTTAGAGGCTGCTCCCAAACTAAGGCTATTGTTCACGATGTAATAAAGGCCACAGAAGAAGACTGGTATACAGAATATCTCGATCTTATTATCGGTATTAAGATAGTTAAAGATATAGCTGAAGCGATCAATCACATAAATAAGTATGGAACTAACCATTCAGATGCTATCCTTACAGCTAACTTTAACAAAGCCCTCCAGTTCATAAGGGATGTCGATTCAGCCGCGGTTTATTGGAACGCCTCAACACGATTTACCGATGGAAATCAATACGGTCTAGGCGCAGAAATTGGAATAAGCACTCAGAAACTTCACGCTCGTGGACCAATGAGCGTAGAACATCTAACGACTACCAAATACTTTGTATTAGGAAGAGGCCACATCAGAGAATAACCTTCTGTAAGGCATCAGATCCTAATCTACAAAAACACCAAATTCTTAACGTCACCGAGATATCCTCTCTCTGTCAAAACCATATTTACTATAATATATCCTTTGAATAAAGATAAAAACGCTAGATAAACCAGAAACAAGATTTACCTTTGATCATCAATTGAAAATCTTTAAGATATACCTATAATTATTACCTTTTTTTATCTTAAGAGGAAGTGATATATTGAGTGAAACTTTGCCTCAGTTGAGGGTAAACGCTAATAGTTCCATAACTGATTACCGGAAAAAGGCTAATGCGTTTCTTATCTTAATGGAGAATGCACGTCAGGAAACTAAAAAATTTCTCATGACGTTAACTGACAGAGCTAATCTAACTTTACGAGAAGAAGCAGAAATTAAACTGTTGAAAAGAACATTGAGACTCAATGACAGTTTTAACGCTTTAATCTTGATCTCTTTGTATGTCATAAACGACTCTAAAACATATCTTGATGCTCTAGAAAAATATGCTTCCAAAAATGATAAAAAATTCATTCTTCTTTTAGAAAAAGCCAAAGAGATTGCTAAACGAGATAGAGAGCAGCCTTCAACGAACTCTATGATCTCATAATCCTCTGTTTCTACTCATGAAAAACCTTAAAGATCTTAAGGATATCATTGAAACCATTCATATAAGAGCTAAGTAACTACCTTACGGTATAGATTATGTTTGTGGTGTGTTAGATTGGGTACTTCAACTCGTTTAAGACCAACGATAATTATTATGGCTATCGCCATGTGTGCAGCTCTATATGCTGTCGGTAGCTACGTTACGGCATACATTCCATCTCCTTGGGGGGCTGGTCAGTTCCGACCAGCCGTCATTATACCTGCATTCTTTGCTGTCATATTTGGTCCCTTACCCGCAGGACTTGGTGCGGCATTAGGTACTTTAATCGTTGACTCTGCGAAACATGGATACCTTTACCCTGGAAGCTACCTTGCTGCTGTACCGGGAAACTTCATTGGATTTTACTTGTTTGGTTATATCACTAGAAAAAAGTTTACTTGGGGGCGTTTCGTTTTCGCTTCTAATATAACCCTTACAGTAGCTAATGCCATAGTAGCTGTTTTGTACGTTCTGGTTTTTAAAATTCTATACCTTGGTGATGCAAAATATGTAAACTTTTCACCAGACGCGTTGGTGTTTTTCATCATTGGTTTGACGATTTGGTGGTTTGTAACCATGCTTCCCTTTGTCCTCTTGGTTACACCGTTTCTAATCAAAGCTGCTGCTGCAGCTTTCCCCACTATAGTTCCAAATGACGTCAGAACTATTAGCTTAAGAGAAGAGATGCCTAGGAAACCTTTTAGTTTAGCTATGTTAGTCCCAGGTGTAATCATGCTTTTGATTGGTTTGATTGTATCGTACACTGACCTAGGAGTTAGGTTCACTGGCTTCTTCGGTGGGACAACTATGACTTTGGTTCAATTCATGTTTTACATTAGTGGTGTTGCATTGACGGCTCTGGGACTGTTTACTTGGCGTATGCCATCAAATGAGAAAGCATAAAGCACTGAAACATTTTATAAGCGACACATCTTTAAAAATGTTCCATTTTTATTCCAAATTTTTTTCTGTGAAAATTTTAGTGATAAGAACCGCAAAATATCCACAGTTAATCATTATAAATAAAAAAAAGAGAGATAGTGTTTATGCTCGACTTACAATTTTGTTTATCTCTTCCCTAATACGCCAAATGCTCCTACGCCTATACCCACAAGACCTATTGCAACGGCTACGTATATCAATGTCCTCAACCCCTCAATTTCCGCAGTCAATGCGCTGATTTCGCTTCCTTGAGCAGTTATTGTTGCTGTTAAAGTTGATTCTAATTGGCTCATCGCACTATTCGCGTCACTTACTATTTTGTCTAACACCGATTCAATATTTAAGCCCCAGTCCACCGCGTCCATTACAAGCTCTGCTCCATCAAGCGCTATGTCCTTATACTCTGAACTGAACATGGGTTGGTATCCACCGTATGGATTTTCACCGGATACTATAACTTTTCCGTTTCCGTGACCACTAACATATTTCTCTACAGCCATAACTACGAAACTTCCTTGTTGCCCTACTTCATGTGCAAGAGGTGGATTAATTGTGGGATCTGCATCGACTATAATACCACTAGCACCACTCTTCATAACCCAGTATACGTTGCTCACAGCCGTTGTTTCTAGTGATACGGCTATACCATTAACGAAACCGTATAGAACCGTTGGACCGTGGAATAGAACTCCATTTGTAACATTGACTCTTGCGACGATTCCCGCGACCTCTGCATCCTCCGTGTTAGTTACATTTGCTCTTGGTCGGTATCCTGCTGCACAATTAGTAATGGGATCTTCCAATGATGTGTGTTCGAGTCTAAGTTTTGAACCAATGGCTCTAAGTACTCTATTCATCTCGAAAGGAATTGTTGACGCTCCATAGTCACTGTCTCCACCAATCCATATGGTTTTACCTCCTTGTTTGAACCAAGCTGTTATTGCCGCTAATTCAGCATCGGTAAAGGCTGAACCGTAAACAGATCCTAAGAACAGGAATTGCGCATCTGCAAGTGTAGCTTCATCAATTGTTGTTGCCCAAACTACTTCAAGACCTTTAGCAGTAAGGTTTCCCTCAAAATTTGCCATGAGGCCTTCTAATTTGTTTCCCGTCCAGTCTCCATCTGCTGGTCCTTGATCGTGAGATACGTCGATGACAACTTTTGGCTTAGTTACAGCGGGTACTCCTATTGCGATAGTTGTTGTAAGCATTGTGATTGTCAGAAAACATAGAAGAAAAATTGATCTTTTTCTTGTTCTCAAATATTAACACCTACTCACTGTTTTACTGAATTCGTATATATCTCTTACCATCAAAAAAATACAATAACTTTTGCATTAAGCACTTCTACGCCGATAAACAATCACGATAATAATTATTCCCGCTAAACCTCCTCCAACAGCAATTAATTCAACTGAAAACCCTTCCACTGTTTCATCTTTAACAATGATGGTGAGTGGTTCTTTATCTGAAGGATGAAAAGCCACGTTATAGTTAGCCGAGTTATCCGTTGCCTTAAGATACCATTTTATCTCTGTACCCGAATCAAAAGGTCCAATATTTCCCTGATAGATCCCATTACTACTTCGAATCAAAGTTTTACTGTCCCATACTGAATTAGAAGAATAATAAATTTCAACAGATGAGATTCCCGATTCATCTTGGACTTTAACTGAAACATCGAAGACTTCATCGGCATACACCTCCTCAGAAGATTCAACATCTGTGATTAATGGAAGATTAACTTCCGCTTTTATTGTGAAAACTAGAGGGGTGATATCTTCTGGATAATAAGCTGTGTTTAGACTTGGGGAGTCATCTGCAGCTCGGAGATACCAACTCATTTCAACTCCTTCAACAAATGTTGATAGATTTAAAACTCCACGGTATGACGTCTCATTTTCTTTGATTAGGTTCTGGGTTTTATAAATCGTACCATATTTATATCGAATTTGAGCAGTATTAATTCCTGATTGATCTTGAATATTCATTGTGATGGTGAAGTTTTCTCCTTCGTAAACATTTTCAGAGTATGATACATTAGAAATTGATGGCGGGGTCACTTCTCTGTTGTTACTGTTCGCTTCCCAAAGGGGAAGAGCCATTGAGGTTACATTATATAATGGTTGAAAACTTGATGGGTCTATACCTGCTAATCCAAGACATGTTGGTGATATATCGTTTTGGAGGCCCCACCCCAATTCATTTGTGACTTCTTGATCATTACTTATAAACCAAGTTTCTGTGATATCAGATATCCCGAATGGGTACGTTGGGGGCCCATGTTGAATCCCTTTAAACCCGTGATCGGTTGAAACTAATATCACGGTGTCATCATATATTCCTGCATCCTTCACGGCGTTAATTATTATACCTAAAGCTTCATCACATTCAACCAGCGCCTGGATATATTGTGGAGACGTTTCAGTATTGGGATGTCCTGCCCAATCCGGCTCAGTGAAGTGGGTTCGAACATAAAAATTATTATCCTTATTGTCAAGAATGAACTCAGCAACCTGGACGGCTGTATAATTAGCTCTTAGAAGAGCATTCCCGAAACTTAAAGCATAATTTGAGCGGTTTTGCTCACTTTGTGACCACGTAACATTCTCAGATGAGAACCAATAATCCGTTTCTTCCCTCTGATTCCAAAACGTGGAATCCGCCGTACTCGTCACATTAACAAAGTCTTGAGTCCAAGGCATAACAAGAGCGGTCTTCCAAGAGTCACCATAAACCGCTTTTATCCGTTCAGTGGTAGTTAACCCTTCAGGAATTGAACGTTTAAGTTCAATAGGTGAACCAAAATAGTTTGAGTTAATTCCCGTAACATCGGGGCCATAACCTGATTCAATAGTAGCCAGCCCAGGATCAGTGCCTGGGGTATGATCAGTAATGCGTAATGTAATTTCTGCACCTTCATCCCTAAGAACTGCTAAGTTTGGTAATGTTCCATTATTCATTAATGTATCAACCCAAAATTTTCGTGCGCCATCATATGTCACAAGAACAATGTGTTTGAATGTCTTCTTTTCCCCGTTCGAGTTAGCAGTGACTTGTCCTTGGATCATAATTATTGAATTTATGAAGATGAAAAGTATGAGCATAACCGTTTTTTTCTGCATTATCAACTCAACTTTATACTGTTTAATCGTATCTTTATATAAATCTTAAATTCAATAATAAAGATAAGAATATGATGTGTTTAACTTGGATACAAAACTTATTGGCGCCATTGTCGTAATAGCAATTATAGCGGTTAGCGCTTACGTTTACGTTACATTTGTTTCAAATCCTCCACCTCCCCCGCCTCTTCCAGGGGAGATAGAGGTAAGTGATTTGTCAATTTCACCCTCTCGAGAAGTAGTTACCGGTGTGACTGTTACTCTTTCTGTAACTGCGAAAAACACTGGCGGAACAAGTTTAACGACGACCCTCACCCTCCTCATAGGTGGTGCGGGGGAAGATCAATCTGTATCCCTCAATGCTGGTGAGTCAAAAACAGTTACGTGGACAACTAGTAAAGGTGAGGGAACTTATACTATAAGTATAGGTGATCTTTCAGATTCCTTCTCTGTCGTTTCAGGAATCACCTTAACCATTATCACGCGACATGATACTACTATTTGGACTCTCTTTGAGCCAGCTTTTCTCTCGTCAAGTTACGCAACAGAAAATAATATAGTTGATTTAAAATGGTTATCTCCTGCAGATGCACTTTGGCCAATAACCATAGGTGCAACTGCTGTAGATATTGCGTGGGGTGGGGGACCAACCCTCTTTGATACATTAATTGAGAATAATCTTCTTGCACCCTTAGCAGATGGAAGCTATGCTATGCAAATGGTGAATATGATAAATGATACTATTTCTGGAAATTCTATGAAAAGATTTGACGATGAAGATAATGTTTTATGGGCTGCTGCGGCGATTTCCTCCTTTGGATTCACGATCAACAATGATTTTCTAAATGGTACATTTACAGACATTCAACTCCCGGTCCCCAATAAATGGGAAGATTTGGCTAATGAAACATATGGACAATTATTACCTATGCCAAGCATTGCGATGGGAAACGCACCGGGAACAACTTCCAACACAAGAATTTACGAGATCATCATTCAGGCTTTTGGCTGGAATGATGGGTGGAGACTTTTAACTCGAATGGCAGGCAATTCAGGAATATATGGCGGCTCAGTGGAAACACAATCAGCTGTTGAATCAAACGATGTAGGTGTCAGTATGTCCATTGATTTCTATGGATACACATCGCAATTACATTTTCCCAATCTTCAATATGTTCTTCCAGAAGGGCAATCAATCATCAACGGAGATCCAGTGGCTCTAGTAGACAAGTCCGAACATAAAGAAGCAGCACAAGACTTTATTGGTTGGCTCTTATCCCCTGAAGGGCAATCACTATGGCTGAATGAAAAGGTTAACCGGATGCCCGTTAGATCTGATACCTTCAAAACAGAGAAAGGTCTACAACGCCCTGATTTATACGAACGCTTCAACACGACGATTCGTAACATTGGTATTCCCTTCAGTGATGAAGTGGCATTAGGCTATGAACAATCATTAAAATATTATTTTGAAGCAGTATTAAAGAATGAACACGAATCATTAGCCAGTACCCAAGGGGTTTGGACAGAACTCGTTAAAGCAAAAAAAGAGGGCCGAGTAACGCAACAACAATTCAGCGACTTAATTTTAGAGCTTGGAACTCCCGTGTCATGGACGAACACAACTGATCAAACAACGTATCAATTCACTGAGGAATATGCAATATCTGTCAATAACAGAATCTACACGGACTCTGAATTTAGAAGCTTAATGCAAGGAATTTGGGGTGAAGCAGCTCAAGCACAATACCAAAGCATCAAAGATAAGATTCCACAAAGTTAGTAAATCTCTTTTTTAATATGCGAAAGGGAAATCTCAATGAACCGCACACCCATAAACAAACTGGTGTATAAACTCAAATCTACCCTCAACCGCGATTTCTTACGTAAGAAAATTCGCGAAATCAGATGGACTATGGAATCTCTTTCATGGATTCAGTTAACCCTCACCTTAGCTTTTTTTATAATATTCATGATTATTCCCTTACTCTCAGTTGTTCAAAAAGCCTTTACGGATAGTAACGGTAACCTCTCTCTATCATGGTTTAATCTTATCTTCACCAACCCGTTCTTCATAAAAAACCCATTTGAGGTTCTTATCAACGCGAAATTTTTTACAATAGTAGGAGAGACCCTTTACATAACAGGCATCGACTTCGGAGTAGTATTCAACTCTATCTTCGTAGCTTTGATTACCACCATCATCTCAACGGTTCTTGGAACTAGCATGGCATTCATCATGGCAAGGTATAAATTTCGAGGAAAAGCAATCTTTCAAACTGCTATGATTATTCCCCTATTAAGCTCACCCTTCATTGGAGCCATAGGAATAAAGCGAATGATTGGTCGATTAGGTGTTCTAAACATATTATTTCACGATACACTTCACATTCTCCCCTTCAGAATTGTGTTAGATGGTTTAGCAGCAGTAATCTTCGTTCAAGTTCTTCACTTCTTCGCTCTCGTCTACGTCAATGCTTACACAGCCTTCGTCAACATTGACCCAACCATGGAAGAACAAGCTGAAAACTTGGGTTCAAGAGGTTTTCATCTTTTCAGAACTATAACTTTTCCTTTAGCCCTTCCTGGAATTCAGGCAGGCGCTATTCTAACCTTCATTTTAAGTATAGAAGATTTAGGAACACCTATCGTATTTCACAGTAGCACTCAAGCAACTAAACTTTTAACCTATCAAGTTTTTAACAAAATCTTTGCACCAACAGGCAAAATCGACCCTATGGCCCCTGCATTAGGGCTTATTTTACTCGTAATTGCGATGACAGGCTTCATTTTGATTAGAAAATATGTTAGTTTAAGACAATACGCCATGATAAGTAAAGGTGGCACATGGCACCCCCGCCTATCAATACCCACTAAGAAACAAGCCGTTATATTCTATGTTTTCATGATCATTGTCCTAGCCTTTGCTTTGATACCACACACCGGAGTATTTTTGTTATCTATAGCAAAGACATGGCCCGCTACAGTTCTCCCAACAGAGACCACTCTTGGCAACTTTGGACTTCTCTTCGAGGATTCTGCAATTGGACGATCAATTTCTAATAGTCTAATATATAGTGTCGTTGCAACGATTATCATGGTCATTCTTGGTACAAGCGCTGCGTACATCATTGCTAGAAAGAAACTTCCGGGTAGAGACGCTCTCGATATTTTAGTCACTTTGCCTGTAGCTATTCCAGGGATTGTGATAGCCATTGGATATTTCACTACTTTCCTTAACACGCCTTTAAGCCCCTTAATCAGTGCAGTCCCATTATTGATCATTAGTTATACACTTCGAAAAATACCCTTCACTATTAGGTCTGTTTATGCAGGTTTACAACAGACTCATGAAGTTTTGGAAGAGGCTTCAAGTAACTTAGGCGCACGTGCCACAACCACATTTCGTAGAATAATCCTTCCCCTCATCTCAATTAACATACTGGCTGGTGGTATGCTTTCCTTTGTATATTCCATGTCCGAAGTCAGCACTAGCCTCATATTAGGCGGCGTTCAACCTGAATCTGCTCCACTAACATGGAAGATGCAAGATGTTCTTTGGCAAGTGTCTGGTGGTCCCTTTCAAGCCGCAGTGTTAGGTCTATTGCTAATGTTGATTCAGATCGTGATTATTGTAGTAATTAATAAAGTACTCAAACAAAGAGTTTCCGTCATCACGGGAATTTAGATAAAAGTCTTAATATTTATTTTAAAAAAAATTCAAAATAGGAGAATATGCAAATTGGTCAGTATCTCTTTGAAAAATATTACAAAGACCTTCAATGGTGTTACAGCTAATGACGACATCAATTTGAAAATTGAGGACGGGGAATTTTTCACCTTGTTGGGTCCAAGTGGTTGTGGAAAAACTACCACTTTACGTATTATTGCCGGTTTTTACTTCCCGGATAAGGGTTCCATTTTTTTCGATGACCAAGATGTTACAAATCATCATCCAAATACACGTGAGACCGGAATGGTTTTTCAAAATTATGCTCTCTGGCCACACATGAGTGTCTTTGATAACGTTGCTTATGGCTTGAAAATCAGAAAAGTTTCAAAGGACACAATCAAAGAACAAGTCTTGGAAATCCTAGACCTTGTTAGGCTTGAAGGTTTAGAATCGAGAACCCCCCTCCAACTTAGTGGCGGTCAACAACAAAGAGTCGCTCTTGCAAGAGCGTTAGTTATCAAACCTAAAGTGTTACTGTTAGATGAGCCTTTAAGTAATCTAGATGCAAAGTTACGATTAGAGATGAGGCAAGAAATCACCCGTATACAAAAAAAACTTAAAATCACAACAGTTTACGTCACACATGATCAGGAAGAAGCTTTGAGCATTTCAGATCGTATAGCTATCATGAAAAATGGAAGTATTAAACAGGTTGGATCTCCTAAACAAGTTTACCTCAATCCACAGAATACTTTCATAGCAGATTTTATTGGACAATGCTCCTTCATACATGGCAAAGTAAGAAAGGTCAATCAATACATTAACGTTGAAACTGATGAAGGCATAAAACTGCGGGCTCCTAAAACCTTCAATATTGCCATTGGCGACCAAGCCATATGTGCCATTAGACCTGAGAGTTTCACTATTAATAAACCAGATGAACCTTTTAACGTTTTTAAATGTAAAGTCTTAAACATTCTCTTTTTAGGTAAGTCAAACAGGGTATATACAAGAATTGGAAACTTGAATATTTTAGCTGAATTACCTATTGATGCTGACATATCTATCGGAAAAACAATTACCCTTTTCACTCTCATCGATGAAACGGTTATCCTACCATTTCATACATAATTTTCTTGGAAATCTGCTATATAAAACGATGAAAGGATCAGGTTTACGTCTACTTTAGAAAAACAGGTTTGTTACAAATAAAAAAGGATGGGAAAGAAGTTCGAATCGATTGGGGTTCCTATTTACCTTCCTCGTCCATAACTTCTTCTTCGATCGGAGTCTTGACCGGAATACATTGAACGGAATCTTGGGTTCGGGTATCGTGGTCTCTGTTCATAGGTCTTCTCTGAGACATTGTTCTCTGTATTAACTTCGGATATTACCTCTTCCTCTATCTTATCGAAGCTTCCATACCTACCGATATTTAGATGCATGGAACCCCTAAAGAGGGAAATGTAACCATTCTTGATACTTATTGTCTCCTCTTCGTTTATAGTATCAATTGCATCGTCCCAAAGGGTTAGGATAATTGTTCCTGTTTCGTCTCCTACTGTCGCGTCACAAACACGATGGGTTGAACCATCTCGTCTTGTTGTAACTTCTCTGATTTCGCTTTTTGAAACTACTTTAACAACGATATTGATAGCCCTTGACTGTGGATCTAACACTTCGATTTTTTTTAATTCATCTTCACTAGGTTTTTCTTCGTATGTCATATCTATCACGTTTCTTCGTTGCATAATTTTAACTATGTCACTCATAAGGATTATGCTTTTAACCACTAATAGTGTAACTATCAATTACGCGATTTCCCCTATCCACATAAATATGGACTATAAAAAAAGGATATACAGCTCTCTTTTTGAGCATAAATATTCATTTTCAGCCTTAGCTTAATATAAAAAAATTTAGCAGTCCCCAACTTAAATAATGACGTTTACGCTGTTCTTGTTACCTTTCTACTACACTTTCAGAAAAATTATATCCCTGTTCAGGGTTCATTAGATGTTTCAGATCTGAAGCAGAGACATATCAATCTACTAAAGATAATACAATCAAAAAGTTTGGGAAAGATACTTTTTCCTATTTTAATTTCCATGAATTCAAATTCATAAAGATTTATGAAGTGGGACATCCCACGGAAACCAAAGGCATCCTTTGAAAATCATTCCAAAATATTCTGGTCGAAAAGGCGTGTTGCTTCTTAAACCTACAACCGCCGACTTTACTTCTTTAGCGCCTGCATCAACAACTTTTTGTAAAACCATTTTTAGGGTAGCTCCTGTATGCACAAAATCATCGACGACTAGTACTTTCTTACCTTCAATTGAACCTAAACTACTAAACATAATTTGAGGTCTTTTGTATACTTTTTTAGGTGGCTTTTCATCATCGTAATGGCTTACTATAATGGAATAGAACTCATTAATTTTCAATCTTTTTGAAAGGATTGAGGCGGGGATGGTACCGCTTTTACCAATACCTACAATGACATTAAAATCGAAATCTAATTGTATCTCTTTTGCCATTTGCAGAATTATTTCTCCAAATTTTTTCCAACTCAATTTTGCAATCTCTATCTTATGCATATTACACACCTTGACATTTTCTTTACTCAATCAAAATTAGGATTTATCTATTATCTTAAGACTTTAGAATGTAGCGAATGGCAACTTATACGCTTTATCTCCCCCTTTATCTTCAATCTTTAACACTCTCTTCTCTAA